>Ga0116114_1000110_pt1 | contig 55441 bp, 55 predicted proteins | sample June2015DPH_10_5_FD_89823 | JGI IMG/M metagenome (GOLD analysis project Ga0116114, IMG submission 89823) | Peatland microbial communities from SPRUCE experiment site at the Marcell Experimental Forest, Minnesota, USA - June2015DPH_10_40 | ecosystem: Environmental > Terrestrial > Soil > Wetlands... | reverse complement strand
GCTTTAGAATCAGAAATTAGCGAGTTAAAGTCGCTTCTTTTTTCAAGCGAAAGCTTTAGCCAAAATAAAAATGAAAATAATGGGCTCGGCCGGATTCGAACCGGCGACCTCCGCCGTGTGAAGGCGACGTCACAAATGGCCTAGTCCGAAGACGGAAATGCGCGCACAATGCGTACTTACTTGGACAACACCTTTTTATCCTCGCCGGGAAATCCGCCATATGGCTAACTCCGGCGCGAATGCACAGCGACTCCCATTTTTAGAGGGGCACGGTGGTGACGCTGTGTACAGTGGCGCAAAGACGCACGATCAAAGCGCACAGTAAAGACCCGCGTACAAAGGCCACGCCGAGGACAGCTTGCTATAATATGCTTCGCACTCCAGACCGCAAGCGCTGCCACGAACGACGACTTTACGTCCTAGGGAAGCTCACGTGACAACCTCCAGGGTTACGCCTACTAGGGGGTGACGATGGCGCGAAAGCCAGGGTTTGGCGTTGGATCTAATGCGTCACTTCCTGTCATTGAGCTTGACACCTTCAGCTTCCGCCAAAACAGCTGTTTCGCTCCGCGGAGCCGCAGCGCCGTGCAAAATTTTTCCAGTCAACGCGTTTATTCTCACACGTCTTTTTGAAGACTCGTCTGCGTACAGGACTTCAAGAACCGGCGAGTATATGATATTTGCATCGGTCACCTCGCAGCCAGGATACAGTCCCCGTATCAGCCCTTTGAGTTTTGGCTTCGATAGCCGGGGCTTTATGACGTTTTCATTTTCTGCGCGACCCTCGCTAAGCTTTAAACCATCAACGCTCTCTGAAACGAGGGATTTTGGGTAGCTTATGTCATACAGGGAGAAATAGAGCTCGTCCTTTATGCCGATCAGACGCCGTTCTTCGAGCTTTTTCAAGCTCGATTTGACGCCCGTATCGGGCAGAGCTTCGCGCAATTTCGCATAGGTGGTGCCGCTTCTGCCCAATATGAAATCCATAACTTTCAGTTGAGTAGGGCTCAGGTCTTCGAGAAGGCGCAGATTCTTAGACCGCCGCTGCACCCCATCGGGGCTTAGGATATCCCCGGTAATGGCATCAATCAAGACGGTGTAGTCGTTGAACCTCGTGCCTATGAGCCGCTTCTTCATCTCTCGAACGCAAACGGAGAACATAGGCTCCATTAGCAGGTTGAAGTCACTGACACGCTCATTCGTGCCGAAGAACTTGAGGTGCTTGCGCTTCTTGTTGCTAATTAAGGCCTTCAGGACCCTGGTTTCGTCGAATGATATATAAGATACCTTCTTACTTCCTGTCGTTGTATCAAGCGCGAGTCGCGCTCGCATATGCTCGGCCTTGTCCAAATCCTGTGCCGTGCGAACGCTAGAGTGTGACGTGACATCTGATACGGACTCGGTCCCGCGTTGAATGGTGGGGGTCGCCCCCCCGTGGCGTGTTTTCCTTTGTCTCACTTTGATGAACGAAGGATCAGCGATAGCCCCTTGCACGTAAAACTGTCCCGGTTCAAGTGCAGTCAGCTGGCGCGCGTCGTCGAGCGAGGAGAAAAATATACGCACGGAATCGATATCGTTTTTTAACGTCAGCTTTCCAATGAACACATTGTTGCACTGGCTTAAAACGTTCTTGTTGACCAAAGCAGGCCTCTGCGTAGCAAGAAGAATACCAAGGCCCCGTTTCCTGCCTCTTCTGCTCATTACCTGCAAGATCTCAAGTGCGCGCCCTCTCTGCGGAATGTAAATGTCGGCCTCTTCGACGATGACTAAGAAAGGAACCTGCCGGTCGCGCCCCTCTCGGAACTTGTCGGTCGCGACCTTATAAACGATTCCCAAGAACTTATCTATGGCCTTTGGATCAGTCTCGGAAACGTCAAGGACTATCTTTTGTGACTCTTCGATGATATTTCGGATCCGCTCTTCGTCGGTTGAAATGTCTTCAATCTCATCAATTACCTCTATGTTCTTATGACCGGAGAGCCCTGTGTATTCTCCTTCGGTATCGATCACGACGAATCCGAGATCATTTGCGGCGAGTTCTTCGCAGATCACACTCACGAGATAGCTTTTGCCGCTTCCGCTTTGGCCGATAACGGCGCTTCGTTCAGTTACAAGGTATCCCGGGTCAATGCTGAACGCCTCTCCGATGTGGAGCTCCATTGATTCAACATGGCTTATTTGTCCGATATAAGCTTAGTGTAATGCGACAAAATCACTCTAAGACCTTTTTGACGCCAAACTGGACTGCTCACTGCGCGCGAGCAGAATTGAGTTGTGGGAAGCCGGTCCTGCGATCACTTGCGGGAGGCTATCAGGGTCACAGTATCGTTATCCAAGAGTACGTGAGTTAGTCCGACGTGCTGCCCCGCGTGTCTCGCACTCGCACCCCACACTTGAGCGTATCTGAATCGTCCGGAGATACGTGCGTGCATGAGGTCGCAGACCTCTTCGATCGTGGAGTTACGGCGCAAAATGAGTGGGTTTTCCCTATCTGCCACCTTGCCTGGGGGTTTTAGGTATACCCGAATGAATCTGAGTTTTTCAAAGATCAGCTCTTTTAGAAGTTCGATGTTGGTGCCTTGCTCCGCAGAAAGGTGAACGTCCCCGAAACTTGCTGGCCCAGCAGACTGATCTATCTTGTTTACCACCGTTAGTGCGGGAACGAAAAGTCTGCTCGGTAACAGGGCATCGACGAATCGATCGACATCAACGTCTTCGTTAAGAATGACGTCGGCGTTGTGGATCTTGAAGTCATGTAAAATCGCTTTTATCGTAGCTTCGTCGATTTCAGCAGCATTGGGAGTCCCGCTAATCGTAACCCCTCCGCGAGGTTTCTTGATTATCGCTACGTTTGGAGGGCGTTGGTTTATCCTGATTCCTGCGTCATACAATTCTTTTTTGACTACTTCAACTTGATATTCGCTGAAAACGTCGACCACGATCAATATTAGGTCCGCGCTTCTCACAACTGAAATTATCTCTTTTCCTCTGCCTTTTCCGACTGCTGCGCCGCCTATCAGTCCCGGGATGTCCAAGACTTGTATATGCGCTCCTTTGTGCACCATAGAGCCAGGGATGACGTTCAGCGTCGTGAAATCGTAAGCTCCAACTGGTGATTTTGCATTAGTGAGCGCGTTTAGCAGGGTTGACTTTCCCGCTGACGGATATCCGACTAACACACAGGTTGCGTCACCGGATTTTCGTGGAGCAAATCCGGTTCCCTTGTGCGAACCCCTGGACTCTCGCTTCTCCTTCAGCCGCGCAAGTTTCGCTTTTAGACGACCGATGTGGAGTTGTGTCGCTTTGTTGTAGGGTGTATCGCGTATCTCCGTTTCTATTTCGCTGATTTGCTCTTCTGTGCTAGTCACGCGATTTCCTGATCGTCTCACAGTCATCAACGTCTTCAGCGAATGCAGAGGGAAGAACGCACATATTCAAAAAAAAGTTAGGCTTTGCTGCGCGAGTGAACCATCGTGTTCACCAAAACGAACTTCGTTCTCTCTCCTCGGATAGCGACCAGATAGACGTGCGGCTCATTTGATGCCATGCATTCCATCCATTTCTTATGCAGCGTCCCATCTGCGGAAATGGGGGGTGATCCGTTTCTCGCGCGAAGCTCGTTGATGCAATATACAAAATCTGACTCAGATAAGCGCGCGACCTTAGATTCCATGCCGATGTTGCGAGGCCACCATACTTGCAGCTCTTTTCTTATGTCGTTTATGAAGCTGACATTTGGCATCTTGCTATCAAGACTCTCAATGACTTCCACTTCACAATCTCCATCAGCTAAGCTATAATAGCATTTCGCCACGTTTTTGGCCAGCTCTCGGTCGCGTTTTCCCAAAAATAAGTCCCACATCAATATTTGCGATTAAAGTATTTCAACGTTGTGTAATAAGTCGCAGCCGACGCGAGTTTTTCGTATTTAACAACTGTGAGTCGCGTTTTTCTAGAAAAACGTGTCTGCTAATCGAGGATTAAAATCGAACACAGTTTGGTTCGTACCTTGGGGGAGGCCACGCTTTCACGTTGGCGATCGTCACAATAGAGCCCGGTTTGCTCTCAAGCAAAGAGTGCGTGGCTCCTAGCGAGAACGCGCCAAAAATAGAGACTGCTGCCGCTTCGTGCGTCAGTCGACGAAAGACGTTAAAACCTCGTGCGTATCACATGAGTAGTTCTAGCCACTCATCGAGCAGCGAACAGTACTCTGGATTACATACTTCGTGGCATCCTATACACGGAGCTATCTTGCCTTGCGCTAAGAGTAGGTCGTGCTTGCTCTTTTTGCTTTGTGTTACGTTCACTGTATAGCACCTTCTTAGGGTCGAGCAACCCAGCTGCGATGACAGGGGAGGATAGACAATATGCCACTGGAGTATCGGTTGTTCTCGCGAAGCTGGTTCAGTTAATCCGGACTAGTCGTTTACAGGGTTTAGCAGAATGATGTTGTTGCCACGAAGTACGACCGATCCTAGAACGCGGGACTTTTGTCCGTCAACAACTTCAGTGGTGTTTGTAAGATGCAAGTTTAAATAGTCATCTGCACTCATTAACAGTCCTTCGAGCACGCATTTTTCGCCCTTCATCTCGACTTGGATCTTCGAACCAACCAGATTTTGAACCTTCTTTGACGGGAACAATTTAAATCCTCATATGAAAGTGGCTTTTCGAATACTTTAATATTTTGTTCGTCTTAGTTCGCCGAGAAGTGCTCCACAATGCTTCAGTCGCTGATAATTCAAGTCTACATTGTAGCCATACCACGTCCTACATCTCACGTATTAGCTCGGGAAGAAGGAGTCTTGCTACCCGTAAAGCACGAAGACGACGACTGCGGCACAGGAGAACAAAATGATTGATGTATTGACTACAAGGCTGTCGTACTTGCATAGGTGCGCCGAAAAACGGTGACGGCTGAGCGGCCAGAGCAGCGGACAACCCGACACCGTCAGCGAATCGAGAAGGATATGGCTTGTAATGGCCGCTGTGACAGCGGGTACAACGATTAGATCGAGTGGCGGATATGGCGAGAACAGGACGTAGGAAAGGCCTGTGCACGCTGCCACGGTGAAGATCGAGTGCGAAAATCCACTTCTGTGACCGATGAGTCGTAGCGGCAGGCGCGCGTCGAAGTCAGGAAGTGACGCTAGCAGCAGCGAAACTGTGGCAGAAAGCAGCAAGAACAATTTGTTTGTCGCGGTTGGGGAGAGCGCGATCTCGCTAACGACGATGCAGAAAACGAAAGCGAAAATCGAGTGTGTTAGAGCTTTCACGACACCACGGTGTTAGCAGCGCTTTCGTTAAGTAAATATATGGTCGTGCGTGACTGTACGTAGTAGCGTGCGCCGCTCGGATGAGCAGTTTTGCGCTCGTATAGACGGTGGTTATAGCCCGGTAGTGTAGCGGTCAATCATGTGAGACTCTGGATCTCACGACCACGGTTCGAATCCGTGCCGGGCTATCTGTTTTTAAGTGAGTGGCTCGAGTCGCAGCTTGCCGTGCGTACGCTCCCACTCCTCGAGAGGGATGCTGTACTTCTTTTCGATGGCATCTCGGTAGCAAGGGCCACTATTGTACGCGCAAAATGGGATGATTAGTCCGCCAGGGACTGCGTAGTGGATGGCGCAACGCTTGACCCGTTCCACGTCGTAGTTGTAGGCGTCCATGAAATGCATGCCGCCGATAAAAAGGGTATGCTTATGAAAGTCTCCGAGCGCAGTGTAGTCGTGATGCAGCAAGACCGTCTTAATCATCTCCTTAAACTGAATGGACTTCGGCTGATTCTCCTCGTCGACGAGCGAATTTAGTGCTAGCAGTCCTCGCATAAGCGCTGTCGGCTTGCGCAGCACACCGCCGTGATCCAGGTTGTTTGCAAGCTTCTGGGTAAGCTCAAAGAATTTTTCAACGTCCACGAATCTATTTATCGGGATGAGCTTCCCCTCCTCAACGAACAAGTAGGTGGCGATGCCACAGTGCGGATGGGCGCTAAACTCGATCTGCGGAGCTCCCGTGTAAGCCTCAATGAGTTTTGAGATCGAAACGACACACGGCACGGGATAAAAGTCGTCAGCCTTTACTTGTCCGCCCGTCTGCTGTTCTATGTTAAATGCGAGATCAGGTAATGTAAACCTCTGTGCGTTTCTTACTGCCGGTGCTAAATCGCTCGCAGCGCCAGCGAAAGCCATTGGTTGGAAGTTGACTCCTCTGATTACGTCCACGTTTTGAGCTGCAAAAAGGATTATTTTGCCGACTTCGTGTTCATTCAGCCCGCGACCGATCGTAGGAACCAGCACTACGCCTTGGCCGACGTCTCTGCAGTTCTCGATGGCTTTCTTTTTTAGCTCGATGAACCTGTCGGTCTGCTTGGATACGCCGTTGAATTGAAGATATACTGTGCTCAGCCCGGCGCGTCTAAGTGTGCCTGCGAGGGTCTCATCTTTTGCAAGCCTGATGCCATTAGTAGCAATTTGGGTCTGAATAAAACCCAGATCAACCGCTTTCCTAATGATCTCGGGGAGATCGTCCCTCAGCGTTGGTTCGCCGCCCGAAAACTGCACCGCAAGCGTCGGGACGGGCCGTTCCTCGCGCAGCGTTGTAAGCATATCGGTGAGTTGCTCGAAAGTAGGCTCATAGACGTAACCCTGTGCGTGGGCGTTAGCAAAACACCATTCGCAGCGCAAGTTGCACCGGTTGGTGACATCCACGTTTGCGAGACACGTGGACGTCAGATGGGCATCACAGAGGCCACATTCGAGTGGGCAGGCGTCGTGGAGCGTCAGTTGTGGGTTCTCAACCCCTTTTCCAGCGTACGAAAAGCGCTCAGCCTTGTGGTACATCTCGGCGCTAGACCAGTACAACTCGTCGAACACGCCGTGATCAGGACATCTCTTGGCCATCCACACTTGGCCGTCCTTCTCGTAGATGGTAGCTTCTATAGGCTTCAGGCATTCGTGGCACAAGGAGGTCGTCCGCTTAGGTAATGTGACAGGCGCTTCATAAATTGACATGCAGTTCTCCAGTGTTTCCTAACAAATCTTTTATTTTGTTACTATTATTATTTTGCGCTTTCATAGTGCCGGGCACAGAGCGGCAGTTATGTCGTGCTTTGCGCGATTACGGACCAATTCGACCGGCTTGGAGACAGATTTAATATGTATGATGCGCCTTTCGCAACGGAATGCTTGCGCTCATTATTGATGCTCTCTGGCTGATGCTCCCCGCATACGTGCCTAACTCGAGTGCCGTCCTATTCGCGGGAAAAACTCCTTTCGATCTCGGTCGGAACTTTGTCGACGGAAAAAGGGTTTTTGGATCGGGCAAGACGTTCAGAGGGTTAATCGGCGGGACGTTGTCGGGAATCGCAGTGGGCCTGCTGCTACAACTCATCAAGAACAGCACACACATTGGCGTGCCCTCATTTGAACCTCTTTCTGTGATAGCCGCGTTATCATTAGGGGCGATGCTCGGAGACCTCACTAAGAGCTTCTTTAAAAGGAGGCTGGGGATGAATCGGGGGGACCCGCTACCTATCGTCGATCAGCTCGACTTTGTCATCGGCGCGTGGGTGCTCACCTATGCTTTTTTTAGCGGTTGGTTCACCCTCAACTTTACGCTGCCTGTAATAGTCGTCGTCCTGATCTTAAGTCCGCTCTTACATCTCGCCGTCAACATCATTGGGTTCAAGCTTGGCAAGAAAAAGGAGCCGTGGTAACTAACAGAGCAGCTTTGACAGCAAGGCCTTTTGGGCGTGCAATCGGTTTTCTGCTTGATCAAAAACGGCTGAATGTGGTCCATCCATCACTTCGTCAGTGATCTCCTGTCCCCGGTGAGCAGGAAGACAGTGGAGAACGACGGCGTCGCTCTTTGCTGCGTCGAGCACCTTGCGGTCAATGCGGTACTCAGAGAACGCGCGCGCGCGCAGTGCAGAGGCTGCTTCATCTCCCATAGAAACCCAAGCGTCCGTATATAAAATATCTGCAGCGGAGGCTGCTTCCAGCGGATCGCGAAGGATTCTCACGGCGGATAGCTGCTGACCTCTGCGCAGAATCTCGTCGTCCGGTTCATAACCCGGGGGGCACGCGACGTCAATGCTCATACCCATCAGCGCGCACGACAGTATTGCTGAATTGCAGACATTATTTCCGTCTCCAATCCACGCGAGTTTCATACCGCTGAGCGCCCCCTTCTTTTCATAAATCGTCATCAGGTCTGCTAGTAGCTGACACGGGTGCTCGATATCCGAAAGGGCGTTAATCACGGGGACTGAGGCGTTTTTGGCCATGTCAATGATCGTTGAATGGCTGTTGGCCCGCATGATGATGCAGCTCAGATACCGTGAGAGCACGCGCGCCGTATCCGCAGTCGTCTCCCCTCGTCCCAACTGAAGATCATTCCAGTTCAAGTAGATGGGGTATCCGCCCAACTCGACCACCGCAACCTCAAACGCCGTTCGCGTTCGAGTCGAGGGTTTTTCAAATATCATCCCAAGAGTTTTGTGCTCTAAACTGTTCCGGAATATCCCTTCTGATCGTTCTTCTTTGAGGCGGATAGCAAGCTCGATGATCTCGAAGATTTCACCTTTCGTTAAATCGCGAATAGAAATAAGATTCTTCATTGTGAATCCATTGAGGGGCACAATTTTTGCTAAGCGTCCTTAATGCGCTTCATGTGCTCAATGCGACTCTGTACTAGCTCTTTTTTCCCGATGTCGTGCCGCGCAAATACGTCACCCTTTATAAACTGAAGAGCCTGCTCTGCTTGTTGTTCCGCATTTTCTATTGTCTCTGCCACGCCGAGGACTGCCAAAGCTCGGGATGTGGTGGTGGTGATCGTGCCGTTGCGGTCATCGACGCTTGCATAAAACAGCGTGGCATCGATGTGATCCTTATCGATCGTGATCTCGGTTGGCTTGGGGTTCGTTGGATAGCCGGCCGGCACAACATATTTGCAGACCGTGGCACGAAGGTCGTAATCAGTCTGCTTCAACGTGCCATCGACAGCCGATTCTGCGAGCTCAATGAAGTCGGATCTGAGCAGAGGAAGAATGTTCATCGCTTCTGGATCCCCGAATCGACAGTTGAACTCGACAACCATAGGTCCCGTTCGTGTAAGCATGAATTGGCCGTACAAGATACCCTTAAACGTAATACCCTCTCGTTTCAGAGCGTTTACCGTATCTTGCATTATGGCTACAGCAGCGTGGTAGTCCTCTTCGTTCATGAAAGGTAGGACGTAGGACTTGTCCGTATAAGAACCCATCCCCCCAGTGTTCGGTCCAAGGTCGCCTTCAAAGGCGCGCTTGTGATCTTGAACTGCTGGAGCGGGTGCCAACACGTTCCCGTCAACGAATGCTTGTACCGTGAATTCTTCCCCAGAAAGGCACTCTTCAATGACTACAGGCCCCCGAAGCTTCTTCAGGTACTCTTTGCCCTCGGAATAGCCATTGATGACTACAACACCCTTTCCGCCAGTCAACCCTGCTGGCTTGATAACTAACTCTCCTTCATCGATGTTGTCTCTGATGAAACGATCTGCATCACTTAAATCGTCGAACAGCGCGTATTTAGGACATCCTCTGATGCCTTTTTCAGACATGAACGAGCGGGCCCATCCCTTATCTGATTCGATTAAAGCTGCGTTTCGCGTAGGTCCAAAAGCGCGTACACCGCGTTCGTCGAGCACGTCCACGATCCCCTCTGCCAGCGGTGCCTCAGGCCCGATCACTACTAGGTCGGCGCGGCGGGCGTAATCTGCCACCTTCTCCAAGTCAGTTTCGTTGACGAGGAGGTAATCCTTGCATAATTGGGCGATACCTGGGTTTTTGTACTTCATTGCGGCGTAGAGCGTCGGCTCTTCAACGCTCTGAGCAATAGCCATCGCCATGGCGTGTTCACGACCACCTGAACCTACTAACAGGACCTTCATGGTGTGGTGGGTAAGTCATTTTGCGATAAAAAGTTATGCAGACTGGGACGCAGACAAATATAAGATAAACAATATATAAATGCTCAGTGCTGTTCGCCAGCCACAGCTATATGAGCTGCTAATCCAGACTAAATTCGTCAAAAGCAAAAATCGGAACTTTTATAGATTATCACGGCCGCCTATGTGTTGGGCCTCGAAACAACTCTAACGAGACGGTTGAATGTGCGGCATAGTAGGATGTATCGGCAACCGAAGCGTTACGCCAATCATAGTTGAATCACTGAAACGGCTTGAGTACCGAGGTTATGACTCAGCAGGCATTGCCACGCTAAACGGCGCGGAAATTGATATAACGAAAACAGAAGGAAAGATCGCTGATCTTGAAAATATTTTAAGTTTAACCAACACTGCCTGTGTTGGAATCGGTCACACCCGTTGGGCTACACACGGGATTCCATCCTCCACCAACGCGCACCCACACGCCGACTGCAGTGGCAGTTTCGCCGTGGTTCACAACGGCATCATCGAGAACTTTCAAGCTCTGAAAGATGAGCTCACGAGCAAAGGCCACATTTTCAGCTCAGAGACGGATACTGAAGTGCTAGCACACCTGTGTGAAGACTGTTATAATGGTGACCTTGAAAGCGCCGTGCGGGAGGCGCTGCTACGCGTCGAAGGCTCATATGCGATTGCGGTCATATCAGACAATGAACCAGACGTCATTGTTGCCGCGAGAAAGGACAGCCCGCTGATCGTGGGATTGGGAGATGGAGAGAACTTCCTTGCGAGTGATATTCCAGCAATCAGGAAATACACGAATAAGGTCATGTACATTAACGATGGTGAAATCGTCCGCCTCACCAGAGACAACGTGACCGTATCAACATTACAAGGTGTGAATGTTGAGAGGCTCGTGACAATCGTCGATGGAAGCGTCCAAGACGCGGAGCGGGGGGGTTACGAGCACTTCATGCTCAAGGAGATCCACGAGCAACCTAAGGCATTACGGGACACCATGGAAGATCGCTTGTGCGAGCTGGAAGGTAGCATCGATTTTAAGGAACTTCGCCCGTTTGAGGATGAGATTAAGAATATCGAAGGCATTACAATCATCGCCTGTGGGACATCGTACCACGCCGGGATCCTCGGTAAGTACGCGCTCGAGGATTTGCTGCGAATCCCGGTCAAGGTGGAGTACAGCTCTGAGTTTCGTTATAATAACTTCCTTTCGGGCAACCGATCCCTGGCAATCTGCATCAGTCAGTCAGGTGAGACCGCAGACACGCTCGCCGCGATGAACGAGGCAAAGGCGCAAGGCTACCTAACGCTCGCGATAACAAACGTGGTCGGAAGCACGATTACGCGAAAAGCCGACGAAATTCTGCTCACGAAATCAGGAATAGAAATTGGCGTCGCGGCCACAAAAACCTTCACGGCGCAGATACTTACACTTTATATGTTCGGCATCTACGTGGCGCGCCTGAAGAAGCTCATCGACGTTGAGACGTCACGCCATATCATAACCTCGATGAAGTCCGTGCCGGGCTTGATAGAGTCACTTCTCGACAACATTAGCGACATCGAGAAAGCTTCCTCTCGAATTTGCGAGGCCGATTGCTGCTATTTCATCGGGCGTGGGCTTAGCTATCCCATCGCGCTTGAAGGCGCACTTAAGTTGAAAGAGATCTCTTACATCAAAGCAGAGGGATTTCCGGCAGGAGAGCTAAAACATGGCCCACTTGCTCTTATCACCGCAGGCACCCCTGTTATCGCCATAGTGCCGAAAGGTAAGACATATTACAAAACGCTCGGCAATATAAAAGAAGTAAAGGCACGAAACGCCTTCGTCATTGCGATCGCGAACGCATCTGACGACGAGATCGTCAAATATGTGGACTCTGTGATCAAGATGCCGGATATTGATGAATTGTTCTCGCCGATGCTCGCCGCAGTCGTGCTCCAGTTACTCGCGTACTATGCAGCCAAGGATATAGGCGCCGAGATCGATCAACCGCGCAATCTCGCCAAGAGCGTTACGGTTGAATAGCTGCTAACGCATCGGGTTTTGTAAGCAGGTCTGACCACATCGGGCCTTCGATTGGTCGGTATTATGGCGACATTAACGTAATTTCACACGCCGAGGACGACCGTTTATGGTTATGCAAGAGACCGTGCCGCCTGGACGGGCCTTAAATCCCCCTGCTATTGGCATCAGACTTGTAATTCACGGGCCTGAACTCATAGACTCTGGAAAAATCGCTGATATCGTAGACGCTTTGCGCGCCCTTGGACCATTGCGTGTGCTCGCTGGAGGTACAATGGCCCGCGTCGCAGCCTTAGATAAGCACCTGACGTTCGTTGATACCTCTCAAAATATACACACAAGCGATGCACTCAACCACGTTTCAGATAGAGAGGTACTTGTTCTTGCTAATTGCGGCAAAACTTCTGAAACAGGACGCGTCTTCGGCCAGATAGTATCGTCGCGCGTGCGACGTTCTGTTATCCAAGTAGAGCGACCAGGCTTAATTGACGGCAGTGTTATCCTTTGGCGGGGCGCTGACGGGGACACGTCCCGCGACGTTCAGTACGTCGCTAGGCATTTGTCGGATCGTCTATCGCTTAAGCTCGTCAAAAAGCACAAAAGAGCGTTGTCCGTAGAGCACACCGATGAAGTTGTTACGCGACATATCTACGGCGCTAGGCTAGGGGAACCGTTGTTGGTGCAAGGAATGGTCGTCGGGACAGTGGTTGATGAGGATGTTGCGCTCATCGTGGAACGGGGCAGAATTGTCGACATTGCAGGCGTTGCTATAAAAGCCCACGGGCTTGAGAAGATTGGCAATATTGACTTGAGCACCGCCTATGTTAAGACCGGACACCTCAGACCGAGTAACGAAGTGCACGTTCAACGTTCGATGGTGCCTGCGCGCCCGTTACAACGCGGTTCAGTGACATTTGTCAACCACCGCGCGGACGAAACATTGGAGTCTGTCAATGAATCAACGATCTGTGCTATTACTGTCGGAGACGATACTACATCAATCTGCGGCGACATCTTGTCGCGGGAGGGCATTCCCATCATTGGTATCACCGATGGCGACGGAGATGGACTCTACTCGGGCACGTACCAGGTTGAGGCTTCGCTTACTCTGCGTCTTTGCAATGCGAGCGACGACGAAATAGGCTTCTTGCTTGAGCGAAGCGGGGAGCTAGACGACGAAGACTATACTTTGGCCCGGGTGATCGAAATTGTCACGAATTTTTTGCATGAAACGGGAGTTGTTTGGCAGTATGCTTCGTACGAAAAATGACCTGTAGTGATAAGGATGACTGCTCTGCGCGCGCTGCGCATTTGCGTCCGAATCCTGTCTTACTTTTCAAAGATGCCTAGTCGTAAGGGCGGAATCGAAAGGCGGCGGCCAGCGCGGTCGAAGTGATGAGCACCCTGTCAAGAGTGGACGTCTGTCACAGTCGCGCCTCCAGAAACGAATGCTGCTTGCAAGCTGGCAGCCAAGTTATACGAGACATCGTAGCATCAAGTACGAAAGCGTTCGTCAAATAGTGAAAATCGTGGCAGTGATGATCGAAGCGAATCGTGCAACAAGCTGGATGGATCGAAAAATGCCTCATTAGCTAATAACGGCTTTGTTCGCGCACATACATCCGTTAGTTAGAAATATTTATATAGAGAGTAGCGGCAGTTGCCTGCCATACGCGCTGCATAAACGGCCCTAAAACGGTCTAGATTTTATACTATTAGCGTTGATAAGTTTCATCTTATCTCTCTAAATGCACCAAAAGGAGGTTTCTAGTTTGGCCAATGTAGTTGAAATGGCACCGGTTACTCGTGTCGAAGGGCACTCCAAGTTAGTTCTAGAGACGAACGATGACGGTATAGTGGAAAAAGGAAACTACTTCAGCATAACGCCGGTCAGGAACTTTGAAAAGTTCCTTATCGGAAAGCCGATGGAGTTTGCGCCACTGGCAACATCACGGATATGTGGTATTTGTCCTATTACTCACTCGTGCGCTTCGGTGGAGGCCGTCGAGGACTCAATTGGCGTTGAGCCCCCGAAAGACGGCATGTTACTGCGAGAACTCGCTGCGATTGCTAACAAAATGCACAGCCATCCGCTTCACGGCATTTTGATTTTCCCGGACTTTGGGATCGGAGTCGGTTTTGACAAAAACGTCTACGCAGAAGCCATGAAGCGCTGTCAGGGAATGAGAAAAGTCGCCCAGAACATTATCGATGTGGTCGGCGGAGAGGGTCTACACGCGCCCGACATCGTAATCGGCGGGATGCAACACAACATCAGCGATCTTGCACAAGCTAAATTGCAGAGCAGTCTACGAACCTATGAAGGACTTGCAAACGAACACGCCGACTTCATGATGGGCCTATTCAAGGACTCTGACTATGCATCAGATATGGGGATCCACGACTACGACGTGTTTGCTTCGGACTTGACGTACGGCGACAGAACGGCCTTTCCTTGGGGCACGTTTAACGAAGAACAGCCGAACAACTGGTACAGCTCTCTGGAAGTTGGGCAGGAGGCAAACAATACGATCTGCCTCGTCGGCGGCGAACCGGTTGAAGTCGGACCTCGCGCACGCGCGGCGACGTTCAAGGGTTTCACTGAGAGGGGTGCAATGGGCATCCAAAAGGCTCGAATTCGCGAACTAGGGACGCTGGTTCATCGAGCTGAGAATCTCCTGGACGAGCTCAATACAAGCGGCGTAACAAAGGAAGCGTGTGCCGGTCGCGGCGACAACGAGCTTGGAATCGGAATCAACGAAGCAGCTCGTGGCGCGAACGTTCACATGGCACGGGTTAAGGACGGCAGGATTCGGTACTACAATTGCCTCGTCCCGACGACTTGGAACTACCCAACAATCAGTAAAGCGCTAGAAGGAGACCACTACAAGTTCGCCGAAGTTATCGTAAGGGCGTACGATCCGTGCAACTCGTGTGCAACGCATATGATCGTGCTGGATCCCGAAAAAAACATCATTCAGAACAAGATGATCTAAAGTGAGCGACTCGATTTGCGATGCAGAGGCGATTATAGCCTGCTGCGGAAATCCACTCTACGGCGATAATGGCTTCGGAACTGCCTTAGTTCCTGTGCTGAAGCAAACATTGAATGGCGCACCGCGCCTTAAGATCGTCGACGTCGGCAGAGGGTACTTCTTGTTTAGTATTCTTGGATGCAAGAAGCTCGTACTCGTCGATTCGATAGATTTCGGAGGCGCTCCCGGCGAACTAAAAAAGTTTTCGACAGATGATGTCGATAGGAATCGTTACGCCGATCATCAGTGCTGGCAGACGTCTAAACCACTCGACGAGTTAGAAGAACGATGCGAGGTAGTAATCGTTGCGTGCCAGCCAAAGAGTTATAAGCAAATCGAATTTGGACTTACAGAAGAAGTCAAAGGATCGATTCCTGATGCTACGGAGTTAATCCAAAAAGAAGTAGAGGAGTATTTATGAGCCCGTTTTGGAAGAAAGAGAAGAAATCTGACGCCGAAAACATCGCGGAGATGCAGAGGGCCAGCCCTCCGGCTGCAGAAGAGAAAACGGAAGCCGCTCAACCGGAAATAACAGTGAAGCCCGCAGAAGCGGAGGCTGAGGTGAAAGAAATGGCTGCTGCAAAACCAAAAGTGCTAACGGCAGTGATGAGTGGATGTACAGGATGTCTAATATCGCTAACCGACAACTACGACATTCTTCTTGATCTGCTCGACGCGATAGACTATCGTTATGAGACCACGCTTGCGGACGTAAGAGAGATTCCCGATGATCAAATGGATATTGCCATTGTTCACGGTTCTATCTGTCTGCAAGACAAGAGACAGGTTGACGACATACGCAAGATCCGACAGAATTCGACGTTTTTAGTCGCCATGGGCGGTTGTGCCAGCTCAGGCTGCGTGACTCGATTCAGTGTAGGCGGACAAGCGGCGACGCCATCGCAAGAATCGTTCGTTCCCGTCGCGAATCTCGTTAAAGTCGATTTCGCACTTCCTGGATGTCCTACTGGTCCAGAGGTGATCGCCAACACGATACTCGCGGCGGTAGGTGCGGACCTAGAGTACTTGAAGCCCCTTGCCGAACTCGCGGGATTTGCGTGCGGCTGTGACCTACTGACAAAAATCATCGGAAACGGACTGTGCATCGGGTGTGGCACCTGTGCCATGTCGTGCCCAACGCGGGCGATTGATATGGACTACGGGCGACCGCACGTCAACCAGGAGCTCTGCATAAAATGCGGAGCGTGCTATGCGCAATGTCCGAGGAGCTTCGAGCCGACCTTTGAAATGATAGAGAAGCGCATCATGGGGGTGGAGTGAATGGTTCTAGGTAAGTACCTCGACATTATGACGGTCAAGACGACGGACAAGATTCTTCAGAAGTATTCGCAAGACGGCGGTATAGTCAGCGCCCTTTTGATCCACGCGCTTGAAACGGGCGTGATTGAAGGCGCTATCGTCGCTATGCCGACCGACGAACCTTGGAATCCGGAGCCATACGTCGCCACTACGCCTGAGGAGATTATCGCGGCGGCCGGCACAAAATACGTGCTGTGTCCACTCAACAACGCGCTGAAGATTGCGGCACGCGAGCAAGGGCTCGACAAGATCGGAATGGTCGGCATGCATTGCTTGACCTACGCGGTCCGAAAGATGCAGCTCTATCCGTTTGGGGCGCGTCATCTGCCTAATAAAATGGCATTGCTTCTCGGCATATTCTGCACTGAGAACTTCACCTATACGGGAATTAAAGCGATCGTCGAAGAGCTTCACAAGGTGAATATTGAACACGTCGAAAAGATGGATGTTTCAAAGGGCAAGATGATCGTCACGTCAACCTTGGGCGAACGGGTTGAAGTTCCAGTGAAGCTGACCCACAACTACGTGCAACCGGGTTGCTATATCTGTCCCGATCTCACCGCGCGAACTGCGGACATCTCGACCGGGTCCATCGGCTCGCCTGACGGGTGGTCGACCGTAATGCCGCGGACAAAAGTCGGAAAGGATCTGTTCCAAAGCGCGGTCGATATGGGCCTGTTTGAGACCAAGCCAATAGATCCCGGCAAGTTCGGCATGGAAATGCTGACGAGGCTCGCGCAGAGCAAGTGGGATCGCTCTGAGAAGACCAGGGCGGAAAGAGCGGAAATTGGGCTTCCAAATCCGTTCTAACTCCCTCTTTTTTTATTTTTTGCAAACTTTTATATTTTTTAAATTATAATACTAGTTAATGGAATTGCCGCTTGATAGGTGACCACATGGAGCTTCTGGCAGACGTGGGAGGAAAGCCCGGGGTTGATTGTCGCGGGTTTTGCAGTTACTGCTATTTTAAGAACGTAAAAGATTTTAAGCCATTTGGGTGTCGCTTCTGTTCGCCCCTCAGTGAGGGCTGTGACTACTGCGAAAGAGCGATTGCAGAGAAATACGCGGGGTTTAAGCCACTTTTGCGCGTGGCGCAAGATGTCCATGCTACCCTCAAGATGAGTTCAAAAGACCCTGAAAAGGTAACGATAAGTGGCGGGGGGGACGTCAGCTGTTATCCCGATTTACTCGAGCTGGCCGAGTTGCTCGCCAGCCTCCAAGTCCCGATCCATCTTGGGTACACAAGTGGCAAAGGCTTCGACAGCCCGCAAGCTGCCGAAAAGCTAATCAATAATAACGTGCGCGAAGTGTCATTTACCGTTTTTGCGACCGATCCTGGCTTGCGCAAACGCTACATGGGAGATCCCACCCCTGAGGTTTCACTTCAATGCCTCTCGACCTTTTGCGCGTCCTCTGACGTTTATGCTGCCGCAGTAATCGTACCTGGGGTCAACGACGGCGACGTTCTCAGAAAAACGTGTGACGATCTTGAGGGCATGGGCGCACGGGGTTTGATTTTGATGCGTTTCGCGAATCACACGAAGGAAGGGTTAATTCTGGGGAATGCGCCCATCATGCGCGACATTGAATCTCAGCCGATGGAGAGCTTCAAGGAACTAGTTAGCAGTATCAACGACCGTTACAAGCTGCGAGTGACTGGTACCCCGCTGTGGGATCCTGAAATCGGGTCACCTTTCTACGTGGCAAGCAATCCCGAAGCGCACCTTCCTAGAACTGAGAAGCGCGCCACGGTGATTACCGGAGCTGTAGCCGGGCCGTATCTTCGTTCTATATTTCAGCGGATAGCGCCAAACGTCAACGTTGTGAGCACCGAAAAAGAGATCGCGTGTCTCATCACGCTCGACGACATTCAGAAGCTGAATTTGCCGGATATGAATGAGACGGTCATCATTCCTGGTCGGGCAATGGTGCACGACAAGGCCGCTACTGCGGCACTGCGCGCCGATGGAGTGTACCGAATTGTGCGGCGAGGGCCCGAACAACTGACAGTCGATGGCGAGATGAGCATCGGCCTGAGGCGCGAAGAAGTCTTGGGACTTGAGGTAGCAAGCTTCAAGGAACTAATTCGGACGATCAATGCGATAGGGACGTGACAGCCTAAAAATCGCCGACGACAGTCGATTTGCTTGCGTCGGGTTTGGCAAGCGAGGGGCTACTACTACAGAGCAAATCCCGCGACCGATTTCGTTTTGATTTTCAAGATAAGATATTCACGCATAAACGAAGGTCTGACTTCCGCCACGTCTGAGAGGGTCGGGCCTTCAATGAATTTCACATTCCGTATCCTTTCGTAGTACTCGTCGTAAGGAAGCTTAATCCGCATGCCGTCTAAATGCATCGTGATCGGCGTGGGAGAGAGGCTTTCACCAACTTGTGGAATTTGTTGAGTGATCTCGTCCATGAGGCGGAACGGGCTGACCGATAGTGGATCCTTTTCAAGCTCTTCGCGTCGCTCATCCAGAGCTTTGCTAATCATTCCGACGATGCTATCCAGGATTGCGAACTCAGATTCCCGGTGAAACCCTTTAGCGCGTCGGCCTATTCCCCCGATGTATGCATACGCGTAGGGAACTGCGTCGCATTCCGGGCCTCCAGTTACTATTATGGGAACGTCGAGATCCTCATAGAGCTGATATTTGACGTCTGTTATGCAACTTAGGAAATCCCCAAGAATAAACAACGCCAAATCGTGCTCATTTATCAGCCCGCGCTCGCTCTTCGTCAGCTGTGCCGCGCGCCGTCCCACTCCTCGAGCCAGGCCAATGATATTCGTCTTTGCTCCATTTCTTCGGAGATACTCCGCGATATCGCACGTCGGATGGGGCATGTGGTGATAGGCGAGACTCGGCGCGACCACGGCGATTTCGGTGCCTATGAGGGGTGCTCTAGTGATCGTTCCTAAGAGCTCGGCCGCTTTTTGCTCTACCTCGCTTATATCGTCAGCTGGGACGAGTATCAAGAGCACGACTTCGAGCTGCATGACGTTCTTTTGCAGAAGGTGGCCGCCGAGGTCCTCAACCAGCTCCATCAACTCGTCGTGTCGGTAAACGCCACCAGTGTACATGAGAGGTTCTAACATCCTATAGTCCCGCCTCTTTGAGCAACCTGCGTCCCTGGTTTATCCATTCTTGTTTGATCGGCTCCTCAGACGCTATGAACAGGACGTAGTCATCTGTAATATCGTGCTTTATGATCCTGTAGCCTTCGGGCGCGACGCGCCGTATTGAATCGATGACTTTGCGCTTCAGCTCCGTCGTGGGCTCGTAGATGGTTTCGTCGGGAATATCGTCGTCGGTCGCGACAAGCACGGTGTACCGATCGAGCTGCAAAATGTTGGCCTTCCCGTAACGCTCAACGAGTTTATCGAGCAGATCGTTGACGTACCGTTCGTTCTTGATATCTAACTTCAGCCCGTCGTCGGTATGCGTCATCGTAGCGACGTCGGAAATCTTTATATCCGGAAGTGAGATCGCAAGCTTACCATATAAGATGAACACGGGTTCGTCGGGATCGATGAAGATTCTGATGTTGTACAGCGAGTGGGCGACGTCCAGGTCAGACAAGATGTCAGACGTCAATTCTTCGATCAAGCGGGCCCCCTCCTTGTCAGGAGACTCTACCGCCACTTTTTCAGAATTGATCATATCGTATGCAATCCCTTTCGTGGCTCGCGCGACGCCCGGCCAAGTTTTGCTTCATACGTGGCATCATTCTATAAACCCGCTAGCGAGCAGCGCAGATCCGACTGCGCCGATGTATTGTGAATATCTAGGCACCACAACGCTCATTCTGAGCACGTCTTGCATTGCTTCTACCAGACCGCTGATGAGCGAGGTTCCACCGACCATGATGACGGGAGCTACAATTTCTAACTCTTGAAGCTGCTGTTCGAAGACCTGTTCTGCGACACTGTAACAGGCCGCACTTGCAACGTCTTCTTTGCTAGCTCCGAGCGAGAGTGCGTTGACAAGGCTTTGCGTTCCGAAAACGTAACAGTAGCTGTTCATTGTCAAACGGTTATGGTCTCCTTTGGACGCCAAGGGCCCCAATTCACTGATGTCGACTCCCAATCGACGTGCGGTCATATCGAGAAAACGACCTGAAGCTCCGGCACAAATTCCGCCCATGGTGAAGCCGCCGGGAATGCCATCTATGACCGAAATAGCCTTGTTATCCATGCCGCCAATGTCGATGACCGTCGCAGGCCCTTTCTGTTTCTCTGCGAGATAAACGGCACCCTTCGAGTTTACGGTGAGCTCTTCTTGAACGAGCGCAGCCTTCATCGCCTCTCCGACGAGCAAGCGACCGTAACCCGTAGTCCCGAGCGCCTGAATTTCAGATTCGTCCACTCGTGCCATCTTCAGCGCTGTCGCATACGCAAGTTCGGCACTCTTCAATACTTCGGTGGTTTCGACCCAGCCAACTCCAATTATCTCGTTATCTCGCATTACCACGGCTTTTGTGGTTGTCGATCCTGAATCGATGCCGGCGGTTAATCCCGTCTGTTTTTCGCGCGCGAGAAGAGTTCTTCTCAGCGCGGTGGTTACGAGAGCTTCCATCCGCGTAAGGAGTGTTCCTGCACTAGTCCGTTCGGTGAACGAGTAGCTGATAACTGGCAAATTGGCACGCTCATGGATATAGCGTCGCAATTCGCTTCGCGTTATTGCACCTTCAGCGCATCGAAAGCACGTAGTTATAAATACCGCGTCGACCGGGAAGCCACCATCCACTATAGATTTGGCCCGCGCTATCATAAGCTGTAAATCAGGGCTGGCGACTTCTAGTCCCCACTCGCTTACCGCGTCCTTAATCGTGTCGGTATCTACTTCTGGATAGACTAGCTCAGCATTCACGGACGCGACAGCATTTTCAATTTCTTTTTGGATCCCACTGTATTCGGAGCCACAGGAGAGGTGCGCTATTCTGATTTTTCGCGTCACGCGATTACCTCCGCTTTGTGCGTCAGGGACTCGCAGAAGTCGCGGATCTTTCGTACGAATACACGCGCCTCATCGTCGTTCGTCGGGTAGACGAGTTCTAAGCGGGGGATATCCTTGTTACGAACGATGTACTTGACTAGTTCATTCGTTCGGGCGCACCCCATACATCCAAATGAGTAATCGGCCTCGTGAACGATGATAGCGGCTTCAGCCTCTTCTATCAGGGGGTCAAGAAGTGCCATCCGCCCGCGCACACCAGAAGGGACGTCGACCGCCGCATACTTGAGTCCCTTCTTAGGGTCTTCTGGCGTGACGTTAATCGGTGGGCTATCTATTCCCACTTCTGTTATTTTCTTTCGTATGACGCGCATCAGCGTAAGCGGCTCGTGACCGAATCGCGCGACCAGGTCAGATAGAATCAGACTGTTTGACGGAAATATGAGTATTTTAGCCATTGACATCCTCTTTTGACTGCTCTTCAATGATCTCGATGAAGCGGTCGATCTTGAGCTTGTCGCGCTTTTTTTGTTGTTTAACGTCCAGTGGGTCTTCGATGGTCTCTAATCCATACGATATGCTCGGAAGAATCGCAGATTCCTTCTCGAGCTGGTGGAAGCCTGGTCGTGGACCGCCCCCCCTAACAGCGCGACATCTTCTTGAATCGCCTGGCGGGAACCCGCGGTCCTTGACGAAAATCCCGGATGGGTCCAGTTTCCTCAGCTCTTCTATGGTTTCATTGACCGCTTGCTCTGAGCCCGTAACAATGAGCCCGTAACACGTCTCCTTCACCACGGCGTCCGTCGATAATTCATAAGCCCTTAGCGCCAGCTCGCTGGGCAAAATGGGGCTTGATTCCGCAAGAACGACCATTTTTGTAATCTCATCCGATGCCATTGCACCACTCGTTTCATAACGTAAATATGTCAGCGGTTAATATTATAATTATCGAGAAATATAAATCACAGAGCTTCGTGAACGTATATCATCTCATTTTCACGCACGTTTTGAAGGGGTCGTGTGTGCAGTATCCTCCCAACAATATTGGTGCTGTTGAACCGCTCACCGGTCGGTCCGTACTTTTCGTTATCTTCAAGTCGGACGCCGATTAGTCCAGCGTACTTGGAGGAGCGATTTGAAACACCGATTTCAGCGGTGCTCACTTTTGTCGTCGGCGTGTTTTCCGGCACAATGTCGAACTTCTCCGCGCCCTGCGCGCGGAACATGATCGTCTTACCATATTTTACGTAAGCTTGCAACGAGCCTACGGGATTATCTCTCAAACCCGTAACCGTTCTCACGAACGCTACCGTCTTAGGAGCACGATCTTCATAAAGCTCAATTTTTACAAGCTTATCGTGAGGGACTGCAAAGGTTTTCACACTTCTAGCTTTGAGAATGTCGACCGTGTTGAGTGGTGATTGATGCACAACGACGCCGTCTTCGCCATCATACCCTTCGCGTTCAAGAGAAACGCCTAATCGATTGACCTCCTTATCTATCGCCGCGACGGGCAAGCCCAGCAACATGATGCGGGTAGGGTCGGTATACACGCGCAATCTCTGCCCTGGCGTCGCGATTTTGACGAGCTCTAGCCCCTCGCTTACATAGCCGATGACCGAATGGCTGGAATTTGAGGGCGCATCTCTTTTGTAAATGAATACGTTGCCATAGTCGTTTCCAGACGTACGGACGGTGATTGCTCCCTCGCTCCTCGCATCGAGCATTTCAAAGGGGCACGATCGCCCGTGTAAGCGCGTGGACACGACATAGGTGTTTGTCATTGCATCCACTTGATAGTAGCCGTCCTTGGCAAGGGCCAAAAAGTGTTCTACGCCCTCAGACGCATCTCTTGAAAGCGTTGCCCTGAAGTAGGTATGGACTTCCATTCCATCTTCAAGTTCGATGTCAAAGTCAGACGTCGTGAACTTGTCGGTGATATATTCGAGTCGCTCAATCGGCTCGATTCTTTGAATTTCATCTCCATTCTCGAGCTTTTCGAGGACATTTCTGCCTGCGACTGCTTTTCCAACGATGGCGTTTGTTCCATACGAGGCCGTATGCCTCTTTTTCATAAACGAAAGGTAGGTATTTGTTTGATCAAACCCGCCAAGGCTGTATGTGATATCCCAGCGCTCGTATTCTCGTTCACCACGATCGACCTCAAGGTCGCTTGGAACTGGGCCAGCCGATACTATCTGGGGCTGGGACCAGTGGACCTTGGTCCCAACAAATATTTTATAAGTGCGCAGCCAAAGGCGCCGGCTCGGTTCATCGACCTCAATTCTGATCTCGCCTTTGTTTGTGTAAACCGCATATTCCTTGATGACGTCCAGTTTTTGCGTTTTTCTCCCCTTTATAATGCCCACAAGCAGGCCGTCGCGGTAGGGGGTATTTGTGAGTTCAAATGCATCGCGAAGCGTGCCGGTTGCACGATCGAGCACAACCTGTTTCCCGTCAAGAACGATAAATTTGGCGTCCATGCCTATTATGCGTCCGTCAGGTGGCCGCTTTCTCCTGCTCCGTCAGAACGTCAAGCACTTGCGCGGTCGGTCCGATGGAGATAATCTTGCCCCCGCGCATCAGCGCGGCCCGATCGCAGACCTCTCGAACGAAGTCGAGATCGTGCGATACGATCATAAACGTCTCGCCGATTTCCGCGCGCGCAGTCAGAATTGAGTTTGACACGTCTTTCTTGGTGATTGGATCCATCGTTCCCGTGGGCTCGTCGAGTATAACGAGGTTGGGCTCTCGAATCAGAACCTGCGCGAGAGCCACCCGATGCCGCTCTCCTTGACTCAGCTCATCCGGCGCCTTAGCAAGGATGCTCTCACTCGTCGACTCACTAAAGCCGGCAGCAATCAAAGTTTGTACTGCTTTGTGTTCTGAAAGTTCAGCGGGAAGTTCCAAGCCTATGCTACTCGTCAGGTTATCCAAAACGTCGCGGAACGGGTAAAGGTCATATTCCTGGTAGAGTACGCCAATATACGGCTTCGCTCTTCCTCTGTTGTCGGGACCAGGCATAGTCATGTCCACCCAATCGTCGCCGATGCGCACCTGCACCTCGCCGTTCGTCGGCTCGAGCACACCTGCGATGATCTTAGATACGCTTGTTTTTCCGGCCCCGCTTAATCCGATGAGGCCAAAGACTTCCCCCTCTTGGATATTAAATGACACGTCGCTGACGGCTCTGATTACGCCGCGGTCGAGTGTCACGTATTTCTTTTCAAGCTCCGTCACTTTCACTATCGTCTCGCCAGAGGCGACCTCGTGTTTCTTTATTTCCCCGACGGTGCTCAAAAACTCATCGATAACTTCTTTCGGGGCGCCTTCCTTTGTTACCCTCCCGTCATCAAGCAGTATCGCTCTGTCAGCTATCGATTCAATGTCTTCAGGAAGGTGCGAGGTGACCAGCACAGCCATGTCGTTCGTTTTGGCTTCGTGTTGGATTATTTTGTGGATAATTTCTGCTGTCTTCCGGTCTAGGGTACCGGTGGGCTCATCAGCGAGTAAGATGATCGGCGATCTTGCGAGTTGGCGTGCTAAAACAACCCGCTGTTTCTCTCCGCCGCTGAGATCGCGCGCCATGTGCATCATTCGATGTGATAACTTTACCTGATCGATAAGTTCAGATGCTTTATAAATTGCTTCAGAATCGCCGTACCCGCGTTCTGTGAAGCTCCTCATGACGTTTTCTATCGCGCGCTCGTCTCCGTAAAGGGCGAAAGTGCGCTGTAGCATTATCGCAACGCGGCTTCTAACGTCCCGTTGCAAATCGCTCTCTTCGTCTGCCCACGCGTCGACTCGGTAGAACTGCATCTTGCCAGCACATATAGGACAAGGTCTTTCGACTCGACTGGGTACGTCGACGTGTCGACAGTTTCGACAATACGCGACGTTGTAATAGATTTTGCCACTGGTTGGCTTGTACTCTTTCAAACCTCGTATGGCGTGCAGTAAGACGGTTTTTCCGGCCCCGCTCTTGCCTATGATTCCAAGTACCTCGCCCTCGTCAAGGGTGAAATTGATGCCTTTTAATATCTCAAATTCGCCGAATGTTTTGACTAAGTTTTCGACTTCTATCAAGACGGCCATTAACGTGTTGCCTCCTTCGACCCCGTACCATTATAACTGTTATTTGTAATAATGTTTTTTAATATGCCAGGTAAGAGCGCTATATCTTTTATTACGAGATCGGCTGCTTCGTAGAGCGTTGCGGGACGTTCCTCTTTCTGTTGTATCGTTAAAACTCCAAGGTCCGCGGCCCTCAGCGCGGGGATATCGTTTATCCCATCGCCGACCATTACAACGAAACGGTATTCTTCCTTAAGTTCGTGGACCAGTTGCTCTTTTGCGCCCGGAGTTGCGATGTCTCTGACATTCTCGTACGGAATACCGATGCGGTCAGCCAGTGCATAAAGGGTGTTTTTCGCATCACCCGAGGCTACGTAGATGTCACCCCCAATACGTTTGAGCTCATCAATAACGGGACGGGCCGATTCGAAGAGTTCTCCGCAGGTGGCAAGAACGTACGGGATATTGCCTTGTTCAATATCGACGATGGCCGCAGTGCCGGTGAAGTACGACGCGCTGCAACTTTTTCTGACTTCATCGACTACATCGAGTAGATCCTTGACTCGGCTCTTCGCATCACGCGCAACGGCGTGCAACACCGTTGTTTTAGCAACCGGGACGTTTGCGCAAACAACTACAAGATCTACGTTGTAGATGTCCAAGAAATCCGCGATGGACAAGTCAGTGGGCACGCCTTCTAAGTCCTTGGGAACGTCCAGCTGAAACACAGCAAGCACGTAGTCCAGCCGCGTCCCGATGAAACTGAGGGATACTATCTGATGCAAGAGCGTGCCTTGGTCAACATCCTTCGCTACGCGATATTTCTCGAGAAGTGTACCCGCGCAGTCGAACACAACGGCAAAACCTTTCATTGGCTACTAGACGAGCGTTTGATACGAGTCGTTCGTGAGAGAACGGTCAAATCGAGAGAAATACGTGAAATGATAGTTTAATTATAAGGGAACCCTGCAGCGAGTGCAACGCATTGAGGGCGCTCACTTACTGCCTTCAGGGGCTAAATCATCAGAAACTATAATGATATCGCCAACGCTTATGATTTTCGACCACGGAACAATTGTTTCTCCTTTGAGTAAGCCTTTTGAGACATCTAATGAAATTTCCTTATTATCCCAGTTAATCAGAACATCTCTTACCTTTCCTACGTTGACCCCGCTAAGCGTCGAAACGTCTTTGTGCAATACTCCACGCGTCATGATGACACCCTCCACATATTGACGTCGTGTTATATATAAAAAATGTTCCTTTGAGCATCTTTAAATCAGAATACGCGCTCAACAAGGTAGACTCCAAAGAGCAGTGAGTAGAACGGCCCACGGCGTCCACAGTTTTCCCTAGTATTTTCAGAAAATCTAGGGTACATGATCGGCGTCAGAGCGTTGGGCAGCTACCTGATGTTAGCTGAACTTTTCAGAAGCAGATACGCTGTACGGGCCGTTGTCAAAATTAGCGTCTTGCAGGTCGCTTTTCGGGCTTCCCCGCGTCGATCACACCTTTTACCACGTCAATCGGGAGCTCCTGCTCTCTAATATTTAGTGGCGTCGCGTTGTACCAGAAGCTGTTGAAGAGCTCCTTTTCGATAAAAATGAATTCAGAAATGTCCGTTCTGAAGGCTGACTTGTATATCACATTATCTATGTCGCCGGTGTCGTAAATATAACTCGTTCCGAGCAGCTTGTCATCATCGGATATAAAAATTGCTGCCCCAGTCTCCGATTCAAGATGCCGAATTTCAAAATACTTCGTAAGCAGACGCGCTTCTTCGATGTTGACGCTTTCAATAGGTGCCAGCAAACGATACGTAATCTTAGGCATCTCTCTATCCTTGATCAAATTATAGAGCCGTTTTACCCCCATACGAGTTTGTATCACGTTGAATTCATTTTTCGATCTGTCGAGCATCTCGTAGAAAGCTTTGTAGACGTCCTCCCTCTTCTTTATGACTTGGATCGTCTGCACCACTCGTCCTGCCGTCAGCTCTTGTTCTCTGTACCGCAGCTCGATTCCTGAGTCCCACATGTCTTCCATCATCGAGTGCTGCGTTTCAACGAAGCTCCTTGTATTCGTATAAATTGAATTATAGAGCTCTGCGCCCTTATCACTAAATGAATAAAGCAACACTTGCATTACTTGCTGATCGATGATTACCCCCGTGCTATGCACAATCTGAGGGATATGGCGCACATCGGCACGTTTCGCGATTTCTTGTGCCGCTTGCAGATTATCCTTGTTAATCTCGGCCATTACAATCACGTCAATACCTCGTTGTCGCGCATCCTTTGGGATGAGTGGTGCGAGAATCGGCAAAGCCTCGCTTCTGCCCCACAAGAATATCTCTTTTTGGGCAGTGTTTATAAGCGACGCGAAGTCTTGTACGATCTCCTGGTAGTCAGTAATGACGCGCGTGATCTCGATGGGCTTACCCGTCTCTATCTCTTGTATCCTCAAACGGGCGTCTATCCCTCTGTCCCAGAGTGATTGAAACAGGGAACTCTGGATTTCAATAAATCCGCTGTTGTTCGACCACAGCGACGGGGTTAGTTCGACTCGCTCTAACTCGTCGAGATCCTTTGTTACGCCCGTATACATCGCCTCTTTGCAGTCTGAAATAACGACCGCGAAATTGCTCATCATAGGTGAGTGTCGTATCTTGAAGCACTTAGAAAGCTGCTTTACTGCATCGATATTGTTTGGCGTAATCGGAACTAGGATCCTTAGATCTTCGATCCTGCATTTGTCCTCATCACCGACAAAATAGTCGCAAAGCACTTTGTCCCATCGAAGGAGCCAAAACTCGGTAGAGATGATCCAGAGCCTTTTTTCTGTGGCGTGGAAGGTCTCGAGACGCCGGTCGATAATGTCGTCTTTGTCGTACAGAACGATAAAACCCTCTTCGATCGGACACCATTCGATAGGTAGGCCTTGCGCTTTTGTGCGCTCAACGTCCCACAGCTCGAGCAGCGTATTTCGCGCCTCGCTGAGGTCCTGTAACTTCGCGGCCTCTTTACTAATAGCAGGATTTAGCAAGGAGGACGGATATGCAGCGACGAATGTTTCCGGATTGGTCGATATACGCTTAGCGAGTCCTTGTTTCGAAAGCTCTAGCAGGACCTTGTTAGCACCGTGACTAGTGAGATGAAGCGATTCGGCTACTTCAACTGCAGTTCGTCGTCCGGTCTGTAGCAGATGAAGGTAAACCTCCCCGGCTTCTTTTTTGAGGCCGAACTGTGAAAAAAGAGTCAATATATCTGCTGCCATTCTTTAACCTCTAGCATCTCCAGCTCCCGGCCCTGAGCAACGAGTTATTGAAGGGCCCTACCTAACGATCGTTGCACAGCTTTGAAAACTGCCGCAACTGCTGTTAGTTGGGGGTTGGCCGGCTATGCGATTCTTTTTCCTGCGTTTGGCCCTGGAGCGAGGTCGTAGACTTCTGTTACCTTTAGTATCGCACAGCCCTTTGCAGGCAGTTTTTCATTTCGGCTCTTGATCTTCTGTTTCATCATCTCGTAGTCAGGTCCTTCAGTCACATAGTTTGCTGTGCCCTTGAGTTGATAGCCTTCATAACCCCCCACAATGTAATGGCTACGGTACAATTTGGCTTCTTCAGGTTGTCAGCAGTTTTGTGCCAAAAGTTGTCGCCGACGAGAATTGTTTCGGGGTCTTTTACGATGACGAATTGATTGGGTACAACGTTCGGTATACCGGCGTCGCTCACGGTTGCGAATACTACAGTCTTCACAGCGCTAAAGTTGTTGACTACCTTTTCTGGCAGGTTCGTCATTGAGTGCACCTCTATTTAGTATTCATTGATAGAGCACTCAGCGATAATAAAAACCTTTCTCCGGCCCGGAGAGGACTGAACAGCCCTTCTGAACGTTAACCAGCAACAGATGCAGCGTTGCCAGATGTGCCGCCTGAAAGGCTAGATGCTACAGAGATCGCGGCGCGCAGGCGAGGGTATGCCGCTGCCGCCCACGAAATCAAATAAAGCCACCTATGCTAGCTGGGGAACTCGCCTTGAGTGACTATATGCTAGAAAAAATCCATATTGAATCAATCACATATGCACGGCTGATGTCTAAAACGTACGTGCTTGACGCTCCAGTGTTTATTTATGGAGTTCACGTCGTTGGCTCTATGTACACAGTTCCTGAGGTAACCCGCGAGTTGAAGAGCTCTCAAGCGACAGTAGTACTGCAAGAGTTTCTAAAGGAGGGCCTGAAAATCGAAGAGCCGTTGAAAAAAGCAATAGACGTTGTCACGGAAAAGGCTAAGTCGACGGGTGACCATCTTAGGCTGTCTCAAGCCGATATTGACTTGCTGGCGAAGGCACTTGAAGTAAGCGGCACGCTGGTTACGGATGATTATTCCATTCAAAATGTCGCGGCGCGCCTCGGGATAGAGACGCAGCCGATCCAGCAGGCACGCATCAAACGCGTGCTGAAATGGAGACGCAGATGTGTCGGATGTGGTCGGTTGTATGAAACGGAAACAATCTGTCCTGTCTGCGGATCTGAGGTGAGAGTTAAGCCGGTGAAGAGGTAACTTTGACAGGTGGAAGGGTCAGAATATGAACGATTTGAAGGATCTCATAAACAAAGCGCAGGAACTACGCGAGAAAGGGTTGCGTTCCGGAGAGATAGCCGACGAACTGAACATATCACGAGAAACGGCAACGTGGCTTCTCACCCGCTCCAAGAGTTCACAAGAGCCCGTGCCAAAGGACATATACGTAAACTGGAGCGAGATTGGGCAAAAAGCAGAGAGGCTCAGATTCGTCTCGCTCGCGTTGGTCGACATGATCTTGGAGACGGGTGATCCTGACGTAGTAATCGGCGTCGCGCTGAGTGGACTACCTCTTGCGACGCTTGTCGCCGATGAAATCGGAGCAGAGCTCGCAGTGTTTGTTCCACAAAAACAAAAGGGATCTGAAAATGGCGGCGTTAAGGGCTCATTTAGTCAAAACTTCGCTGATATCGCGGGAAAAAGCTGTGCGATAGTCGATGATGTAATCACCACTGGAAGCACGGCGATTGAAATCATAGAGAGCATCAAAGATATGAAAGCAACGCCGCTATCCGTAGCGGTTCTTATTAACAAGAAAGGGATTGATCAAGTCCAGAACGTTCCGATCAGGTCGCTTGTTCAAATAACTATTTTCTAATCGTTGCGACTCGCCGCAGGAAGTGCAAGTGGTAACTTCTGAACTTGCTGAAATTCGAGCAATTGAGAAGAAGTGGCAGGATCGTTGGTTTCGCGACAAGATATTTGAACCAACAAGCGCAGGGCCGAAGAAGTACTTCTTAACGACGCCGTATCCGTACACGAGCGGACCCCAGCATATAGGCCATACGCGGACCTATAACCTTGCTGATATCCACGCTCGGTTCATGCGAATGAACGGCCACAACGTCCTGTGGCCGATGGCGTGGCACATCACAGGGACGCCCATCCTCGCTATTAGCTCGTGCATAGAGCGTTGCGAAAACGCGACGATAACGCTTTATAAGAACTACGTTCGCCTCTATGACGACGACGAGTCGCACGTTGAGCAGATCGTCAACTCATTTGTGGATCCTTGGAATATCGCGAACTACTTTGCAGCTAAGATCGCGCCGGATTTCAAGAAGATGGGCTTCTCGATCGACTGGTCCCGGCAGTTTACCACCGGCGACCTCGTCTACAACCAGTTTATTCGATGGCAGTACGGCAAGCTGATGGAGCTCGGGCTGATCGTGCGCGGACAACACCCAGTGCTCTTCTGCACGATCGATCAAAACGCCGTCGGGGAAGACGATATCGCCGGCGGCGATGTTGAGAAGATATCAATCGACGACTACGTCGGGATCAAGTTCTCTTTAGACGAAGCTTATGTCGTCACGGCCACGCTGCGCCCAGAAACAGTTTTTGCGGTAACAAATCTCTGGGTTGCGCCAAACGCGACCTACGTCAAAGCCTACGTCGATGGTGAGACGTGGATCATTTCCCACCAAAGCGCCACCAAGTTGCGCTATCAGCAGCGGGAGGTCACTATCATTGAGGAGTTCCAGGGCGCGTCACTCCTCGGAGCTCATTGCGTCAGCCCTCTGGGGCGTAAAATACCTATTCTTCCGGCGTCTTTCGTCGATTCTGATCACGGTACCGGAATCGTCATGAGTGTCCCCGCTCACGCCCCCTATGATTGGGCAGCGCTGAATGACCTAAAGCAGCAAGGGAGCACGGATTTAGACGTTGATATCTCATCGTTAAGCAGCGACATTCAAGCTATACAGCCGATATCTCTCGTCAAAATCGACGGGTACGGGGATTTTCCCGCAGCAGAGCTATGCGAACGTTACGGCGTTCGATCTCAACACGACGACAAGACGCTGAGCCATATTACCAACATACTTTACAGGGAGGAATTTTATACCGGGATTCTTAAGCAAACTGCCGAGCAATTTGATGGCAGGCTAGTGCGCGACGTCAAGCAGGATGTCGTTGAATTCCTCAATAGTCGAAATGCCGCGTCGAGCATTTATGAGACCTCAACAAAAGGGCTCTGTCGATGCGGCGGCCGGGTGGTTGTCGCCGTAGAGCCTGGCCAGTACTTCCTCAACTATGGAGACCCTCACTGGAAAGAAAAGGCATTCGAATTGCTTGACCAGCTTGAAATCGTACCAGAGACATACCGAACACAGTTCGTCCAGACGTTTGAGTGGCTCGATCAGCGACCGTGCGTTCGGCGTAGAGGGCTTGGGACGGAATTTCCCTTCTCAACCGAGCACTGGATAATTGAGCCGCTTTCTGATTCCGTTATCTACATGGCGCTCTATACCGTCATCAAGCATATACGCGAGTGTGACCCTGAGCGGCTAACGCCCGCCTTCTTTGACCACGTTTTCCTGGGCGAGGGCGACGTTGCGGACGTCTGCCAGCAAACAGGTTTGCCGGAGACGGTGATCAGAGCTGCACGAAAGGATTTCATATACTGGTACCCGAACGATCATCGGCACACTGCCGTCGCCCACATATCCAATCACTTGAGCTTCTTTTTGTTCCATCACGCGATACTGTTTCCGGAGACGTGCTGGCCAAAGATCGTGACTCTCAACGAGCTTCTCGTTCGCGAAGGGGTGAAGATGTCGAAAAGCAAGGGCAACGTAATTCCCATTGCGACGGTTCCGGAGGTTTATAGCGCGGACCTCGTGCGGCTCTGTCTAGTGTCCATTGCCGATCTGAATTCAACCGTTGACTGGAGGGAAAAAGAAGTCGACACGGTCAAAAAGAGGCTTCTGAGGTTTTGGATCGCAACGAAGAGGGATGTCGAAGCGGCGAGGCCGGAATACAATGGGCAGCTTTCCTTTGCGAGTCGATGGATACTAGCAGCGACTAAGGCTATGGTATCAAAAACGTCTGAATCCGCACATCAATTTTCGTACAGAAAGTACGTCACTGAAGCGTTTTTTGAGCACTTAAACCGGGTTGAAGAGTATAAATCGATGATTTTGGACGGCAACGAGAAGCGTCGCACGCTCTGGGACATCATCGATATATGGCTCCGGGTGCTAGCGCCTGTTGTGCCTCACATTGCTGAGGAGCTGTGGGAGAGAATGCAGAAGTCTGGGTATATTTCCCTCGCAGAATTCCCGCTGTACGACGATCTTTATGCCGAAACACTTCCGCAAAAGGGCGTTTTAGATGGAGTGATCAGTGACATCTCAAACATACAAGCCGCAATAAAGCGGGAAACTGAATCAATTTTTATCTACCTTCCGGCTCAGTGGAAATACACCCTCTACGCCGTCGCGCGCGGCCTTGATGATCCGTCGATCAAGAACATCATTGCCCGAGCCAAAGACGATCCCCTCTTGCGTATCTATGTAAAAGAAATCGCTCGTATCGCACCCGATCTTGCCAAATCGCTCGCTCACGAGGCTCCATCTGCCGACGCGCTGGACTTCAAGGCCGAATCAGACGTTCTTCTCGCCGCTAAGGACTACATGACGCGAAAATTTGGAAAACACGTGTATGTCTGCGCAGAAAACGATAACGCGTACGATCCTGCGAATCGCGCGAGGCGAGCACTTCCCATGAAACCGGCAATCTACGTCGAGTAGGGTAGAGCTGGAGAGCAGATTAACCCTCTTTGGCGCGTTTTACTGCTTCTTGAGCCTTTTTTGCACGCTGTTTTGCTGTGTATCCGGTTGCTTTTTCCAGAAAACAGCGGAACCGCGCATTCGTATCGATCATTACCGCTTCGGGAACGCTGGTACTAGATTCGGTATCGACGAGCAACGTGTCGGCCACACGTATCGTAATCTTTTGCAGTGCCCCGTAGCTTAAGCGGTACTCTTCGTCGCGCACGTTGATATCGATGCCAAAGCACACTCTGAGTGCTTCGACAACCCGCTGATTGGCATCCTTCTTGAATCCTCGCTTGAACGCATATTCTTGAATTGCAGCCACGACCTGTGGGCTATGAGACCTATACGTTCTTTGCGGCACATTGTTTATATGCGCTCCGCAACGGACGCGATTATCCAAGGCGCCGTTCTGAGATCAAGAGAAGAGTCGTGGAATGGTTAGATAAAGTATTTACTTAGTAATGGGTCATTATTTAGAAAGTGAGTAATTATGGACGCTGATACATTATGAAAGCCGGAACGACTGATAACGAATACGTTAACATGATTATTGAAGAAGAGGTGAGCTCAAAGAACCCCGTAATCCTCGAGGGGTTCCCAGGAATCGGCCTCGTTGGCAACATCGTGGCCACACAAATAGCATCCGAGCTCAAAATGAAGCAGATAGGAACTATCGAATCTCGCCTATTTCCGCCCATTACGGTGCTCTTTGATGGACTCACGTACGCCCCAGTCAGAATCTACGAGGATCCTCAAAACAACTTCCTCGTGGTGCTATCGGATATCCTCATTCACCCAATGATTGCTTATGACATAGGGAAATCAGTTACTGGCTGGGCTCAGAGCTTGAACGCAAAACTCAACATACCGATCGCCGGTATCGCCACGATGCGCGAAGAACGCACCGTTTATGCCGCCGCGACTGGCGCCGAACAACTCGCTCTCGTGAAGGACAAAACCGAGACCTTGGTGACGGGAAGCATCTCGGGTATCGCCGGAAGTATAATGAATGAGAGTCATGTTAACAAGCTCCCGGCACTTTGCCTCTTGGGAGAAACCCAAGGTCCCACTCCTGATCCACGCGCAGCAGCTCGCGTCATCGACGTGGTAAGCAACGTATTGAACTTGAACATCAGCACGCATAAGCTGGTTGAGGAAGCGGACCAGATCGAAACAGAGCTACACAAGCTTGCTGAACAGGTTCAAGGGGCAGAACAGGCCGAAACGAAGGGGCCAACTCAGGTCATGTACGGGTGAGCATATGAGACATCTAGCTTTGACCGGTATATCAAAAGAGTCAATCGACGACTTCGAGATAAAGCGCGTTAGAACGTTTGAGTTGCGCAGTGCTCATAACATCCCAATTGTTTTTGCGGCTGACGTTGGTGACGAAGTGTTTGTGACGGACACGAGTCGGCACGACCTTGCGATCGGCACGACTGGGGTTTTAGCGCGCGTGCGCAACAAAACCATTTCCATGCAAAAAGTCTCACACCGGGTAGGCGACTTCTATGAAGAACGTGAGGTTATGTCGGCCCGGGTTCAGCTCGAGCTGCGCGAACACACGTGCCGGCTGCGTGGCATTGAGGACGAGGGTCCAGGCAAGATCATCGCAGTCGAGATCGCCGAAGTGTGCTACTATGAAGGCCGATGAACTGATCTGAGCTTAAACTGGGCTCGGCTCCGTGCAAGTTGCGACCCACACGAAAACGCCTGCGATACGTGGAGGACGAAGGCATCCGTGTGGAGCGCAGATGCCGGTGCTTTTTTCATTGTCTGTTGCGCTACGACAGATGCTTCAGAGGCCGGAGTGCTGCTGCTGAAAGCGACCCGCTGCTTAGTCGTCCTATTTGACACATTTATAAGTATGAGTTGCTAGCATGGAATAAAAGGGGCCCGTGGCTTAGTCAGGATATAGCACCGGCCTTCTAAGCCGGTGGTCGAGGGTTCAAATCCCTCCGGGTCCGTTTTTTTCTTTGCATCTCACGCGGCCTTAGAAAGCGTTTCCGAAGTTATTGATTGGCAATCGCTCACATTGCAAGGCGAACTTGCGCCAGCCGAACCGAAATCGGACGCCGTCAGTCAGCGTTCGCTTTTCTTCTCGCGACTGGCGCTTTGGTGGCTCGAATGTGACTTGAATGGCAATCCCGGTGCACGTCGTGAAACACCGCAAAGACTAAGTTTATCGTCGGCGAAAGCCCGCTGTAGCTATGCTCGCATAGTGCTACGCTAAAGGGGAAGTTATGATCTTCAGCGCTGATGAAATACTCGAGACACTCGACATGCTCCTCTACGAGCACCTCGATATACGGACCGTCACTGTGGGCATCAACTTGATGGGCTGCGTGCGAGACGACCCTGAACGAATGGCCCAAGCTGTGCACGATCGGATCGTGTCTATTGCGTCTAATTTGCGTTCAGAAGCCGATCGAGCGGTGGCGCGGTATTCGTTGCCGATAGTAAACAAGCGCATCTCGGTAACTCCCATTGGCTCCATGATCGACGTCCATCCTCAATCTGGTCCATTGATAGCACGCGCGATGGACGAAGCCGCGTCCGAGTTGAACGTCGACTTTATCGGTGGCTACTCGGCCCTCGTCCAGAAAGGCTTTACAATCGGGACTGAGGCACTCGTGAGCTCGATTCCGGAGGCACTGAGCACGACAGAAAAGGTGTGTGCCTCCGTGAACATCGCTACGACTAAAGCGGGCATCAACATCGAGGCCGCGCTGCGAATGGGTAGAGTAATCAAGGAGCTTGCTCGCATCGGTCCGCCGCTTTGCACCCGTTTGGTTACCTTTGCAAACGCGCCTCCTGATAATCCGTTTATGGCCGGTGCCTTTCACGGCCCAGGCGAACCCGAATCGGTCGTGAACGTGGGTATATCGGGTCCAGGCGTCATTAGGGCTGTAGTGGAGCGAATGGGAGATTGTGACCTTGGTGAGCTTGCCGAGGTTGTCAAACGTGCCGCATTCAAGATAACTCGTGTGGGGGAGTTGGTAGGCAAAGAGATAGCAGCACGAATGAATGTTGATTTCGGAATTGTCGACCTTTCGTTAGCGCCTACCCCGCAGAAGGGGGACTCTGTCGCACAGATCATCGAAGCAATGGGACTTGAGCGCTGCGGAGCGCCCGGAACGACTGCTGCACTCGCTATGCTTACTGATGCCGTTAAGAAAGGAGGCGCGATGGCGTCTTCACGCATCGGGGGCCTCAGTGGTGCGTTCATACCGGTCAGCGAAGATGCTGGCATGGCTGAAGCAATCAGGGTCGGTGCCATTGGGCTTGAGAAACTTGAGGCAATGACGTCTGTATGTTCGGTTGGGCTTGACATGGTGTGCATTCCTTCTGCGACACCAGCCGAGACAATCGCGGGAATAATTGCTGACGAATGCGCGATCGGGGTTATCAACGACAAAACGACGGGCGTGCGGCTTATTCCCGTAGGAAATGAAGGAGACTTGATTGATTTTGGTGGATTGCTCGGGGCTGCGCCGGTGGTGCCAGTCAGCGCATTTAGCTCAAAAAAGTTCATCAAAAGAGGCGGTTCAATTCCGGCGCCGCTTATGAGCCTCGGGAATTAATGAAAGCCCTAGCGCTTGCTCGTTGCAGAGCAGATTGACGGGCCCGCTGGGATTTGAACCCAGGTTCTTGGATGTCTCCACAAAGGCTCCGAAGTCCAAGAGGATAGTCCACTACCCTACGAGCCCATAGTTATCCCAAGGAGCTTATCGGTATTGAAACTAACTCGGAAAACTACAAATAAGGTGCCCTCCTTATCACTTTAGCGCATCTGGGGGGCCTGATGGCTTAAATCAGCGCGTAAGTGTTCTGCGACCTTTTCATGACGAACATCGAGACAGAGAGAAAGCTGATCGAAATCCTACGAATTCTCGACGAAACTGATGAGGCTATCGGAGCGAGGATGATCTCCGCAAACTTAAGTCAACGAGGATACCCGATAGGAGAACGCGCCGTACGCCACTATTTGGTGCTGCTTGATTACAAAGGCTTTACGACTAAAATCGGTAACGCAGGGAGAGTCATCACCGAAAAAGGCCTGAAAGAGTTGGATGAAGCGATAGTTGGAGATCGGGTCGGATTTGTCATAACCAAGATCGACGAGCTGGTTTACCGGACGAGTTTCGACCTGAAGCTGAGAAATGGTGACATCATAGTCAATGTCGCGACTATCGACAAGAATGACTTCGATGTTGCAATAGAAGCGGCAGCCGAGACTATAGATAGCGGATACACTGTTAGCCCGTACGTGCGTGTTCTAGAGGAGGGGGATAAGGTTGGTGCCGTCTTCATTCCTTATGGGTCTGTAGGACTCGTGACTATGTGTAGCATGACTGTCGATGGCATATTGATCAAACATGGGATCCCGTCTAGCATCAAATATGGGGGGCTTCTCGCAATCAAAAACAGCCAGCCAATCGCCTACACTGACCTCATCTCATACGGCGGAACTTCGCTCGATCCGATTCAAATATTCACCGCACGACGTATGACCTCTATTTTGGCTGCAGCACGGAGCGGAGAAGGCACCGTACTCGCTAACGTTAGAACCGTGCCGGCTGTCGCATCTGAAAAATCCATCGAACTGCTCTTGGACGCTAAAAAAGCAGGCATCGTCGGCTGGATCGAGAGCCCCATGCAAGAAAGTTCGCCCGGAATCTGCGCTGGAAATGACGTTGTCGAGATCAACAATTATGCTGGAGCAAATCCAATGGCGGCACTTTATGAGCTGGAAATAGCCGTGAAGGTGCATTCGATCTCAGCTCTCATGGATGTAAAGCTCCTTAATCAACGATTGTAAGCACTGCTCACGTGTGCTGCCTAGCGCTGCGATCAGCCTTCTCCGTAAATCGGCGGCGTGTTGGAAAGGCTTATATTTCATTACTGCCTAAAGCGGAACGTAATTTCCTACTAAGAATTAGGAACAGGAGATTTTCCATGGCAGAAACGAAGGACAAAGACTATGTTGTGGCCCAAGTCGAAGAACATGGCATCAGGTTCATTCGACTCTGGTTTACGGACATCCTCGGCTCTCTGAAAAGCTTTGCAATCACAACAGACGAGCTCGAAGGGGCTCTCGATGAAGGAATGGGCTTCGATGGGTCCTCAATCATCGGCTATCAGACGATTGAGGAGTCGGATATGATTGCGAAGCCGGATCCCAGCACCTTTGCGATATTGCCGTGGCGGCCAAAAGAAAAAGGCGTTGCGCGAGTCATATGCGACGTGCTTGAACCGTCGGGGAAGCCCTATGAGGGGGATCCCAGGTACGTCCTCAAAAGAAATCTCCAGCGAGCAGAGAAGAAAGGCCTCACATTCAACATCGGGCCGGAACTTGAGTATTTCTATTTTGCAAACAATCAATGCGCTGATATCATTGATACCGGCGGGTACTTCGATCTTACCCCCTTGGATCAGGCTACTGATCTTCGGAGAGACACGATATTTGCGCTACAAGACATGGGCATTCGTGTCGAGTATAGTCACCACGAGGTAGGCCCTAGCCAACACGAGATTGATCTGCGCTACGCGGACGCTTTGACAATGTCCGACAGCGTCATGACGTACCGCCTCGTCGTTAAGGAGATCGCGCTGCGGGCAGGCTACTATGCTACGTTTATGCCGAAGCCCATACCCGGTGAGAATGGAAGCGGCATGCACACGCACCAATCACTGTTTAGCGGAAAGAAGAATGCATTTTTCGACCCCAATGACGTGTATAACCTGTCAGACATGGGCAAGGGATTCATCGCTGGGCAGCTGAAACACGTTAATGAATTCTGTCTCGTCATGAGTCAATGGGTGAACTCATACAAGCGACTGGTTCCCGGCTACGAAGCGCCTGTTTACATTTCGTGGGCGCGGCGAAATAGATCGGCACTGATAAGAGTGCCAATGTATAAGCCTGGGAATGAGCTCGCAACGAGGGTAGAACTGCGTTGCCCCGATCCGGCCTGTAATCCCTATCTCACATTTGCCGTAATGCTGGCAAGCGGGCTGGACGGAATCGAAAAGGGCTACGACCTCCCTGACCCCGTCGAGAAGGACATCTTCAAAATGACGCCGCAACAGCTCGATGCACACGGCATTGGCTCACTCCCCGAGAACTTGGGACTTGCCATAAAAGAGACCGAGAACTCGGAACTCGTGCGACGCGCACTCGGCAATCACGTCTTTGACCGTTTCATCCAACTCAAAAAGAAGGAGTGGGATGATTATCGTATCCAGGTGTCCCAGTACGAGCTCGAACGGTACCTGCCTGTTTTGTAAAGAGCGTTTTAGGGCGGAGACCGCGCGGGCTGCTCCGCTCTAATCGTTTTTTTGTTTTTTGCTTTCTATCGGACGAGATCGACCGGGATTATCTCTTCGTGAATCGCCGTCGAAAGAATAACGCCTGCAGCGCCGAGATCTTCAAGCGTATCCAAATCTTCACTGTTCTTTACTCCGCCAGCGACAACAATTGGATGTCCTGAAACGTCGATCACCCTCTCTATGAAACCAAAGTCGACCCCGTGCTTCGTTCCCACCAGATTGATATTCAGCACGAGCAGTTCGCTCATCTTGTAGAGGTTCATCCTCTCGATAACCTCAAGAGGATCCCCGGAAAGTGCTGGATCAGGGGACATTGCGCTTCCGTCCCTCATGTCGATGCTGACGGCGATCCTCATCGATTGAGCTGCTCGAATCACGTCTAGGCGGCCCGTTTCGGTGCCAATTATCGCCGCATCACCGATTCGCTCGGCCTCTCGGACGTCATCGAGCCGCCGGATCCCTATGTCGATGAGGGTTTTTGTGCGTGCGCCTATGCGTTGGATAATAAGTGAGTTGCTACCCAAACCGAGGATCCGATCGAGATCCGCGATGTACGTCCTCCTCGGCTTAATGGCGTCAACGACATTTAGCGGATCTGATGTCGTGCAGATCTTACTGTGGCGTTCAATAGGTTCATATCGTTCTCGATCGCCCCTGTAGCCTTTTACGACGACTCCGCCCCGAATGTCCATTGCAAAGATAATATCCATCAGTTCACCCCTCACTAACCATATCGTCCGCACGGGAAAAACGTATTGGTCTCGCTTGGTTTAGCTGTAATGCACGGGCTGCGGCGGGCACATCGAAACGTCCGCGTGTCGCGGAAAGCACAGCTCATCCGAGCAAATAGGGTCAGAGTCGGGCCAAAAGCTCCTGTTTCTTGGCCGCGAACTCCTCCTCCGTGATGACTCCTTGCTGTTTGAGGTCGGCCAAATTACCCAGCAACGCACACGGATCGGCGGCCTGCGTGTGCCCTTGTCCGCCCCGTCGTGCTTCGAATGCCTCGGTGAATCCGGCGCCGACAATGGCAATCGGAATGGCAAACGTGGCTATGCCTAAGAACATTGCAATGACTGCCAAGAATTTCCCGAGGGCTGTTATAGGGATCAGATCGCCGTAGCCAACGGTGGTCAAGGTCTGCGCCGCCCACCACGCCGAAGCAGGAATGCTTGAAAAAGCGCGCGGGTCTGAGGGATGCTCAACAATGAACATGAAACTTGAGAACGTTATCAGCAAGATCGCGTCGATTGTCAGCGCAGTCGCGAGCTCGTTTCTTTTCGCTTTCAGAATATCGGTGACGAACGTGAATGTGCTGGAGTACGTGAGCAACTTCAAGATGATGAGAATTATCGCTGCGTTTACGAGTACGTCTGCTCCCGGAAGGAACGGTTTGGCATAAAAAGGCACAATGACAAGCAGGTTTACGAGCAGGGATGTTGTAAACAGGCATTTTAGTCTGCCTTTGATCGGCCCTCTGAACCGCGGATCTACCGTGCACGACCACACACGGAGCAGCAGTTCGATGGTAAAAACCACGATTGCAAAGGCAAACACTGCGTTAAAGAGATCGTAATATCTTTGATATATACCGCTGTAGCTGGCTAGTATGACGACTAATACGAGCACCCAAATCAATGCTATCAAAAAGAAGCGTACGCGCGTAGCTGTGGACGCATCCCGACGACGGGCTGCACTGATGCGGGCCTCGCCTACAGGGGCGGGCTGGAAGATCGTATATACACGGCGCTTCAGTTCGTCATTCTGCTTGGACATGCCCGGCTTCGAGGTTTTGAATCGAAATAGTGCACCCCAATAGTGAACGTCGATTTCCGTATAAATGCATTGTGATCTTCTGCGAGCGCTATTGCGTGATTTAGAGTCGGTAGCTTCGCCAGTTTGTCAACGTAATGAGATAGGAGCTGTGCCGTAATTCCATTCAAAAAGGGAACCACTGGAAGAGCGAAGAACGCGCCGACGTGGAAGAAGATGTACCACTACTTCGAGTTCAAGAATGAAGAATTCTTAGAGCACTACCACAAGAGGAGTAACGCTGAGACGACGTTTCATATGATAAAAAGTAAGTTCGGGGATGCTGTCAGAAGCAAAACTGAGGTTGCTCAGGTTAATGAGGTGTTGTTAAAGGTGCTGTGCCACAACATATGCGTCGTGATACAGGAGATATTTGGGTTGGGGATTGAGCCGAGCTTCTTCGGCTGTTAACCTCTTTTTCTTTTTTTAATTGAATTGCTAAGTTGCACAAGCTTGCGGCAAAAAGTAAAAGTGAAAAGAAGCCTATTACTGAAAACAGACTGAATAGTAGGTCTGTTTGAGACGATGAGATGGGAATTATACTTAATACCAACTCAGCGAATTAGATTAGACTATTGGCCCGATTTGTTTGGTTCTCCCGCTTGTAGGGTAACAAGAGAAGAGAATGGCAGCTACCGGTTGGCAGCTCGTTGGCTTGAGAAAATAAAGGTTGAAGGGATGACTGTCAACGAAGTGCGCGAATCGGAATCAATCAAGAAGTTCATAACCATGATGACTGCTTTCGCCAAGATTGAGCTCAGTACTGATTTCCAAGGCATCGAACCCGATGACGAAGACGTTACTGTTGGCATCATCGATTACGAAGACGATAAAACTATTCACTATGTGTTTGGAAAAGCAATAACTTCACAAGAACGCGTAGGCAGAGCGACAGTTCGGCAACTCGATAAAGACGGCAACCCCGTAAGTCAAGAGCGCTGGTACGATTACTGCTTCAGCCGATACAATGGACGGATTAACAATGAGGTATTCGAAGCACTTTTCTATTTCACGCAAATTACGTCTTAGTCTAACTTGTCGAAAGTATTTGAGACCATCATTCCCGATATCGACAAAGACGAGCATCGCGCCATAAAGAAGATTGAAAACGACGGATGGGTGGAAAAGGGCAAGCTAAAAATATTCAGCCACTGTGCGCAATATTATGACGCTCAAGTGGGCGCTAAAAATGCTTACACGAGTCGGAGCGAAAGTCGTCATTCTGTTTCTGAATCTCGAAGAATACACAGAAAAAGACCCTATAAGGGCTCAATTATGCACTTACCGGAAGCTGAGGACGTGATAGGACATCTATTAAAAGAATGGCTCAAATCAAAGCAAACTTGAGATTGGCTTGTTTTATTGCTTTCGCATCTTCATCGCTTCAATATCAGCTTCGCTAAATGATAACACGTAAAGCATAGGTATCATGGCTGCTTCTCCAGATTCCCATGCCTTAAGTATCCCTTTGAACACTTCGGAATCAGTGAAGGGAACGCGCACTTTATGTTCATCTTGAAAATTAGCTTCTAGGCTCTCTTTTGCAATCTCCCACCATTCTTTCATCTCTTCATCTAGTACAATACAGATTTTCATTTCTTAAACCTCCAAAAAATGTTAAAAAAGTCAGCATCGTGTTAAAAAAGTGCGCTCGTTTTGGCACATTTTCTTACTTATTTTACAACGCCCAATTTGAGGCTTTGTTGAATAAGTATCGAAAAGGACTTACTTTTTCAACACAGGTGCGACTTTTTCAACACGCGCTTGACTTTTCTACAAAAACTTCCGTCGTTTCTAACCACCGCAGCGATTGAAGATATGGAACAGTTCATTGTAACAAACTTTAAACTCTACGAATCCATGCGTTAGGTCATGACAATTTGCATAGCTGCTGTTGGTCAAGGCCCAAATAACAAGGAGCTAATTGTTTTTGCAACAGACCACATGATTAGTCATCCAATGGGACAATTTGAGATGACCTTACAGAAATACAAGATGATAAATGATAACACCGCGGCGATGCTCGCCGGAGACCCCTTGATTTTTGACACACTCATAAAAGATTGTACGGAAGATGACCATTTTGATGGGATGGCACAAAAGATTCAAAACAGCCTCAATGGAGTCAAGAACGAAGCTATTCAGAAACAGCTTTTAGACCGATTCAAACTAGATTTTAACTATTTAAAAGAGGTGCTCAGAGGCCCGATTCAGAATCCATTTCTAAACAACATGCTCGAGAGTGTAGTTAAATTCACTTTGAATACCGTTGTCATTTTGATAGGATTCAAAGAAGATGAGGCGCAAATAACAGAAATAGGCGAAGTTAAGATAGCTAATGTGAGAGACATAAGTTTTGACGCTGTAGGCTCCGGTTCAGTTCAAGCTACGAATACGCTACTTTTCCAGAGGCATTCTAAGAATGATTCGTTGGCGACAACCATATATGATGTCTACAAGGCTAAGAGAAACGCTGAAGTCGCGCAAGGCGTAGGGAAAGAAACTGATTTGATGGTGTTGTACAAATCAGGCTTGGAAAAAATAGACGAAGCGAGGCTGAAAGACTTGGACGGAATCTATGCTGAAGAGTTGAAGCTAGGAAGGGGGCGAGCTGCGATGCTTAAGTGGGACACCGCCCCTGTTAAATAGGTAACTACTTGAAGCAGCAAGATTACTTTTCTATCAGGACAAGAAAATGTTTGAAGAAAAAACAAAGTACGACCCGAAAATCTACGGAGAGTTAGGGGCTGAGTACTTAAATAAACTTGACCCATTCTCAAACGTAATCGTTGATACGTACGCTCAGGAACAAGAAAAGCAAAGACAACAGCTCATAAAAGAGATAGAAGAAGGAAAATTAGGGTAGCATTGAGCTTGTCTGGCTTCCCCCTTTATTCTCCACCGCTTTCTTTACTACTCCCAACCACTTATTTTCTCCTAACTCCAAAGCACTGTTGCTGACCACTCAAAAAAGGTTTAAGAGCCGAAAAAATCCGGCTCAATCCCCAACTCGAACATCTCCTGAATAACCACACAGATGTTGTGACATAGCACCTTTAACAACACTTCGTTAACCTGCGCCACTTCCGTCTTGCTCCTTACCGCATCCCCAAACTTGCTTTTTATCATATGAAACGTCGTCTCGGCATTGCTCCGCTTGTGGTAGTGCTCTAAGAACTCTTCATTCTTGAACTCGAAGTAGTGGTACATCTTTTTCCATGTCGGAGCGTTCTTCGCTCTTCCGGTCGTGCCCTTCTTGAAGGGAATATACGGCACAGCCCCTATCTCATTTATTAGCTCCAAGTTGGCTCTCGACGAATACGCTTTATCGCCTAAGACCTCTTTGACTTTGAAATTCTGCGCCGTTTGCGTAACAAGCTCAGGCAGAAACTTACTGTCGTGCTCATTGGTCATTGTCAGCTCAACAGCCGTCACGACGTTCGTTTTGACCCCACAGACAAGATGAGCTTTTACCCACGCTCTGATGTCCACTTCCTTGCCGTATTTGTGGTCAAACCACTTGATGAACCTTGAGGTTCCGAATCCAGAGCTGTCAATAGTGAAGTCGGTTTCGACTGTCGCTAGGGCGCGACTTGTTAAGCCAATCAATTCTTTTATGACGGGTGTCAGCTCGGCGTTTTCCATATAATACGCAATAGATGAGTAATGCGGAACCTTTTCGATGAAGTCTCGTTCCTGAGCTATGCTCATATCTGTCATAAATCGCCGCAACGAGAACGTAGAAAAGACCTTGAGTGTAGAGGCAAACACCATATCTGCCAAAGGCAACTTTGGCCTTCCGAAGGTGTATTCCGACTGTGGTACTGAATTGCAAACGTCCCGAAGGAGCTGCATAAATAACGCTTTCTGGTGGGTCTGGGCAAGGTCGTAAGCTCGCCAATCTTGCGAATAGGTTATTTTCAAACCCTGTTCCTTTTGAGTTTTTAGCAACTCCTGAGCTTGCATTCGTAGCCTCTTAACGTATATTTGCTACGTTTATCTACGTTATCATTGATAATAAACTTTTCGTTCTCGTCGTAGTAAAAAGTATTATATATACGTTTAACGTAGATTTGATGCGATTATTTATGGCAAAAACTCATTCTGCTACTGTCAAAGTGATAAGGGACGGTCGAATAACCATACCTCAAGAAATAAGAGAAGTAGGAGACATAAAAGAAGGTGACTTCGTAAAAATCACCATTGAAAAAATAGAGAGAGTGAAGAAATAATCAAATTCGAAATCTTCACTTTCTATTGTTCTAGACTTCCATTCTTGACAGATTCTTCAGATTCTGTATGCTCTTCTTCTTTGCTAATAGCTTGTTCTTCTTTTTCTTCACCTAGTTCAACGCCTATTGCTTTAAGCAGTTGCTTTGCAATGTTATAAGAGAGTTTATCTTTGATTTCTATTAGCGACTTACTGTACTCTGGAAATCCGATGTAACCAATAGTTTTCTTGGCCCCACCAGTTGGTTGTGCTTCCATACTTAAGTTCCCGTCGGCGGTTTCGGCCTCACCCATGTCTATCATCAAAGGCGCCTGAATTGGCTCGCCGACAAACTTAATTAATCCCACATCCTTTAAATAGGCTTTCCTCACTGCATCGGCGTTATCTTTCGCAACAGAGCGCTCTGCGCCGGTTATATCGGCCAAGTGATGCCAGAAGTTTTCAGGTTTTATACTGGTTCCTACGTCTTCCAGTAACTTTTTCCACAAGGGAATATTTTTTACTGCTTTTAAAAGAGCTGCATTTTTTTCTGAATCGTCTCTAGGAACCGTAGCTTGTTTGCCAAGTTTGGTCACCAGAATGTTATTCTTTCTGCCTTCGATCAAGCCGTAATCTCTGAGATCAGCCATCTTAGTGCTGAAAGTTCCGCCTGGCGAATGCCCTAGAATCTCCGCGATACGGGCTTTACTGATTTCCTTTCCTGAAGAGTCTTTATAAATCTTCTTTGTCGCATCAAGCAATACTTCCAGACTATTTGTTGGGACTTTCATGTTTCCAATTTGCATATACTTCACACTACTGTTACGTCCAGTAAAATATAGTATAAAGTAGGCATTATTGGTATATAAATATGTCCATATTATTACTGGAAGAACAGGAACTAAAATTTAGGAATATTTTAACAGGCTCTTTTCTTTCAGCAGGCAGTCTATTTTCTTATCACTCGGTACATTACCCACTCTTTTATAAAGGGGTGGATAATGCATTACCCACTCTTTTATAAAGGGGCGCATAATTACATCTTTTGTATGGCTCGTAAAAATTACGTCCAGAAATCCCTGAGTACCTATAATCAAATTACCGAGCCTCCAACTTTATTGTCTGATAATATACCTATAAGCGAGCTGGTAAAATTTAACGTATGGTGGAAAACCGGTGAGTTCTTCCCTAATGATCAAGATATAGAACATTGGACGGCTTCAAAATTTAAGTGGGACTTTAGAATAAATAAAACAATTGAAGATTTTGATGTTATTTACGTCCTCCGAGGGCCTAGAAGAGTAGGTAAAACTACTCTGCTCAAACTTAGAATAAAAAAACAATTAGCGGACGGTATCATTCGAGATAACATATTTTATTTCTCTTGCAACTCACTTTTCAATAAGCCATTTAAAGGTGAGCAGGATTTAGCTCCCGTTTTGGACACATATCTCACCAAAGTTAAAAAACCAGGAGAACGTGCGTTTCTTTATATTGATGAAGTATCGATGATAAAAGACTGGACTGTCCACATAAAGTCCTTCATAGATGATAACAAATTTAAAAACTGCACAGTAATTTTCACCGGGTCTCATAGCATTGATTTGCGAAAGACTTCAGAGAAACTCTCTGGTCGAAGAGGAGATGTAGCTAAGTTAAGATACCAAGACCCAGATAGAACGTTATTACAGGCTAAATTTTCTGAATACGTAGAAACACTTGATAAGGAGATCAGTACAGAAGTTGAGAATCTAAAGTTGTATGCCTCTTCAAAACGCAAGGAAATACTTTCACGTTTATTGAATGGTGAAATTCCCGAAGAGATATATCAACTTTCCAAATACAATGAGGAACTCAACGATTTATTAATGAAATATCTCACAACTGGTGGACTTCCAAAAGCAGTAGATCAATTCGTAACAAACCAGAACATAGATCAATACACATACTCAACTTTTATACGCCTTATAAAGGAAGATCTTCATCGGTGGCATTATAACGAGAATTATGCAAAGCAGTTACTAGCAGCTATAATAGAGATCATTCCAACTCCAATAAGTTGGCGCAATTTAGCAAATAGAACAAACATAAGCTCTCATAAAACTGCGTTTACAAATGTAGAAATCTTGGGCGATATCTTTGTAATAAACTACCATTGCAAGTTAGAGCTAGATAAAGCATTACCAAGAGCAAGCAATACTGGACAGAAAAAAATTTACATTCGAGATCCGTTCATATTCCACGCTTGTCGAGGGTGGATCTCCGGCATAGATGCGTTTAGTTTAAGCCAAGAATTTCTCAAATCACCGATTAATAGGGGTAACCTACTTGAGTGTATATTTAGCGATCATCTTGCAAGATTGGTTTTCAAGCTAAATCCTAGTGCTCCCGATTTCAGACCTTCTAACCATGTTTATTATTGGCGAAGCGCGAAAGATAAAGAAGTCGATTTTTTAATATTAATGGGTAAGCAATATGTTCCCATCGAGGTCAAGTACAAAGATAACATTAAAAGTGATGATACGATAGGCGTAAGAAGACTCACGAAAGACGCTCACGTACACGATTATGGGTTTATCACATCCAAAAAGAAGCTTGAAATTGGTGAGAGACACATCGTTATTCCGGCTTCTATCCTACTAATGTTAATATAGGGACTAATGATCGCGCTCGCCTTTGCACTTTTTCAACACAATTCAGACTTTTTCAACAAGCGGCAGTTAATCAACAAAGCCCCAATTTGACTAACTTTTATATAGAATTGAAACTAACTATAAGTTAGTGTTACGACCCATTCCGACCGTGGCACGCCAAGAAAGAGCAATGGACGAAGCAGCACTCCTTGACATTCTCGGCAATGAAAATCGCCGCAATATCTTGAAACTCCTTTCGCTGCGGCCTTTTTACGTGACCGAGATTTCGGAAAGACTTCACGTGGCGCCCAAGGCCGTGATCAGCCATCTGAGCATGCTCGAGCGGGGTGGCATCATCAAGTTCTTTGTCGATGAGCGAAGGCGGAAGTACTTCCACATCGCCGATAACGTGCTGCTTGAGATCCAAATCTCTCCATTCAGCTATGACGTTGAGGCTGCGAACCCTGGACAGAAGGAACCAAGCGTCACTGAGTTCTCAACTCCGACGGGCGAGATACAACTCAAGACGCGAAGTCTAGCCGACGTTGCTGAGACACTCGACAGCCTTAGAAGGGCAAACCGTGAACTTATGGGCGCCCAGCGAAGGGTACAAGAGTTGATGAATGAAGTGATGGAACGTGGCGCGAGGAAGATCGACGGAATATCACACGACTTCATCGAATATGATATCCTTTCGCTGCTGCTAACCGGGCCGAAGACTGTCCGCCAGTTGTCAGCAGGGCTCGCGATGCCTGGCCAGGTACTGTCAGAGCGCCTACTCGACCTCGAAAAACGAGGGAAAATCAGAAGAATAGATGCCAAGACGTACTGGCTGGCGAGGTAGGAATGTACAAGCTCATAGACGTATCACGCACACGAAATAGGAGACAATCGAAAAATGACAGAAGAAGTAACGCTTAAAGTCGTCGAGGCGTATCATCGCGACGCGGGAAGGGGTATCGCCCGAATCGACATGGATACCATGCGACAACTCGGGCTCGTAAGTGGCGACATCATCGAGATTATGGGCCGCAACAGAGCAGCCGCAGTGGTGTGGCCGGCATACCCAGAAGACCGCGGCCTCGGCATCATCAGAATCGATGGTAACATTCGCGGAAACGCACACGTGGGCATCGACGACAAAGTCGTCATTAGCAAGGCAAAATCGAATCCGGCCGTGAAGATCACGCTGGCCCCCACCCAACCGGTGCGTATTGTCGGTGGGGAGGACTATCTCATGCGATTCCTCGAGGGGCGTCCAGTGCAGAAGGGCGAGACCCTTCGGGTCGAAATGCTGGGCAATCCGATAACTTTTGTGATCACCGCCACCCAGCCAGCCGGCATCGTTATCGCCGGGAAGAGCTCTCAAATAACGCTTAAAGAAAAGCCGACGGTGGCGGCGGAACGTTCGATTTCTCACGTCACCTACGAGGATATCGGAGGCCTCAAACGAGAGCTCGCATTGGTTCGAGAAATGATTGAGTTGCCGCTACGGCACCCAGAGCTATTCCAAAAGCTCGGCATCGACCCGCCAAAAGGCGTCTTACTCTACGGCCCACCGGGCACGGGAAAGACACTCATTGCGAAAGCTGTCGCGAATGAGACGGACGCATACTTCATCAACATCAGCGGCCCGGAGATAATGAGCAAGTTTTACGGGGAGAGCGAACAGCACCTCCGGGAGCTGTTCAAGGAGGCGTCGGACAATACTCCTGCGATCATTTTTATAGACGAGATCGACGCGATCGCGCCCAAGCGGAGCGAAGTGACGGGGGAGGTGGAGCGGCGCGTCGTCGCCCAGCTGCTCGCGCTAATGGACGGCCTCGAGGCGCGCGGAGAGGTCGTGGTGATCGCCGCTACCAATCGTCCCGAAGGAATCGATTCCGCGCTCCGGAGGCCCGGTCGATTTGACAGAGAGATCGAAATTGGAGTGCCCGATGCGGCTGGTCGTCTCCAAATATTGCAGGTACACACGAGGGGCATGCCCATCGCCGGTGACGTGCGCCTGGAGGACCTTGCCCGTACGACGCACGGCTTCGTCGGTGCTGACCTCGCCGCCCTATCCAAAGAAGCAGCAATGCACGCACTTCGAAAGATCCTTCCCGAGATTGACCTTGAACAAGAGATCTCACAAGATGTGCTTGATAAGCTCCAGGTCACCGCGGAAGACTTCAATAACGTCCAGAAGAACATCGAGCCATCAGCTATGCGCGAGGTGTTTGTTGAGGCGCCGAACGTGAAATGGCAAGACGTCGGGGGGCTTGAAGCGCCCAAACAAGAGCTGATAGAGGCCGTGGAGTGGCCAATAAAATTCGCCGACGCGTTTAGCACGATCAATACGAAGCCGCCAAAGGGGGTGTTGCTCTTCGGACCACCAGGCACAGGAAAGACGCTCCTAGCCAAGGCGGTCGCAACGGAAAGCGAGGCCAACTTTATTAGCATAAAGGGGCCCGAGCTGTTGAGCAAGTGGGTTGGCGAGTCAGAAAAAGGCGTGCGCGAGACGTTTCGGCGCGCCAAGCAGGTCTCACCGACCATCATCCTGTTCGATGAGCTTGACGCGGTAGCACCGACAAGAGGGGCGAGTTCAGACTCGCACGTGACGGAACGGGTAGTGAGCCAGCTGCTTACTGAGCTCGATGGCTTAGAGGAGCTTAAGGACGTGGTGGTGATCGGCGCAACGAATCGGCCCGATATGGTTGATATTGCGCTCTTACGGCCCGGACGACTTGACAGGCTCGTGTACATACCGCCACCAAACGTGTCGAGCCGCGCGCAGATATTTGCAATCCACCTACGCGGAAAGCCGCTGGCAGACGACGTCGACATCGAGCAGCTTGCCAAAGAGACCGATGGATACGTTGGTGCCGATATCGAAGCAATTTGTAGAGAAGGCGCGATGCTCGCTCTTCGAGGCTTCATCCGAGACGACATGACGCCCGAGCAGGTTAAAGACGGGGCGCCGACGATACGGATTACGAAAGCGCATCTGTACGATGCAATCAATCGGGTCAAGCCGACGGCGTCGCGCGACATGCTTCACCAATATGAGAACATCGCAACGGAGTTTGCAAAGTTCTCGGTTACGGAAGAAGAGCCGAAGGACCAGGCCGCAAAGCCTGAATTTGCAGGTTATGCGTGAGATGAAACACACTCACCAAAAGCGTGAATGAAGAAAAGGAGGCTTAAGAAATGGCGAAAAAACGAAGGAGTTTTTTCGATGACTTTTTCGGCGAAGGATTTGAACAGCTGATGGATCAGATGCTGCGAGACCTGCAGGAAGGGAGGCAACCAAAGCCCTTCATTTACGGGTTCTCAATGACGCAGCACCCGGGCGAAGCGCCAGAAATGCGAGAATTCGGGAATATCCAGCCCTTCGGCAGGAACGTCAAAATGGAGGACGAGAGAAAGCCCCTGATTGACGTTATGGAGACGACTGAAGAAGTTCACGTTATTGCCGAGATGCCCGGCGTGGATCGAACGGATGTGCAGCTCGACACCACGGAGAGCAGACTAGATATCAAAGCCCAAAACGAGTTTAGAAAATACTCTGAAAGCGTTGAACTCCCCGTCAAGGTTGACCCACACAGCGCGAAGGCAACCTACCGAAATGGCGTTCTTGAGGTGAGGCTGAAACGCGTCCAACCTGAAGAAGAGAAGTCGCACATTAGCGTCGAATGAAGGGGTTCACCCTCTTCAAACTTCCTTTTTAATGGCATCGGGCAATTTGCTCACGTCGCGCAGCACGAAATCGGGCTGGGCGCGGATCAGCAACTGACGCGTGGCAAAGCCGCAGAGCACTGCGGCCGTTTTTGTCCCCACTTTTTTTCCCATAAGAATATCTTCGACCATGTCGCCCACGTAGAGCACCTCTGAGGCGACGACGCGCGCTTGTTCCATTGCCATAACCAAGGTTTCCGGCGCTGGCTTTCCGTGCTCAAATCCAACATCGTCGCCAAACAGCATGGTATCGAAGTACGCCTCGATTCCTTGTTCACTGACCTCGCTCGTCACGCGCTCGCGAGACCCGCCAGAGACGAGGCCAAGCTTCAAATGCATCTTCTTCAGTTCAAGCAGAGCGTCGGCAGTGCCGTCGAACAGTACGCATTCCTTGTTGTGTCGCACGTAGCAGTCCATCCACGCCGCGTCTGCGATTGCCCAGTCGTCTTCGCGTATCCCTAAGTACAAGTAGTAATCGTGATAGTTGGGACGACTCTCTTGGCGGAACTCTTCGAGGGTTACCTGTTGCAGGCCGAAAGCGTCCATGACGCCTAGATAGCTCTCGTACGTGGGAATGACCGAATTGTAAAGCGTCCCATCCCAGTCGAACATCACTGCTTTAAGCACGTCCCTACTCCTGCGGCAGTTTTTCGCTCACGATGGCATAGCATCTCCACAGTTCTTGCTTGTCATACTCAACAAGCCGCTGTTGGGTGAGCTCTGCAATCGTATTGTTCTCGAGAGCGTCATTTATACGCGCTTCTGAAAGGCGCACCATACGAACGTTGTGTCTTACGCGCGCTTCAGGAGAGCGCTTGAGCTCGTTGAGCACGTCAAGCGGCTTCTTGCTCGAGCAAAATTCGCAGTTGCACGTCCATTCGCCGAGTTTGTCCGCCCGCACAAGCCTGCCTGAAGCCGTTAAGACCGAGCCATACGCGAGTCCTGCGATAACGGCACTCGAGCCGTCTGCTGACGTCACGTTAGCGTATGCGAGAAGCTCGAGGGCGTTCAATGAGCTGCCTCCCGAGGCGTGAAATCGCACGTCTCCAAACTCGCTTAAGAGCTGATTGTATGCGGCGAGCACCTCAAACTGCTTCACGCGATCTTCGGAGCGGAATTTCGCGAGGCGGGAAAACAGTCCAAATCCCGCGGAGAGCTTCGTCAAACCGGCATTTAGAGCTCTCTCAAATATGTAACGGGCATCGCGGAACGTACCGACCTCAAAGCCAGCGTACAACAAATCAGGTCGTTGAGCGTTCTCCTTGGCCCACAAAGCGGCTTCTAGGCTCGTTTCGAGCGCCTTCAAACGATCTGCTTTGACGTGCTTCCAGTAGGGCGTTTTGAAATCGCTGTTGATCGGAACGTTGAGTGTCATCAAACCATCGGTTTGGTCGTTCACCAGCTGTTCCTGCAATAAGAGAACCCGTTCTTTCGTTCGCAGTTCGGGCTTTTTCGAATATGGGGGCGAGAAAAAGTTGCCACTGTGAATGAAATGGTGGGGGAGGACCGTGGGATCACTCGCGCACGCCTTTGCAAAGGTCGTGTTATCGAAGGATAACACAACGGGGTCATTCAGCCCGCGCAGCATCGGGACGAACGTGCGGTAGAATTGAAATGGACTCGCAGACATCGTGTCGTTTTTATGAGAAATAGGCACGCAAGGTTTTTAACGCACGGGTGTAGCTTATATCTAATTGAATTGATATAAAAATGGTGACGTTTCATGCCAAATGGACTTATGGATTCGGACCGAATACGCGAGATGGTGCGCTCGAGCAAAGACTACCTTCAGATCATTTATCAGAACGACACGAAACTCGTGTTAAAGGTACACAGTGATCCTGCTATTGAAGTCAAAGTTGAAGACGAAGGAACCACTGTTTCAGTTGATATAGTTGAACCCGAAAGGCTTGGGCAGTTGGTCCAACAGTTTCGGGATTTGATGTCGTAAGCTCGGCGATGAGAGCGATACAATGATTGGCAATGCACTTTCCGCGCTGAAGACGTTCGGTGTTGCCGCCCGCGCCCTTGATGACGAGGGCTTGACCATCGAAATACGCAACCGGGGCAAGCCCGCCGTTGCCATTGGGCGAAACGCCCACTCCCTAGTGCTGGACAAGGTCTATGGTCCAATAAAAGTGAGAAGCTTCAAAGAAGTCGTCGAATTGATGGGGAAAGTCGCTATCGGAACATAGGAGGAGGACGGCTCACGAGAGAGAGGTGCTTTTTTGGTGTATCTCCTCGGAGCACTGCTGATAATCGCCGGCCTGTTCGTGCTTCTGTCACAATTGGGGGTCCTCGGGCTTCTCCTTAGTACTCTCAATATTCCCGCGATCGTTTTGTTTGCACTCGTGCTCATCGTCGTTGGATTCGTCTTGATCCGAGGGCCGTCACTGATCGCCTATAGCCCCGACCACCAAAGAAAAGATCGTAACGAGCTAGACTATAAGGACCTCACCTACGAAGACCTAGACACGTGGGATTACAAAAAGCGGTACTAGTCACCAGTGAGTTGCGCGCTCAGCGGCGCGTTTATTATGCCTTCGTAGTACCTGATTTTTTCGTCGATCACACCTTCGAATTTCCTATACTCGTGTATTACACCAATCCACATAAGCCCGTAGCATAGGGCGATCGAAAGAAGAAGGATCCCTGCGGCTAGTATATAATTATCGCCTTGCACGAGAAGGGCGTTGCCGTACAAATATTGTGACGTGAGTACGACGTAAACAGCAAGAAGCATTCCTGCCACCCCACCCCACATCGATTTGATGTGCCATATGTGGCGTTCGTGGCGTTTTTCCATTTTTCGAAGATCTAGCTCAAGAATTCGGGTGTAGATATCGCCCTTGTTGACGCCGACGTATTGGTTTTTTCCGCGCTGCGTGGTCACATTCTCCGTGTCGTGTAATAGAAGCCAACCATAAGCCCAACCGCAATAATGCCGACTATCGCTGCGCCTACAAGTGTAGGATCAGCGCCGCTTCCTGTTTGATTCGCTGTTGGCGTCGCACTTACCACCGGCGTAGGCGTCGCACTTACCACCGGCGTAGGCGTTGCGGATGGCGTAGGCGTTGCGGTTGGCTTAGGCGTAGCGGTTGGCGTAGGCGTAGCGGTTGGCTTAGGCGTAGCGGTTGGCGTAGGCGTTGCGGTTGGCTTAGGCGTAGCGGTTGGCGTAGGCGTAGCGGTTGGCTTAGGCGTAGCGGTTGGCGTAGGCGTTGGCGCTACTGCACCAGC
>Ga0116114_1000103_pt1 | contig 56718 bp, 48 predicted proteins | sample June2015DPH_10_5_FD_89823 | JGI IMG/M metagenome (GOLD analysis project Ga0116114, IMG submission 89823) | Peatland microbial communities from SPRUCE experiment site at the Marcell Experimental Forest, Minnesota, USA - June2015DPH_10_40 | ecosystem: Environmental > Terrestrial > Soil > Wetlands... | reverse complement strand
GTTCTTCAGCGCCCTCATCTCGGGAACGCCTTCGGTGTCCCCCGAGAAGTAGAAGCGCTTGCCGCCGTAGGTGAGCACGTAGCCGTTGCCGCGGCCCTTGGGATGGAACAACTGGCCGGCGGCGGGGCCGCGCACCAGGTTGTAGGCGGGCACCGCCTCGATCCTCCATTCGCCGAAATCCCGCGCCTCGCCGTTGCGGAGAACGGCAACGCCGGCGATGGAATCGGCCACCGCGGCCGGCGCCATCACCACCGTCTTCGCGTTGCGTATCAGGGCCAGGGCCTTCGGGTCCATGTGATCGAAGTGATCGTGCGTAATCAGCACCAGGTCGGCCATGGGCAGGCCGGTATAGTCGCCCTCACGGAAAGGGTCTACGTGAATGACCACGCCGCCGCCCTGAATCAGGACGCTGGCATGGTGGATGGGAGTGATCTTCACGACGCCGGCCGAGGTCTGGAATTCGTCGGCGGCGCGCGACGGCTGCGCACAGGCAGACGCCGCGGCAAGCAGGAGCAGGGACAGAGCGGCCTTCATAGGTAGATTATGGCGCGGGGACGGCTATGGCCGCTGGAGGTAGGCCGTCCTCAGATCTTCAGGCCGAGCATCTTCTTGGCGCCGAGCTTGGCCAGACCCGCGGCGCCGTAGCGGTCCCGAAACATGCGTACGTAGAGGGCTGGGGTATCGTCGGGCGGTAACTTGGGCCGGCCGTGGGGCTCGAGGCGCATGGCGCCGGAGGGGCAGGTGCTCACGCACAGAGCGCAACCGATGCAGCGCGAACGGTCGACCACAGCCTTGCCGTCCGGGCTGGAGATGGCTTCCATCTGGCAGCGCATCTCGCAGACGCCACAGGAGATGCAGGCGTCCGGATCCGCGGCGGCGCAGAAATTGGAGCTGAAGTAAGCGGCGGGAGACGGCAGGCGCTTGGCCGAGGTGAGGACATTGCAGCAGCAGCCGCAACAGCAGCAGACGAACATCGGGGACTTGGTGTTCTCGGGCTGGAGAACGAGGCCGTCCTGGTCGGCGCGATCGAGGAGGGCCAGGATCTCCTCGCGGGTTGTGGCGCGGCCGTTGCCGGAATCGGCGGCCCAGGTCGCCGCCGGCCCGATCATGAGGCAGTTGTCACGCAGGGCGGTCTGCCGGCAGCTTTCCCCGAGCAGGTCCTGGCCGTGGCGGCAGATGCACGTGAGCGTGCCGAAGGGCCCGGGAGAGGACTCGACGTGCGCGCGGATCTGGTCGTAGGTGGTGACGCCGCGCTCGATAGCGATCTGCTTGTTGACCGGCACGACCCGCAGTTGCGGCGTCTTGCCGGTATGGAACGCAGCGAGGAAGGCCTCGTCAACATACTGGCGGTGCTCGCGCAGGAAGCCGGTCGTCAGGGTTTTGATCTGGCGTTCGTACATGCCGACGACGTAGATCAGCTTGGCGTAGCAGAGCCGGCCTTGGATGGGGTGAGCGAGGACGATGCCCTTGGCGGCCATCCGATCCAGCTTCGCGGTGAGGTCCGCGAGCGAGAGGCGCGAGCGGAGGCGCTTGTGGATGGTGGCGGCGGGCTCGGGAATGGAACTCAATTCGAGCGCGATTTCGGCGTCGTCCGGAGTGAACAGCCGCTGAAGGATGCGGAGCTCAACGCCCGAGGCAGTGGCCGGGAACCCGACCGGCGCGCGGTTCAGGTGCTGCTGCAGGCGGCGGTAGAGATCCATCTAGGATGATTGTACGATGCGGAGCTAAAGCCCGCCTCCCAGCTTCAGAAGCGCGGCGCGGAGGCGCGGATGGCGTTGCATGAGGCGCAGGTAGCGCGCTTCGCTGGGTCCTTGTTTGGCTTCGAGGATCATGGCGGCGGCCCGTTCCGGCTGGGGCCAGCGCGGCAGGTCCGGGATCAGGCTGAGGATCTGCGCCAGGCCGCTCGATCCGGCGGCGCGACGAAAACGCTCGATGTCCCCGCCGTACCGCTTGGCCATGGCACGAGACGCGGCCAGCCCCAGGTTGCGCACGCGGAAGGCGTCCCATGCGCCGGGCTCGGCCCCGGGGCCTTCGAAGAGGACATAACTGGCGGCCAGCTTTTCGAGGGTGCGCCTGGAGCTGCGGGTTCCGGGCGTCTGCGCCATGCGGCGTTCTTCGCGAGCCACCAGCGCCGCGACGGCGGGATCGACGGGCCGGAAGCCGAGCTTGCGGTAGAACCAGAAGGCTCCGGACTCGATGGCCTCCGGGTTCTCGAGGCCGATTTGATACGGGTCGACCGAGAAACAGTTCACGCCCAGAACCTGGCGGAACAGGCGCAGGAGCCGCGCGTAGAGCCAGGCGGATTCGCCTTCGCGGAAGGTGTAATAGAGATTGAAGCCGACCTCGGCGCGCTCGAACAAAGAGAGGAGCTCCACGTAGCCTGCCGGAACGCCGTTCTTGAAGAACATTCCGGCGTGGTAGGCGCGTAGGGGCAGGCGCCAGGCGGGCGGGACTCCGAAGAAGAAAATGTCGACGCCTCGGCCGGCGCGGGCGTGGAAGACCGCGGCCTCGTCGGGGTGACTGAAACCGTACAGCTCGCGGTAGCGCATGGCGGAGGTGTCGAGGATGATATCGAGGATGCGGCGGGCCTCGCGCCGGGACAGCCGGCGGATGGGAAGCGGGGGCGCTTCGAGCTCGGCGAGGAGCGAGATATCGCTGCGGCGCAGCAGCGGCTCCTGATGGCAGTAGAGCTTTGACACGGGCAGGCGGAGGCGCGACCGGGAAGTGCGCGCGTTGCCGATGTTCCAGGCGAGCGGCAGATCGAGGGCTTCGTAGACTTCGGCGCGGCCGCGCGGCGGCAGCGGCAGAGCGGCCAGCCTTTCGAGCAGCCAGGCCAGATCGGTAACGCCGCGGCGGCGGGCGGCCGCCATCCATTGGCGGAAGGGCACGTGAGCCTCGACCGGCCAGTCCTCTTCGAGAAGGGGCGCGAAGCGGGCGAGCGCGGGGCCAAGCTTATCGGCCTGGTCGTGGCGATCCCAGGCGATCTCGATGTGACGCGGGTGGAGCGCGGCGAGGCGGCGCGCGACTTCGTAGCTGAAGACGGCCGCGAACGAAGTTCCGGCGATGCCGGAGACTTCCGGTTCCTCGAAAGGGGCGAGGTCGGGCAGTGGCGCGACCCGATCGGCGAAGGCGAACAGGATGGCGTCCGCCAGGCGCGCGACCTCGGGCGTGCGCGGATAGGCGCGCAGGAACAGAAGAGTCTCATGCAGACGGATGAGGGCGGCGGGATCGTGAAAGCGCCGGGCCGCGATTTGCGCCAGCAGTTTTTCGAGCTGGCCGTCGCCCTCGGGTTCGAAGCGGCGCTTCCAGTCGTCCAAGCGGTCGAGTAAGTCGCGGGCCATTGGCTAGAGCTTAGCTCAAGCGGGCTTACGCTGGAGTATACTGCTCGTCATGCGGCTGGTTCGTGCGGCGGTAGTGTTGATGGCGCTGGCCGGGACCGCGGCGTCGGCCGAGCGGAACCCCGAGGTGGCTGCGGACGCGGACTTCTTCCCGATGGAGAAGGGTACGTACTGGGTATATCGAGGCCGGGTCGCATCGGGAACAGCGGAAGGCGCCACGGTGGAGTGGAAATCGGAGATTCTGGAAAGCGCAGAGCGCGGACGGTTCAAGATGGCCTTACTGTTGGGCCATCCCTGGGATCTGCCCGGCCGGGAACGCGACTGCTATCTGCTGATCGCGGATGGCAACAAGAAGTTCTACCTCCACCAGCCCGAGGATGGGTGCGCCATCCCGGAAGGCGAACCGGGGGAGGACATGACCAGCGACGACGACGAGAGCCTGATTCTCGTGATGCCCGCCCACGAGGGCGACCTGTTCGGGAGAGACGCGGAGACCGCTCCTCGAACGGACGGCATGTATGCGTGGTCGGTAGAGAGGATCGAGACTGCAAGCCTGGCCGGGATCAAGGGTGTGGCGGCGGATGTGCCACGCACCGAGTACGTAGTCGCCTACCGCACACTTCCAGACCACCAGGTCGCGACGTATGTGCCGGGGATCGGGATGACGTCATACGTGTACAGTCATCACGGGACGGTGTCCGAGGTGAACGTGAAACTGGTGGAGTTCCACGCCGGAACTACAACCCCGCGGCAAGAGCCCGCCCACCGCTGAGTTGCGGCGATTGGGTGCCGTACTCTCCGCACTGGCTACAGATCACACCGCCCATCCGGCCCGGCGGGTCTTGGAACGCCGCAGGGCCGGAGGCTTGTCCCACTACTCGTAGTGGATGACGATCACGGTGTGGCCGGAGACGGAGCCCAGGTCCTGGCTGGCGCCGCCTTTCTGCAGCGTCAGCTCCTGGACGGAGGCGGCGTTTGCCACGCTCTCGAATGCGGTGGGGCCCTTGCGGCGGAAGTGCTTCTTCAGCGACGTCTTGCTATCGACTTTCACCACGGGGTCGTGGCCCGTCGCATCCGTGGTGACCGTGAGGTGGATGGCGCCGTAGGTCAAGTGGAGTTCGAGCATCTCACCGTTGAAGACAATGGGCGGGAGAGCGCCGCTCGCCGACGTGACCTCGACGCGAGTCACGGTGTTGCCGTGGACGGTGGTTCCGAGGGTGTGATCGTCCTGTTGATTCCAGCTATCGTGCTCGATGCGGAGAGGCGATCCGCCGCTGACGGTGATGGGGTGGTCGGCTGCCAGGCCCACCGCCAGCGTGAGCATCGACAGGGCCATGAACTTGAGTGTGTGCATAGGAATCTCCTTGTCACTCGTAATGGATCCTGATCACGGTGTGGTTGGCGATGGGACTGGGAGTCTTGTCGACGCCGGCCACGATAATGGCCAGACCCTGGATGGAAGACTTCGTGTCGTTGCTTACGAACTGGTTGCCGTTGCGCGTGAAGTCGTTCGACAGCGACGTGTTGCTATCGACCGCCACGACGGGCTGGCCATGTTGGTCGATAGTGACGGTGAGTTTGATGGCGCCAAAGGTCAGGCTGAGGTTGAGCGGCTGACCCTTGACATCGATGGGGCCGAAAGGCCTGCCATCCGTCGTCCCGTCGATGTACGTCACGGTGTTGCCGGGGACGGTGGTGCCGAGGGTGTGATCGTCCTTCCGATCCCAGCTATCGTGATCGAGAATGAGAGGCGATCCGCCGCTGACGGTGATGGGGTGGTCGGCTGCCAGGCCCACCGCCAGGGTGAGCACCGACAGGGCCACGAACTTGAGTGTGCGCATAGGAGTCTCCTTTGGTTAGTGAACTGTTTCGGCCATCAGCCGGTTAAGCTGGCTGCGCCAGGAGCGGACGTCCGGACGGGCGTCGTAGGCGGCGCGGGCTTCCGGAGTCCAGGTCTGATAGAGTGTCGCGAAGGAATGAGAGGCCGCGGCGGCAAGCTGGTGCGCGCCGGCAGCATCGCCGGAGGCGCGGGCGGCGCGGGCGGCGATGAGCGAAGCGCGCGCTTCGGATTCCGCCTGGCCGCCGATGGAAAACTGGCTGCGGGCGGCGAGCGCGGTTTCGCGGGCCCGCGCCGGGTCGCCGTTTTCAAGCTGCGCTTCAGACACGCCGAGCAGAGCGCCGGAGACCATGCGGGGAAGGCCGGACTTGCGGGCCTCCGCGAGCGCAGCCTGGCAGGCGGCCATGCCGGCCTCGCGCGCGCCGGAGAGAATCTCGGCGGAGCAGTAGACCTCGCCGGCCTCCGCCATCCCCGAGCTGCCGAGCTTGGCCGACGACGCCATCAGCTTGTGCGCTTCCTCCCGGGCGGCGGCGAATTGGCGCTCGCTGAGCGCGATTTCCGATTGATACTGATCGGTGAGACGCGCCAGTTCGTCATAGCCGCCGGGGCCGCGCGCGATGGCAGAGGCTTCACCCAGCGCTTCGCGCGCCTCGCCGTAACGGCCCAGGCGAGCCAGCACGCGGGCGGAACTGGCGAGAGTGTAGCCGGCGGCCAGCTTATCGCCCCGGGACTGGGCGGCGGCCGCGGCTTGCTGGTAGGAGGCGAGCGCCTCGGGATAGCGCTCCTGGGATTCCAGAACGCTGGCCATGCCCTCGCGGGCGTACTCGAATTGTTGCTGATCGCCGGAGGCGGCGGCCATATCGAGCTGCTCTTGGAAGGCGCGCAGCGCGGCCGGGTAATCGCCCTGGTCGCGGCGGGCGCGGCCGAGCAGAACCAGGGCCACCGACTTCTCCTTGGCGTCGCCACCCTGCTCGTAGAAATGCAGCGCCTGCTCGACGTTCTGAACGCCCTCGGTCAGCTTGGCCTGCTGGATGTGGAGGCTGCCCAGAGAGAGCAGGGCGCGGGCTTCGGCGCGCGGCGCGTGGGCGTGGCGGGCGAGTTCGAGACAGCGCAGGAAGCAGTCTTCGGCCGCGGAGAAATCGCCGCGTACGAAATGGGCATTCCCGACGTCGAGCAGCCCGCCGGCGGCGAGCGGTTCGAGACCGCGGGCGTGCGCGAGGTCCGTAGCCTCGTTGGCGTGGCGCTCGGCGGCCGCGGCGTCGCCCTGGTGCGTTTCGACGTTGCTCAACTGGAGGAGCGCGGCGATCTGCTGCTGATAGTTGCCGGTGGTGCGGGCGAATTGGAGAGCCTGATCCAGGAAGGTCACGGCCTGCTGAATCTCGCCGCGCTTGTTGGCCATCACGCCGCGCTGATAGAGAACCTCGGTGAGGCCTTCGGAGTTGCTGAGCGCACGATAGAGCGATTCGGCCTGGGCGAGATTCTTTTCCGCGTCGGCCACGCGTTGCGCGCGGCGGTCGAGCACGCCCAGGCGCAGGAAGGTCGCGGCGTATTGAGGCGAGCGGCGGGCGGCTTCGAGGAAGCTGGCGCGGGCCTTGTCGGGCTGGCCGGCCTTCTCATAAGCGCGTCCCAGGTCGAGGAGGACGGCGGCCTTCTCGCTCTCGGGCGAGCGGGCCAGCAGCTCGCGATAGGCATTGGCGGCGCCGGCGGCATCGTTGGTCAGCGTGCGGCGAATGGCCTCGACGGCCAGATCGTCGAGACGCGAGAGGCGCGAGCGCGGAGAATCGGGCGCGACGGCCTTCAGCACCTCCTCGCGGGCGCGGGTGGCGTCATCCAGCTCGTCGCTGGCGTCGGCGAGGCGGGCGTGGGCGAGGGCGAAGGCGGGGTCGATCGAGACGGCGCGATCGAGGGCGTTGGCGGCCTTGAAGTAGGTTGCGTCGCGGATGGCGTTGACGCCTTCCTGATACCAGCGCAGCGCCTGGGGATCGGGCTCGCGGCCACGCCGGACCCAGAGGACGGCCGCGGTGGCCAACACGGCCAGCAGGCAAACGGCCGAAGCCGCGACCAGGTAGTTGCGCCAAGGGCGGCGCGCGGAGATGGGCGGCGGGGCGGGTTCGAGTAGCGTATGCCGCGCCGATTCCAGATCCTCGAGTAGCGCGGCGGCGGATTGGTAGCGGTCCGCGGGATCCTTGGCCAGGGCCACGGCGCAAATGCGATCGAGGACCGGCGGCACCGCCGGGTTGACGTGGGAGGGCGGCGCGGGATCGGTCTGAATCACCTGGGCGAGGGTGTCGATGGCCGTCTGGCCGGCGAAGGCAGGCTTGCCGGTGAGGCATTCCCAGAACACCAAGCCGAGCGCGAACACATCGGTGCGGGCGTCGGCGCGGTCTCCGCGGGCCTGCTCGGGCGACATGTAGCGGGGCGTGCCGGTGATCCCGCCATCCATGGTGCGCGTCGCAAGGAGAAGGTCCTCGCCGGCGGCTGCCACGCGGACCTCGCCTATGCTGGTGGCGATGCCGAAATCCAAAACCTTAACGGCGCCGTGGCGATCGATCTGGATGTTGGAGGGCTTGATGTCGCGGTGGACGATGCCGCGGCTGTGCGCTTCGGAGAGCGCGGCGGCAGCCTGCGCGGCGATTTCAAGGGCGCGTTTGGGCGGCAGCGGGCCGCGCGCGAGGATGACGCCGAGGTTCTCGCCCTCGACGAACTCCATGACGACGTAGGGATGGTCTTCGAACATGCCGCAGTCGTAGACGGCGGCGATGGCGGGGTGGTTGAGCGAGGAAGCGGTGCGGGCCTCTTTGAGCAGGCGCTGGCTAGGCCCGTCGGCGTGAGGGAACTTGATGGCGACGCGGCGGCCGAGCAGGGTGTCTTCGGCCAGATACACAACTCCCATCCCGCCCTGGCCGAGCGGTTCGAGCACGCGGTAGTGGGAGAAGGACTTCCCCAGCATCGCCCCTCAGGTAGATGTGTGGCTTTGTATGCATTGTAACGCGATGGGCGCGACGCGCGCCGCGTTTTGTTCGTCGCTCGTTGATTCACTGCGAGCTACGGGCGGCGAGCGCCCGTCATGGCCCGGCGCCGACGCCTGTTCAGCGGACGCCGCGCTACAAGTACTGGATCTTGATCTCGGTGTGTCCCGACGCGGGCTCGATGCAGTGGGTGACTGCGCCCTTGTGGATACACAGGTTGTGGAAGACCAGCCCGGGGCTGGCGGAGATGCTCTCAAAGCGTCCTGCTTCGTACTGGAAGTGCTTCCCGAAGTTGGTTCCATCGAGGGCGACGATGCGGAGGTTCTGCCCCTTCGGGTCGGTTTGGACGGCGAGGTGGACGTCGCCGAAGGTGAAGCTGATTCCGCATTGTTCACCCGCGAACGGGAGGGACTGGAGCTGGATGCCATCGGAGTTCACTTCCACGGAGGTCACGGTGCTGTCGGGGGACTCGGGGACAATGGTGCGATGGTCGACGGGCCGGAGCCACCCGTGCTTCTGTTGCATGGTGAGCGGTGAGCCGCCGCTGATAATGATGGGGCGGTCTATCGGAGTGCCAGGCATTGTATTTACCTCCTCTGCACATGATCTATCTGGTTGATATCCCGGCAAGCTGACTTCGCCAGTGCCGAACGTCCGGGCGGGACTCGTAGGCGGCTCGGTCCTCTGGGGTCCAGAGCCGGAGCAACGCCTCGAAGGAACCGGCGGCCTGGGCCGCAAGCGACCGGGCCCCGGAAGCGTCGCGCAAGGCCTGCGCGGCGCGGGCGGCGACCAGCGAGGCGCGCGCCTCCGATTCACGCTGGCCGCCCCGCGCGAACTCGGCGCGGGCGGAAAGAGCGGCCTCTTTGGCCGCGGACGGGTTGCCGTTCTCAAGTCGCGCCTCAGCCCAGAATAGAAGCGCGGCGGCTTCCAACCTGGGTAGGCCGGACTTGCGGGCCAAGGCGAGCGCGGAATCGCAAGCCGAAAGCGCTTGGCGGAGGGCGGAGTGGAGCCCGGCGCCGCAGTCGATCAGGTGAATGTCGATGAGTTGAGCGGCGCCGATCTCGCCGGAAGAGGCCAGCAACCTGCGCGCCTCGTTACGAGCCAGGGCGAAGCGGCGCTCGCTTAAAGCGATTTCCGCCTGGTACTGTTCCACGATCCGGGCCAACTCCGCATATCCGCCGGAGGCGGCGACTTGCGCGAGGGTCTCTCGAGCCTCCCGATAACGCCCCAACTGGGCAAGCATAAGAGCGGAGTTGGCAAGCGCGTACGCGGCTCCGGGCTGATCGCCACGCTCCTGGTTTTCCACGTGGGCCAAGCGGTAAGCGGCCAGCGCTTCAGGATAGCGCTGCTGGCATCCCAGGACGCTGGCGACACCCTCGCGGGCCACGGCAAGGTGCGCCCGGTCGCCGGTCTTGTTCGCCAGGTCGAGCTGCTCGTTGAAGGCTTTGAGCGCGGCGGTATAGTCGCCCTGATCGCGGCGGGCGCGTCCGAGCAGCAGGAGAGCCATGGACCGCTCCCTGGCGTCTCCACCCTGGTCGTAGAAGCGAAGGGCCTGCTCGACCTCCTGGACACCGCGAGCGAGGTCCGCCTGCTGAATGTGCAAGCTACCCAAGGAGAGGAGGGCGCGAGCCTCTGTGCGCGGTGAGTGGAAGCGCCGGGCGTATTCCAGAGACTGCTCGAAGTAACTCTGAGCCTGCGCCAGATCGCCGCGCACGAAATGGGCATTGCCCAGATCGAGCAGGGCACCGGCGGCTAGGAGTTGGAGGCCGCTGCGGCGAGCCAGGTCGGTGGCTTCGGAGGCGTGCGCGGTGGCGTCGGCGGTGTCGCCTTTCTGATCGTCGAGGTTGCTGATCTGGAGCAGCGTCTCGATCTGCTGCTGCTGGCTGCCGGCGGTGCGGGCCGTTACGAGGGCTTTGTCGAGAAGCGCGCCGGCCTGCTGGAGATCGCCGCGCTTGTTGGCCATGACGCCGCGCTGGTACAGGACCGCGACGATGCCCTCGGTGTTGCTGAGAGCCTCGTAAAGAGACTCGGCGCGGGCGAAATCGGCCTCGGCATCGGCGAACCGCTGGGCGCGCCGGTCGAGCACGCCGAGATGGAGGAAAGCCGCGGCGTATTGCGGAGAGCGGCTAGCCGCTTCGCGGTAACTGGCGAGGGCTTCGGCGGGCTGGCCGGCTTTCTCGCAGGCGCGGCCGAGGTCGAGATATGCCGCGGCCTTTTCGCTTTGCGGAACGCGCTCGAGGAGCTGCCGGTAGAGAGCGGCGGCGCCGGCCGGATCGTTGGCGAGCGAACGCCGAACCGCCTCGACCACAGTGTCATCGAGGTTCGAGAGGCGCGAGCGGAAGGCGCCGGGGGCAACGGCCGCGAGCATTTCCTCGCGGGCGCGGGTGGCGTCATCCAGCTCGTCACTGGCTTCGGCGAGGCGGGCGTGGGCGAGGGCAAAACCGGAGTCCAGGGAGACGGCGCGCTCCAGGGCTCTGGCCGCCTTAGAGTAGGTCCCGTCGTGAATGGCGTTGATGCCTTCCTGGTACCAGCGCAGCGCTTGCGGGTCGGGCTCCCGGCCGCGGCGCAGCCAGAGGATGGCGAAGACGGCCAAAGCCGCAACGAGTCCGGCCGCGGCAAAGACAAGGAGGGCGCGCTTGGTGCTGACGGCGGGGGCGCGGGCTTCGGATCGGGCCGGGGCGGACTGCGCGGCCTCCAGATCGCGCCGGAGAGCCTCGGCGGACTGGTAGCGCTGGGCGGCATCCTTGGCAAGAGCTTTCAAACAGATACCGTCCAACACGGGCGGAACTGCCGCGTTCAGCGTGGAGGGCGGCGGAGGCTCGTCGTTCAGCACGCGCGAGAGAGTATCCAGGTGAGTGCGGGCGCCGAAGGCGGGCTGGCCGGTAAGGCACTCCCAGAGAACGGCGCCCAGGGAGAACACATCGCTGCGGGCATCCACGGGCTCGGCGCGGGCCTGCTCGGGCGACATGTAGCGGGGCGTTCCGGCGAAGGTGTACTCGGCCGTCTCGGTGGAGGCGCCCGCGGCGGCAGCGGAGGCGCGGGAAGCCACCAGGTTCTTGGCGACCCCGAAATCCAGGATTTTGACGGCCCCGCGGGGGTCGAGCCGGATGTTGGAGGGCTTGATGTCGCGGTGAACGATGTTGTGGCGGTGCGCCTCGGACAGAGCGGCTGCGGTCTCGAGGGCGATCTCGATGGCGCGTTGGGGAGGCAGCGGGCCGCGTTTGAGGCGCTCGCTCAGGTTCTCGCCCTCGACCAACTCCATGACCACGTAAGGGTGGCCTTCGTGGATCCCGCAATCGTGGATGGCGGCGATGGCCGGGTGGTTCAGGGAGGAAGCGGTCCTGGCTTCGGCCAGGAGGCGCTCGCTGAAGCGGGGGTCGGCATTGGGGAACTTGATCGCGACTCGGCGGCCGAGAAGGGTGTCCTCGGCCAGGTAGACGACGCCCATGCCGCCTTCCCCGAGCTTGTCCAGAACGCGGTAGTGAGAAATGGAGCGGCCCAGCATGAGCCCTCACATTGCCGTTTTGGGCATTGTACTCCGAAACGGCGGCGGGGGCTATCGGGGGGTAACCGGGGACAGAGCAACCTGTCCCCGGTTCTCGGGTTACGGCGCGAAGTAGCCGTTAATGTCCAGGATCACGTCGGCGGTGTTGGTCACGTACACGCTGATGGCGCCGGAGGCGCCGGCGGGGACGATGGCGGCGTTCGCGACAATCGAGCCGTCAAACGAGTTCAGGGTGGAAACCAGCGGCTGGCTCGTGCCTGCGGGCCAGGCTGTCAGGTAATAGAGGGGTCCCTGCGGCACCACGGTAACGTTGAGCGAATACGCCTGGGCCGTCGCAGGAATGTTGCAGACGCTGGCCGGGACGGTGAACGAGCGCGTGCCGCCGCCCGGAACGCTGGGCCCGCCGAAGGGGCCGTTGGCATTGCGGGTGTCCGCGACGCGGCACGGCGTGACGGGGTAGAAGGACAGGGCCCCGGAACTTCCAGGCGCAGCGAAATAGCCGTTGGCATCGAGGATCACGTTCGTCATGTCCGTGACATAGACCGAGATGTCTCCGCCGGCGCCGGCCGGAACCAGGGCCGCGTTGGCGACCACTTTTCCGGTCGACGAGTTCAGGGTGGAGACGAAAGGCTGCGACTGTCCCGTGGGCCACGTTGTAAGGTACCCCAGCGCCGCGCTGGGAACGACGGTAACGTTCATGGAGTAAGCGCTGGCCGCGGACGGAAGGTTGCAGGAACTGGAGAGCACGGGGAAGGCCCGGGTCTGGCCGGCCGACATGGCAGGTCCCCCGAGACTGCCGTTCGCATTGCGGGTGTCGGCAACGCGGCACGGCGTGGCGTCATAGAAGGCGGCGCCGCCAGGGGCGTTCGAAAAATAGCCGTCGATGTCGAGGACAACATCGGTTGTGCCGGTCACGTAGACGCTAACCGCACCGCCGGTTCCGGCCGGCACGATAGCCGCGTTGGCAGTCACGATGCCGCCAGAGGAATTCAACGTGGAGACGAACGGTTGGTTCTGGCCCGTGGGCCACAGGGTCAGGTAGGAAAGCGAACCTTGCGGCACCACCGTCACGTTCAAGGAATACGCCGCGGCCGTGCCGGGAATGTTGCAGCCGCTCTGAGGAATGGAGAATGAGCGGCTGGAGCCGGCGGTCATGGTGGGACCTCCGAACGGTCCCCCGGCATTACGGGTGTCTACCACCCGGCATGGGGTTACCGGCACGAACAGGAGAGCACCCGGGCCGACCCCCATTTGCGTGCTGAACGACCAGATCGCGGAAGAGGCGCCCACGCCGGCGCTGTTCGCGGCGTTGACGTACCAGTAGTAGGTGGTGCCCGCGGCTAAGGCGCCGGGGCTGTAACTCGTCGCGGCAGTTTGGACCCCCTGCGGTATCCCATTGGGGCCTTCGTAGTAGGAGAACCAGTAGGATGTGGCTCCCGTCGAAGCCTGCCAGGTGAAGGTGGGCGACAGGGGGACGCCGGTGGCCCCATTGGCCGGTGAGGTCAGGACGGGCGCAGGCGGCGGCGTGGGAGTCGGAGTTGGCGTCGGCCCAGCCCCAGGCCATGCATTTACTAAGTTGTAGGCGTTCACGGATCCGAGACCCGATGCCAGGTCGTACCCAGGAGCGGCCGAATAGCCCATGATGCCGGTGGTGCAGTTCGGCGTCCCAACCAAACACGGCACTTGGTTGTCTCCCTGCGTGATGTCGTGAAAAGCGCTCGGCGACGTCGCGGCGAGCGAATACAGCGTCGGATTAACGTTGCCCTGGCCTTTACTGTGGGTCTGCTGGTTGATCAGCGCCACGATGCCGGCGAAGGTGGGCGCGCCGGCGGAGGTGCCTCCCTCAAAGTCCAAGTCGAGTTGGGAATCGCGGTAGCCGTTGACGCACGGCCCGGTGTAGGGGTAGCCGGAAAAAGGATTGTCGAAGGCGGTGGAACAGATCAGGTAGCTGTCGTGCTCGTCGGAAGCATTCATGGAGATGTCGGGCACGTCGCGAGCGCCGTCGTTCGGCACACCCGTTCCTGTTTGCCAGGAGGGTTTGAGGAACACGGCGCTGGCGCCGCCGCCGCCCGCAGACAGTTCGTCGTCGCTCGGATTCTTGCCTGTGGCATCCCAGTCATTCCAGACCGCCTCCGGGATATAGGAGAGAGCCGAACCGGCGTTAAGGCCGTTGGTGGAACTCCAGTAAGTTCCGGGGATGCCGTCCGGATCCCCAGTGAGCAGGGGTCCACCGAACTGCGTTCCGCCCATGGAGGTTACATAAGGACTGCTGCCGGGAAAGTCGACTGCCAGCCCCTGCGTCGCCATGGTGGCTGTCGGTGCATCGCAGTCTGCGGCGCCCTCGTCACCCTCCGCCACTACGACGGTGATTCCCAGGACATTAGCCTGTTCGAAAAGGGCATTGAAGCTGTTGAGCTGGCTGGGATACCAGCTCTGCTCCTCACACCCTCCGTAAGTGACAGAAACAACTGGGGCCACGGCGTTGTCTATGGCGTATGTCAAAGAGTAATTGATGACGTCAGTGGAATAAATGTAGATGATGGTGGCGCCGCGGGCGACAGCGCCCGCCCATTCGAGATCCAGGTCCGTCTCCCCAAGGTCGAGGTAATAGCCGGTTGAGGGGTCTTGGGGAGTGCCTGGGTCGAGGCTGCCCGGGACGAGGATCCTCTGCGGGTCCTTGACGGGCAAGCCGGAGGCGGTCTGGAACGCTTCGATATCGGAAAGCTGGATGTCCGTCTGCCCCACCACGGCGATGCTCTGGCCGGCGCCGTTGATGCCGGCATTGTAAAGGGCCTGGAGATTGTAGATGGTCGCAAAATCGCCGGGAGCGAGATGGTGGATGCCGGTGATCGATGAGGTGTACCTCGGCCTGTGTCTCACGTGCGGCCGGGGATGAAAATCGTTCAAACCCAGGATACCGGCGACCATGCCTTCGAGCTCGATGGGAAGGGCGGGCTCGGCGGCGTTAGCGTAATGCAGGGTCCCGTTGACCCGATAGTGGTGAATCGGGGCTTGGAACGCGTAGCGTACGATGGCCGCCGTCCCGGACATGGTCACGAAGGTGCGGCCTCGGCCGGCCTGGACCTCAGTGAATCCCATGCGCTGGAGCCAGGCCGTGATCCGGTTGAGGTCGGAAACGCTCAGACCAAAGCGGTCCGCGTACTGCTCGGGCGTGAGCCACTGGTGGAACTGCGGACTGGACGGGTTCTGCTGCGCCTCGGCCAACTGATCCAGGTCCGCCTGCTGGGCGGCCGTCATTTTGAAGTGGATCGCTATGCGAGGCAAGGCGAGCGTTTCCGGAACCTCACCTTGGTCCTGCGCCGACGCGACCAACGGATGGATGTTGCCGGTCACGCGAAACGTCTGGCGGCTCTGGATGTCCGCCTGGATCCGGGAAGGAGGCCCGGCAGCCAAGAGCGAGGCTGCGGCAAGCAAGCCGGCCAGCACGGCCGGCTGCAAGGAGTTTGAACGTTGAAGTTCCATGGGATAAGGTCTTTACCGATCTTAACCTTTCGACGTGGGGAGCGCTCGGCCGGTTTCTGGCTTCCAGCGGTTCAGAGGAACTGTCGGCGGGACCGTGGGGCAGGCAGTTTTGCCTGCCAGGGGACTTCTAAGGAGGTGCCGAGCACGGTCGTTAGCCGCGAGTGAGGCCGATTCGGTTGCGGAGCAGGCAAGGCATCACTGCCCAGCGCGCGGCCAGCGGAGCGGACGTCCCAGCCTGTTGGAGCCCCGCCGGGCGGCTCTGGTTACGGTTAGGAGTTCTCCCTTCGGCCGATTACTCCGCCCTTATCGCGCCGATCGCTTCGTTCAGTTCGCGTTCGGCAGCCCGCAAATGCTCCTCGGCCTTCGCACCGTGTCCGCGCATGTCGTAGTTGTTGGCGTCACGGGCGCGCTCCATCTCATGGATCGCCTCGCTGACGTGTTTGTGGACCGCATCCAGATCGTGCCAGTCGCGGACTCTCGCGGAGAAGGCGGCGCCGGCAACGAAGGAAAGACAGAAAGCGACGATTACGAAGGTTCTTTTCATGGTTATCCTTCTAGGGCGGAATCTTAGCCCAGTTGGAATTCTAACCGAGTTTGATCTTGCGTGTCCACTACTTAAGAGCCGCACACGCCGTGCTCGGGAGCGCAGGCGCCGCCAGGAGATGGGTCGATGTCGCGGCCGTTCCGCCGCGCGCCGTTTCGGGCGCAGGAGAAGCACTCCGAACACTCCCGCTCCGAGCAGGAGGAGGGAAGCCGGTTCGGGGTTGGGCGCCGGATCGACATCCACCTCACCCATCGCTATGAAGCTGGTGCCCGGGTAGGACCAAGTGTACGGCGACGAGTCCCACACCTGGTAGTTGCCTGCCGGGACAATCACATTGGGATAGGCGATCCAGCTTATACTGATCGCCGGGCGGGGCCGAGGCGGCCCACTGGTAGAAGGTGTCGGTGTCCAGATCCTCGATTCCGGCGGAACCGACCGGCAGCGAGCCGGCGCCCACCCCGTTATTGTGATAGTTGTCGATCTCGGTGATCAGGGTGGGGGACGTGAGGGTGAACAACTGGCCGTCCATCACCCGCGGCCGCGCGAGCGGTCGAGGCCGAGGGAACGGATGCGCTTGTGCAGGTTGGTGCGCTCCATGCCGAGGGCGCGCGCGGCGGAGGAAACGTTCCATTCGGCGACTTCGAGGGCGCGCAGCAGGTGCTCGCGCTCGGCGGCGTCGCGGGCGTCCTGGACGGAAGAGCGCGGGGCGGCGTCACGGGGCAGGCGCAGCTCGACCGGCACGGAATCGAGGGTGATGCGGTCGCCGGGGGTCAGGATGGCCATGCGCTCGACCACGTTGCGCAACTCGCGCGCGTTGCCGGGCCAGGGCAGCCGCTCGAGCACGGGGAATACGCCGTCGTCAATAGTCTTGCTCTTGAAGTTGTTGCGGCGGCAAAACTCTTCGAGGAAATAGCCGGCCAGCGGGCGGATGTCGGAGGGGCGCTCGCGCAGCGGCGGCACGCGTAGCGGAACCACGGAGAGGCGGTAGTACAGATCCTCGCGGAAGCGCTTCTGCGCGATCAAGGCGGCGAGGTCGCGGTTGGTGGCGGAGATGACGCGAACGGAAGCGTGGAGGGGCTGCTCGCCGCCGACGCGGTGAAACTCGCCCTCCTGAAGAACGCGGAGAAGCTTGGCTTGCGCGGTCTCGTGGAGGTCGCCGATTTCGTCCAGGAAGAGCGTGCCCCCGTCGGCCAGCTCGAACTTGCCGCGGCGGGCGGAGGAGGCACCGGTGAAAGCGCCTTTCTCGTGGCCGAACAACTCGCTTTCGAGCAGCTCGGTGGGGATGGCGGCGCAGTTCATCTTCACGAAGGGGCCGGAGGCGAAGGGGCTCTCCCGGTGGATGTGGGCGGCCAGCAGCTCCTTGCCCGTGCCGGATTCGCCGATCAGCAGGACGCGGGCGTCGGAACGGGCCACCAGCGTGGCCTGTTCGAGGAGGGTCTGGAAAACCGGGCTGGCGCCGATCATGCAGGGCGTATCGCCCACCAACTCGCGCAGGCGTTCATTCTCCCGGCGCAGGGCGGACTGCTCGAGGCCGTTCTTGAGGGCCAGTAGGACGCGGTCGCGGGTGAGCGGCTTCTCGAGGAAATCGAAGGCGCCGGCGCGGGTGGCTTCGACCGCGTCGGCGATGCTGCCGTGACCGGAGATCATGACCGCGGGCGCGTGGGAATCGCTCTGGCGGAGCCAGCGCAGAACGTCGATGCCGTTGGCATCGGGAAGCATGATATCGAGCAGGAAGGCATCCGCACGAAGGACGTCGGGGTGGGCGCGGAAATCGGCCGCGTTGCGGCAAACGGTGACGGCGTAGCCTTCCCGCTCGAGGACCAGGCGGAGGGAGCGGCCGACGTTCTCTTCGTCGTCGAGGACCACGATGCGTGGCATTCACTGACTGGACGATGGCGCGGGGGCGTTCGTTTCCGTCAATGTGCCGACAGGCTGGAGGCCTGTCCCACAATCGGCGGTCAGCTATCAGCTATCAGATGGCGCTCAGGCGACTGCGCATTTCGGGGAGAGACGGAGGCGCCCGTTTGGCGTTCTTCCGATAGCTGATAGCTGGCGGCCGATTGGCGCGGGAGCGTCACGCGGAAAGCGGCGCCGGAAAGGCGGCCTTCGACCAAACAGATGTCGCCGCCCATCAGCAATGCGTTCTTTCGGGCGATGGAGAGGCCGAGGCCCATGCCGCGCTTCTTGAACGAGATGGCGGGTTCAAACAGGGTCTGGCGGGCTTCGGCGCTGAGGCCTGGGCCCGAGTCGTGCACTTCGAGGGCGACGCTCGCGGCGTCCGAGGAGGTGATGGCGAGCACGGCGCCCCCGGGGCCGGCAGCTTCGGCGGCGTTCTCGAGAAGGTTCGAGAGGATGCCTTTGAGCAAGTCCTCGTCGCCGAGGGCAGCGGGGCCGGAACCCGCCAGCACCACGTTGTAGGCAACCTCGGGGTGGGCGGCTTTGAGAAGCACGATGCGCTCTTCGAGGACGGCGTTGACGGGGACGGCGGCGGAGCGAACGGGCGGCTCGGCGGCGAAATCGGAGAAGGCGCGGACGCGGCGCTCCAGGCTCTCGACCTCGTCGATGACGATGCGCGCGGCCTGCTCGATGAAGGCGTCGCCGGGGTTGCGTGCCACGATTTCCTCGAGTGTGAGGCGGATCGGCGTGAGGGAGTTCTTCAACTCGTGCGCCATCTTGCGGGCCAGCAACTGCCAACTGGCGAGCTGGGTGAGGTAGACCAGGCGGCTGCGGCTGTGCTCGAGCTGGGCGGCCATGTCGTTGAAGGCCCGAATGGCGCGGCCGGTTTCATCCGACCGGCGGGCGTCGAGACGCACGGCGAGATCGCCCGCGGCGAGGCGGCCGAGACCGGCTGTCAACTGGCGAATGGGACGGCTGGTATGGTGCGCCATCAGCGCCAGCAGAACGAGCGAAATCAGCCACACCGAGGCGGCCAGCAGAACGTAGGTGTAGACGAAGCCGCGGCGCAGATCGAGCGCGCCGGCGCGCTGAACCGTGTCGCGAGCCTGGCGGTACTCGTCGGAGATGCGCGTCATGCCGAGAGGGCCGATCGGCGCCGACCAGGACAGGACCTGGTCTGAGCGGCGGGCGAGGTAGGTCAGCCGGTCGCCATCGGGCTCCGAGAGCACAAAGCGCTCGGGCTCGCCGGATTCCCAAAACTGGCGGACTTCGGGCGACAGGCCGGAGGCCTGTCCTACTGGGGCCCAGCGGTGTTCCGGGGCGCGGCCGGCAGCGGCGTCCGCTTTGAGGGAGTCGCGCACGTGCTGGTAAAGCTCGCGGCCGGCTTGCTCGGTGACCTTCGAGAGGCGATCGAGCTGGTCCGTCGAGGAGTAGGCCAGGCTCTGCTCGATCAGAGTAGTGGTGAGCCACCAGGTGGCCACGAGCGGCAGCAAGGTGGCGCCGGCGAAGATGAGGACGATGCGGGCGCGCAAGCTCATCGCACCACTCCGGGGCGTGCCAGCGAAGCCAGGCGGAAGGGACCGGCGTCGATGGACCAGCGGCCGTCGCCGCCCCGCGAGCGGCGGCTGAACAGTTCCACCAGGCGGGTGAGGCTGACGCCTTCCTCGGTCATCACGTGCGGGTCCTCGGCGGGGTTTTCGGCGCGCGCTTCCAGGCGCAACCAGAAGGGCTGCTCCGGCGCGAGGTCCGCCTGGGGCAGCACCATTTCCCGAATGCACCAGGATTCGGCGTCGCGCGCGGAAAGGCGGTCCACGGACCGGCGCGGGTTGCCCAGCTTGGCGATGGAGAACCTCTGCTCCCACAAGTCGTAGCTGAAGACGAAGCGCTCGATGTCGCGGTGGGAGACGCTCGCCCAGCGGTCGGTGGAAAGCGCGAGTTGGAGGGCGAAGGGCACCAGCGCGCCGTTCTGCAGACGTTCGAGGGCGCTGCCGGAGACGAAGCGGAGCTGCGGCGCGGAGACGCGAATCTGGCCGCCATCGAGGCGCGGGTCCAGGGCCTCGTCCGGGAGGGCCTTGGAAAAACACGCGCCGGAAGCGGGCAACAGGAGGTACAGAAGCTTCCGGCGCGTCATGCGATCTGGGCCGCTCATCAGAGATTCAAACCAGCGATGAAGACCGGCTCGGGGCGGCCGTTGCGAATGGGGAAGGCCAGGAGCAGGGCCAGGTCGCCCAGGCGGACGCCGCCGCCAGCGGAGTGGCGGAGAACGGCGCGCTCGCCGGCGTCCCAGACCGCGCCGGCATCGTAAAAAGCCTCCACGAAGCGGTATCGGTATTCGAGCGAGTTATGAACGACGCGGTTGGCGCCCAGCGGGGCCAGGTCGTACCTATTCCAGCCGCGCAGGGTGGTGCTGGTGCCGAGCGCGAAACGCTCGAACAGAGGCGCGGCGCCGCGAATGACGCCGGCGGTGAGGTGCGTGGAGACGCGGTGCGCCCCGTGCCACACGGTGTAGCAAAAATCGAAGGTGTGGCGGGTGTAATCGAAGTCGCTGGCGAGAGAAGTGGTGGCCGCGCGCAGGCTGTAACCTGCCTCCACCCGTTGCTGACTGGACCCAGTCCCCTCCAAGAGCCGATCATAGCGCAGAGTAGTAATCACGGCGTTGGAGGATTCCGAATGCGCGGCCGAAAGCTGAGGTTGAAGCTGTTCAAAGCTGAGGCCGAGGGAGACCTTCAGCGAGCGGGCCAGGGCGAAGGTGGCCACCGGCTCGAGGTCCTGGCGGGCGCGGTAGAGTTCGGCAGAGCCCGCCGCGGCGGCGCTCGTGGCCGGGCTCCAGGATTCGTGGAAATCCTCGAAGTCCAAAGCGAGACGCAGGCGGCCGTCTTCGATCTGGCGGTTTTCGTAGCGCGCGCGCAGGCCGGTCGAGCGCTCGGCCAGCGTGTCACCGTCGCTGAGCAGGCCCAAGGTCACGATGTTCGCATGGGACTGGGCGGTGGCATCGACCTCGCCGGTCCAGCCGCTGTTTGAAGTGTAGAGCGCCTTCGGGGCGGCCAGATCGAAGCGCTGCTCGTGGCCGCGAATCTCGATGACAATCCGGACGTGCTCGGGCAACTCGCCACGGAGGATCCGGACCGAGACGCTGCGCCCGGGCAGGGCCTTATCGATCAGCCGCGACACCTGGTCGAGTTTCTGCTGGCTGAACTTCTGGCCGATGAGCGCGTGGATCTCCTGGCGGAGATTGCGGCTGAGCCCGGCCGGATCGACGCCGCTGACTTCGACGTTCTCGACGGTGTAGCGCTCGTTGACATTGGCTTCGAGGTCCTGCGCGGAGGCGAGCAGGGCGGCCAGGGCCAGGAGCGCCAGCAACCGGAGAGCTTTCATATGGCGGGAGCGGTAGCAATCGGGCGGCCATCTTTAACTGATTGAAAAGCGGCGCGTCGCTGAGACGGCAGGTGTGAATTGCAGGCACAGGTGTGCCAGCGGAGGGGCTACGCCCGCCTGACGAACTTCGTCACGGCCGACCGGTTTCGAGTGGTTTCGGACACCCCGAGCACTACTTGCTGAGGCGCAGGACCTCCGACGAGATCGACAGGAAGGCCTGGGCGAGCTGCGAGGGGCTGGACGAGAAGATGAAGGTGCCCTGGGGCTGGCTGGAACTCGTTGCGCAGTTGGTCTCCTGCGAACACGCCGAGTACAGGGGCGGCGAGTTGTAGTTGTCGCCGTTGGGGTCGTTGGCGATGCGCTGCATGAGCACATAGTCGGGAGGGTTGGTGGAGGTGCCGCCCAGCCCGATCACGAAGAAATAGGCCGGGAGCGTCGCGTTGGTGCGGGCCTGGGAGGCGGCGGAATCGGCGGCGTTGAGGGCGGCATTGTGGAACGTTTGCCAACTACTGGCGACGACCTTGCCGCTCGAGAGACTGACCGGAAGGTAGCCGGGGCTCAACTGGTTGCCCCACACATCGGTGGTCGGATACCACGCGATGTCGCTGGGCGGCGGGCTGGGGTTCTGGCCGCCGCTGCTGTTGAAGGCGCAGCCGGACGCAGTGGTGAAGCTGGAGCTGTTGAAGTTGTTGCTGGTGGTGGTGGCCCAATACTTAAACAGGAGGTAGAGCTTGTTTCCAGTGTTGGGGTCGTACGAATAGACTCCGCCGATCATGCCCGCGGGTATGTTTGCATAGTAGCTGCCCGAGCCCAGGGACTGGCCCGGAGTCCAGCTTGGCAGGACGGAGGCGGTGGCGAAGCCGCCCTGGCTCACTTTCTTGCCTTTGGTATCCGTGCAGGTGCTGCCGCTCGTGAGGGCGGTCTTGCCGCTCGCGGAGTCCCAGAAGTTAAGCGTGAGGGTGTTGGGGAGGCCGTCGGTCTCGAACATGATGACGTTCAGCGCGCCCGGCTGGTCGATTTTGTAGATCTCGTTATAGGCGACCGAGATGGCCTGGGCGGTGCTGGTGCCGCCGCTGTTGCAGGTGATGGTGTCGAGCGCGCCAGTCCCGCTTCCCAGGTTGTTTTTGTAGCCCAGCGTGGTCTGGAAACTGGTAGTGGGCGAGGAATGGATGTACACGTTGTCCGAGAAGGAAACCAGCCCGATCTGATCGCGGCCGGCTGCGAACTGGCCGGTGAACAGCTTGGCCGCGGTGACCATGCTCGAGCAGGCGCCGCTCATCGAGCCGGAGCGGTCCAGCACCATCATCACGACCACGTCGCGGCGGGAAGCGTTGCCGGTGGCGGCCAGGGGGGTGGAACTGGCACCGAACCAGCTCATGAAAAAGCTGGGCACGTTGGTGGAGGCGTTCACAGTGACGTTGCGGACATGGGAATTGCTCGCATCGTCGAAAACGGTCACGGTGGAATTGCTCATGTTCGTGCCCGTGGTCCCCCAGGCACCCGAGGGGAAGTTTGCGTAGAACCAGTTGACGGCGTTGTTCTGGGCCGAGGTGGCCTGCGCCGCGGTCGTCTGGCCCAGATTGAGGGCGCGAGCCGCGGCCAGGGCGGCGCCGTCGACGGCGGCCTGGAACTGCGCCTTGACCGAATAGAGGACGCTCACGTCGATCATCAGTCCCACGGCGGGGACGATGAACAGCAACGAGACTCCAGCCAGCATCAGGCTGACTCCTCTTTGGCGGGAACGGCTGCGGTGTTTGGGCATCGGAATTCGATTCTTCAGAAAAAGGAGCGCGCGTAGACGCTACCGCCCACGAAGCTTCCCAGGGTCAAGTCCGAAGACTGCTCGTAAAACTCGGCGACGTAGCAGACCTGGCCATCCTGCAACGCCGTCTTCCACAGAGCCGTGAAGCTGGCCTGCGCGGCGGTGGGGAGCTTGGCTCCAGCGTCGGTGACCGGATTGGCGATGACGCCGGCGGTCGAAATCGCGGACGTGGATGGATTGCCCAGCGTGCTCGGTTTGGTGTTGGCCAGGGTTCCATTTCCGAACTGAATCCGCTGGGTGAACACGAAGCTGTTGGCATTGGTGCAGCTCCCAGCTCCGACCGCGGCGCAATTGGGGCTGGTGGTCGACCCGACGTACATGACCCGCGACAAGGTCACCAGCGCGTTGCCCGTGTTGCTGGTGTTGGTGGCGCTGTTGCCGGTGAACGTCGAGCCGATCTGGAGGTTGAGACCCGTGGCCAGCCTCTGCGCCAACTGCTGCATGGAATAGGTGGAAAAATCGGCGCCGTGGATGTACATATTGTCCAAGTCGCGGCACACCTGGTTGACCTGGATGCTGCGGATGAGGTTCATGCCGGTGACGAACGCACCCACCAGGAGGCCGGCCAGCATGAGCGCCGTAATCGAGAACTCGACGAGCTCCTGGCCTTTGCGCCTTCGATTGCGCCCTTTCTCAGCCTTGCTCATTCGGGCACCGAATTCACTCCGGCCGGGTATCCGCCCAGGATGTCGGAAGAATAGACGTTGAAACTCAGCGGGGTGGTCGCAAACAGGCCGCCCGTCCCGAAGGTGCCGCTCAGAGGCGCCAGCCAGGCCCACGATACGTTCTGCACGGAGACCTGGACGATGTTGCCGGGGATGTTTCCGCCGCTGGGGATGGCCGTGTTCAGATTGGTGGGCGAGTAGTAATTTACGAAGATATGCTGCGGCGTATCGGTAGTGGTGACCACTCCCAGGGCGTAACTCTGGACCACCTGCTCGATGGAAGCGTCCTGGCCGAGGGTGCCGGAGGTCTGGAAGGTGATGGCATAGCGGCATCCTTCCCGCACCGCATTTTCGAGCGTGCTCCAGCGGAACAGGAGCAAGGAAAGATCCGCAAACGCGAAGATCAACGCCAGCAGCGGCAGGAGCGTAAACGCAAGCTCGACCATGATAGCTCCGCCGGCCCGGTTCCGCCGCCTGAAGGCGCGCAGAGCTGTCGCCGTCGGCGCCTCCCGAGGCGTTGCGGCTTCCGGGATTCGGTTTAGTGAAAGCACACCCAGCCCGATTGAATAACGAGAAGAGTAGCAGTGGAATCGGGTTCCTCCCTTAGCTCTCGACTGGGCTTATGCGGAGGGTGACCGGAAAACGGGGGTAGTCAGCCTGAGCAGACTATGGGGGCAAAACTGCCTGCCTCACGGCGAGTGTCCACCCCCATATGGGGGCATTTAAGTACTGTAAAACTTCTTTGGTAGTACCGGTACGTAGAAGAAAACATTGAATTTAGTTTCATGCGAGCGTATTATTCTCTTGGTGCCTATGAATAGGTTGCGGGTAGCAACGTGTTTTTGTGTGGTGATGGCTGCGGTAGGTCAACAGGCCGCCAGGATGTACCCCGGGGCTAAGCTGGACAAGGCCGCCACGGAGCAGGCGAAGGCCGCTCCCGCGGTGCAACCGGACTTCGAGGTAACTGTCTATACCACCGCCGACGGCTTCGATAAGGTCTACGGGTTCTTCCAAAAAAGTGGCAAGGAGTACAAGGTAATCGGAAGCGGGGCACGGAAGCTGCCGAACGGCAAGGAACTGCGCGACGCCTTTTTTATTCTGGACGCTGGACAGGATCTCGTCTCCTCGAAGCGCTGGGTGAAGATCCAGCGGCCGTACATCGGGCAGTATGGCTTGGGGCGCAACGTGGGCCAGAACGACATCAAAGACATCACAGCCATCGTGCTGACGCGGAAGAAATAGACCGGGCTATTTCCTGAGGCGGGCGGCAAAAGCCGCCGCCGTTTCAAAAGCGCGCCGCATTTCGTCCGACGTGAGGCCTGCGCGGAGGCGCTGAAGTTCCTCGATTGCCGCGGCCAGGGCGCTATCGACGGCTTCGCGGTTGGTCTCGAGAATGTCCCGCCACAAGTCGTAGGAGCTCGAAGCCAGCCGGGTCATGTCGGCCAGGCCGGGGCCAGCGGCCTTGAGATGCTCGGGGGCGGTGAGGCGGGCGGCCAGCGTCGAGGCCAGCGCGGTCGAGAGCAACTGGGGCAGATGCGAAGTGAGCGCGACCACGCGGTCGTGCTCTTCGGCAGTCAGGACTAGGGGCAGCGCGCCGATCTTACGAATCCAGAACAGCAACTCGCGGGCGGCGGGTGTATCGAGATCCGCGGGCGAAGCGGGCGTGAGGATCCAGGTGCGGCCGTCGAACAGAGCCGCGTCGGCTTCGGCCGCGCCCCGTTTCTCCTTGCCGGCCATGGGATGCCCGCCCAGGAACTGAGCGCCGCGGATCGAGCGTCGGGCCTGCTCGACGATGCGGGTCTTGGTGCTGCCGGCATCGGTGACCAGCGATTCGGGGCGGAGGCACGGCCCGATGACGCGCAGCGTCTCGAGAATGCGGCCGATGGTTTGGGAAAGGTAGACCAGGTCGGCGCGGGCCACCGCCTGCACCAGCGGGAGCGCTTCGTCGATGGCGCCACGCTCGAGCGCGTCCTTGAGCGCGGGCGCGGAGCTGACGCCCAGAACGCGGCCCTCGAACCCGGCCGCCTTCAGCGCCAGACCGAACGACGAGCCAATCAGGCCGGTGCCGACGATGGCGACGGTTTCAATCATGGCCGGGCCGGGGCGATGGTGCGGTTGACGGCGGGTGCGATGATACGGAGCTGGGACATCAGCTCGGCAAACTGATCGGGCCGGAGCGACTGTGCGCCGTCGCTCAAGGCGCGGTCCGGATCGTGGTGAACTTCGATGAGGAGGCCGTCGGCGCCCGCCGCCACGGCGGCACGGGCCATGGGCAGCACCTTATCGCGGCGGCCAGTGCCGTGCGAGGGGTCGACGACGATGGGCAGGTGCGAGAGCTTCTTCACCACCGGGATGGCCGAGATGTCGAGCGTGTAGCGCGTGTAACTCTCGAAGGTGCGGATGCCGCGCTCGCACAGGACGATATTGGGGTTGCCGGCGGCCAGGATGTACTCGGCCGAAAGCAGCAGCTCTTCGATGGTGGCGGCGGTCCCGCGCTTGAGCAGAATGGGCTTAGCCTGCTTGCCCAGTTCGCGGAGCAGGTTGTAGTTCTGCATGTTGCGCGCGCCGACTTGCAGAATATCGGCGTAGGAGGCCACCAGCGGGATCTGGGTTTGGTCCATCACCTCGGTGACCACCAGCAGGCCGGAGCGGTCGGCGGCTTCGCGGAGGAGCGCCAGTCCCTCTTCGCCCAGCCCTTGAAAGCTGTAGGGCGAGTTGCGCGGCTTGAAGCCGCCGCCGCGGAGGATGACGGCGCCGGCGCGGGCCACGGACTCGGCGACCGCCAGGATCTGGTCCCGGCCTTCCACGCTGCACGGCCCGGCCATCACCACTACGGCGGGCCCGCCGATTTCAACCTGGCCCACTTTGACGACCGTGCCTGCGGGGCGGAAGCTGCGGCTGGCCAGCTTGTAAGGCGACATGATGCGGTGCGCCTCTTTCACGCCGTCCAGCGCTTCGAAATCGGCGGGCTCAAACTGGCCGATAGGACCGACGCCGCCCAGCACCGTGTGTACCGCGCCCGTGGAGCGGTGCACGGTGAAGCCGAGCGTGACCAGACGATCGATGACGTACTCGATCTGCTTCTCGGTGGCGCCCTCTTGCATGACGACTAACATAGGAGGCTCCTCTCGGGTTCCGTCACGGCTTGTCGTCCTTCTCCAACATGCGCAGGCGTTGGATGTTGCGCATTTCGTCGATGATGCGCTCGAAGACCCGTTTGACGCTGTCGGAGCTCAGGGGGCCGTGGTTGTGCGCGGTGACGTTTTCGAAAACTTCGTCCTCGCGCCGGGGCTCATAGATGGGGAGGCTGAGGTGCCGCTTCACGCGGCCGATTTCCTCGACGATGCGCGTGCGCTCGCTGAGCAGCTCCAGGATGCGGCGGTCCAGGTCATCGATGCGGTCGCGGAACCCGGCCAGGGCTTTGAGACCGTCTTCGGGGGTCATGAGGGCCTCGGCATGTCGAAGCCGCGCTTGAGGGCGCGGGCAAAGTCTTCCAACCGAGCTTCGAGATCGGGATCGGCGGCGTACTGCTCGATGAGGTGCACGATGGCGCTGCCGACCACCACGCCGTCGGCTAGCGCGCCGGCTGCGGCGACGTGCTCGGGGCGGGAGATGCCGAAGCCGACGGCGAGCGGCAGGTCCGTGACGCGGCGCATGGCCTGGACCAGCGGGGCGGCGGACGCGGCCAGCGAATCCCGCTCGCCGGTGACTCCTGTGCGCGAGACCAGGTAGGCGAAGCCGGAGGAGTACTGCGCGATCAGGCGGAGGCGCGCCTCGGTGCTGGTTGGCGCGGCCAGGAAGACCGTGTCCAGCTTCTGCGCGTGCAGGAGGGCGACGTGCGGGGCGGCTTCCTCGACGCTGAGGTCGGTGAGCAGGACGCCGTCGATTCCGGCGGCGGCAGCGTCCTTGGCCAGCGCTGCCACACCGTACCTCAGAACCGGGTTCAGATAGGTGAACAGCAGCAACGGGACTTCGGAAGCGCGGCGGATCTGGCGGGCGATCTCCAAAACGCAGCGGAGCGAGGCGCCGGCGCGGAGGGCGCGCTCGGACGCCCGCTGGATCACCGGGCCGTCGGCGATGGGATCGGAGAACGGGACGCCCAACTCGACCAGGTCCACGCCACCGCCGACCAGGGCGGCGACCAGCGCGGGCGTGCGCTCGAGCGAGGGATCGCCGGCCGTCAGATAACCGATGAGCGCCTTGCGGTTAGCCGCGCGCAGTCCGTCAAACAGGCGGCCGATCCTAGTCGGCATGGGACACCTGGCGTAGGGCATGCTTCAGCTTGCCACGGCGAGTCAGGAGACCCGCCGCAGGCGTGGACGCCTGCCCCACCTCAGTCGAGCTCGGGGAAGTTTTGGCGGTAGATGTCAATATCCTTGTCTCCACGGCCGGACAGGTTTACCAGGAAGATTTCTCCCTTGGCTTGGGGCGCGCGGCGAACCGCTTCCGCGACGGCATGGGACGATTCTAACGCGGGAATGAGGCCCTCGGTGCGCGAGAGGAGGCGGGCGGCTTCGAGCGCTTCGGCGTCGGTGGCCGAGGTGTACTCGGCCCGGCCCTGGTCATGGAGCCAGGCGTGCTCCGGCCCAACCAGCGCGTAGTCGAGGCCTGCCGAGACCGAGTGCGTGAGGGCGACCTGCCCCTCTTCGTCCTGGAGCAGATAGCTGTAGGCGCCCTGCAGGACGCCCGGAGAGCCGCCGGAAAACCGCGCCGCGTGCTGGCCGAGCGCGGTGCCCGAGCCGCCGGCTTCGACTCCGATCAGGCGCACGTCCGCGTCCTCGATAAAGCGGTGGAAAATGCCGATGGCGTTCGAGCCCCCGCCAACACACGCGAAAATGGCGTGGGGCAGCCGCCCCTCGACGGCCAGGACTTGAGCGCGGGCTTCCTCGCCGATCACGGATTGAAAATCGCGCACCATGAGCGGGTAGGGGTGCGTTCCCAGGGCCGAGCCGAGCAGGTAGTAAGTCGTCGAGACGTTGGTGACCCAGTCGCGCATGGCCTCGCTGATGGCGTCCTTGAGGGTCTGGCTGCCGGAGGCGACCCCTTCGACGCGCGCGCCGAGCAGGCGCATGCGGAAGACGTTGAGACTCTGGCGGCGCATGTCTTCGAGGCCCATATAAACGGTGCAGTCGAGACCGAACAGCGCGCACACGGTAGCGGTGGCCACGCCGTGTTGTCCGGCGCCGGTCTCCGCGATCACGCGCCGCTTGCCCATACGGCGGGCGAGCAGGACCTGGCCCAGGCAGTTGTTGATCTTGTGCGCGCCGGTGTGGAGCAGATCCTCGCGCTTGATGTAGATGCGCGCGCCGCCCAGGGTTTCGCTCAGGCGGCGGGCGAAGGTGAGCGGCGTGGGCCGGCCGGCGTAGTTATGGAGCAGATCCGCGAGCTCGGCCTCGAAAGCCGGATCGCGGCGCGCGGCGTGGTAGGCCTTCTCGAGCTCGTCGAGCGGCGCCATCAGCGTTTCCGGAACGTATCGGCCGCCATAAGGGCCGAAATGGCCGCCGGAATCCGGCAGGGAGTAGCTCATCGCTGCGCCGCCTTGAGGAATTGCGCCATGCGGCCGCGGTCCTTACAGCCAGGAGAAGATTCGAGGCGCGAACAGGCATCGACGCCCCAAGGCCGGCCCTCCTCGATGGCCCGTCGGACGCTGGTTTCATCGAGACCGCCGGCGAGGATCACCGGGCGGCGGGCGCCGCGAGCGAGGGACCAATCGAAGCTGCGGCCGGTGCCGCCGTAGAGCGCACCGGAGGGCGCGTCGAGCAGAAAGGCCTCCGCCGGGAGAGGATCGAGGGACGCGACGTCGAAGCCGGGGGCGACCGGCAGGGCGCGCCAAACGCGCAGGCCGGCGGGGATATCGGGCGATTCGCCGTGGAGCTGCACGATATCTAGTCCGAGCCGGCCAGCGAGCGCGGCCACGGCAGCGGCGGGTTCGTTGGCGAAGACTCCGACCTTGAGCACGCCCGGCGGGAGCGCCGCGAGAATCGCGTGGGCCGCCTCGGGAGCGATGTAGCGGGGACTGGGCGGATAGAAATTGAAACCCAGAGCGGAAGCTCCGCCATCTACGGCGGCCAGGGCGTCGCCGCGGTTTGTGATTCCGCAAATTTTCACCATCATTGCTTGGGCGAGGCGGGTGGTTTCGGCCGGGGGATCGTACCCGGGAACAGATTCTGCAGAGCGTGCCGGCGGTCTTTGGACCGCATGAGGTGCTCGCCGATCAAGAAGGCCTGGAAGCCCGCCTGCTGGAGACGGCAGACATCCTCGGCGGAGCGAATCCCACTCTCGCTGACCTTCACGATGCCCGCGGGAATGAGCGGGGCGAGCCGGACCGAGGTATCGAGATTAACCTCGAAGGTGTGCAGGTTGCGGTTGTTCACGCCAATGAGCTGGGCGCCGGAGTCGAGGGCGGAGGCGAGTTCGGTCTCGTCGTGGACCTCGACCAGGGCCGCCAGACCGAAGCGGGCGGCGTATTCGCGGAGCTGGCGCAGGCGCGGAGCGGGGAGGATGGCGGCCAGCAGGAGGATGGCGTCGGCGCAGCGGGCGGCGGACTCGGCAACATGATGCTCGTCGAAAATGAAGTCCTTGCGCAGGACCGGAAGATGGACGGCGCCGCGCGCGATATCGAGATCGTCAAAGCTGCCCTGAAAGAACTTCTCGTCCGTCACCACCGAAAGGGCGGCCGCGCCGCCGGCTTCGTACTCGAGGGCAATGGCGCCCGGGTCGAAGTCGTTCGCGACGAGAACGCCTTTGCTGGGTGAAGCCTTCTTGATTTCGGCGATGATGGCGGGGGTGCGTCCGAGGAGCGCGGCCCTGAAGTCGCGGCGGAAGGCGCGATTCTCGGCGGCCAGCGATTCGAGCTCGCAGCGCTTCATCACGGAAGCGGCAAGCTCCGCCCTCTTGTAGTCCACGATCCGCGCGAGGATGTCAGGGACGTTGGCGGTCATCATCGAAAGAAGCTCTTATCCTAGCATGGCGCGCCGGCGCGCGATGGGCGCTTGTTGACAACGGCCCGCGGCTTGCGCCATAACGGCTATTCACCCCAACTTGGGAGATGCCACTGAGACCTGCCACAGACCGTGCGTCCTGGATTTGGCCGCTCGCAGCTTTTTTCGTAATCTGCCTTTTCGTGCAGGCTTCCACCGGCGCCTGGAACGCGTCCTTCACTTCCTACCCCGACGAGCCCGCGCACTTCGTCGGCTCGGTGATGGTGCGGGACTATCTGGCGTCTCTCCCGGCGGCTCCCAGGCGGTTTGCGGAGAACTACTATTGGCACTATCCCTACTTCGGGGTGGGCATCTGGCCGCCCCTGCTCTACCTCATCACGGCGCTGTGGTTTCTGATCGCGGGGGTAGGACGCGTGCAGGCGCTGCTGGTGGTCGCGGCCGCGACAGCGGGAACGGCGTCGGTGATCTGCAGCCTTGTTCGCAAGCGGGCCGGCCTCGTGGCCGGCTTCTGCGCGGGACTGCTCTTCCTGAGCCTGCCGGAGGTCCAGCGCTGGTTGTGCGCCGTGGTGGCCGACAACGTGGTGACGTTCTTCTGTCTGGCCGCGGCGGCATGCCTGATCCGCTACTTCGAGGCGGCGAGTTTCCGCAGCGCGCTCGGCTTCGCGCTGTGCGCCGGCTGCGCCATTCTCACCAAGTACAGCGCTTGGTTTCTTTGCGTTCTGCCGTTTGCCGCGCTGGTGGCCTTGCGCCGGTTCGACCTGCTACGGAAACGCAGTCTGTGGACGCAGCCGATCGCGATCGGGGCGACGGTAGGGCCATGGGCGATCTGGACCGCGAAGTTCATCACGCGGGTACCGGCCTGGCCGCTGGGCTCGGTGCCGGGACGGCTGGGAGCCTTCTCCCTGGAGGCCGTCCGAATCCTTCCGCCAGTTCTAGCGGTCGCCGCGGCGGTTGGTTTGTTGCTCCTGGCATTGAGACCGGGCATCTGGAAAGCGGATCTGGCGGTGCTGGTCTTTTTCGTTCTGGGACAGATCGCGTTTCTGTCGATCGCGCCGCCGGCCGGGGTCGAAACCCGCTATGTTCTCCCCGTTGCCGGCGCGGTGCTAGTGCTCGCATTTGCCGGATGGCAGGCCGCGCTGGAGCCGTTGACCCGCCGCGGCGGAGCTTGGGCACAGGCGGTTCCGGCGTTCTGTCTGGCTCTGACGCTCCCTTTCGCCGCCACGCACCTGCGTGCTTACAGCCGGCCACCGAGGTACCCGATCCGGAACGTTGTGGAAACGATCATGGCGAATCGGGCATGGGACGGCAAGCGGATCCTGGTGGCGTCCGATCTCGAGGGGCCCATCATTGCGGAGTTCGCGATCCAGGATCGCCCCCGTCCTGGCCATTGGCTGCTGCGTCCCAGCAAGGTTCTGGCGTCCTCGAACTGGTACGGCTCCGAATACTCCAGCTTCTTCCATTCGGCGGAGGATCTCGGCGCCTGGCTGAAGGAGGGCCACTTGGCCGTCATCATCTGGCACCAGCGCCACGGCGAGCTGCGTCCTCACGAGGTGTTTCTGGGCCAGGTGCTGGCCGCCCATCCGCCATGGTTACGCGAAGTGGCCAGCTTCGATTCCTCGGCCTGGGAGATCTACGAGTACGTGCCCGCCACAGCCGCTCCGCGTTAGTTGATTTCGAGTATTGGCGAAAACGCGGCCGGGGGTTATTCTTGAAGCGGTCGGGGGCGACGGGTCTGCCCCGGGGTTTGGCCGGAGGGGTCTATGGGGTCTCGCGGGCTGGGCAGGTGGGTTGCCGCCGGCTCCCTGCTTCTCATCCTGAACAGCGCCTACATCTGGGCATTCGCGTCGCCGACGATCTTCTACATGGGCAACGTGCTGCTGCACGTGTTGCTGGGCGTCGCGGTGGCGGCGGGCGCGGTAGTTTTGCTGCGGGGACGATGGCGGGAGGCTCCGGTCGAGGCGGCGGGCGCGCTGGCGCTCGCGGCGGGGTTGGGGCTGTTCCTGACTTTCGCTGGCGCGACGCGAAATCACGACTGGGCGCTGTGGGGCCACGTGGCTGCGGCCCTGGCGGGGCTGGCGTTGCTCGCTCCGTTCGTGCGGCGGCGGACGCCCGCACTCGCAAGGCCTTTCTATGCGGCACTGGCGTTGCTCGCGCTCGCGGCCCTCGCATCGCACGCAGGGAGGCGCGCCTTCCCGGACCCCAACGACCGCATCGTGAATCCGCCCAGCGCGCCGCTCTCGATGGCCGGCGAGGGCGGCGGGCCCAACTCGCCCTTCTTTCCGTCTTCGGCCAAGACCAACGTCGGCGGAATCATCCCTTCGAACTTCTTCATGGATTCCCAGAAGTGCGGCGAATGCCACAAAGACATCTACGCGCAGTGGAAAAGCTCGATGCACCACTTCGCGAGCTTCAACAACCAGTTCTACCGGAAATCGATCGAATACATGCAGAGCGTGGTGGGGACCAAGCCGAGTAAGTGGTGCGCCGGATGCCACGATCACGCGGTGTTCTTCAACGGGCGGTTCGACAGGCCGATCGGGCCGCAGATCGATACCGCGGAGGCGCAGGCGGGGCTGGCCTGCACGTCCTGCCATTCGATCGTCCACGTGGGCGGCACGATGGGGAACGGAGACTTCACCATCCAGTATCCGCCGCTGCACAAACTGGCCAGCAGCCGCAACCCGGTCATCCAGGCGCTCGACCACTTTCTCACCTACCTCGATCCCGAGCCGCACCGCCGCACCTTCCTCAAGCCGTTCATGAAGGAGCAGCCGGCGGAGTTCTGCTCGGCCTGCCACAAGGTGCATCTGGATGTGCCGGTGAACGGCTACCGCTGGGTGCGCGGGTTCAACGACTACGACAACTGGCAGGCCAGCGGAGTCTCGGGACAGGGCGCGCGCTCGTTCTACTATCCGGCGAAGTCGATGACGTGCGTGAACTGCCACATGCCGCTGGTCGCGTCCGAGGACCCCGGCAACATCGATGGCAAGGTGCACCTGCACCGCTTCCCTGCAGCCAATACCGCGGTTGCATACGCCAACCGCGACGAGGCGCAGTTGAAGGCCGAGGAGGCTTTTCTGACTTCGGGCTTCATCACGGTGGACATTTTCGCCGCCGCGCCGGAGCAGCAGTCCGCCGCGCCGATGTTGCGGCGCACCGGCGCTGGCCCTCAGCTCAGCTCGACCTTCGCGGTGGGCGAGGAGGCCGAGCAGAGCGGGCAGGCTTTCTTGCGCGACGTGGGCCGCGTCACCGCGCCGCTGGACCGGGCCGGCGCGCGATTCCAGCCGCGGACCACGGTTCGCGTAGACGTGGTGGTGCGCACGCGGGCGATCGGGCACTTCTTCCCGGCGGGCACCGTCGACGCCTTCGACGTCTGGGTGGAACTCCAGGCCAAGGACGCCGCGGGCAAGACCGTGTTCTGGAGCGGCATGGTAGAGGATGGCGGGCGCGGGCCGGTGGAGCGCGGGGCGCATTTCTACAAGAGCTTTCAGATCGACGCCGAAGGCAACCAGATCAACAAGCGCAACGCCTGGCAGGCGCGCAGCACGCTCTACGTGCGGCTGATTCCGCCCGGAGCGGCGGACGTGGCGCACTTCCGCCTGCGGATTCCGCCCGACGCGAAGGGCCCCCTCACGCTGACGGCCCGGCTGAACCATCGCAAGTTCGCCCGCTACTACACCGAGTTTGCGTACGCCGGAGTGCCGAAGCCTGGGCCGGTAAGCGCGGCGTTCGACGACCGCGAATGGACGTTCGAAAAGGCAAACGTGCCGGCCAATGTTTCGGGCCGGATCAAGGGAGAGATCCCCGACCTGCCGATCACGGTGCTGGCGCATGCCGAGACGCAACTGGAGCTGGGGGACGCGAAAACGCCGGCCGTGTGGCAGCCTGTGGTGCGGCGCGAAGACCGGGAACGCTGGAACGACTGGGGCATCGGCCTGCTGCTGCAGGGCGACTTGAAAGGCGCCGAGTATGCGTTCCAGCGAGTGACCGAGGCGGAGCCGGGCTACGCCGACGGCTGGCTGAACGTGGCGCGCGCGCTCATCCAGGAAGGGGAGACGGACGCGGCCAAGCCCTATATCGACCGGGCGCTGGCGCTCGATCCACGGCTGGGCCGCATCTACTACTTCCGGGCGCTGGCCCAGAAAGCCGACGGCGATTACGATGCCGCGCTGGCCTCGCTCCGGACCGCGGCGGCGCAGTATCCGCGCGACCGCGTGGTGCTCGATCAGATCGGCCGCATTCTGTTTCTGAAGCGCGATTATGCGGGCTCCGTGCGGGCGCTCGAGGGCGCGCTGGCCGTTGACCCTGAGGACTTGCAGGCGCACTACAACCTGATGCTGGCGCGGCGCGGCCTGGGCGATCTCGAGGGCGCCGCCAGGGAGGAGACCTTGTTCAGACGATTCAAAGCCGATGAAGCGGCCCAGGCGCTCACCGCCAAGCCCCGCCTGCTGAGCCCCGAAGACAACAACGAACGCGAGCCAATTCACGAGCACGAGAGCGTGCCCCTGGGCGGAGTGGCGCGATGAAGGCCGCGATGGCAGTCCTGGCGGTGGTGGCGGCGATTCTGCTGGCCTCGGCTCCACAGATGCCGCCGGTACACTTCACCGACGTGACGGCGCAGGCGGGCATCCGGTTCGTCCACAACGCCGGCAAAGCGGGGAACAAGTGGCTGCCGGAGACGATGGGCGCGGGCTGCGCCTTCTTCGACGCCGACGGCGACGGATGGCCGGACATCCTGCTGATCAACGGCAAGGATTGGGTCCCGCACGGCCGCCGCACGACCGCGGCGCTCTACCGCAACAATCGCGACGGCACGTTCGCCGACATCACGCGCGGCAGCGGCCTTGACATCGAGATCTACGGGCTGGGCGTGGCCGTGGCCGATTACGATAACGACGGGCGCGAGGACGTCTACATCACGGCGCTCGACGGCGATCGCCTGTTCCATAACGAAGGCGGCGGCAAGTTCCGCGACGTGACGCGCGAAGCTGGAATCCACAACGCCGGGTTCGGATCGAGCGCGGTCTGGTTCGACTACGACCGCGACGGCAAGCTGGACCTGTTCGTGGCGAACTACGTGCAGTGGAACGCGAAGGGCGACCTGTGGTGCTCGCTCGACGGCGCGACTAAGTCCTACTGCACGCCGGAGTCATACAAAGGCGTGTCGTCAAAGCTGTATCACAATCTGGGCAACGGTAAGTTCGAAGATGTAACGGAGAAGGCTGGATTATACGATCCATCGAGTAAGTCGCTGGGCGCGGCGGTGATCGATTACGACAACGACGGCTGGCCGGATTTGTTCGTCGCCAACGACACGCAGCCCAACAAGCTCTATCACAACAACCGCAACGGCACGTTCACGGAGGAGGGCCTGCGGGCCGGCGTGGCTTTCAGCGAGGACGGCGTGGCGCGCGGCGCGATGGGCGTGGATGCGGCCGACTACGACCGCAGCGGGCGCACGCACCTGCTGGTGGGCAACTTCTCGAACCAGATGCTGGGGCTGTATCACAACGAGGGCAACGGGCTGTTCGTGGACGAGGCGCCGCGCTCGGCGGTGGGCCGATCAAGCCTGCTCTCGCTGACCTTCGGCTGCTTCTTCTTCGATTACGACTTGGACGGCTGGCCCGACATCTTCGCGGCCAACGGGCACATCGACGAGGAGATCGGGCGGGTGCAGCCGCGCATCGCGTACCGGGAATCGCCGTTGCTCTTCCGCAACATGGGCGGCGGCCGGTTCGAAGACGTCTCGCGTTCGGTGGGCCCGGATTTCGCGCGGCCGGTGGTGGCGCGCGGCGCCGCCTACGCCGACTACGATCGCGACGGCGACCTCGACATTCTCGTCAGCACCAATGGCGGCCCGGCGCGCCTGCTGCGCAACGACGGCGGCAACCGCAACCACTGGCTGTCGTTGAAGCTGGTGGGGACGCGCTCGAACCGCGACGCGATCGGCGCGGTGGTGCGGTTGACGAGCGCGTCGGGGCGCCAGACGCAGACGGTGCACAGCGGGTCGAGCTACTGCTCGCAGAGCGACCTGGCGCTGACCTTCGGCCTGGGCCAGGACCCTTCGGCGACGGCGATCGACATCGCGTGGCCGAGCGGCACGAACGAGCGCGTGAGCGGTCTGGCGGCGAACCAGTTCGTGACCATTCGAGAGGGCTCGGGAGTGGTGGCGCGAGGGCGGTAGCTGAAACTGGCGTAGACTCGGATCATGAGGCCGGCACAGCGCCTAACTGCGATCATCGAGCGTGAGGACGACGGTTTCGTGGCGTTGTGCCCGGAGCTTGATGTCGCCAGCCAGAGTGCGTCGATTGAGGAAGCGCGTACAAACCTGATCGAGGCACTCACACTGTTCTTCGAAACGGCCGCCCCGTCCGAAGTCGCCCGACGCCTTCACGACGAAGTCTTCGTGACTCAGGTTGAGGTGCCGGTTGGGTAGCCTTCGAGTCCTTTCGGGCTCGGAGGTTTGACGGATTCTCGAAGAGAACAGATTCGCCGCGGTCCGCCAGCGAGGGAGCCATCGGATCATGCAAAAGCGTTCGGAGACAACGACCATAACCGTTCCGGTTCCGCTTCACGATGCGCTCCGGCGTGGCACGCTGCTGAGCATCGTCCGGCAGTCGGAACTTCCGAGATCGTTGTTCGAGACGTGAGAGTAGGCCCCTACCCAACCTTCGCCGCGAAGCAAACCAGATGCCCGCCCGGTTCCCGCACGACGATTTCCCTCATGCCGTAGAAGGTCGTCCGCTCCGCCAGCGCGATCTCGCAGCCCGCGACGCGCTTGAGAATGTCGTCGAAGTCGCCCACCTCGACGAATAGGAAGGAGCCCGTGGCGGGCCCCGCGGGAACCAGGCTGGGCGCTTCCTTCTTCACGCTCTCCCAGGTTTGCAGCATGACTTCGGCGCCGTCCTTCACCAGGATGACGAAGCCGAGGCGGTTGCCTTCGGGCACCTCGACGGTTTTGGTGAAACCGACGCGGTCCACCCAGAAAGGCAGGGATTTCTCGATCTCATCGACAGCCAGAACGGGAGTGAGTTTCATACGCCGATATTAACCGGTGGCGCGGGCCGTGGCTTGTACAAAACGGTCGCGCGCGAAACCGCCGGGCGCCGAGCCGGTGAACTCGCGGAAATCGCGGATCAAGTGGGGCTGGTCGGAGTAGCCGCACTCGGCCGCCACCGCGGCCCAGCCGAGACGCTTGGCCAGCGCGGCGGCGCGCCGAAATCGCACCACGCGGGCGAGCAGTTTCGGCGAGAGGCCGGTCTCGTCCGCGCAACGCCGGCGGAACTGGCGCGGGCTCAGGCGGGCCTGGCTCGCCACCCAGTCCAGGTCGACGGCGCCCCCCGCGGTCACGATGGCCGAGATGGCTCGGTGCACGCAGTCCAGGCCGCGCTCGGGGAGAGGCAGCGCGCGAGAGAGGGACAGAAAGCGCGCGGCCGCGGAGGCCGAGTCGCCCAATTCCTGATGCAGGCGGCGCCCGCGAGCGCCCCACAGGTCTTCGAGCGGCGTCCAGCGGTCCACCAGTTCCGGCGCCACACCGCCCAGGAAAAAGCCGGCCATCCCGGGACGAAACCGGATGCCCACCAACTGCGTCTGCGGCGGCAGCGCGGCCGTCTGCGTGACGGTCATGGCGCCCACGACGCGCAGGCCGCCTTCCGGCCAGAATACGATGTCCATGCAGCCATCCGGCGGTATGGGATCGGCGGGAACCCCGGCTGCCGTATCCCCGCGCCAGAAGCACTCGGCGAACGGCTCGAGCGCGCCCGCGCCGAACTCCTGGTAGTGCAGCCCCATTTCTGCCCTCACGATAGCACGCCCCGCGCTCGCGGCGCATGGCAGAATGGGAGGGTGACCGGCCATCAGATACGTCAGAGATTCCTGGACTTCTTCGCCCAGCGCGGGCATCGGATCGTGCGCAGCTCGTCGCTGGTGCCGGCCAACGATCCGACGCTCCTGTTCACCAACGCCGGGATGAACCAGTTCAAGGACGTCTTCCTCGGCCGCGAGAAGCGCGACTACAGCCGTGCCACGTCCTCGCAGAAATGCGTGCGCGCGGGCGGCAAGCACAACGACCTGGAGAACGTGGGCTTCACCCGCCGCCATCACACCTTCTTCGAGATGCTGGGCAATTTCTCCTTCGGCGACTACTTCAAGAGCGACGCCATCGCCTTCGCCTGGGAGCTGGTGACCAAGGATTACGGCCTCCCCAAGGACCGCCTTTACATCACCGTCTTCCGCGACGACGACGATGCCGAGGAGCTGTGGCAGAAGGTCGCGGGCGTGCCGCGGGACCGCATCTTCCGTCAGGACGAGAAGGACAACTTCTGGCAGATGGGCGAAACCGGCCCCTGCGGCCCCTGCTCGGAGCTGCACTACGACCTGGGTCCCGAAGGCTCGGACCTGCCCGGCGAAGACGATCATTTCCCCAGCGAATCGGGCCGCTACGTCGAGATCTGGAACCTGGTCTTCATGCAGTACGACCGCGATGCGAGCGGCCGGTTGACGCCGCTGCCGCGGCCGTCCATCGACACCGGGATGGGCCTGGAGCGCGTCGCGGCCGTGATGCAGGGCAAGCTCTCGAACTACGACGCGGACCTGATCTGCCCCATCATCCACCGCGCCGCGGACCTGTTCCGGGTGCGCTATGGCGAAGACGCGAAGGTCGACACGGCCTTGCGCATCGTGGCCGATCACGCCCGCGCCACCGAGTTTCTGATCCACGACGGCGTGCTGCCGGCCAACGACGGCCGCGGCTACGTGCTGCGCAAGATCATGCGGCGCGCTATGCGGCACGCCCGGCGGATCGGCGTCCACGAGCCGTTCCTGTACCAGGTCGGCGCGTTCGTGGCCGAGCTGATGAAGCCCGCCTACCCGGAGCTGATGGAGAGCGTCGAGCGCATCTCGCGCGTGGTGCGGGACGAGGAGCACCGTTACGCCACCACCTTCGAGGTGGCCGAGCGCATCTTCCACGACGAAGCCAAGGGCGCGCAGGGAGTGCTGGCCGGTAGCGTGGCCTTCAAGCTCTACGACACCTACGGCCTGCCTCTCGAGGAGCAGCAGGAGATGGCGCGGGAGTACGGGCTGGCAGTCGATAGCGAGGGCTTCCAGACCGAAATGCAGAAGCAGCGCGAGCGCGCCCGCGCGAGTTGGAAAGGTGCGGAGAGAGCGGCCGTCGCTCCGGTCTACCAGGCGTTGCTGGCCGATGGGCGAACGAAGTTCCTGGGCTACGAAGCGCTCGAGGCGGCGGCGCGGGTGCGCGCGATCGTGGTGGGCCAGGAGAGGGTCGAGGAGATCGGCCCGGGCGAGAGCGCCGAAATCGTGCTTGACGGCACGCCCTTCTACGCCGAGGCGGGCGGGCAGGTGGGCGACAAGGGCGCGCTCTACTCGGCCGCGGGCGACCGCGTCGCGGAAGTGGAAGACACCTACGCGCCGGTCGCGGGTCTGACCGTTCACAAGGTGGTTACCGTGGCCCCGCTGCGGCTCGGAGACGAGGTCCGCGCGCAGGTGGCCGTGGGCTTGAGGCTCGCCACCATGCGCAACCATACCGCCACGCACCTGCTCCATGCCGCGCTGCGCGCCGTGCTGGGCACGCACGTCAAGCAGGCGGGATCGGTGGTCGAGCCGTCGCGGCTGCGCTTCGATTTCACGCACTACGCCCCCGTGGATGCGGTCGAGATGGCCGAAGTCGAGCGGCTGATGACGGAGCAGGTTCTGGCGGACCAGCCGGTCCAGACCACGCTCATGGAGCTGGACCAGGCGCTCAATACCGGCGCCATGGCGCTGTTCGGCGAGAAGTACGGAGAGCACGTGCGCGTGGTACAGGTCCCGGGCTTCAGCAAGGAGCTGTGCGGCGGCACGCACGTCGGGCGCACGGGCGAGATCGGCCTCTGCAAAATCGTTTCCGAGGGCAGTATTTCCTCCGGCGTGCGGCGCATTGAAGCCGTGACCGGCGAGGGCGCGCTGGAGCGCTTCGAGGAGGCCGCGGCGTCGCTTCGCCGCGTGGCGGATCTGCTGCGCGTCCCGGAGAGCGAGCTGGTGGAGCAGGTCGAGAAGGCGCTCGAGCAGCGGCGCGCGCTGGAACGTCAGGTCGATCAGCTCAAGGCCAAAGTCGCGCAGGCGCAGTTGAGCGGCCTCGAACAGCAGGCGCGCACGCTAAAGGGCGTGCGGGTCCTGGCCGAGCGCGTGGATGGACTGGACCGCCAGCAGATGCGCGCTCTGGCGGATTCGCTCCGCAACAAGTGGAAGAGCGCGGTCATCGTGTTGGCATCGGCCGAGGATTCCAGCGTGGCCATCGTCTCGGCGGTCACCAAGGATCTCACCGCCAAGGTCCACGCCGGCAAGCTGGCGGGCGCGGTGGCGCAGGCCGTGGGCGGCAAGGGCGGCGGCCGGCCCGACATGGCGGAAGCCGGCGGCAAAGACACATCCCAGCTCGGCGCGGCGCTCGAGAGCGTTTACGCGAGCGTGGAAGGCATGCTGTAAGTGCCCAGGGTCGCCGTCCTTCTGTGCACCGATACGATCGGGGAAGATGCGGGCACGGAACGCCACGTGGCCGAAGTGATCGCGCGGCTCGATCGAGAGCGATTCGATCCGCACCTGTGCTGTCTCCAGGACAGCCCGCGGCTGCGGGAGATGCCCTGCCCCACGCGGGTCTACCCCGTGGTCAGCGTCTGGCGGCCGAACGGCCTGCGGCAGATTCTGGCCCTGCGCCGCTACATCGACGAGCGGGCCATCGACGTCGTGCATACCTTCGCGCCGAAGGCCACCATCGTGGGAGTTCTGGCGGCCAAAGGATCGAACGCCAAGGCGGTCGTCACCAGCCGGCGCAACATGGGTTATTGGTACACGCCCCGGCTTCTGCGCGTGTTTCGCTACCTGAACCGGCACACCACCCGCGTGCTGGCCAATTCCGAGCAGGTGAAGCAACGGGTAGTCGAGGCGGAGGGTCTCGCCCCGGAGAAGGTGGACGTTCTCTATAACGGCGTCGATCTGGAGCGATACGCACCGGGCCACAGCGAACCCGCGACCATCGGGATCGTGGCCAATTACCGCCCGGTCAAGGATCTGGATTTGTTCCTGCGTGCCGCCCGCCTGGTGGCGGCCGAGGTTCCCGAGGCGGTCTTTCTTCTGGCCGGCCAGGGCCCCTTGCGCGACCAACTGGGGCGCCTGGCGGAAGAGCTGGGAATTTCCGGGCGAGTAACCTTCACGGACGGCCGTGGCGAGGTGCCCGCCCACCTGCGCCGCATGTCCATCGGCTGTCTCTCGTCCCAGAGCGAGGGCTTTTCGAACGCCATCCTGGAATACATGGCCGCCGGCCTTCCCGTGATAGCGACGGATGTGGGCGGCAACGCCGAAGCCATCGACTACGGCGTCACCGGCTACCTGGTGCGGGAACGGACGCCGGAGGCCTTCGCGCGGCCGATCGTCGAGCTGCTGCGGGACCGGAACCGCCGGGACGAGATGGGCCGCCGCGCCCTCGAACGCTGCCGCGAGCGATTCGAAATCGGCGGCGCAATCCGGCGGCTGGAGGATTACTACAGCGCGCTGATCAGTACACCTCGCGGGAGCGCATCCTGAGCCGGCCCAACCTCAGCGCCAACAGGCCAATCGCCCGGACCGGGTCCGCCAAGTCCGGAGAAGAGCGGCCGATGATCTGGTACCGCCCGTTGCTCACGCCCTCGACGATCCACTGCGAGGCGTAGCCCGCACTGACCTCCCTCACGTCCGCAAGGGTGGGTAGCTTCCAAAAGTCCGCACTCTCCAGAGCGGCCAGGAACGATTGCGTCTTGCGTTTCGTTAGCCAGGACACGCCGTAATGGATGATTCTCCCTGGCTGATCCCACCCCCTGCCGGAGGTCATACGGGTGTGTATCCATCCGGACCCGCTTGAACTCACAATCAGCCGAACGGCGACGGGGTGGTGCGACGAGCGCAGCCAGAGAAACCGGTAAGCCTCCGCCTTCGGATCCCGCTGCGAGAGTTCCCATAACGGGGGTTCGTGCAGAGCTTTGAGATCTCGGGAATACGAAGCCGCTGCCGGGTCGAGAACGCCAGGCGGAAAGTACCGCTGAGCGGCCAACACCCCGGCCGCGAGCGTCACGAGACACAATACGCTGACCGGTCGCGTCGCGCTGCCCCTTGTTACGTGACGGTGCAGCGGCACGGGGCGTTGCGGGAATCGGCGCATACGCCGGGTCGCCAGCCTATTCCCGGATCACCTGCACCAGCTTGCCTTGCGCCCCGCGGGGAATCTCGGCCGTCCACAACAGCTTCACCGGTATCTCCGCCAGCAGGGGGCGGAGCTTGGCGCGCAACGCGGCCTCGCGCGCCTCCGGCATGCCCTCGCCGGCCAGGTAGATCCAAATCTCGCCGCTGGTCTTGTAGACCACCTGGAACTGCCGGGCCTCCGGGAACTCCTTGAACAGATGATTCCAGTAAAGATTGCTGATGACGCGCCCGTCGGCCAGCTTCATGACTCCGGCGCGCCGCCCGCAAAGCTCGCGCAGCGCGCCGATGCCGGATTCGGTCTGGTGGGTGGCATCGAAGATTCCCATATCATCGATGTCGTAGCGCAGGAACGGCGTGCCGCGGCAGACGGTGCTGGTCCACACCAGCCTGCCCATCGTTCCCGGCTCGGCCGGCTTGCCGCTTTCGTCCAGAACCTCCAGGAAGAGCCACGGCCGCAGCGCGTGCAGAGGGCCGCCCGCCTCGAACTGGCAGGCCATGGTGGAAAGCTCGCGGCCCCCGTAGCGGTTGAGTAAGGGAACGCCGAAGGCCCGCTCGAAGAGGCCGACCTGCTCGGGAAACAGCATCTCGCCGCCGCACCACGCCGTACGCACGCTGCCGGCCGGCGGCGAGCTTCCCTGCTCCACCACGGCCCGCGCGACGTATTCGAGCATCGAAGTGAAGCCGTAAATCGCCACCGGTCGTTGGGCGCGGACAATTGCGAGCACGCGCTCCACGGTGGACTGGCTCAAGTGGTAGCCGTCGATGAGGCGCTCCCGCAGCATCCACTCGAGCGCGCGGACCCGCCGGTTGGCGGTCTGCTGGCCGATGTCGCGCTCCGAACCCCAGACGATAATCGTGGCCATGCCGGGGCGCCAGCCCATGCGCATTCGGGTGTAGATGTTGCCGGCAGCGGCGGTCCGAATCGCCAGCGTGTCCTGGAAGACCTGCGTCGGCTCGCCGGTCGATCCGCCGGTGGCGTTGAGCTTGCCCGAGAGGCCGAAGCGATCGCGAGTCTCCGTCGCCGGAAAGCGCTCCCGAAGCGTCTGCTTGGTCATCACGGGCAAGCTGGGCCAGAGGCGCCAGAGGTCGTCGGGATCGGCGATTCGCGCCGCGTCCTTCCACTCCGGGAGCGCGTCCGCCCGGCTGCCGAAGTAGCGGATCTGCGCCAGCAGACGGCTGGCCATCTCACGGCGCTGCTGCGCGGGGTCCAGGGCCGGAAACTCTTCCAGGTCGGTCCAGGGCCGAGCGTTGCGCGCCAGGAACCTGCGCCAGCACAGCCGGCTCGCGAACGAAAGCATCGAACTCAAATCGTACCGCAACCGCGGACCGCCTCACTGCACTTATAATTCAAGGCTGGAGAAAGGTACGATCAAAGTCCTGGCCTTCATGGAGGCGCGGCGGGCGGCTGGACCCGCGCGGAACCTCATCGAGTTCGCGGTGCGCGCGCGCCCGGAAGTGGAGCTGACCATCGCCACCTACCGGCGGGGCAACGATTCCGCGGCGTTCCTCGACGCCATCCGCGCCGCCGGCATCGAGGCGGAGACGATCGTGGAGAAGCGCCGCTTCGACCTGGGCGCGCTGGCGCAGTTGCGCGAGTTGGTGGCCCGCCGCCAGCCGGACATCATCCAAACCCACAACGTGAAGTCGCACCTGCTGGTGCGGTGGCTGGGCCTGTGGCGCCAGGTTCCCTGGGTAGCGTTCCAGCACGGATACACGGCGACGGACTGGAAAGACCGCCTCTACAACCAGTGCGACCGCTGGTCCCTGCGCCGCGCGCACCGGCTCGTCTGCGTGTGCGGAGCCTTCTCCGAGCGGCTTCAACGCTGGGGAGTGCCGGCCTCGCGGATCGTGGTGCAGCACAACCCAGTGGAACGGTTCGTCGCTCCTCCGCCTGAGGAGATGGAGCGCGTGCGGGCGGAGCTGGGGCTGGCTGGCGGCGAGTTCCTGGTGGTCACCGTGGGCCGGCTCTCGCGCGAGAAAGGACACCGGGATCTGCTCGAAGCGGCCGCCATCCTGCGCGCGCGGCAGCCGGAGAGCCCGGTGCGCTTCGTCATCGTCGGGGATGGCCCCGAGCGCGCCGCGCTCGAACAGCGCTCCCAGGGACTGGGATTGGAGGGCGCCGTGACGTTTGCGGGCTACCAGGCGAACGTGCGGCCATACTACGCGCTGGCGGACGTGGTGGCGCTGCCCTCTCATACGGAGGGCTCGCCCAACGTGGTACTGGAGGCGCTAGCTGCTCGGGTCGCGGTGGCGGCGACGCGAGTGGGCGGCGTCCCGGAGATCGTGACCGATGGCGAAACGGGCCTGCTCATCGAGAAGCAAGATCCGCTCGCCATGGCCGACGCATTGGCGCGCCTCATGGCCGACGCGGACTTGCGGCGCCGCCTGGCCGAGGCGGGCCGGCAACTCGTGACCGCCAGGCATTCCGTCCAGGCGCACCGCCGCGCGCTGGTGAGGCTGTATTCCGAACTGGCCGGGAAAGGAAGTACGGAACCGCGACCGTAAGGGAGCGGGCATACTTGGAGAACATGCGGATCTGTTTCATCTATCAGGGAGCGGGGCTGTGGGCGTGCGAGCGCGCCGAGAAGATGGCGGCGGCCCTGAGCGCGGCCGGACACGAGACGTTCCTGGTATGCAACGGCGACGCCGCCGGCGAGGAGCGATTGGGCCATCTGCGCGTCCTGCGCCTCAAACCCCGCCTCGCAAACCCTGCGCTGAGCCGGCTGGTCAAGACGCCCTACTTCTTCAATCCGCTGTGGGTGGCCGGATTGAGAAGCGTCGTGAAGCAGTTCGGCATACAGGCGCTACAGGTCATCGACGTGCCGCTGGCGCCGGCCGCGATCTGGGTGGGCCGCGCGTTCCGCATCCCCGTGGTGCTGGACATGTGGGAGAACTATCCGGAGGCGCTGCGGCTTTGGGGCCGCACCAACTGGAAGACGCGAGTCTTCAAGAATCACCGCTTCGCCGGCGCCGTCGAGCGCTATTCCGTCCGGCGCGTCAACCACATCATTACCGTGGTCGAAGAAATGCGGGAGCGGCTGATCGCGAAAGGCGTACCCGCCGAACGGATCTCGGTGGTGACGAACGCGGTGGACGAAGCCCTGTTCTCCAACCCGACGGTGCGGACGGAGACGCCGCTCGACGCCGAACCCGGCTGCTACAAGATTCTGTACGTGGGCAAGCTCACGGCGGAGCGGGGCCTCGACGACCTGATCCGCGGCGCGGCGCTGGCGGCTCGGCGCGTGCCGAACCTGCGCGTCTATATCGCCGGCGATGGGGATGACGAGCCGCGCCTGCGCCGCTTGGCCGAGGAACAAGGGATCGGCAGCCAGGTCCGGTTCACCGGCTTCGTGCCCTTCCGGGAAATCCCGTCGTACATTCTCGCCAGCGACCTGTGTACGGTTCCGCATGTAGCGAGCCCGTTCATCGACACCACGGTTCCCAACAAGCTGTTCCAGTACATGCTGCTGGCGAAACCGGTCCTGGTGTCGAACGCCAAGCCGCTGGTGCGGATCGTGCGCGAAGCCGACTGCGGCTTCGTGTTCGAATCCGGCAACGCGGCCGATGTGGCGGGCCGGATCGTCGCGGCCTACGAAGCACGCGGGGACGCGGAGATCGGCGAGCGCGGCCGCCGCCATGCGCGGGAACACTACACCTGGGACAAGGTCGCGCCGACGCTGCTGCGGGTGTACGAACGACTTTGAAGCCGCACCGTGCCGTGCATCAAGATCGGCCCCCCGCCGCCCCTCTACAATGGAATCAGTGTTGGTGACGATTTACCAGCAGCCGCAACCGCCGCGGCCGGAGTGGCTCCGCGCGCCCGCGCCCGTGGGCGCCAACTACCGCGAGCTCAAGACCCTCATCGAGCGCCTGCGCCTCCACACGGTCTGCGAGAGCGCGGCCTGCCCCAACGTGGGCGAGTGCTGGAACCACCGCACCGCCACGTTCATGATTCTCGGCAACGTCTGCACGCGGCGCTGCGGCTTCTGTGCCGTGCGGAAGGGAGCTCCGCTGGCGGTGGATGCCGACGAGCCGCGCCGCGTCGCCGAGGCCGCCGCCGCGATGGGCTTGAAGTACGCCGTCGTCACCAGCGTCAATCGCGACGACCGCAAGGACGGTGGCGCGGAGCTGTTCGCGCTCACCATCCGCGCCATCCGCGAGCGCATCCCCGGCTGCCGAGTCGAGGTCCTGATCCCCGATTTTCAGGGCTCCCACGCCGCCATGGACATCGTGCTCGAGGCCGAGCCGGACGTGCTCAACCACAACACCGAGACCGTCCCGCGGCTCTACCGCCAGGTCCGCCTCGGCGCGCGCTTCGAGCGCTCGCTCGACATCCTCGCCTACTCGAAGTCCGCGCGTCCGGAGATCCCCACCAAGTCCGGCCTCATGCTCGGCCTGGGCGAGAACGCGGACGAGGTTCTCGGAGTCATGCGCGATCTGCGCGCGCACGCCGTCGACATCCTCACGCTGGGCCAGTACCTGCGGCCTTCCCCGAAGCACCTGCCCGTCATCCGCTACGTTCCGCCGGAAGAATTCGCCGCCCTGCGCCGAAAGGGGCTCAATATGGGATTCGCGCACGTCGAAGCCGGCCCGCTCGTGCGCAGCTCCTACCACGCCGCCGACGCGGCTTGAGGGCAACCGGACCGCTTAGCCCGAATCAAAACTGCGCGTACAATGGGGTCATTCCACTCGGAGGGAACTATGGCATCGCCTCACCTGAGCGCCGGAACTGCGCTCGATCCACAACCAATCCAGCGGATGTGGTTTTCTTATGCGCCGTCGTGCGTTCTGAGCGCGGCGGTTCAACTGGACGTCTTTTCGCACCTCGCCGCGGGCAACGGCACCGCGGCGGAAGTGGCCCGCGCCGCCGGCGCCACTGAGCGAGGCACCCGCATGCTTCTCGACTCCCTGACCGGCCTCGAACTGCTCTCGAAGCAGGACGACCGCTACGCCCTTGCCCCGCTGGCAGCGGAATACCTGGTCCGCGAGCGCCCCAACTACCTTGGCTCCGTCCTGGAGACGAACTACCTGATGGACTCCTGGAGCCGGCTCGCCGACATCATCCGGACCGGCAGCGCTCCCCACCACCTGGAGCGGCAGCAGGATGCCGAGCAGTTCTTTCCCCGCCTGGTCCGCACCTTGCATGTCATGAACCGGGAACCGGCACGCCGGCTTGCGACGGCGTTGGGTGCGGGGACGGCGCGTCAGAGGCTTCAGGTCCTGGACGTGGCCTGCGGCTCGGGCGTGTGGGGCATCGCCATCGCCGAAGCCGACCCGCGCTCGCGAGTCACCGCGCTCGACTTCCCGGTGGTCCTCGATACCACCCGCGAATACCTGCGGCGTCACGACGTCGAGCGGCAGTTCGATTTCATGCCCGGGGACCTGAAAGAAGCCGACTTCGGCGAGAGCCGGTTCGACCTGGCGGTGCTCGGGAACGTGCTGCACACCGAAGGCGAGGCATCCTCGCGCGACCTGCTCCGCCGCATCGGCCGCGCCCTGAAACCCGGGGGCCGGGTGGCCATCATCGACATGGTGCCGAATGACGAGCGCACCGGGCCGCCCTTCCCGCTGCTCTTCGCCCTCAATACGCTCGTCCACAGTACGGAAGGAGACACCTTCACGCTAGCCGAGTACATGGAGTGGCTGAAAGAGGCGGGCTTCAACACGGTGGAGACCGTCGAAATCGGCGGGTCGTCGCCGGCCATCGTCGCCGGCAAGCCGTAGGACAGGCCTCCGGCCTGTCGATCCTCACGCCCCGGCCGTCTCGGGAAGCTTCACGTCCTTGGCCTGCCGCCACAAGCGCTCCAGACCGTAGAACTCCCGCGCGGCCGGCGAGAAGATGTGCACGATGAAGTCGCCGTAGTCGGCCAGAACCCAGTCGGCTTTGTCGTACCCTTCGATGCCCAGCGGCAGCTCGCCGTCCCGTTTCAGTTCGAGCTCCACTTCATCGCAAATGGCCTGGATCTGGCGGGCGTTGGCGCCCGAGCAGATGACGAAAAAATCCGTGAACGTGCTGACATCCCGCAGGTCGAGGACGCGCACTTCGGAGGCTTTCTTGGACTCGGCCGCGCGAACCGCAATCATCGGCGCGGCGGCGGCATCGCGGGCTGGCGTGGGTTCTGCGCTCTTACTTCGCAATCAGCTCCTCTGCCTCATCGTACTACAATCAAGAATCGTTCTCGGCCCATCATGCCAGAGTCCCCAACGCGCGTTCTCGTGCCCGCCGAGCGGATCCAGGCCCGCATCCGCGAACTGGGCGCCGCCATCGACAAGGACTACCCCAACGGCGTGCTCCTGGTCGCCATCCTCAAGGGCGCCTGCTTCTTCCTGGTCGACCTGGCGCGCGCCATCACGCGCCCCGTGCGCATCGATTTCATCGGCATCTCCAGCTACGGCAAGGGCAAGACCAGCTCCGGCGAAGTCAAGCTCACCAAGGATCTCGACACCGCCATCGATGGCCTCGACGTCCTGATCGTCGAGGATATCGTCGATAGCGGCATCACGCTGAGCTACCTGGTCGGCGTTCTCGAACAGCGCCGCCCCAGCTCGCTACGCATCGTGGCGCTTCTCGACAAGCCGGACCGCCGGCTGCGCCCGGTGGACGTCGCCTACGTCGGCTTCCGGATTCCCGACGAGTTCGTGGTCGGCTACGGTCTCGACTACGCCGAGATGTACCGCAACCTGGCCGACATCTGCGTCCTCGAAGTGCCTCCCGGTCCCGTGCTAGGGTGAAGGCATGCAAACCCGCGCTCTGGGCAAGACTGGCGTCCGCGTCTCCGCGATCGGGCTTGGCTGCATGGGAATGTCGGAGTTCTACGGCGTGCGCGACGACCGGGAATCGATTGCCACCATTCACCGCGCCATCGACCTCGGCGTCAACTTCCTCGATACGGCCGACATGTACGGCCCGGGGGACAACGAACGGCTGGTCGGCCAGGCCATCCGCGACCGTCGCGATCGCGTCGTCGTGGCCACCAGGTTCGGCATCGTCCGCACCGGCGACCCGCGATTCCGCGGCGTGAACGGCCGCCCCGAATACGTCCGCCAGGCTTGCGAGGCGAGCTTGGAGCGCCTGGGCCTGGACACCATCGACCTTTACTACCAGCACCGCGTCGATCCCGACACTCCGATCGAGGAGACCGTCGGCGCCATGGCGCGCCTGGTCGAAGAGGGCAAGGTGCGCTTCCTCGGGCTCTCCGAAGCCGGGCCCGCAACCATCCGCCGTGCCGCCGCCGTGCATCCCATCGCCGCGCTCCAGACCGAATACTCGCTGTGGAGCCGCGATCCGGAGGACGAAATCCTGCCCGTTTGCCGCAAGCTCGGCATCGCGTTCGTCGCTTACAGCCCGCTCGGCCGCGGCTTCCTCAGCGGGAAGATCAAGAGTCCCGAAGATCTCTGGCCGGACGATTTTCGGCTCACCTCGCCGCGCTTCCAGGGCGACAACTTCCAGCGCAACCTGGATGTAGTCGAGCGCGTGCACGGAATTGCGGCGGCGAAATCCGTGACGCCGGCGCAGCTCGCGCTGCGTTGGGTGCTGGAGCAGGGCCAGGACATCGTGCCGATCCCCGGAACCAAGCGGCGCACCTGGCTCGAAGAGAACGTCGCCGCGCTCGACATCCCCTGGACGCCCGCCGACGCTGCGCGCATCGAGGAGGCCGCGCCCAAGGGCGCTTTCGCCGGCACTCGCTACTCCGAGGCCGCCATGCGCATGGTGGGCCGCTGACGGCTGAAGGATCGAGCCTTGGCCGAGAAGCCAGATCTCAGGGGCATCTTGCGCCGAGACCCCCCGTCTCAGGATTGACTATTTTAGCTAAAATGGCTAATATGGCTTCGGGGATGGTAAACGTAGATGTCCAACGGCCACCTTCTCATCGTGGATGACGAGCCTTCGGTGCTCGCCTCCTACGCTCAATCGCTGACCGAGGCGGGCTTCGAGGTGGCTAAAGCCTCGAACGGCAGCGATGCCTTGCGGCGTATCGAAAGCGATCAGTTTGACGCGATTCTCAGCGACGTCTCGATGCCTCAGCCCGGCGGCCTCGCACTCTTGCGCCGCCTGCGCGCCCGCTCTCCCGATCTGCCGGTGATCCTCATGCTCGACGCGCCGGACAACGGCGCCGCGATCGAGGGGACGAAGTTAGGAGCGGTCCAATCCCTAGTCAAGCCCATTGCGGCGAAACTGCTCGCACAGACGGCGTCTTATGCGGTTGGCCTCTGCCGCTCGCGGCGGCGCGTCCCGGTGACGCCGAACGGGTACCGCGGTGAACGGCCGCAGGCCGCCTCCATTTCGGCGACTGCCGCGAAGAACGAATTTGGCCGCATCCTCGAAAAGGCGATTCAGGGCGGCACGGTGGTGATCACCAGGCACTCCGCCCCCAAAGCGGTTCTGATTTCCGTGGACGAGTTCAACGCCCTGTCGCGCTCCCACCGCGCCGAACTCGACACGCTGAGCGGCGAATTCGATCTCCTTCTCGCCGGAATGCAGACGCCGGCGGCTCGCGCCGGCATGAAAGCCGCCTTCGATGCATCGCCGAAGCGCTTAGGACAGGCTGCCGTGGCGGCGGCGCGCGGGCGTGGACGATAGAGCCCAGATCTCCCGTATCTATGTCCTGGCCGGAACCAACGGCGCCGGAAAGAGCAGCGTCGCGGGCGCCATGTTCCGCGCGCGGGGCGCCGGATACTTCAACCCGGACGAAGCTACGAACCTGGTCCTGGCCGCCAATCCCGGGATCGCGCTGGCGGAAGCGAATAGCGCCGCCTGGGGCCAGGGGAAGCGGCTGCTCGAACGCGCCATCGCCGAACGGTTGGATTTTGCGTTCGAGACCACGCTGGGAGGCCGCACGATCCCGGCGCTGCTCGACTCGGCGCTTTCGGCGGGAATCGAGGTGCTCATCTGGTACGTGGGCCTGAGCAGCGCCGAGCTTCATATCGCACGGGTGCGGGCGAGAGTCGCCAAGGGCGGCCACGATATTCCCGAGGCGAGAATTCGCGACCGGTACGACCGCAGCCGGGCCAACCTGATTCAGCTTATGCCCAGGCTAACCGAGCTTCGCGTCTACGACAATAGTCGCGAAGCCGATCCGGACGCGGGCGCCATCCCAGAACCGAAGCTCCTCCTCCACATGGTTCGCGGCCAAGTTGTGAGCTGGCGCAATCTCGAGCTGACACCGGAATGGGCCAAGCCAATCCTTGCGGCTGCCATGAAGTCACAGCTGTGAGCCAGCCTGCCGGGCGCCGGCCGCTGCTACCCTAGTTCTTATGCCTCCCGCCGAAGCGCTGCCTACCATCGTCGTCGTGGGCCGGCCCAACGTCGGGAAATCCACGCTCTTCAACGCCATCATCGGCCAGCGCCGCTCCATCGTGGGCGATGAGCCCGGCATCACGCGCGACCGCATTCACGGGACCGCCGAACACCACGGCCGCCTGTTTGAGCTGATCGACACCGGCGGCATCGTCCGCGGCGACGCCGAGCACATCCCCACCGAGATCCTGAAGCAGGCGCGCCACGTCATCGAGACCGCCGTGCACATCATCTTCGTGGTGGACGGCCGCACGGAGCTGACCGCCGCCGATCGCGACCTGGCGCAACTGCTCCGCCAGCTCGGCAAGCCGGTCGCCCTCGCCGTCAACAAAGTCGACACCGCCTCGCGCGAATCGCTGGCCTCCGATTTCTACACGCTCGGGATCGCCGACCTGTTCCCCGTCTCGGCCGAGCACCACCTCGGCGTCGACGATCTGCTCGATCACGTCACCGCCGGCCTCCCCCGCAACGTGCCCGAGGAGACGCCGGAGCCGGAGCGGAAGATCAAGGTCGCCATCATCGGCCGGCCGAACGTCGGCAAATCAACGCTGCTCAATGCGCTGGTGGGCGAGGACCGCGCCATCGTCTCGCCCGTCGCCGGAACCACGCGCGACGCGGTGGACGTGGCCATCGAGCGCGAGGGAACGGCCTACGTCTTCGTCGATACCGCCGGAATCCGGCGCAAGGGCAAGACCAAACTGATGGCGGAGAAGCTCAGCGTGGTGATGGCCCGCCGCCACATCCGCATGGCCAACGTCGTGCTCCTGGTTCTCGACGCCACCGAGGGCGTGATCTCCGCCGACGCCACCATCGCCGGCTACGCCCACGAGGAGGGCCGCGCGGTTCTGGTCTGCGTGAACAAATGGGACGCCGTCGCGCGCAAAGACAAGCGCGCTTTCGAGACCTCCGTGCGCGACACCATGAAGTTCCTCGACTACGCGCCCGTGCTCTTCATCTCCGCCCGCACGCGCTTCGGCGTGGACGGCCTCTACGCCCGCGTCCGCCAAGCCTACGAGTCCGCCTCCGGGCGCGTGGGGACCGGAGAGCTGAACCGCTTCCTCGAGACGCTCAAATCCGAACGCGACCCGCGCATTCTCTACATCACCCAGCCCTCGGTGCGCCCGCCCACCTTCGTGCTGTTCACCGACCGCAAGACTCCGCTGCACTTCTCCAAGGAACGCTACCTGGTCAACCAGATCCGCAAGCGTTTCGGCTTCGAAGCTACGCCCATCGTCATCAAGACCCGGCCGCGCAACGACCGCCACTGAGAAACGGCAGTCAGCCATCGGCTATCAGCCATCAGCCGGCGCGAACGGCAGCCCCGCACCATGAGTCGTGGCTTCGTCTTATTCGTGTCCGTTCGTGTCCATTCGTGGCCAAAAAACAATCGAGAGCATTCTGGCCACGAATGAACACGAATGGACACGAATCAAGAAGGCAAATTGACCGATCCGCGTTTATCGGCGTTCATCGGCGGCCCACAATTCTTCCTGCCTGCCACCTTTGCTATCATCTTCTCTCGACATGCTTGACCAGCCATACCAGCTCGGGCGCAAGACGGTTCGCGGCCGCTTCGTCGTCCCGTCCGGCATTCGCTGCACACACGCCACCACCATCCGGAAGTGTTTCGACGAGATCCCCGAGATCGGCGTAGTCACAACCAAGAGCATCAGCTACCAGCCGCGTGCCGGGTACCGCGAGCCCATCTACGCCCGCTATGCCCCCGGCTGCTATATCAACGCCGTCGGCCTGGCCAATCCGGGCGCGGAGAAGTTCCTGGCCGAGTTCGACGGCATCCCGATCCCGGAAGACAAGTTCCTGCTGGTCTCGATCTTCGGTTCCGACGCGGACAGTTTCCTGGCTGCGGCTCGCACGCTGGCCCCCATCGCCGACGGGTTCGAACTGAATATGTCCTGCCCGCACGCCAAGGGCTACGGCGCCGAGATCGGCCAGGACCCCGAACTTCTGAGGAGCATCACCGCTGCCGTCACCGGGGCGGTCGCCGTTCCCGTATTCGTCAAGCTCGCCGCGATGCTTCCGAACCTGGGCGACGCTGCGCGCGCCTCCCTGGCCGCAGGCGCCGCCGGCATCACCGTGACCAACACAATCGGCCCGGCGCTGGCTACCGTGGGCGATCAGCCCGTTCTCTACAACAAGGTGGGCGGGCTCTCGGGAGACGGCATCCGTCCGCTAGGCCTGCGCGCCGTCCAGCAGGTCCGCGCCGCGCTGGGCGCCGGGCCGGTCATCATCGGAATGGGCGGCATCGCTTCGGCCGAGCACGTACGCCAGTACGCCACGGCCGGAGCCGACCTGTTCGGAGTCGGCAGCGCGCTCACCGGCCTCGACAGCGCGCAAATGCGCGATTACATGCGGGACCTCGCATCCGGCGCGGCTTGCCAATGCTCCTGCGAGACGCGCCTCCCCATGGATTACGTAACGGCGCGCATCGAATCCCGCGTCGACTACACGCCCTCGCTCTTCAAACTGGCCCTCGATCGCCTGCCCGGAGACTACCGCGATGGCGACCTGGCGGGAAAGTTCTTCTTCCTATGCCTGCCAGGAGTAGGAGAGAAGCCGTTCGCGGTTTTCTCGGCTTCCGAACGCAGCATCGTTGTCCGCACCGTGGGCGTGTTCACGCGCCAGTTGGCGGAGTTGAAAGCCGGTTCGGAGATTCTGATCCGCGGGCCGTACGGAAGCGGCGTGCCGGACTTCACCGGCCGCACGCTGGTATTCGCCGGAGGCGGCACCGGCTCCGCGTCCCTGCTCGAGATCGCATACAAGCTGCGGCCCGGCAACACGCAGATGTTCCTGCTGGGCGCCCGCTCGCGCGATCAGCTCTACGACCTCGACAAGTTCGAGCGCCTGGGGCCGGTGCGCGTGGCCACCGACGACGGCACCGCCGGATTCCACGGCCTCGTCCCGGACTTGCTTCAGTCGGTGCTGGGCGAAATACCGCCGGACGCTGTCTTCATCAACTGTGGCCCGGAGCCTATGGTCCTGCGCTGTTTCGAGATCCAGAAACCGATGGCGAGCGAAGACCGCATCCTCGGCTCGATCGAGTACATGACCAGTTGCGGCGTCGGTATCTGCGGCAAATGCGCCACCCCCTCCGGCGCCCTGAGCTGCATCGACGGCCCGTTCCTGCCCATCCGCGACTTCCAGGGCGGCGCAAGCTGACGCCGCGCTCACCTTCGGTCAGGCACCGGCAGGTGAAAACACCTGCCCCAGGGCGCCTCCTGACCCCTGTCTCCCCATGCCTGAACGCTGACGGCTAATGGCTAATGGCTGATGGCTCTACAATAGAAGCTGTACCCATGAAAACTCGGATACGGTCTACGACCGTCCTGTGTGTGCGCAGAAACGGCAAGGTCGTCATGGCGGGCGACGGCCAGGTCACCCTCGGCGGGGAAGTGCTCAAAGCCTCGGCCAAGAAGATTCGCCGCCTCTATAACGACAAGATCCTGGCCGGATTCGCCGGGTCCACCGCCGACGCCTTCGCCCTGTTCAGCCGCTTCGAAACCAAGCTCGAACAGCACACCGGCAACCTGCCCCGTTCCGTGGTGGAGCTGGCCAAGGACTGGCGCACCGACAAGGCTCTGCGCCACCTGGAAGCCCTCCTGCTGGTCGCCGACGTCAACAACACCTACATCCTCAGCGGCAGCGGCGACGTGATCGAGCCGGATGACGGCATCGCCGCCATCGGTTCCGGCGGTCCCTTCGCCAAGGCCGCCGCCACCGCCCTTGCCGGCCACACCAAAATGGAAGCGCGTAAGATCGCCGAAGTGTCCATGGCGATCGCCGGCGAGATCTGCATCTACACCAACGACAAGGTCACCTTCGAGGAACTCGGATAGGCAATGGTAATCTATCTTCCCAGCCAGTCGGTTGAAGAAGAGCCCATATTGGATGAGCTCACGCCGCGGGAAATCGTCCGGGAACTCGACAAGTACGTGGTCGGGCAGGACGACGCCAAGCGCGCCGTGGCCGTGGCGTTGCGCAACCGCATCCGACGCCAGAAGCTCGATCCCGAGCTGGCCGACGAGGTGATGCCCAAGAACATCCTCATGATCGGGCCCACCGGCGTCGGCAAGACCGAGATCGCCCGTCGCCTCGCCAAGCTCGCCAATTCGCCCTTCCTGAAGGTCGAGGCCAGCAAGTTCACTGAGGTGGGATACGTCGGCCGCGACGTCGAGTCGATGATCCGCGACCTGGTCGATATCGCCATCGAAATGGTGCGCGAAGAGCGCCTGGACGAGGTCGCCGACCGCGCCGAGAAGAACGCCGAGGAGCGGCTCCTCGATCTGCTCATGCCGCCGCAACCCGAGCCCAGCGAGACCGCCGAGCGCACCCGCGAGAAGCTGCGTGAGAAGCTTCACCAGGGCAAGCTCGACGACCGCGTGGTCGAGCTCGACGTCAAGGAGCGCGGGCCGTCCTTCGAAATCTCCACCGCGCAGGGCATGGAGGAAATGGACATCAACCTCAAGGATGTCCTGCCCGGCCTCTTCGGCCAGCGCTCCCGCAAGCGCAAGATGCGCGTCACCGAGGCGCTCGAATACCTGGTGCAGGAGGAAGAGCAGAAGCTCATCGACATGGACCAGGTGACCCGCGTCGCGCTCGAGCGCGTCGAGCGAAGCGGCATCATCTTCCTCGACGAGATCGATAAAATCGCCGGCCGCGAGTCGGGTCACGGGCCGGACGTCAGCCGCGAGGGCGTGCAGCGCGACATCCTGCCCATCGTCGAGGGCACCACCGTCAACACGCGCTACGGCTTCGTCCGCACCGACCACATCCTGTTCATCGCCGCCGGCGCTTTTCACGTCTCC
>Ga0116114_1000101_pt1 | contig 57137 bp, 49 predicted proteins | sample June2015DPH_10_5_FD_89823 | JGI IMG/M metagenome (GOLD analysis project Ga0116114, IMG submission 89823) | Peatland microbial communities from SPRUCE experiment site at the Marcell Experimental Forest, Minnesota, USA - June2015DPH_10_40 | ecosystem: Environmental > Terrestrial > Soil > Wetlands... | reverse complement strand
GCTCGACGGGATTCATAAGAAGGTGGACGAGCTCAACAATCACATCCTGCCCGAGGGTGTGAAGGTCGTTACCATGCTGGACCGCAGCGATCTGCTTCATTACACCTTGCACACGGTGCTGCATAACCTCGGCGAGGGGATGATCCTGGTTACCATCATCCTGCTTCTTTTCCTCGGCAATGTTCGCGCGGCCTTGATCGTTGCGGTGACCATTCCATTTTCCCTGTTGTTCGCCTCAATCTTCCTGAATTTGAGCAGTATCCCCGCAAACCTGATTTCACTTGGCGCGCTCGATTTCGGAATGGTTGTGGATGGCACAGTGGTGATGGTGGAGAACATCGTTCGCCATCTCTCGCATAGGGGTAACACGAACGCTGCTGGCACAACACTGGACTCCAAGTCGCCCACGGAGATGATCCGGGAGGCTTGTCACGAGGTACAAAGGCCGGTTTTCTACGCCATCGCCATCATCATCACCGCCTACATGCCGATCTTTACGCTGCAACGAGTCGAGGGGCGTTTGTTCCGGCCCATGGCCTGGACCGTTGCCTTCGCACTACTCGGCGCCATGACGTTCTCGATCCTGATCGCGCCTGTGCTTTGCGCCGTCTTTTTCCGGAAGGGCGTCAAGGAGTGGCACAATCCGGTGCTGGTTTTTCTCACCAATCGCTACCGGTCCGGCTTGCGTTGGGCTGTCCAACACCGTGGGATTGTAGTCGGCACAGGCCTGGCTTCGTTGGCCCTCGCTATATACCTGGCGTTCAGCGGTGTCATTGGCTCGGAGTTTCTGCCCCACTTGGACGAAGGCGCCATATGGGCGCGCGGCGCGATGGCGAACAGCGTAGGCGAGACGGAAGGCACGCGCTTTGCCCAGCATTCCCGCTATATCCTTGCCTCGTTCCCCGAGGTCACCAAGGTCATCTCGCAATCCGGGGCGCCCGACGATGGAACCGACACAGGAGGATTCGGCAACACGGAATATTTCGTCGACTTGAAGCCTAAGGAGCAATGGCGACCTGTCTTTCATCAGAAGAAAGAGGAGTTGATCGCCGCGATGGATCGCGAACTGGAGAAATACCCAGGGGCTTTCTGGAACTTCTCCCAGCCTATTGAGGACAACGTGGATGAATCGCTTACCGGCACCAAAGGCGGGCTGGCTGCCAAGCTTTACGGGCCGGACTTGGACGTTCTCGAGGAAAAAGGCGAAGAGATCAAGGATATTATGGGCAAAATTGACGGGGTCAAGGATCTGGGAATTCAACGCGATACGGGCCAGCCGAATATCGATCTCACGGTTGACCGTCTGGCGGCTGCGCGCTTTGGCATCAATGTGGCCGACATTCAGGACGCGATCCAGACCGCCGTCGGAGGTAATCCTGTCAGCCAGGTCCTGCAGGGAGAGGCAGTCTACAACGTGGTCGTGCGCTATCAGAAACCGTATCGTGATACCAAGGAGGCTATCCAGAATATTCGACTGCTCTCTCCCTCGGGAGAGCGGGTCTCGCTGGCTCAATTGACCAAAGCCGAGGTTCGCGACGACGCCTACGACATTTTCCGAGAAGACGGTTCCCGTTATGTGGCCATCCGCTTTGAGGTTCGCGGGCGCGATCTGGGCACCACCGTCCGGGAAGCCATCGACAAGATCGCCAGGAATGTGCAGATACCGCGTGGCTATCACCTCGAATGGTCGGGAGAATACGATAGCGAAAAGCGGGCCGAAAGTAGGCTGGCCCTCATCGTACCCCTGACGATCTTTTTGATCTTCATCATTCTCTACAGCATGTTTCGTTCCTTCAAATGGGCGCTGCTGATTCTCGCCAACGTGGCCATGGCTCCCGTTGGAGGCTTGCTCGCTCTTCTTGTGACCGGAACATTCTTCAGCGTATCTTCCGGTGTCGGCTTCCTGGCTCTGTTCGGCGTCTCCGTGCAGACGGGAGTCATCATGCTTGAATACATCAACCAGCTCAGAGCAAGGGGCATGAATATAGTCGATTCCGCCGTAGAAGGCGCCGTCCTGCGGCTGCGGCCCATCATGATGACGATGCTGGTGGCTACCCTGGGACTTCTCCCGGCGGCGACGTCCCACGCGATTGGTTCCGACTCGCAGCGTCCCTTCGCCATTGTCATTGTGGGGGGGCTAGCGTCAGCTCTCTTGTTGAGCATCTTCCTGCTGCCCACGCTCTATACATGGATTGCCAGCGATGACGACGATCTCCCAACGGCGGAGGTGGTGCATGAATAATCTGAGAGCAGTGTTCTCTCGCAGCATGGGTCAGGTGTTTTTCAAGGTTCTTCTCCTTATGCTCTGCACTTCAGGCGCAAGTGCGCAGCAGGCGCAACCGCCTGGCCAGACAAGCGTGGCGGACCTGCCGAACCAGCCACAGCCGCAACAAGTTGCGCAAGCGGCGATCCCTGGCCTGCCTGCTCTACCGCCGGTAGGCTCATCAGCCCTCACCTGGGAGCAGGCGAAGGCGAAGTTCGAAGCGGCCAACCCGGTACTCAAGTCCGATCAGTCGAACGTGGATGAGATGAAGGCGGAGGAGATCACGGCATATCTGCGGCCCAATCCGCAGTTCGGCATGACGGCGGACGGGACAGCGATCGCCCCGAAAGATGGGACATGGCAGCCCACCAAGGGAACGTTTTTGGTGCCCAGCTTCAGTTATCTGCATGAGCGCGACCATAAGCGCGAGCTGCGGCTGCAGAGCGCGAAGGAGGGCACGCAGATTGCAACTTCGCAACATGAGGACCTGGACCGCAATATGATCTTCGTGCTGCGCGCGGCGTTTGTGCAGACCCTGGAGGCCAAGGCGGTGCTGGAGCTGGCCAAGGCCGACATGGAGTACTACGACAAGATCATCGAGATCAGCCAGGCGCGCTTCAAGGCTGGCGATCTGGCGCAGATCGATCTGGACCGCATCGAACTGTTGCGGGTGCAGTACGAGACGGAGATCCAGACAGCAATCGTCAACCTGCGCACTGCCAAGATCGCGCTGTTGCAACTGCTGGACGACCGCACTCCGGTCGATCAGTTTGATGTGACCGGGCCGTTCGATTTTAGCAACGAGCTAAAGCCGCTCACCGATTTCGAACAGACGGCTCTCGATGCGCGTCCTGACCTGCGCGCGGCGATCCAGGGGATCGAACAGTCGAAGACGAACCATAAACTTGCCATATCGAATGGCTCGACCGACCCGACTTACAGCGCGTGGTATACCTGGAACTCGTCGAACAATAACCCCAACGGGCCGCAGACACTGGGACTTAGCGTGGATATCCCGCTGCGCATCTTCGACCGCAACCAGGGCGAGAAGCAGCGCACTCTGATCGACATCGATCGCAACCAGCAGTTGACGGACGCGGCGCGGGCGCAGGTCTTCAGCGACGTGGACTCGGCGTACGAGCAGGTGCGCAGCAACATTGCGCTGCTGATTCCTTATCGCGACCAATACAGAGACCAGGCAACGCGGGTGCGCGACACGGTGACCTTTGCTTACCAGCATGGGGGCGCATCGTTGATGGACTTCCTCAACGCACAGAGCGACTACCGGGTGGTGCAACTGGCGTATCTGCAACTGGTGGGCGCTTATATGACAGCCGCCAGCCAAATGAATCTTGCCGTAGGGCGCGAGGTCATCCCCTAGGAAGTGAGCAGCTCATGCATTGAGTTCGTCTACTGAGTTCGCACATCGATATGACTTTATTACAATCGGACTGCATCGGCGGGAACGACCATTCTGAGAGAGGTCAGAACCATGAATAAAGAAGAAGTTCGAGTGCGCATCGAAGATATCGGAATTATGCCAGGCATTCGTGTCGGATCGGCAGAGCTGGCGCTGTTTGCCGCCGAGACGGTTTATGACGCGGGCATCCCGGTGGCTGAGATCACCATGACCGTGCCCAACGCGGTCGAGGTAATCGCGCAGTTGACGCAAAACTACCCGAACTTCGTGGTTGGCGCCGGGACCGTGCTCGATACGGATACGGCACGGCGTTGCGTGGATGCCGGCGCCCGCTTTATCACCAGTCCCGGGCTGGTTCCGGACGTGCTGGAATTCACCCTGAAGAATGATGTGGCCGCCATCCCCGGCGCACTGACGCCCAGTGAAGCGATTGCGGCGTGGAAGGCAGGGGCTGACTTCGTGAAGATCTTTCCCTGCGCGCAAGTCGGCGGAGACCGGTACATTCGCGCCCTGAAGGTCCCGTTGCCACAGATAAAGCTGATCGCGTCCGGAGGCGTCAATCAACTGACCGCGGCCAACTTCATCTTCGCCGGCGCGGCGTCCCTGGGCATCGGATCGGAGCTGATGCCGCGTCAGGCGCTCAAGATGCGCCAGGACCAGTGGATTCGCGAGCTGGCGCGCAGATTTCTGGAGGCGGTCCACAGTGCGCGCATCCATCTGGCGGAGATCGAGTGAGATTGAGAAGGCAGAGAATGACGAACCATGTGTCGTGCTATTCGCGAATCCCCGTTGCAGCGGTCTTGCTCTGCGCGGTAGCGTGGTGTGCGGGGCTGCACGCACAATCGGCGATGGCACCGATGGGAATGAGCGGAACCAGCACAGACCTGTTCGTGATGGCGGGGTCGGACATTGACCGGCCAGGTCTTCTGCCGCGGGCAAATTACAACATAGGAATCGGACACACCTTTGCCTTCCTCAAGCGCGATCCGATCGGAGACGAACTGACCTTCGGGTATACCTACGAGAACAGTGGCAGTCACGGGTTTCTGCATACCAGTTTTGGAGAACACACGGAATCTGCCGGAGTGATGAAGAATTTTGCCCTGCCAAAGACCAAGGTGGTTACTGGATATACCTGGATCCAGACTGGCATTACCAGCTACACCGGCAACGCTCACATCCAGAACAGGCTGGACAGTGGCGTGTCGCTCGGCGCAATTGTGCACTGCAATGACAACAGTTCAATTTGGATTCAGGAAAGCTATAGCAAGGTAGTCACCGTTCCCTGGTACACCACGGCAAGCATTGGGTACACCTACAGTTGGTAATCAGTGTTGAGCGAAGTAACGTCCGGAATCCTCAAGATCAGGCTTTCAGCAGCATCCGCAGGCATGGCCTTGCCAGGTTGATCTGCCCTCCTGGATGAGAAAAGGAATGGCTGCCAATGCGTCCATCGAATCGAACCATGGGAGACGGAATACCACGTTGACCACGAAGCCAGCCAGTGTAATCAAAGCAGCGACGGTGATTCTGACCTGCCTCATGCCTGGCAAACTCTTCAAGCTACTCAACGGAAGTTAATTACAGACTCTAGAAGAAAACAGGCCCTTTTCCGGCCGACTCAAATATTGGCCAGGCACAATGGACTCCCGCTTAAATTCGAATCTCCATTTCGCTCGGATGTAATTTTGGCGAGGTGCTGGAATGCGGCAGAGGACTCTCGAAGGGCCCAGCCGGCGATCAGCAGACTCGGCGCGTCAACCGGCTCGATGTTGCCGAGCGCGGCGAGCGTAGTGCAGCGAAGCTGCTGGCCGGGCTGAGAGGCTTGCGAGACGACGGCGCAGGGAAATTCGGGGGGCAGGCCCTCGTCGAGCCATTGCTCCGCCAGCAAACGCAGATCGCGGCCGGGCATATAAACCACGCGGGTTGCGTCTTCCAGTTGCGGCAGCGGCGCGCAATTGTGAGACTGGGCGTGATGGCCGATGGAGAAGATCACATTCGATGCGCTGTTGCGGCTGGAAAGCGGGCAGCCGATGGCCGCGGCTGCGGCAAAAGCGGCAGAGAGGCCGGGGACGATCTCAAAGGGCACGCCGGATTCGGTGAGCGCGGCGATCTCCTCGCTGGCACGACTGAAGATAAGCGGATCGCCGCTCTTGAGGCGCAGCACAGAGCGATGAGCGCGGGCGCTCTCCACCATCAGCGCGTTGATCTCCTCCTGCGAGATGCTCTTCACGCCGCAGCGCTTGCCCACATTGACGATTTCGGCGTCCGGCGGCGCGAGGTGAAGAATCGCCTGCGGAACAAGGTCGTCGTGGAGGATGAGGTCGGCTGACTGAATGAGGCGCAGCGCCTTGACAGTGAGCAGATCCGGATCTCCCGGACCGGCCCCCGCCAGATAGACCATTCCTGCTGAATTGGCGTTCTCGTTTGTTAACGGCGCGAGGGCCAATTGGCGCGAGGGGCAGAACGCCGCTTCGCACACCGGACGCTGCGCCAATTGATGCAGGATCCGCCTGCGCGACTCGCCGCGCGGTTGCTTTGCCAACACTTCGCGGCGCAACCTTCCCACCTCTTCAAGCCAGCGGCCAAGGTCTTCCGGCAACTGCTCGTCGATCTCGCGGCGCAGACGCTGCGCGACGGCAGGACTCTCTCCGGCCGTCGAGATGGCAATTTGCAATTCGCCGCGGCTGACCACGGAGCCGAAATAGAAATCGCAGTGGGGAGGGTCGTCCACGCTGTTGGCCAGGGTGCCGCGCGCGCGAGCGCCCTGGTAGACGGCTGCATTGACCTCGGCAGAATCGGTGGCGGCGATGACCAGGAAGTTGCCATCGAGGTCGGAGAGTTCGAAAGGGCGCTCGATCCATTCGAGACGGCCTTCGATTGCGAGGTCGCGAATTGCAGCCTTTGCGTGCGGCGCGACAACGCGGAGCCGCAGCCCTGTCTTCAGCAGGCCGCCGATTTTTTCCAAAGCGACAGCTCCGGCGCCCACCAGCAGGCCGGGGCGACCATCGAGTTTGAGAAAGACCGGCAACAGGCTCATGGCTTGATCCTCAATCGGCGACTCCGTGGGGCACGCGGCCCGCGGGCAGGTCGCGCTCGACCGGCGGCAAAACCTCACCCGCCAAATCGGCGCGCAGCTCATCGTTCGTGTGGCGCAGGAACCAGGCGCGCAGGTTCTCTTCAGGCAGGCGGCTGGCGAGGTAGTGGCGGAGCAGACGCTCGATCGCTTCAGGCACCAGCGGCGCGGGGCAGCGATAGCCTACCGGGCGTGCGATGGAAGCGTGCTGGCCCACCGCTCCGCCGAGGCAGAAGTAATACGCGTCGGTGAGCTTGCCCTCGTGCTTGATTTTTTTGCCCTCGATGCCGATGTCGGCAATCCAGTGCTGTCCGCAGCCATTGGGGCAGCCGGTGACGTGCAGCCTGAGCTGCTGGTCAAACGCGGGCAGCCGCTCTTCGAGCTCATCCACGATCCAGCGTGTAAAGCCCTTGGTTTCCGTGATGGCCAGCTTGCAAAACTCCGTGCCGGTGCAGGCGACCGCGCCGCGCCAGAAAGACGAACCATCGACATGAAGGCCGATCTGCCCAAGTTCGCGCGCCAGTTCGGCTGTCCTGTGGTTGGGAATGTCGATGAAGAGCAGGTTTTGCGAGACAGTGGCGCGCAACGCTCCGCTTCCGAAGCGCCCGGCAAGTTCGGCGGCGGCTTCCAACTGCTCGCCGCTCATCCGGCCGCGCAGGACCGATGCGCCAACGTAGCTCAAGCCGGGCTGGCGCTGCGGATGAATGCCCGCGTGGTCGCGGAAGATGTCCTCGGGAACCAGCTCGGGTACGCCGGGCAACAGCGTGAAGTCGAGTCGCGACTGTAGTTCCGCAAGAAAGCTCTCGGCGGTCCAGCCTTCTTTCAGAAAGAGATACTTCATGCGGGCCTGGCTGCGGTTTTCCCGTAGACCCTGCTGATCGCGAAAGATTTCGGTTACGGCGCGCGCCACGCGGACCGCCTGATCGGGGAGGATGAAGGCATCGAGACGCACGGCAAGATGCGGTTCCTTGGAGAGGCCGCCGCCGACGCGCAGCGAGTAACCGATCTGGCCGTTGTCTTCAGTCGCCGTGAGGGCAATGTCGTTGATCTCCGGGTGTGTACACCAGGAGGGGCAGCCGGTGACGGAGATTTTGAATTTACGCGGCAGATTGTAGAATTCCGGATTCGCCGTCAGCAGGCGCGCGATCTCCAGGGCGAGCGGGGAGGCGTCGATCAACTCATCGGCGGCCACTCCGGCCAGCGGGCAGCCGGTCACATTGCGCACCACATCGCCGCAGGCCCCCTTGGGCGAAAGCCCGATGGCGTCCAGCGCATCCACAACCTCGGGGAGCGACTCGATGGTAAGCCAGTGAAGCTGAATATTCTGGCGCACGGTGATGTCGGCCAGGTTGCGGGCGTATTTGCGCGCCAATCCGCCGATGACGCGAAGCTGGCCGGCGGTGACGATGCCGTTGGGAATGCCGATGCGCATCATGAAGTATTCAGAGGCCAGGCCCTCGCCGCCTTTGCCGCCGGTAGCTCCCACGCCGTCGCCCTGGGTGTAGACGCCCCACCATTTGAAATAACTGGAAGCCCAGTCGGGCAGTACGCTGGCGCGGCCCTGGCGCGCAAACTCGCGCACTTCATCGAAGGCGTTCCACGGGTTCTTTTCGCGCTTCAATCGCTCCGCATGTTGCGCCTTGGTCTCTTTCTTCTGGATTGCTTCCGTCATATTTTCCCCCGCCTGAAACAGAAAACCCGCGACAGCAACGCTGCTTCGCGGGTATCGGGAAACCGGGATTTCGATCTGAACTTTAGACCCAGGTCATCTGTCCGCGCGAGGCTGTGTACAGCGGCGACAACAGAGCTGACCTTCCATATGTAGACAGTAGGTGCAGCCCGCGTGAAAGTCAAGTTGCCCGAGGCGCGCAAAAAAATAATCGGTGGGTCGCTGGACAGGAATTCCAATCTTCGCTAGACTGTGCCGGTCGGGAAGTTTTTTTCAGATGCAAAACTTCTTCATTAAATTCGCGTGTTGTTGCTGTCTGCGCTAGCGCCCGCTGGCCTGTCCGCGATTTTGTCTTTCCCCATAGAAACGCACTCCGTAGGTCCGCCGAGTACAGGATGCCCGTGTATACCGCTATCTTCGCACCCTTGTTTGCAAGCTTTGCCCGCGCTCTGAGCCAGCCGGAAACAGCGCATTGTTGTGCCTGTCGATCTCTCTCGCCAGCCTTTCGCGGTTGAATTCTCACGCGGTAAACAAAACAAAAATCAAACGGAATGCTGCATCCGGTCTGGCGTCATCCCTATTGACGGCGAACGCGGATGGACTGCATTCAGGAGACTGCCATGGTACGCAAATCGATTGGAATGATTCTGGTCTTGGGCCTGGCTGTGCAACTCGCTCCCGCGCAGGTCGTCGGCGGAACTATCTCCGGCACAATCTCTGACTCGACGGGCGCAGCGATTGCCAACGCCGCTGTCCTCGTCCACAACGATGAGACGGGCAACGAGCGTCATCTCCAGACCGGCCCCGATGGCCGCTACGCCGCGCCGTCCATCCCGGTCGGCAGCTACACCGTCACCGCCGACGCCGACGGCTTCAGCCAGCAGCGACGCACCGGAATCGCGCTCTCGGTCGGCCAGTCGCAGAGCGTCAACCTCACGCTCCCGCTCACCGGAGTCGTGCAGACCGTCACCGTCAACGACGAGTCCCCTGTCGTCAACCTCTCCACGCAGCAGACTGCCGGCCTGATCGACGCACACCAGATCAAGGAACTCCCACTCAACGGACGCAGCTACGACCAGCTCATCACCCTGAACCCCGCCACCGTCAACTACACCGCCCAGCGCTCGGGCTCCATCGGCACGTCGAACTCATCGGTGGGAAATATGTTCGCCGTCAGTGGCCGCCGCCCGCAGGACAATCTCTACCTGCTCAACGGCGTCGAGTACACCGGAGCATCGCTCATCAACGTCACCCCCGGCGGCACCAGCGGCCAACTCCTAGGCGTCGAGGCCGTGCGCGAGTTCAACGTCATCACAGACACGTACTCCGCCTCCTACGGCAAGCGGCAGGGCGCGCAGCTCTCCATCGTCACCGCCTCCGGCACCAACACCCTCCACGGCTCGGCGTACGAGTTCCTGCGCAACTCCTTTTTCGACGCGCGCAATTATTTTGACCCCGCGCACATTCCGGAGTTTCAGCGCAACAACTTTGGCGCATCGCTGGGCGGCCCGATCAAGACTGACAAACTATTCCTCTTCGCAAACTACGAGGGCTACCGCCAGAACCTCGGCATCTCCGACGTCACCTTCGTCCCCGACTCGAACGCACGCAACGGCCTGCTGCCCAACGCCACCACTGGCGCGCTCGCACCCGTCACGCTTGGCACCGGAGTCGCGGGCCTGCTCAACCTCTGGCCGACGCAGAACGGCCCTGAACTGCTCTCTCCCACCGGCCTTCCCACTGGCATCGCAGAAGCCTTCTCCTCGCCCACGCAGCACATCCGCGAGGACTTCGGCACCACGCGCTTCGACGCCAACCTCACGCCGAACGACCTGCTCTTCGCCGTCTACACCATCGACGACTCCATCGCCCACACACCCACGCAAGACCCCTACTCACTCGTTGAGGAGAATCTGCGCGAGCAGGTGGCGAGCGTGCAGGAGCAGCACGTCTTCTCGCCGCGCCTGCTCAACACAGCCCGCGCAGGCTTCTCTCGCGCCAGCTTCTTCTTCCTCGGCTCGGTTCCCGCCAACATTCAAGCCATAACCCCGACCTTTCTCGTTGGCAAGCCCACCGGCGCGGTCGTCATCGCCGGTTCCACCGCGTCCAACGGCGCATCGACTATTACCACCGCAGGCGTCAACGTCGGCTCCAACAACGGCACAACGCGCAACCTATTTACTTTTGACGATCACATCTACTACTCGCGCGGACGCCAGCAAATCGAAGCCGGCGGCTGGCTCCAGCTCCTCGAATCCAACGACAACCTCGCGCAGGACCAGTACGGCCAGGCCTCCTTCGCCTCGCTCACCACATTCCTGCAGGGAACCATCAAGACCTTCACCTACGTCCCCGCCACCACCGAACTCGGCTGGCGCAGCACCTTCGTCGATGGCTACATCGAAGACACCATCAAGATCGTCCCAAACCTCGAACTCCGCGCCGGCCTGCGCACCGAGTCCACCGACGGATGGAACGCCTCCCACGACCGCGCGCCGGTCTACGGATTCACTAGCGGCATCATCAACTCAACCCCCACCACCGGTTCCTCCTCCCTCACCACCAACCGAGCCAAGTTCCTCCCCGAGCCGCGTCTCGGCCTCTCCTACGATCCGTTCAGCACCGGCAAAACAGTCCTGCGCGCCAGCTTCGGCCTGCACCACGCTCTGCTCGACACGCTCGACTACCGCCTCGACCAGTCGGCCCCCTTCAACACCATCTACTCGACTTCAGGCAGTGTTGCAAATCCGACCTCTGCCGCTTCCTCTGTCTCACCCTCCACAGTACAGCCCGACATCGCAACGCCATCTGTCTTCGCATGGACCTTGCGCGTCGAGCAGCAGATCGCACCGAAGACTTCGCTCACCATCGGCTACGTCGGCTCGCACGGCTACCACCAGATCCTCTCCGAAGATCTCAACGAGCCAGCCTCCGTCGTCGAACCCAATGGCACCATCTACTACCCCACCACCGCCAAGCCCAACCCCGCTCTCGCCAACACCACAAGTTGGGTCTCGCAGGGGTCGAGTTCCTACAATGCACTCGAAGTCGATCTCCACCGCTCGCTGGCCAATGGTCTCACCTTCCGTGCCAACTACACCTACGCGCGTAATCTCGACGACGGCTCCGCATGGAACACCAGCGTCTCAGCCAACACACCAGCCTTCGTCTCCTACCCCAACAATCCCGCGCTCGACTGGGGTCCTGCCGCCACAGACATCCGCAACCTTGCCTCCATCAACGCCAGCTACGACCTGCCCTTCGGCAAGAACCATCTCTTGCTGGCCAACGCCAGGCCTTTCGCTAACGCCGCCGTCTCCGGCTGGACGCTCTCCGCCATCGCCACGCTCGAGTCGGGCTTCCCCTTCAGCCCGCAGCTTGGCTACAACCCCACCGGCTCCGGCGACTCGCGAAACCCCGTCCGCCCCAACGTCAACCCCGCATTCACCGGATCGCTCTACACCCAGGGCACTACCGCACAAAAAGTAGCCCAGTACTTCAATCCCGCCGCCTTCTCCGCGCCCGCCTACGGTACGGTTGGCAACCTCAGCCGCGACACACTCACCGGCCCCGGCTACAACGACCTCGACCTGTCGCTGGCCAAGACCACGCATCTCACCGAGCGAGTCCGCGCGCAGTTCCGCGCCGAGTTCTTCAACGTCCTCAACCACACCAACCTGCTCACTCCGGCCGAGACAGTCTTCTCCGCCGGGCCCACCCAGGGCACCGCCGCCAACCAGACCACCGCCGTTGCCCTCAGCCCCACCGCCGGAGTCATCACCTCCGCCGCCACCACACGCCAAATCCAGCTCGGCCTCAAACTTCTCTTCTAGAGCCTGTTATGAAGTTTGTACCTGGGTAGAGTCTTTGCGTGGGCTTGTTTTCTGTCCAGCATGGAAGGATGGGAAACGAGGGACGGGTTCGCTATCCGAGCGATGTGTCGCACGAGGAGTGGGCGTTTGTGCTGCCGTATCTGCTGCTGAGCCGTGAGGACAGCGCGCATCACGAGCACGATCTGCGGTCTGTATTCAACGGTGTTCGATACATTGCGCGCACGGGCAACCAGTGGCGGTTCATGCCTCACGATTATCCGCCCTGGCCTGCGATCTATCAGCAGATGCAGCGCTGGCTGCGGGCTGGATGCTTCGAGCGGCTGGTCGAGGACACGCGCATTCTGCTGCGCGAGTTTGCCGGTGGCGAAGCGGCTAACGCGCAGGTCTGCAAAACCTGTATTCGCGGGTTCAATTCCCGCCCGGCGCTCCAACTTTATTGAATCGGTCCCGGCTTCATGCGCATCAATTCCTGATAAGAACTTCCAGCTCCGATTGCCCCGGCGAAATGCTACGATGAACGTACTCATGGTCTGCGCGTCCCAACGCCGCTCTTGTTGTCGCCTGTCGAACATCTTCGACGGGTGCATGGACTAGTCTCTGATTCCCCAATCGCAATTCATCAGAAGACGCACCCCTCGCTGATCGGCCGGGTGCGCATCCATTGCACTGGCCTTCAGCGGAATCCCCACACTGAACGAGGTCGTGCATGGCAATCTCCGGAAGCGATTCATCGATCGCATCGCCGCCAACCAGCGCATCCGCTGCGCGGCGCTTGGGCCATCTGCGCCTGCTGGAAGCGGAGAGCATTTACATCCTGCGCGAAGTGGCCTCGGAGTTTGAGCGTCCCGTCATGCTCTACTCCATCGGCAAGGACTCCTCCGTGATGCTGCGGCTGGCGCAGAAGGCCTTCTACCCCGCGCCGATTCCCTTTCCTTTGCTCCACATCGACACCGGCTTCAAATTCGCCGAAATGCTCGCCTTCCGCGATGAAACGGCCCGCTCGGTGGGCGTCGAGCTGCTGGTCTGGCGCAATGAGGGCGCCATCGCCGCGGGCACGAATCCCATCGCGCTGGACACCAAGCGCTGCTGCGGACTGCTGAAGACGCAGGCCCTGCTCGACGCGCTGCGCCATTACAACTTCGATGCGGCCTTCGGCGGCGCGCGGCGCGATGAAGAAAAATCCCGCGCCAAGGAACGCATCTACTCCTTCCGCGACAGCGCCGGGCAATGGGACCCGAAGAACCAGCGCCCCGAGCTGTGGAACCTATACAACGCACGCGTCCATCCCGGCGAAAGCATTCGCGTCTTTCCGCTCTCCAACTGGACGGAGATGGATGTCTGGCAGTACATCCATGAGGAAAAGATTCCGGTCGTCGATCTCTACTTTGCCAGGGAGCGCCCCATGTATGTGCGCGGCGATGCGCTGCTTCCCATTGAGCAGAGTTTTGTCGCGCTACCCGGCGAACAGCCGCAAATGGTCAAGTCGCGGCTGCGTTCGCTCGGTTGCAGTCCATGCACCGGGGCGATTCGGTCTGCCGCGGATACGATTCCCGCCATCATCGCGGAGCTGCTCTCCTTCCGCTCTTCAGAGCGCGCCAACCGCGTCATCGATCACGACCAGGAAGGTTCGATGGAGATCAAGAAGCGGGAGGGCTATTTCTAAATGGCCACACTCGCGTCACTCCCATTCTCGATCGCAGATTATCTTGCCGAGGAGCGCGAAAAGGATTTGCTGCGCTTCTCGACGGCGGGAAGCGTGGACGACGGTAAGTCCACGCTCATCGGCCGGCTGCTCTACGACACGCAGTCGGTCTACGAAGATCAGGTACGCTCCATCGAAGGCAAGGGAACGACGGCCCCGGGGCAGATTGATTTCGCATTGCTCACCGACGGCCTGCGCGCGGAGCGCGAGCAGGGCATCACCATCGATGTCGCCTATCGCTACCTCTCCACGCCACGCCGCAAGTTCATCATCGCCGACACGCCCGGCCACGAGCAGTACACGCGCAACATGGCGACTGGCGCGTCAACGGCCGATGCGGCGGTGGTGCTGATCGACGCCAGCAAGGGCGTTCTGATTCAATCGCGCCGCCACGCTTACATCGCATCGTTGCTGCGCGTGCGCCACGTGATTGTCGCGGTCAACAAGATGGATTTGATTGGCTACGACGAGGCGGCCTTCCGCGCCATCGAACTGGATTTCACTTCCGTTCTCGATCACATCGCAGCCGATACGGGCAGCCCGGTCGAAGTCAGCTTCGTTCCGGTCAGCGCTCTCGCCGGCGACAACATCGTTCATCGGTCGAAGGCCATGCCGTGGTACAACGGTCCATCACTGCTTGAGCTTCTTGAGTCGCTGCCATCGTCGCTTGATACGCGCACTGCGCCTTTTCGCTTTCCCGTGCAGCGGGTTCTTCGTCCCAATCACGCCTTTCGCGGATTTGCCGGACAGATTGCCTCGGGAACGGTTCGCCCCGGCGATCGGATCTCGGTGCTTCCCTCCGGCAGAAGCGCAGAGGTTGCGCGCATCGTCACCTTCGACGGTGAGCTTGCCGAGGCAGTTGCGCCGCAATCGGTCACGCTGGTATTGGATCGCGCGCTCGACATCAGCCGCGGCGATCTGATCGTCTCCACGCACACGCAGGCAACCGTCGCCAAGCGCCTTCAGGCCGCGCTCGTCTGGATGGATGCGCGTCCGCTCGAGCGCGATCGCCGCTATCTGCTGAAGCACACCAGCCAGACCGTGCCCGCATTCGTCTCCGCAATCGAACATCGCACCAATCTCGCCAGCCTGACGCATGAACCCGCCGACACGCTGGAGATGAACGGCATTGGCGTGGTCACGCTGCATCTGCTGCGTCCCATCGCAGTGGACCTCTACGGCGTGAATCGCTGCACCGGAGCATTCATCCTGGTCGACGCCGAGACCAACAGCACCGTTGCGGCGGGCATGATTACGGCGGCGTCCGGAGGTGCGACGGCCGGCGGCCTCCACGCGGACGCGTGGGGCACTGTGACCATCGGCGAACGAGAAGCGCGCTGGGGCCACCGTGGCGGGGTGCTCGAACTGAGCGGCCCTGTTGAACTGATCGACTCGATCGAGCGTTCGCTTTTTTCCGTGGGAGTCGTTTCCAATCGCATCGAAGCGGACGATGAAGCCTTCCTATTTCATCCAAGCCTGCTGGAGATCGTCATCCGGCTACAGGTCCAATCCGGACTGCTTGCGCTGGTGGTGAACGCGAACGAAGGCGGAACGCTCCTGGTGCGCGCAGAAGACCGGCAGCTTACCCTCGACGCGAACGATCCAAACCATGCGGTCTCTGCCGTCCATCAACTGTTGCACAGCGCAGGGTTCTTCATTCCATGGGAAAAGGCAGGTTTGTGATGAGCACAGTGGGAGTCCACGCGCGGATGGAGACCGAACTGGGCAAGCTGCGCGCGGCCCTTGCAAGCGCGATTGCAGGCAAGACGGATGTGTGCCTCACGTGCAGCTTTCAGGCTGAAGATGTACTGCTGGCGAAGCTGGCGATCGAGTTGGATGCAAAGATACCCATCCTCTTTCTCGACACCGGCTATCACTTTCCCGAAACCTATGCCTATCGCGACCGCATTGCGGGCGAATGGCGACTCAATTTGATCAACCTGCTACCCGAAAAGACGGTTGCCGAGCAGGAGGCCGAGCACGGCCTGCTGTATCAATCCGCGCCCGACCAGTGCTGCAGACTGCGCAAGGTTGAGCCGCTGTTCAAGGCGATTGCCGCATACCGCGTGTGGATCACGGGCCTGCGGCGGGAGCAGGCAACGAGCCGCACGGCCCTCGAAGAGTCGGCGCAGTTCACGCTTCCCGGCGGCAGGCAGGTGCTTAAGCTCGCGCCCCTGGCTGCGTGGACGACGCGTGATGTCTGGTATGCCTGCGAAGAACTGTCGATTCCGCTGCTGCCGCTCTATGAACGCGGCTACTCCTCCATCGGTTGCGAACCCTGCACGACGCTTCCACTTGACCCCAACGATCCGCGCTCCGGCCGCTGGGCCGGCCGCAAGGTTGAATGCGGCATTCACATCGAAGCAGCGCCGCCGAAATAATACGGGCGCCGGAATTGAGGAAAAGATAATGCAGTATCTCATTGGATTCATCATCGCTCTGTTTATTGCGTTCACCGGAGTTGGCGCTGGAACCGTCACCGTGCCGGTGCTGGTTTTGTTTCTCGGAGTGCCGGCGCCGGTTGCCGTCGGTATCGGCTTGATGTTCGCCACCGCGGTCAAACTGATTCTGGTGCCGGCGCAGATCCTTCGCGGCAACGTGGCTTGGCGGACGCTTGGATCCATGCTTCTGGGTGGTGTGCCCGGCGTGATTGTTGGGTCGCTGTTCCTGAAGCATCTGGCGAACGCCGGTTCGCAGAACCTGCTCAACGCGATCCTTGGATTGATTCTGGTGAGCGTGGCGGGATGGCAGATCTTCTATTCCTTCCGTCCAATGAGGAAGAATCCTCGCGCTCAAGACCGCAGGTCCCTGCTTTCATGGCTGATGCTCCCGGTAGGGGCCGAGGTCGGCTTTTCCTCCGCAGGAGCCGGTGCCCTGGGCTCGGCGGCGCTGCTCAGCCTCACTGCTTTGGAACCCGCGCAAGTAGTCGGTACAGATATTGCCTTTGGCTTTATCGTCTCGCTCATTGGCAGCGGCGCACATTGGTTCTCGCACGCCTCCAACCCGGAGTTGCTGATGCACCTGATTGTTGGCGGCGTCGCCGGAGCCATAGCCGGAACCATCTTCAGCACCCGCGTCCCGCGCCATCAGTTGCGTTTTGCCCTCTGGGTCTGGCTGCTCGTACTTGGCGTCCAGCTCCTCTTCAACAGCTATAAGGCACGGGCAACCCCATATAAGCTGACAGTTAGCCAGTTTCGACCATTTCATTAAAGCTAGGATGCACCACGGTGGTTCGCCCTGATTGTGATTTGCTGATTCTGACTGATTGTTCTGTATTGGGTTAAGACAGCTTCAGCATGACGGGAGAGCATCTGCCTTGGAAACAAATGGCCCCCCTGGAACGCTGTCCCAGAACAATCGAAAAATCAAGAGCATAGCGGTCCGCGAAGATTGGTCGGGGCGGTCAGATTCGAACTGACGACCCTCTGCTCCCAAAACAGATCCAATCGTTTGTGGAACTCTGTTGAAATTGAGTGAAAATAAGTGATTTCGATTGAGTTGTTTACCGTGCATGCCCCGAACCCTGTTGATCTTTGTGGCTTTTGGGTGCTTTGACAGTTACAAAATCGACTACAGCAATGAATTGCCCGAGATTTTGTTCAGTGGAACTACGAGGAGAACGCATCAGTTCCCGCAGGCTGTCGCGCCGTCATGGCACACTTTGGCGAGCCACAGCTGCGAAATTAGATACTTGCGCAGAGGTCCCCTAGATTGAAGGTGTTGGTCGAAACAGATGGCCCTCTTTACTGGATATCGATCCGCATGCGCGGGCCAAAATCCAGAACGTGGGGCGTCACCATCAACATGTTCGCTCATTGACTAGGTTCAATAGCGATGAATTGTCCCTGCAAGGATGAAGACAAAAGTTGTTGCGCTTCGGCAACCGGTGCTGCGACGACACACGATACCGCGTCCGGAAGCGAATGAACATCGAGAAGATATACCGTGAAGACGTGAAGATCGCCTTGATCATTCTTGGCGCTCGGAGAGAAAAAGACTCCGAGCTTTATCGGGGGTATTACGTTATTTAGCAATGAAGTAGGTTGAACTTTAATGCTAAAAATCTGCATACCATCTAATTCCCTTGACAGCCGAGCCCCACGACTGAGTTTCGACAGGTCAATGCTGGCTCCTTGAGGTATTTGTTCCGACGGGTACCGGCCTACAATCTCACCGAGCAACTTCTTCCCCTCGGGAGAGTCAGCATGGGGAACTTTTAGTTCGGACGGTTTGATTATTTGGAACGCGGCAATTGCGGTCTCCGCGGTCACTACCCGGGGGGTCCGATCAACAAAGATCACAGCACTTAAAATAAGCACAACTAAAACGATTAACGCTAGATCTGGAGCGTGGGCAACAAACACGCTTTGTGTAAGTTGATTGGAACGCTTTTTAGCTATAGTTGCCAGCACTTTTGCCATCCGCACCTTAGCTTGTGTATCAGGCAGTCCGAGATTGTCGACTAGGTGAAGCGCCACTTCAGGACCAAGGGATGCATCATCTCGGATGGCGTCAAGCCCGGCACCGGGACCGAAGAGGCCTTCGAGCAGACCATCTGGTTCAAGGATGTCGACCAGCCTGCCGTCCTCGACGCCATCAACAACTCGAACCTCAGCGCCGCGGAGAAGCAGGACCTGCTCGACTTCGCCAGGGCGAGATTCAAAGAGGGCAAATGTTGCCGGATCGATCACATTCGAATCGAGCACGGCACTCGCTTGATTCAGGTCGTCGACAAGACCGGGTCCTGGAACTTCGAGCACCGGATCAAGACGGACTTTTACAAGTATGTATTCGAGAACTGCCTGAAAAACTCCTCTAACTCCTTCGGCGGAATCGCCTACAGCAAGCTCGGTTATGTCGTGCGCGCCATCGAATATTTCTGGCGCGAGTAGCCCGGCCAAATTTTCCGTCGCGTCCTTCCTGGGCGAACACCGTACAGACCCTGCTGTTTCTACTACAGATTCAGCTCTCGCAAGAGTATAGTTGGTCACAATTGCGGTCTACTTTTGAATCATTCAGATGGTTTGCGGGCCCGGACCGTCCGGTTTTTGTGTGACACTGGCTCATGCAGCGACTGTTACGACTCCTATTCTCTCTATCGATCCGAGCATTTCATTCTCGCCGTGAATTGCTTCTGGAAAATATGGCCCTTCGGCAGCAACTTGCCGTCTTAAAGCAGAGGTATCCGCAGCCAACACTAGCTGCTGCAGATAGGTGTTTCTGGATGCTCTTGATGCAGTTCTGGTCTGGGTGGAGGAAGGCATTGATTCTCGTTCAGCCGGAAACGGTGTTCCGGTGGCATCGTATAGGGTTCAAGCACTATTGAAAGAAGATCGCACGCAAGAAAGCTCCTTTGGGTCGAAAGCCGACCAATCGTGAGCAGCGCGAACTCATCTACCACACAGTCTCTGAGAACCCGACCTGGGGAGCACCGTGCAACCGGATTCAAAGCCATGGGACATCAGGGAAAGATGGGCTTGGTCAAGTTCCAGATGCAACCGGTCGCGGAGGTCGCGCTTACTCGATGGCATTGCACCCGTCGACTTTTCACTCACAACTGACTCCGAGCTCGTTAGTCAGGTCCGTTTTGTACCCGGCTGGCATTTGTCGAGGCACAACTACAGTTATCGCGAAGAATCGAAGGGAGGATATTTCCTGCTGGGAACAATAGCTTCCGGTGTTATTTCGATCGCATTAATCAAAGGATAGTTGACAACAGGCGTAAAGTTCAACTCGATCTTACCCTGAGCCGTAGGTTCAATTCCTTTGAAGACCTTAATCACAGGGTTATATCCACCTTCCGCCAGAATGTCAAAGTTCTTAAGAAGCATAGATCCATCGCATGAGACATCAAAGATCCTGCTTCCAACCCCGCCAAATCCTCCATTGTCCTTTCCGAACCAGCGCTCAATAAAGTAAAGTTTCACATCATAATCATATTTTGGGTCAACTGGGATGATGTATCTAAAGTGTCCGATTCGTTCAAACCCGAAGATTGCGCGGTCCGGACTTTTTAGAGGCGGGTACCGGCCCCTGCGTCCGCCAAAAAAATAGCGATCTGAGAGCCATGTCTGGCCATCCTGGTCACGGACTACAGTGGGGCCCGTGACGATTCGTATGGGCAGCATACGGCCGGACGGCTCCGGCACTATCTCTACCGCGTTCAGGAGCGACTGATCACTGGTGAAATCCAGGTGGATATTCCCATCATTTTCTGGTTTTATGCCCGCGAGTATCTTGGTAGTGGCCGTGTTACTGCCAGCCGCATCGTCCACAATATCTAAATTGATCGATGGTTCTCCGTTGATGGAAAAAACCACGTTCCTGGTTATGTCCCGCACATCGCCGATCTCGGCAAAGAGTAGATGAACCTCATACAGCCCTTGGCGGACCGGGAATTGACAATGGAAAGCTCCCCGGATGCCTCCCAGAAAAAGCGCAGGGTCTTCCGTGCCGATAATTCGCTGGTCCGCTACTTTGAAAGGAGTTCCGCCGGTGCAGTACTGGTCGGCAATCCATTGCTGGCCGGACTGGTCGGTATATGAACTTCTACCTTTCCCAACCAGCACCAGCAAGGCATCTTCCGAGACTTGCGCGGATGGATTCGGAGCCGGCGTCATATTGGAGACCGGGTGAGACCCGACCCGTTTCCATATCATGAAACCGGTGATGGAGACAAGGACAACCGCGAGGACTGCAGATGCAGCAAGCCATCGGCCTCTCCAACGGCGACCCAGGTCCATGGGCTGTGGCGGAGGAGAAGAAGCCCCGGTCGAACCACCATTCGCGTGGAGCTCCCCCAATGACGATGGATACCTCGCTGAGTGGAGGTCATTCCAGGCGGAAGGCGCCCGATGCACGAAAGAGGGCGCATAATGTCCAACCGGTATGCAGAGATGAACAGCGTGCTCTGCCCCGTCAGACTGATAAATCTCTTTGAGACGCTTTCTGAGAGCGTGGACGGTGACCCTGACGATGGTGTCGGTCTGAGGATCAAAATCGCTGCGCCGTCCCAATGCCTCCACGGCGATCGAATATTCGTTGATCCGGTCGGCCTCGTCATTGAAATATCTTTCGCATATAAAGCGCAGTACCTCAGTAAGGTTGTTGGAGCGCCCCATGACACCGGGGCCCAGCAGCCATTCGAGTTCTTTGCGCTCTGGTGCGAACTTAGACTCGATGGAGTTCATCGCGTGACCATTCTAACATTGTTAAAGATCGGCGTTAGCGATTGTGCGAAGACCGCTCGCAAGCGGTTTATATCACTGATTCATAATCAGATATGCCCATCGGCATTCAATAACAAATTGTTCACCTGTTTGACTTCAGATTTCACATGACAGGCAGTATCCGGTTTCCATAGTGTGCTGACAACCGTACTTGGTCGAGAACCGCAATTTCCACAAACTTATGGAGGCAGTACCGCGATGCGAGGCAAAGGAAGCTTGAATGCGACGGTAATCGCAGTCGCCGGATGTTTAGTGTTGTTTACGGGGAGTTTGTGCGCATTTGGGCAGGAGACCAGGGCCAGCCTGGGCGGGCGGGTGACGGACCCCAGCGGGGCTGTGATCCAGCGGGCCACGATCACCGTGACGGCGGATGCGACGGGGGTGGTCCAGACGGCACCGACTAACGATGCCGGCGACTGGCGAATCCAATACCTTTTGCCCGGTGTCTACCACTTTGAGGTGAGCGCTTCCGGGTTCAAGTCGGCCAAGTACAAGGGCATCGAGTTGCAGGTGAACGATCAGAAGACCATGGATACGCAACTGCAAGTGGGAACGCAGACGGAATCGATATCCGTCACTGCCACAACCCCGTTGATCGACACGACCTCAGCGGTCTCGGGCACCGTGATTACCAGCAACGAGATGATGCAGCTTCCAACCCTCTCCAACGCCCCCACCATGCTGATTGGCCTCACGCCGGGCGCGACGTCGGGCAACGGCAACTCGGGAGGGGTCTATCTCTGGTCGAATATCGGTCTATCGGAGACAGAAGTGAATGGCACCGGAGCGAATACGGGGCCCTCGGTGACCACCTACGGCGCTATCAACTACAAACTGGACGGTGGGAGCGATAGCAACAACACGGGACAGATGGCATTTTCGCCTGCAATGGACACGGTCAGCGAGTTCAAGGTGGTCACAAACGCTTTCGACGCGTCCCTGGGCCGGTCATCGGGCGCAACCATCACTCTGATTTCGAAGACGGGCGCCAAGGACTTCCACGGCGATGCGTACGAGTACAACCAGAACAATTTTCTGAACGCGAACTCCTACCAGTTCGATGCTCAAACCCCAGTCACGCCCAAGGCGCCTATCCATACCAACAACTACGGCGCATCGATAGGCGGTCCGGTCTGGATTCCGAAGTTTTACGACGGCCGGAAGAAAGGAACCTTCTTCTTTCTGAATTACAGCGCCATCCGCAATCTGGCTCCGGTAAACCCAGGCTACGCGACTGTCCCGTCACAGGCCGAGAGGAATGGCGATTTCAGCGCCTCCTACACCGTGAGCGCGGGAAAGACATATCCCATCGATATCTACGACCCGAACACCATCGTTTCCACCAACCCGCCGACCAACTCGACCTTCAAGAGGACCGAATTCGGCAGCGGCTGCACGAACACATATCCCGAGCCCTCCACATGCAACGTCATTCCAGCAAATCGGCTCGACCTGGTTGCAAAGGCAATTATGGCGCTTCTTCCGCTGCCCGATGCGCCCCCGCTAACGACTACGAGCAATGACGCCAACAACTACTTGAAGACCGAGGAGCAGAACGATAAATTCGAAGGCTACTTGCTGCGGCTGGACCAGGCCTGGAACAACAGCAACCACAGCTATGTAAACCTGCGGCAGAACCATTGGGTAGAGTTAAGCCTGGATCCGTTTGGCGCATCGTTTTATTTGAATAATTATTACCAGACCCGGATCAACAAGGGAATAACCATCGATCACACTGTGGTGCTCAATAAGGACCTGCTGCTGGATGTCAACTACAACGTCCTGCGCTACCTCCCGACAACCAAGTCGGGAAGCGCGGGAATGGACCCGGCATTTCTCGGCATCTCGTCGAATTACATCTCCGAAATGCAATCAGACTCCATTCCCTTGTTCGAGAACATCGTGGCGGGCGCTGAAGATAGCGGCCTTGGCACCTACGAGGCGGGTAAAGCGGCCACCACCGACACAAACCAGGACTTCAACGGGAACATGACCGAGACCTTCCGGAACCACACCTTCCGTTACGGCGCGGAGTACATGATCCAGCAGGAGGCATCGGGCGATCTGTCGACGTCCGGTGGACTCTTCACCTTCGGCACCAACTGGACCAACTCGTCTCCGGTTGGGACGGTTGCTACCGGTTCCGGCAGCGCACTGGCTTCCTTTATGCTCGGTCTGCCCACCGGCGGCAGCATTCCCACCACGACCAACGGGTTCTGGTCGCAACACTACATGGCATACTACTTCCAGGACGACTGGAGAGTGAACCGGAAGCTGACCCTGAACCTCGGCCTGCGCTGGGATTACGAGAGGCCGGTCACGGAGCGATTCAACCGGTTCGCCTACCGCTTCGATCCGAATTACGTCGTCACGGGAGTTACCAGCGCGGCCCAGGCCAACTATGCCACGTTGCTTGCCGGATCGTCCGTCGGCAACCTAGGCCTCACACTGATTCAGGCGCAGCGGCCAAATGCCACCACGTTTGTGGCCAAAGGCGGCCTGCTGTACGCCGGCGTGAATGGCAACCCCACGACCGTCGAGAACGCGATCAAAAAGTACTTCCAGCCACGCCTGGGCTTTGCCTACCAACTGCGCGAAAACGCCGTGGTCCGTGGCGGACTGGGCCGCTTTGTGCAGGCCGACTTCAATACAGGCACGGGTGGCGCTGGCGCCCAGACCGGCTACAGCCAGACCACGAACTTTACGCCAACCACCAACAACTACGAGTCCGCGCCGGCCATCTCCATGGAGAACCCCTATCCGAGCGGAATTACACCGCTGACGGGCAATTCTCTAGGCGAACTGACCAACATTGGAGGGGTCAGCTCCTACACCGATCCGAATATCGGGCGTGTCTACGTCGATGAGGCCAGCGCTTCCGTCCAGCAGCAGGTCAAGAATTATCTCATTGAAGTTGGCTTCACTCTGGAAAAGACGCACGGTCTCAGCATGGCCTGGGAGGTCAACGATCCAAGCGCGTTAGCATGGCATGCGGCGTACGACCCGCTCTTTACCGCAACAGGAGCCCCTGTCAGTACAGAGCCGGGCGCTACCACCGTCAACAATCCGTTCTACCAGGTGGCCGGCATGGGGGCCACGGTAACCAACTACACCTCGTCAACCATCCAAGCATACAATCTGCTCCGTCCAAATCCAGTCCTGGGGAACCTGACCGAGAACAGAGGCACAGGTCAGAACACCTACTATGCGATGAACACCAAGGTCGAGAGAAGGTTCCAGAATGGCTTCAGCGTGCTCCAGTCCTTCTCCTGGTCCAAGGAGGAGTCCGCCAACAGCTTCATTGGCCCGCAGGTAGTGGCGCCCATCATCTACCACCAGCTCTCCACCGATGACAAGAGGTTCCACTACGTCCTCACTCCGGTGTACGACCTGCCATTCGGTCGTGGCAAGCGCTTCCTGAACCACTCCAATCGGCTGATGGACGAGTTTATCGGCGGCTGGTCTTTCAATGGGATCTATCAGTTCCAGTCCGGAATGCCCCTCAGCCTGCCAACCAACAGCGCCTTCTTCCAGGGCGGAAGCCCTTCGCTGCACGGCCTCAAGTCGAGTGCCCAGTGGTTCAATACCAGCAAGTTCGCTCCCTACCCCACCAGCAGCACCACCGTCGCGCAACTCGCCGCCTATCCCCTGTGGACCGGCATCCAGAGCATGCCCGGATATAGCTGGGTGCCGACGGGCTCTGTCAAGAATGGCGTCTACAACGACTTCACCACGCGCGTCACATACAACCAGCAGGTCTTCGGCGATATCCGCAACCCGTTCGTCACCACCTTTACCATCGGCGCGCGCAAGAGCTTTGCCATCGCCGAGGGGGCTCGCTTCGAGTTGGGAATGGATGCATTCAATGCGCTCAACCATCCCCAATTCGGCAACATCAACGTATCTCCCACCTCTTCGGGCTTCGGCATGATCAGCGGATCGGCGCCCTCGGGATGGGTCCAGGTCAACTCGCCCCGCATCATCCAGTTGAGAGGGGTGCTGACGTTCTAGAAAATCTCTAGACAGGGGCTCGATTAGACGATTCGGCGAGATTGGCCGAGTCGTCGGTGGGGCTGTTGCTGAATATTTCTGGAGCGGGGCGCCTTTGTTCTCATGATTTGGTGTCGTGGAGGACATCCTCGGCCTACGGGCACACTGCGCCCCTTGTGTGGCCAACCGTTTGCGGTGCAGACAGAGATTGACCGGCGCAAAGCTAACGCACAACCGGCTATGGTTCTTCTCGATCCCCGGGCATCTCACCTTATCGAAACCGAAGATGCTTTTCATGAGGCGGAACACATGTTGTACTTTCGCCCCGACGCTCGACTTCGTCGCATTCTTGAGTCTGGCCCTGATAATCGCCGCCGCGATTTGCTTCTTCTGGAAGATGATATTGGTTGATGATACGGTGGCTTCAACATGGGGTAACGAATCTGTCCTCACAGCAGATGGTTGGCTGTTGAATCCTCAACAACTCAATAGCTACAAACCATTTGTTACAAAGCATATGTTGTGATTTCGTTTAGCGCGTCTGTTTTTTAGATTCTTCGACAGTAGTCGAAATTGTAGCTGTAGAATCCCCAGAGAACCACCGGGTTCCATAAGCTGGCCTTTTCCCCCAAAGAGAAGGCATTGAAAAAAAGGATGGATGGTCGGGGCGGTCAGATTCGAACTGACGACCCTGAGCTCCCAAAGCAGATCATATCGTTTATTGAAGTCTGTTGAAATCGAGTGAAAATAAGTTATTTCGATTGAACTGTTTACAGTGAGCGACGCGAACCCTGTTGACCTTTGTGGCTTTTGGGTGCTTTGAGAGTTATAAAATCGACTACACTTGAAATCGTGCAGGAATTGACTATGCCGGAAACCAATCTCAAATCAGAGCGCCAGCAGGCACATTTTCTACTCGACGCATTGCCCGAGGAGAAAGTCCCGGCAGTGCGCAGCCTGCTGGAGGTCATGGTCGAGCCGCTGTCCCGCTCCCTGGCGATGGCCCCGGTCGAGGAAGAAGACCTTACCCCGGAGACCGTTGCGGCGTTGGATCGCGCCCGCGCATCGCTGGCCCGTGGTGAGGGCATTCCCCACGAAGAAGTCCTCCGCGAGTTCGGTCTGTGAGTGAGGAGCAAGCCCCTGCGCGCCTGTCCATCGTTTGGTCTGACGGCGCCCGGGCCGATTTGCGCCGCATCGACCGTCAGACCGCCCTCGACATTCTCCACTGCGCCGATCGCTACCTCGCCACTCACAACGGCGACGTGAAGAAGCTCAAGCCGCCCCAGACCGGCTTCCGCCTCCGCTGCGGCGACTACCGGCTCTTTTTTGAATTCAGGAATGAGACCACCATCGAAGTTATCGGCGTCCGTCACCGACGCGACGCCTACCGCTGATCTGCCTTGCAGGTCTTACGCGGCCTCTTGGTACAGATACTTTTGGAATCCCACAAACACCTTGGTGATCTCTTCGGGCACGCCAAGATCCTTGATGGCGTCTGAGATGGAATTGAAATACTTCAGGCGGAGCAACGGAGTCAACTTCTCCTGGGCAAGTTCATCCACCCCGACACCCACATAGTGGGCCAAGACGAAGTCCAAAAACGCCTGTTGTTTGCTATTGAACCGTGTACTGATGGCAACCCACCGTTCATCTGTTGGGATCAAGATCGAGGTGGAATTGACACCGGCCGGCATACAGAGTGGCAAGGACACAAGAAATGGCAAAGCAAAGAAAATCAGGTCGTCGCCCATTTAGATTTCCTGAGAAAAATGCTGCATCTCAAATCCAACGGCTACAACCGGAAGAAATAAAGAATGATCGCCTCTTCATAAGCCGCGACTTGTTGGCACGGACGGTAGAAGGGCTTCGAGCTCGTAGCGAAGGGTGGCGCGAAAGCGGCGCAATATGGATCGGGCACTTGACCGATGGAGATTCAATCGTCGAGGACGTGCTTTTTTATCATGATCTCTGTGACGATAAAGGCCACAGCCTGTCATTGGAGCTGTCAGAATCAGCGAAGTATTCTCTTTACGCGAATATGGCCTCACAGGGCAAAAAGTTGGTAGGTATGATCCATACCCATCCGAGGGATTGGGTTGGGCTCAGTTTGGTTGATCAAGCTAATCAACTATGCTCACGGATCGGGTTTTGGTCACTGGTGTTACCTCACTACGGCACTCGTCCGTGGTCGATAGATTCCACCGGAGTGCATATCCGCGTAGATAGCGGTTGGTATAGGTTTACCCGCGCTGACGCGCGGAAGAGGATTGTCACACAATGACAACCGCACTTCATAATGACCGAGTAGTCAATGGGCTGCTAAAGGCGGACATTGGAATGTGTTCTCCAGAGCAGGTCCTCACCAGACTTTCCCAGGATGTCCTAATAAAAGCCGATCCGACACGCTCCGGTAGCGATGATCTTTGGCCGTGCATCTGGGCGCTTGCTTCAATTTTAGAGCGCCAGTTTTATGGGACTATATATATCGACGCTGGAATTTCAGCGCCATTGGCATCGCCCATACAGCTTGGACCACGTTGTGTCTTTGTTGGTAATGGATTTGCCGCCCCACAATTAGAGATCGGGATTGGAACCCCAATTCACGCCACTGAGGCGGCTTGGGGTGACACGAGGGGCAACCGAATTACGTATCGATCGCTAGATGACAGCGGCGAATATGCCAATCCGATAGGAGCATTTGCATTGGCTGGGTATCTTGGATTCGCTGCGCTTGCTCATGCGGCGGGAATACCACCGTTTCATACCGCTTGGCAACAGTCTACAATTCAACTCCCGCGATTAGCGCCGACACCCATGCTTCCGACAACTATTGTCATCATGGGCCTCGGGCAAATCGGTCAGGCGTTTTTAGCACTAAATTTTTTCTTGAGCAATCAAATAGCCATGACTGTTCACCTTGTTGATTACGATTCATTCGAAGACGTAAACTATCGCTCACAAATACTGCTCAATGAGAACTCTACATCCTGGCTGGGCCAGCCCAAGGTCGGCGTGATGGCCCAAATATGTGAGGACTGGGGATGGAAGGTATCGAAGGAACAAACACATATCGATTGGCAGTGGAAGAATCGTCTGGGCTCAGAATCAGTGGGGTTTCTTGGATTCGACAATATGGATGCGCGAAGGGCTGGTGTTGAGGGCGGGTTTGCAAGACTCGTGGAATGCGGTGTTGGTTCCGATTTCTCAAAGCCACGTGTTTCTTGGCATTCGCTCCCCCCTGACCGTCAAATTGCCAAAGAGTTATTCGTCGATTCAAAACCGGCGCATTTTTCTATAGATCCCACTCTGCTCAAGTCGTTGGTGGACACGCCTGGGGAGTGTGGTCGCGTCGAGTTTGAAGGGGTGAGTGCAACTGCACCGTGCTTAGGTGTATTAGCTGCGGCCTTCACGTGGATGGAATTGCTCAATTATTCAGCAGGTGAGATAGAGACGATATCGGGTGGCGCCTACGCTTGGAGTCCACTGCAACCAATTCAGAGAGATGTGTTCAGAGTGCGGGACGGCTAATGCTAAATCTGCTGTGGAGCAAGCCTGCAACGGAGACTGCTCGCACCCAAGCGTCGTTGGCGTCAATCCTGACATCACGAAATGATTGCGGAGGACGCAAATCTTCGTTAATCAGATGAGACACCTGAGCAAGCCCAATGGGTGAAATGTATGGCGTCACATCGGATAATTCGATGGCATAAACATTAGGCGAGCTACCGACATATGCGACAAATTCCTGATGAGAGCATCCCGCCATTGCCCCGAAATGTTCCCAAATAGAGTTGGGAGTATCACATGTGATGTTCCGCATGGTTACTTCACCCATTAATGATCCGAGCGGTTTTGTTCCATAGACTACAGCCCTGCATCCTCGCCATCTCAGCGAGAATTTCTTCCTAAACTCAACTTGCTTACGTCGGCTGAAAATCTGATCCGCATATTCCGGACGCATACTCATTACAAGCTTATTGGAAAGGGAATAGCCCCCTGGCGAGAACTTGTCGAGGATGCGCGGGAGCTTCTGCAACACACGGGACCAAACAAGCGTTAGCGGAGCACTACAAGAGAGCTCTGTCTCGCCAATGCGGTATTGATTAGATGCCTTGATTGCTGTGGTAAAACCGAAGGATCGGAAGAACTCTTCTTTCTCATACCAGAGTCCTTCAGGCAGAGTGAAATGGATATCCTTCGCCAGGCCACGAGCTTCGAACGTCATCTGGGTGAAGAACATCTGTCCTAAATCAAGGTCGCGGAAATTCTCATGAATTCTGAGATGGCAGAACTTTGCATGCTCCCCACGCTTGAGGACGGCGGATGCGATGGGTGCCTCATTCTCAAATGCAACGTACGCTACCCGTTCGGAACTTTTCAATCCGGGTACAACTTTATCCGAATACCAACGTCCGATTTCGGGATACATTCTCTCGTTGGCAAGAAGCATTTCACGAAGAATCATCAGCCCGTTGGTTTTCCTCCGCGCATCGCTCTCGCCTAGTTCAAGTATGCGAAAGCTCGGTGTTGGTGGGAATAACAGCTCGGTGAGATCACCCTTCAGAGGTTGTATCCGCCGCTTCAACTGTGCCATTGTTACCAACCTCCTTAAGTCTGTTTGGCCAATCAGAAAAGAAGCTCGAAAGCTTCAAGGTCTGCTTTCCATAGTCGGATGTGTCCTTCTCAGCGTTCTTGGACATCCTATAAAGGGTAAGATTCGCCATTCGCTCTCCGTGTCTTAGACTGACATCAACCTGATGACCTCTGACCTCAAAAATCAGAGGAGTTCCATTCTTTCCGTCATCGCGCTGACCAAACCACGGATGAACAAATCCTGCATAATGAATCCGCATTTCGCCAATTGTTTCGTCACTGGCCCTGCAATAGATCGCAATACCTTCTGGCACTCGAATATGCTCCTTCGACCGCAGAATGTAGAATCGATTATTTTCGATCTTAAGGCGCTTATCCTCGCCTGATTTCATAAATTTCCAATTCTTGCAGGGATCAGCGAGTGTTTCCCCCTTCCAAAGACATACTGGTTCATTGTTTCTGTCTCCCTCTGCACAAAACGCCGCAACATCAAGGCCACCGATCTCTGTGTTCTCAAGATCCACAGACAGGCTTCCGTCGCCAGTAATAGAGTCCTTGAAAACGGTACGATAGATTTCCCCACCGCGAACCTCAACGTTTTTGGGATCACCATAAAAGAGTCTCAGTTGTGAAAGACATTTACCGGCCTTTACCTTGACGCGAAACGTAAATGGTGTAATTTCCAAATATATGTCACCGCTTTGACCCTTCAAACGGTTAGCATCGAACCGTTCGTATTGATCCATACCATCAACAATAAGTCTAGCAAGCACATCCACACGGCCCACCGAACTTTTAGCTGTAGCTTCTCCGAAAATACCGATCTCTGAAAATGCAGAATCCAATCTTTCTGTCAATTTGAATACATAGGTATGATTGCAGTCCAAAGTGAAGATGTCGTCTTGTTGGACTGGCATTCTTTCGGCAAGCAATGCATTTCTGAGGATTACGCTGTAGCGATCATCACCTCCTGGTTTAACCGAGCCCCGCAACATCTTGTATCCTTCGTTTGTCAGTGAAAGATCCAGAGAAGCTTCCCCAATAATGGATGCAGTTAGGATGCCTTTTGTTGTCAAAGAAAGCATCTGCTCCTTATTGAGAACACCAGGAATCCAATTGTCCCAGGGCTTTTCCACAGGTCTCCATTTCGTGCCGATCTTACAAACGGAAATAAGGCATTGTAGGCGGCGGAGATGAACAGGCACAAGTGGAAATCCATCCCCGGATATCAACAGAGTACTCTATTCACCTCTCCTCTTCAGTGTTCGCCGTCGTGGTCGCCGTCATTGCCAGACGCCAAGCGCAACCGCGGCTAGACCAAGCCGTTGCCATAGGGACATGCCCGACCAGATGCTTACAAGGATCGCCGGGAGCACCATTAACAGCATGACGACGCCCAGGATGGCTCCAACGCGCCTTAGGGCATCGGCAGGTTTCACGATGCCCAGCATGAGCCCGAAGGCCGTCAGAATGAGCGCGATGGTTGCGACCGATCCCGCGAGGGCCACCCACACCTGCATGAAGTTCGATCCGTTCATGGTGCCACACTCCTTTCTCCCCGGAACATGCGCTATCGCTTCCCGCCAAAGCAGCCACGCTCCGAGTCGGCGAGAATTCCCGTTCCATCGAATTGGATTTCGGCTGGTTCGCCCCCTGCGGCAAAATACGCCGCCCAGAACGCCTGGACCGCCTCCTTGCGCTGCGCGGACAGCGGGGCGAAGTCGCTGCTTTCAAGACGGCCAAGACAGAGAGGTGCGCCTTGCAACGTAAAGCCATGCTGCTCGTGAAGATGCGCGGCGAGTTGGCGGGCGCTCGCCGGACTCGCCAGCGAACCGGCTGAGACGAAACGGTAGGTGCCGTCGTCCTCGAGGAAGTCGCTCACGACGATAAGCCTGCGGTTGCTCTCTCTGGGCAGAGAGGCGAGCTCCTGCCGGGCGGCGTCGAGCGCGCCGAGGATGTCGGTGCGGGACTGGTGCTGATCGAGCGATGCAGTCCACGCAGCGAATTGCTTCTGGGCCTGCTCCTGAAACCGGCGCAAATCGGCATCGTATGTCTCGCGTTGGATAGGTGCGGAGAGGCGCAGTACGCGCCCCCCGGCGTCGTTTGCCGCGTCCCCAGTGATGGGGATGATAACCAGACTATCTCCGCGCTGCATGTGGGCAATCTGATCCTGTACCGCATCAAGCGCCGCTCTTTCCGCGCGGGGCGTGATGCTGAGGCTGGTGTCGATCACCTCAATGGTTGCCACCGACACGCGGTGGGAGCAGCCTGCCAGCAGAAACAATAGGGTGATGGCAACATATCGTGCGGTGTTGATCGTGGTCATTGGTTGTCTCCCTTCGAGTCGTCTCCCTTCAGCAAGAGGCGTTGTTGCGGCGCGCGCAGTTCACGTGGCTGCGGCGCGTCGGGAATCACCGCGAAGTGGGTGTTCTCCTGTTCGAGGTAGCGTTTGTGGCTCGGATGGTGGCGGCGATGGTTGAAATAGATGAAGATCGCGAGCGCAGGAATCGCAGGGATGCCCAACTGCGCCGGGAACCATGCCAAGGGAAGAAGGAATGCCAATGGACTTGCGAGCAGCCCGCCGAGCAGACTCTTGCGCAGGACAGACCAGCGCGTTTCACGGCAGGCGCCGTTCCTGTGGCCGCGCTCATAGAACTGCGCGAAGATCGCCCGCCATTCGAGGCACTCCGCCTGCTTCCTTTTGTCGAATTCGTCCAGATGTTCCTGTTCGGTTTGAACGTCCCGGGCCAGTTGCACCTCGGCGGCGCGGAGCGTCTCGAACCGTTCTCGCACCCTGCACCACGTCCGGGCGCGCGATACCTCCTGCCATCCATAGAGCAATGCTGTGGCACCAATGAGCGGCGTCGCGATGGTGATGAAGATATAAAAAATAGAGGTCAGGATGGGATGTGCAGCTAGGAACTGCCCCAAGGGATTCCCGGCTAGGACTGCGGCGAATTTGAGCTGATAACCGCGCAGGAGTCCCCAGACCATGAGGCTTGCGACCCCGATGCCGCCGGCAGCGATGGCCGTCAGGCGCTTGGGCCTGGAATCCTTTGCTTCTATATATAGGTGACCGGTCAACTCGAAGTAGGCGGTGCATAAAGCGGCAAGTCCCGCAGCGGCAAGGAGTTGCAGCACGGGATTAGCGATATTCAGAATGTCCATTGTGGGCGCAAGGAAGAGCGTATCGAGAGAGAGAGCAAAGAAGGCGAAGCAGGCCATCAGGACTGCATGGAAGTAGGGCGGCGGCGTGTCGCCGAGTTCCTTCCGAATGCGCAGCCAAAGGACCTCGGCCTCGGGTTTCTCCCGGCGCACCTGCTGGAGTTTGGCTTCGAGGGCGTGGAGCTTGCGCAATGGTTCCTGCTTCTCCTCCGAAGTCTCCTGAACGAACCGTGCTTCGATTTCATTGAGGACCGGCGCAGGATCGATGTTGTGTGCGCCCAAGTAGAAGGCCAGGGCTTCCAATTGGCGTGGCTTTAATTTGCCTTGGTGCAGGTTACGTGTGGGCTGTCGCATGAGTTCCTCCGATTGAGTATGAAAAAGAGGAGTTGTCACATACGGACAACTCCCCTGTTATTACTGCGCTTCGAGCACCGTGCGGGCCTGTTGCAGTTTGGCAAGCTCGCGTTCCTCGTGGGTGAGTTCTTCGCGCATTCCGGCAACTTTCTCTTCTTGTTTGCCGATTTGCTCAAGGACGACCTCGACCGTGGTCTTTTTAACCCAGGCCTTGCGTCCGTTGTTCTGTGCGGTAGTGGGTGATGCTTTTTGCGTGGTCATAATCCCTCCTTAGGGTTATGTGCTGGTTGTGAAAGTGCTGGACTCCTACGGGAGTAGGAGCAAGAGACTGCGCATGGTGCCGATCTGCCGCTCGACGCCATCGATTCCGCCAAGAGCGGCGCGATGGCGTCCCGCTTCGAGGTCCTCTGCCGCAATCCTGAGCCGGGTCAGAAGCTCCGAGTTGATGGCTTTGGCCCGTTCGAGAATGTGCAGGCGGATTGCCTCGTCGAGATCATGCGGCTGTGCTTCTGTGTTCGTCTTCGTCATCTGTTTGTTCCTTCGTTGTGGTTGTGGGTTGGTCTGGTGACTTGAGAAGCAAAGGTGCTGCCTCTCCGACTTGGAGCGAGAGCGTCTGGCCTTCGAGCCAGACTTCGAGTTTGCGGATGGCTTCGCGCTTCTCCGGCAACTCGATCTGGGTGTAACGGTCATTTACGTCGCGCGACCGTTGCGAAGAGTGGCCGAGAATTTCCCGGCGTACTTCTTGGAGAACTCCGGCAAGCATCATCCGCGTGTTCGCGGTATGCCGAAGATCGTGGAACCGGAAGTGGCGAATCCCCGACCGGCGCAAGCTCGATGCCCACGTGGTCTTGATGATCTTGATGGCGTCGCCACCATAGGTGAAGACCGGGCCGCGATTCTTGCGATGTGCGAGGAGTATTCCGTAGAGGCGGCTCGTGAGCGGTATCTCCCGCGCCTCCCCTTCGGGTGTCTTCGAGTGACTGACATGGAGGATGCGATTGTCGAAATCGATATCCTCCCATCGTTGGCTAAGGATCTCTCCCCGGCGCATTCCGGTATGGAGTGCGCAAAGGATGATCCGCTGCAAGTGCTCGGGTGAGGCCGCGAAGAGCAGTTGCTCCTCGCGCAAACTCATCACCGGGCGCTTGGTTCGGCGTTCCCGTTCCATGTGCAGCCGTCCCAAGGGATTCGAGGCAAGATATCCTTCCTCGACCCCCCAGTAGAGAACGCGGCGCAGGACACTGAGATCGCGGTTGACGGTGGCGGCGGTGAGCTGCTTTTGTGCGTTGCGCTCCTGCCGGTACTTTCGGATGGCCGACGAGTTGATGTTGAAGAGCGGCAGGTCGGCGAAGAACGGCAGCAGGTGCTTCAGCCGGTCGAGCGAGTGGGGCTTCCCCATCCCGCTTCCGATGAAGAGTGCGGCGAGTCCGCCGAACGACATCTCCGGCTTCAACTGCGGCAGCCGGTGACGCGTTTCGTTCAGCTCATCATGGAACTGGCGCAGGACGGTTTCGGCCTGACGCCGGTTGGGTGTGCCAGTGGACTTGTGGTGACGAACGCCGTCGATCCATACATAGGCCCACCACGTGTTACCGCGCTTGTAAAGCGACATGGGTTATCTCCCTCCTTTCCGTTGTTGTTGTTGAAGAATCCATCGAACGACCTGGTTGCGAAAAAAGACGAGCTTGCCAGTGGGGCCTGAACGAAAGTGGGGTAGTCCCTGCGGCAGGTAGCCGTGGCGTACCGTCCACGCCGAGCAGCCGATCAATCGCGCGACCTCGCGGATCGAGAGCGGCTCGCCGAGAGCGTCGCCCGCCTGCGGGTAATGCTGCAGGTAGCTCTGCCCTATGGGGGCCTGGGATAACCCCAAGGAATCCGCAGGTATCGCGCCGTTCTCGAAACCTGATATGCGTATCTCTTCCGCATTCCCTTCAGTCGTCATCCTTCTGCCTCCTGCTTTTAGAAAAAGAACGAATGACATCTTGAAACCAGTCAGGCAGCTTCGACCAGAGCCACCAGAGAGCGGCCAAGAGTACCCCAAAGGCGACGAAAGCCTTCTGCACCTCCGGCGTGCGGACGAGGGCAATAACAAGGCTGAGGGACACATAGAAGAGAAGGAGGCCAAGGCCCAGGCGTGCGAGCAGCGCCAAGAGCCGAAGGCTCATCGGAATCCTGGGCTGCGGCGTCGAGAGTTCGCGGCTGCCGCATTTCGAGCAGACCTCCACGCCACGCGGATTTACATGCAAGCGCGGGCAGAGCTTTGCGTCGTAGGATCGGCCGCAGGTTCCGCAGAAGAGCGGTTCGCCTGCCGTCATCTTTCCGCATTGGTAGCAGTACTTCATCGTGTTTCCTTGAAAAATGGTTGATTGGTATCGCCCACGGGCCGAAGCCACACGGGGCCGAAGAACTTTTCATTGCGAACTGCGTCGAGCGATGTGAACCAGAAAATCTTTTCGGTGACCCCACGAACGGCTGCGCGGATCGATTGCAAACGGCGTTCGGAGTTTGCGAGCACGAGCACCCGGAAGCGTGATTGCCGAAACTGCCGCTCGTACTCCCCCGAGAGCGCAAGCTGGAGATAGTGCCGCGTCTTTTCTTTCCAGATCGCGAGGCCTTCGTGACCGAGGTCCACTTCGATGAACGAGGCGTCGATGCCGGAAGGCGTTGCGAACTCGACATAGCCATCCGGGATAAGGCTGAGTCCGGCAACCAACGCCTCATGGAAGGCCAGCCAGTTGACGAAGCTCACCCGAGGGATGGGGATGGTGCCGAACTTCAATCCGCAATAGACGGCATTGATCGAGAGCTGGTGCTGGACATAAAAGTCGGCGACGAGCATCTCGTTCTGCCGCCGACGCGGGCCACGGCAGGGAACCTCGATCACCTGCGCACCCTTCACGGACAACGCATAGAGTGCCTTGCATCCCCCACCGGAACCGAGGAAGAATCTCCTCAAGAGTCCCGCACGGGTGAGGGCGAGCAATCGCGTATTTACCCGTGTCGTCGATCCGAATCCGGCGGCGATCTTCACCTGCTCCCGGTCGGCAACGCGCATGACGGCCAACTCGCGCAGGAGTTTGAGGTCTCGCGGCTGCACGATGAGGCCGCGCTGCTTTCCGATGCCTGTCTTAGTTCCAGTCATTGAGTACCTCGTCGGTCGTGCGGGTGAGCGCCGCGTGCCGCTTCGCAATCTCGCGTTCGATCTCGACGCGCGGGCGGGCGCGAAGTGCGCGGGAACGGTTCAGGAGATCGGCGTAGCTGGTCTTCGAATCCTCGACCTTGGGCACACAGCCTTCCACCCAGTGGTCGGCCCCGCTCTTCAAAATGAAGTGGCGCTGCGGCAGGTTCTTCAACCGCTCGGCGAGAGATTTTCCGCCATCGAGCATCTGGGCGACGGTCGTCGCATCGGCGCTCGACAACTGGAAGAAGCAATGGGTACCGATGGAGAGAATGGCTGCGCGCATAGGCGTTGGGTACTGGTCGAGGAACTGATTTGCGGAACAGACGCCGACCCCGAATTTTCGCGCCTCCGAGAGCACTGTCTCCACGTCGGTTGAGTGCGCGATGAGATTCTGTATTTCGTCGCAATAGAGGGTGAAGAAGGATCGCTTGTTGCGCGTGAAGAGGGCATTCTTGGTCATGGTGAAGAGCAGGCCACCCAGCGTGAGGGCGTGCGCGCCCAACTTGCCCTTTTCGAGGTTCACGATGATCCAATATCCTTCGTCCATCGCCTCTCGCAGGGAGAACGTAGACGTTGCCTGCCCGACGATATGGCGGAAGCGTGGGTCACCGGTGAAGGCCGATATCTTGTTCAGGATCGGCTCCCGCATGACCGCCTTCATTGGTTCGCTCACCTGGCCATAGCGGAACTCGAAGTACTGGTGAACCTCTGCATTCGGAACCCGCTTGAGGCACGAAGCGCGAAATCCGGCGTGCGTGAGAAGGGGTGCCAGCTCAAGAAGTGTCAGGCCGTTTGCCGCAAGCACATACAGTGCATTGCGCAGCAGTTCGTCCGTCCTGGCACCGAACCGGTCGAGGCCCCAGTACATCTTGAGGAGTTCCGCGATCTCCGCGATGGAGACGAAATCGGGTTCTCCCTCCCCAAGCGGGTTGAGGCCGACGGACATCTCCCCGTCACCAGGTGAGATCACAATGAGCCGGTCGCTCAAATCTTCTTGCAACTTCCACTCCTGCGCGGCGATGGCGCGCAGCAGGAACGACGTTGCATCGCCGTGCAGGTCGAAGTACACAAATCCTCGCCCCGCCTCGATGTCTTGCAGGCAGAGATACTTGAGAAGTGAACTCTTGCCGGTGCCCGTCTTTCCAAGCAGGGCCTGATGCATCGTGCGTCGTGTCTGGCTCAGTCCCACGCGCAGTTTCGTCACCTGTTCTTCCGTGACACGGAGTCCGAGGGTAGTCATGCCGGTGCATTCTTTCCGACCGCGCCGACGCCTTCCCTGCCAGCGGTTCCAAAGTGTGCTCACGAGTTGTTCGAGGAACTGAATCATGGAGCGAGTATTTGGGAGGGCACGTCAGAATCGGTAACAAACTCCTGCACGAGATACACCAAGAGCCATACGTTTCAACAAGTTGCTCAACAGAACCATTGGGCAATATATGTTTGACAGGGTTTTGGGGGCAGGTTTCAGAAGTTTGTGATGAGCACTTCGCGGTAGCGGCGACCAGCGATTTTTTGCGCGGTGTATGAGAGGTCGATTCCCTTAATGTGGAACGCCTTGAAAATCGCGCGCACCTCGGGAACGTCGTTCAAGGACAGGACGAATTTGCCACGCAGTTTTTCGAGCAGCTCCGCCATCTTGCGGAAGTCGTCAGGATCGAGATTGAATTTGTAGAGTTTGCGGCCATAGTACGGCGGGTCGAGATAAAAAAGCGTCGATGCGCGGTCGAATTTCGCGAGCACTTTCTCATACGGCAAGCACTCGATTTGTACTCGCGCCAAGCGCTGATGCGTTTCCTCGATGATCTCCGGCAGGCGTTCGGGGTTGAATCCCGGCGGATGGACGACATGCCAGTGGTAGTTCGGGCTGACCACGAGACTTGCAAAGGAGCTCTTGAGAAGATATAGCTGCCGGGCTGCGCGCTGGATGTCAGTGAGCGTTGCCGGATCGGTGTCCCGGAGCAGTTCAAACCACTTCCGGCTCACGACGACAAAACGCAAATAGCGGACGAGTTCCTCGTAATGCTGCTGGCATACGCGGAAAAAGTTCACCATCTCCCCGTCGAGATCATTCAATACTTCGACCTTGGACGGTTCCTTCTTGAAGAACACTTGCGCGCCGCCCGCGAAAGCCTCGACATACGTCGTGTGCTCCGGAAAGACGGCGATGATCTGCTTCGCAATCGCACGCTTACCGCCGATATAGGACAGTGGGCCTCGCATGGATGGTTGAATGGATTTTCTGGAATTGCACTGTGGCACTTCGATTCGACCTTTATGGATCGAAGCGTTATCTCATCCTATGCGACTGGCAGAGAAAATATAGGTAGAGAAAAATGCGCCACAAGTCGGATTCTGTCCGAATCGTTCGAAGCTCATTGACATCTGTCTTTAACTTTGTATGGTTAACAGCAAATAACAATAAACTCACATCACTATGCGTTTACCCGCCTTCTCGTGCATTTTTATACACCTATTCCTTATTGAACCGATCCGATATCGTGGTCTGGATGCCCATCACGGAAGACGACCTTCAGGAGTTTATCGAAATCTGGAACGAGGAGTTCCACGAAACGATAGCGTTGGGCGATGCAAAGCATTCCGCAGCGTCGCTGCTGGAACTCTATGCGTGGCTCGTTTTTGGAGAGGAGGATTCATAAATCATGCACCAGCCCAATGAGATATTTTCTGTATTGCCGCAAATCAAGTGAAGATGAAGACCGGCAGGTCCTATCGATTGGCTCCCAAAGAGAAGAAATGGAGCGTCTTTCGATTGGGTGGACTGGTGTGGAGATTGTCGAAGTCTTCGAGGAATCATTCAGCGCCAAGGCCCCAGGACGCCCAGTCTTCAATCAGATGCTTCAAAAGATTCAGAAGGGAGAGGCAGAAGGCATAATCGCATGGCACCCTGACCGGTTAGCCCGGAATTCCGTAGACGGTGGCCGGATTATCTACCTCTTGGACACCGGGGGCCTCAAGGATCTTCGGTTTGCCACGTTCAGTTTTGAGAACAACTCCCAGGGCAAGTTCATGCTGTCGATCATCTTTGGGTATTCCAAGTATTACGTTGATTCACTCAGTGAAAACGTCCGTCGGGGAAACCGCACGAAAGTCCAGCGGGGATGGCTTCCCAGCATTGCTCCCATTGGATATTTGAATGACAAAGAAACCAAAACGATAATCTCCGATCCCGAGCGCTTTCCCTTGATTCAAAGGATGTGGCAACTCATGGGAACGGGAAACTATACGCCACGACGCCTCTGGGAAATAGCAACGCAAAACTGGGGACTTCGCACGGTCAAGCGAAAACGTATCGGCGGAAAACCACCTTCCTTGAGCGCTATCTACTGCATCCTTACGAATCCCTTTTATGCAGGCATCCTTGAACTGGAAGGAAAGACGTATCCGGGCAAGCATAAGGCCATGATCACTTTTGAGGAATTCGATCTCGTCCAAAAGCTTTTGGGACGGCCTGGACGACCAAGACAGACGAGATCATTCTCGTACACAGGCATGATTAGGTGCGGTGAATGCGGCTTGCTATTTATATAGCTGGGTTAGTGGTATAGGTCTTTTCGTCGGCCTCTCACGGCGTGACGGACGAATCATTCGTCTATACGTCACCGAGAGGCCGGCGAAAGAACCCAACCCGTTTATATGTCTGAGGTATCGTCAATCTGCTTTTGGTTCTTGCGCGCCGTATCGCTGCCAATAGGCAAAGCCCAGGGCAATGGCGTCAAATAGTGCCATACGCGGGCGTTCGCTTTCCCATATTCTGCGCTTTGGTGGAAGCTTCCAAAGTAGTTCCGGAAACACTTGGGCGAGCATCGACGCGACCTCATGTTTGGAGTTGACGTGGAACAGACCAAAGACTTCTTTTAGTTCTATCTCTTTCATGAATCGCACCGGAATCAAACGGGATAACGCCTCGTGCTTGATCGATCTGAGAATCGGACGGACCCCGGAGCCCTTGCGGGTGTTGAGCAGGCGCGCTTTCCCCAGAACAACCTCCGAGGGAGCAAATAGCGTGAGCAGAGATGCAACTCGTTTGCTTGCCGCTGCGCGTTGCGTACTGCTATTCAACGGGTAGAACACCATTCCCCAGTCCACCAGTCTGTCCGGTCCTTCAAACACCGCGAAGGCAAATCGCCGTGAGCGCAGAGCGATGGCGAGTATTCTTTTGTTATGCAAGATCGGATGCATGTTTTGAATCTGATTGCTGCGGGTTTTGCCGCTCCCACATCCATTCGATCTTGCGGGCAATCATAGCGGCATCGCGACCTTTAGCACTGCGCTGTTGGAGATTGTGCTCCATCTTTGCGATACGTTCTTCGATTTTCCGCTTTGTGGTTTCGTAAGGCCCCGGAAAGAGATCGGAGACAGGTACGCGAAAGATCGCTTGATAACTGAGCGCAATGATGAGCGGCGGTACACTGTATGATCTTTCGTGGCGGGAGACCGTTTCTTGGTCGGGGTATCCAAGGAGTTGAGCAATCTCCCGTTGGCTTAGACCAGATCGCTTCCGGTGATAGCGAAGATAGTTCGCAAGAGTTGTTTGAGTCATGGTGCCAAAGATCAAAGCGTTTATCGACCTTTGCCATAAGCTTAACAATCGGTACGAGGAGCGATAGGTAAATAAAAATGCATCCGATGCAGGGTTTTCCTGGCCCCGGAGCGGCTTATATAAAACGCAAATCTAACAGGCCGCGCAAATCAAGAGGAATTGTGCGAAGTACTGTGGATTGCATCTGGAAAAGTTCTGGATTGCTGTCACCGTCTGAGGATCAATAAAACGGGGAGTCGAAGCCCCCCGTTAGGTTATTGCACGATCAGCCGAGGATAGAAGTGCCTATTCAATGCACGTATCCCCAACGCTGGGTGAAGTTCGATAAGCCAGGAGTCCCGCTTTTCGGAACCCAGCATAGAGTTTGTACATATGGTGGATTACCGGGCGACGTGGAATCTTCAAGCACAGAGGCGGCTTCACGTCGCCATCAATGGCGCATGAACCGGCGTGACTCGCGGCGCGCGGAATACATACGAGCACAAACAATTACGATTTGTGCGGCTCAGGTAAGACGACAGGAAATCCGACTGGCACTGTAGGGAGTGTCGTACCAAAGAAACGGTGAACCCCTCTGAGAACATCGCCATCTACGAGCATCGTGCGATCCTGCGACTCCAGCTCTTCTGGATGAATCCAATGAAATCGTCTTACAGAAGTTTCAAGTTTCATTTCAGGAGCAATATGACAGAGCCACGCGGGAGCGGTCCTAAAGGTCACCGCGCAAAACTCAAAAATGTACACCACGAGCTCCTTGTAGCCTGGATCTGGCTTGACACTCACTACAAAATGATTACCCAGGCTCTTTACCGTTATGTCGTCTGTGGGAATAGAAAGATAGTCCCCAATATCCACTGCATTGAGCCTTTGGCGAAGGGACTCGGCCTCGCCTGGGGTTCTATCCCGAAAGAGCAGCATAAAAGCCTGCCATCCGGTGATTGGCTTGCCACTGAAGTAGTTCAAAAGGAGAGGACGACCGGATGCATCTCTGGCCTTCAGTAAGAAGACGTCAAGATGCATCATCCTCGGCGGCATAGGGCCAAAGGGGGAAAAACTCTCGGCTACCCTGAGTCCTTGGCGAGCAGTATGGCGTTTCCTAATGCCGCGTGCACGGTCATCGCAGACATTCGCTTTCGCGTGCAAGGAAAGACCTGCAAATGAATAACAGGGATAGAGAAGGTCCAGCAAATGGAGAGGAGGTCAATCAGACGAACGTACGGCTGATTAGCGAGAACTGCTTGTCTCAGCGTGGCAGCGTCGGGCAATTCCGGCCTGTCCGTCGGCGGCGATGCGGAAATCAATATGCTCGATAACGCCTTTCCGAATGACGTAATAGCTGCGAGCTCTAAATCGCTTTCATTCGTCCGATGCTTGAAACGCGCCTCGTCGCGCCAGATAAAACGCGGCTCCGAGTTCTCGTCTAAGAGCGATGCGGGGTCAAGCCCCAGTTTACGAGCAAGAGAGAATCGGAGTTCCGCGCGAGCCGATGACGATGCTTCAGCGGCTTCACTCCACCAACGCGGCCATGCTGCATTGATGGCGGGCCCGCTCAAACCTACGTCTTGAAGGCGCCGTTTAAGGACTAGGGCTGGCTCCGTCACGATGATCTCCTCCCTGTGCGGGTTGATTGTAGGCGAACGTTCCGCAATGCAGCGATTATCCGAGCAACTGTTTCCGCGTGGAGGTCGGTGCCGTCCCAAATTCTCATGAACGTATCCATAATGAGCTTTTTCGGCTCCGCTGTGGCAGTCTCTGTAATCTTGTATTCGTCTTCAATACCTGCATAACTGCATATTGCCTTCAGTGCTTTTCCCCTTCTCCGCGGATTCCTTTGAAGAATCCTAGAGATTGTTGACTGGTTTACCTTTACTGCCATCGCAAGATCGGACTGCGTCAGTCTGTGTTCGTCCATGAACGCCCGAAGTGTTTGCGAAATTTGTTGCATAATGTATTAGCTTAATGCATATTTGTAATTGCGAACACTTTTTGTTTATGACGGATATTCCTTTGCACTTTTGTTGGACCCGGTTCGGCACTGAGGCTGCTCAGTCGATACACCAGATTCTCGTCCGGAAAGAGCAAGAGCGGCAAGCCAATCATGGCCTCTTCCTTTGGGGAATCGGCAATGCGGTTGGGCCTTCCATCTTAGAACTTGTCAGACGGGCAAGCGTACCGGAGGTCATCTTCAGCCCCATCAAATCCGCTCCCCGTGAGGAGGATGTCACCCCACCGGCAATTGTTGCATGGACAGCTGGCAGTACGATTTGTGGCGACCGCTACGACCTGCCCAAGACAGTGCTCGTCACGAGCAGATTTGTCCCTTCGCAGCCGCGTCGGTCGCATTATGCTCTTGTGTGCTATAGCGAGCAACGGTTGTGTTTGGCCTCATCTGATCGGCGGATCGCACTTCGATCGCTTCGGAATATTATCAGCGGGCGCAAGGTTGGAGCGTCACAAGTAACGGCCGTCGTCGAGTGTAAGTCGGAAGCTGCCGAAGATGCCTGGCAATACGATGTTGCGATGCGAGCTCGACTAGTCCACCCATTCTTTGTGAAGTTGACGGAACACATGATTGTCTCGGATGAACTCGATGACGCATCATCAGTCACAGATTGGCCGCGCGCGGTGGAACGGTGTTGGGTAAAGAAGTCCGCGAGCCGCGTTTAATTAGTGTTTAGCGCCTTCTCAAAGAAAGGATACGTGATCCTGATTTGGGATTATCACGCGAAGAACTCGTGGGCAATCCAAGAGGAGTTCCTCTTAAAAACGCAGCGAGAAATCCTCGGAGGTAACGACCGTCACAAAATCGACTACAGTCGTGTAGGCGAAAAAAGCAGATGCGCTGGGCGAAATCGCCACATCTGCTTGATTCTTAATGAAATGTGGTGGTCGGGGCGGTCAGATTCGAACTGACGACCCTCTGCTCCCAAAGCAGATGCGCTACCAGGCTGCGCTACGCCCCGACATTCATCAATCTTACCCCACTGATCGCAACCTGATAACCAACTTACCACGCTGCAATTGACAGTCGGATCTCCCGGCCAGCCTCTGCGATGGACCGTCCTGCATGACCTGGCATCGACCTCGAACACTCCATGATCGCGAGACTGCGCCGCGAGCGATCTTGCAGTGGACGCGCGACGCCTGCGCTACGGGGGGGGGGTGCTCTGCGCTATTCCGTTGAAGAACATCCAGCATCCGATCCGTTCACCATTCGAGCATGGCGAGATGACGCAGCAGGAGCTGGCCGACCGCGTGGGAGCTGCGCGGCAGACGATCATCGCGCTGGAGGCGGGCAAATACGCGCCATCGCTGCTGCTGGCGTTCCGGCTGGCCAGGGCCTTCGGCGTAACCACCGAGGACGTATTCCAGTGGGAGGGCGAATGACGATGCGCCTCTCGCGTTCGCTTCTGGGAACACGTTGAAGGTTACTCGAGTGTTCGCTCGATCAAAAATATGGCCGTTCATCTGCGGGCTGCCGATGCTATAATCCCTGATATACGGCGGCTATAGTTCAGTGGCAGAACGCCGCTCTGTGGCAGCGGATGTCGTGGGTTCGACCCCCACTAGCCGCCCCAACCGTTCTTGCTCCACTCTGCACGACGCCGTACGACTCCGACCTCGAGTCAACCTTGGCCTGCTCAATCCTGGCCGCTCGACTTTGACCCGCTCAACCTCGACCGTTCAACCTTGATTCACTTTCCCCCGGGCCACGCGAACTTGATCTACTCAACCTCGATCCACTCAACCTTGATTCACACATTCAAGACCTCGCAGCCGCTCGCTAGCATCGCCGTCATAATTGCGGATGCGTCATCTGTTGCCGAGTGCGCCGCGGTCAGTCCCTGCGCGGCCAAGGCGGGGAAGCGATGAACGGCGCGGGTCCGCCTGCGTCTGAGAGGGCAGCGGTGTCTGTGGCCGGCGAATCGCCTGTCCCGGCGGCGCGAAGGACCGCCCCGGTCCGGTTTCAGGCGCGTCCCTTTGTGCCGCGACTCTTCCTGAGCAACCGCCATCTGCAGACGATCGCCGGCACTTTTCTGTCGCGTACAGACACGCTGACTCCATCGGTCCCTGAGCTGGTCGAGGTCTCGCCCGCCAGCGACTCGCAGATTGCAAGCAGCGTGCTGTGCGACTGCCACTGGCATCCGGTGGGGGTGCGTGCCAAGCGCCCGACGGTGATCCTGGTGCATGGCCTGGAGGGCTCGTCGGAGTCGCAGTATGTGGTGGGCAACGCCAACAAGATGTGGCGCGCCGGGGCCAACATCATTCGCATGAACATGCGCAACTGCGGCGAGACGGAGCGGCTTTCGCCCACGCTCTACCACTCCGGGCTCTCCAGCGATGTGGGGGTCGTTCTGCGCCACTTCATCGCGCGCGAGCACCTGGAGAGCGTCGCGCTGGTGGGCTATTCGATGGGCGGAAACCTGGTTCTCAAGCTGGCCGGCGAACTCGGCGCAGACGCTCCCAGCCAGTTGCGTTCGGTCGTCGCGGTGTCGCCGTCGATCGATCTTGGGCCGACCGCTGACGCCCTGCACCGGCGTGAAAACCGGCTCTACGAGCGGCGGTTCCTGCGCAGCCTGATCCGGCGCTTCCGGTTCAAGGCAACTCTCTTTCCGCGTGCGTACGATCCCAGACTCGCCGACGGCATCCGCTCGCTGCGCGAGTATGACGACCGCATCACGGCGCTCTACTCCGGCTTCGCGTCCGCCGACGACTACTACCATCGCGCCTCCGCGGCGCGCGTTGTGGACCGCATCCGCGTGCCTGCGCTGGTGCTGCACGCGCTGGACGATCCCTTCGTCCCCATCACGCCGGAGACGCTGGCCGCGCTGGATACGAACCCGTTTATCACGGTCATGCAATCCGAGCGCGGCGGCCATTGCGCCTTCCTCACAAAGACCGACCAGGCCAGCGGAGACGATGGCTACTGGGCCGAGACCACGCTGCTCCGCTTCATTCTCACGCACGCCTGAAGCGTGCCACGCACACGCCTGAAGCGCGCCCCACAAACTACTTCCTCCCTTGAACCGGCAATTCGATTGACCGCCAATCTGCGCGGGCAACGTCACGCAGATTCAGGGATGACCACGCCGCTCGGCATAGAATGATGGAACGATGCTTGCCGAGTGGTCCGCCGAATGTTCCGCCGAGGACCCCGTCCTCGTCGTCCCATGGAAGGACCCCGACGGGAAGACAGCCTTCGTCGATCTGCGCGCCAACCCGCGCGACTTCGACGCCGTGCTGGAGGCCGAACAGCATCCGCCGCTGATGCAGGCGCTGCGCGCGCTGAATGCGTCGCGCTCGCCGGTGTTCACCGCCAAGTGCGACGCCTGGCCGCTCAATCGCGAGGAGCTGCAGCATCTGCACATGAGTCTGGATTTGCATCCTTGCGACACGCCCGTGGGATTCGCCAGCTATATCGACGTGGTGTGGCACGAGCGCACGCTCTTCAGCTCGTTCCACCGGCAGGAGCAGATGCTGCGGCGGATGACGCGGCTGGCCGCTCCGCTGGACCGGCCATTGTCCGCTCTCGAGTGCGTGTTGCGGCCCGCGCTGCTCGATCTGGAAGGCCCGCGCGAGGGCTTCTCGGTGAGCCTGTACGTCAAGGCGCTCGGCCCCAGCCCGCAGGCTGCGTGGAAGGAGTGGGCCGCCGCGCTGGCCGCGGTCGTCGCGCTGATTCGCGGCAAGGAGTTCGCCCGCTAGACAGGACCTCGCGCGGCTGAACATATTCTGCCCGAATGCAAATTGTCCCCGAATCCGACGCGATGTAATCGCTTCCTTTGCTGCAGCTGCAAGAGGCGCGGCCTGGCTTCGTCGAGACGAGTGTGGAGATGCAATTCTGGCGGCGTCGGGCGGGGTTGGATCAGAAGCGGGGGCGGAAGGCGTTGCGCACTTGGTTGGCGTCGTGGCGGCGCGGGGGAGGCTGCGAGGCGCCTGCGGCGGAGAGATTGAAGGGGGCGGAGGTGTCGGCGCCTTTGGGGTAGAGCACCACAAAGCGCCCCGGCCCTTCGCCGCTGGAGGCGGTGGGCAGACCGGATTCGCTGAGAATCATGTGCAGCATGCGCCGCTCGCGCGAGGTCATCGGGGGGAAGGCATGGGGCCGTCCGGTGGCTCGCACGCGCTCGATGGCCGCCGCGGCGGACTCGCGCATCTGGCGGTCGCGGTTGGCTTTGAACTGGTCTGCGTCGAACGAGACGCGATCGTGTTCGTCGGGTTCGAGCCGCAGGATCTTGGTTGCAATGTGTTCCAGCGCGTTCAGCAACTCGCCATTGCGCGCGGTGAGCAGAGCCGTGTCCGGGCCGGTGAACTCGACGTAGAGCGCGCGCGGCCCATCCCTGGCCACCCCCTCCGCCGGCGGAGTCGAAGCCTCGGAGGACTCCGCGCTGCCCGCATCTCTCTGCCTGATACATCGCGCCTTCACGCGAAAGCGCAGGCGCAGCCCGCCGCTGGTCGTGAAGGCCTGTAAAAACTTCGCAATCGTCTGCGCTGCCTGGGCCACGTCATCCATGGGAGAAGTTAACCGTACGAATAGAACTTATATCATTATTCGTTGCCACGCGTCGCGTCCGATATGGGGAACGCGGTGGTGGCGCGGCGCAGGAAGCCCTGGCATGCTCCATTTTGCGCTGCTGCCTACTTGCGTCCATGGCCGGGCGGACCCTTGCGGCGGGCACGCTTGGCGGCGACCTCGCGCATCTCGCGGCCCAGCGAGGTGCGGTTCATCACTGCCTGCTGGGCGATGCCGATCACAAGTCCGATCAACCAGTACAGCGCGATCCCCGACGCGTAGTTCCACGTGAAGTACCCGAAGATTGCAGGCATCATGAAGGCCATCATTCTTTGCTGCGCGGGATCGATCCCCGGGGATGGCGTGTAATACTGCACCAGGAACTGGAAGACAACGGTCAGGATGGGCAAGATGTGCCAAGGGTCGGGCGCCTGCAAGTCATGAAGCCACAGCCAAGACGCATGTTGCAACTCCACCACCCGCGGCATCATGGTGAAAAAGGCGTATAGCACCGGCAGAGTAATCAATTGGGGGATGCATCCGCCGAAGATATTGACGCCTTCCTTCTTCTGCAGATCCATGATCTCGGCGTTCATCTCCTGGCGCTTTGGGTCGGTCAACTTGAACTTCTTGTAGCGCTCCTTGATGGCGTCTATCTGCGGCTGGATACGCTGCATCTTGAGCGCGCTGTGCATGGCCTTGACGCGGAAGGGCAGCATCACCAGGTTGATGAGTACGGTGATGATGATGATGGACCAGCCCCACGCGCCGCTCCATCCGGCGACCAGTGCATGGAGCGCCTGCAGCGCGAGGAACAGATACTTGCCGATGAAGCCCCAGAAGCCGAATTCGAGCACCGGTTCGAGCGTCACCCTGGGGTCTGTGGCGTGGACGGATTTGAGGATGTTGATGGCCTTGGGGCCAACGAAGATGCGGGTTTGGATGGGCCCGGCGGCGTCGCCCAGGGCAGCGCCCAGAATGGGGAGATTGAGGGCCTTGGAGGGCGGCGAACCGGCGTTGAACCCAACCCGCTTGATCGACTTGGATACGTCGAGATCGCCTTCGAGCTTGGTAACGGTCGCGGTGGCGGGCGAATCCGGCAGGAAGACGGCGGCGAAGAAGGGATCGGCCACTCCGGCAAAATCAAGCGGGCCGTTCTGGACCTCGCCTGCGGTGACTTTCTTTGCATCGGTGTGGTCGAACGTTCCGTTGCGGTAGTCGTCGAACTGCGCGTAGGTATAGGCCGTCATATTCGGCGTTTCGTTCTGGTCGCCGAAGCCGCCCGGCCAGCTCAACAGCGCCTGCACCGGCGCTGCGGCGCGCGTGACCGCAACATCGGCGTGCAGCAGATAGGTCTTCTGGTCGAAGGTAAAGGTCTTGGTGGCCTGCACGTCGCCGTTGGAGTACTTGAAAGTCAGGCTGGCCGGCGTGGCAAGCGAGCCCGTCACCGATGGCACAAAGAGCGCCTGACTCAGCATCTCGCCGGTCGTTCCGTTCAATGTGGAGAGAGTTCCCCCGGAGCTGTTGCCGTTGTCCCCATAGTCCTGGGTATAGGTCAACGTATTGGGTCCCGTCACCTTCACCACAAAGGTCCCGTTGAAGCTGCTGTCGGAGACTCCGCTGATGGCGACCGCGCGCCCGTTGAGGTCCGCGGGCAGATTTCCCGCGGCCATCAGAGTTACAACGGACCCGTTGCGCGCGACGGATGCGATGGAGGCCTTGGAACCGTCGTTGGTGTAGAGCGAGAGCGGATAGCCGAAGAGCTTTGCCGCCTGCGCATGCACCAGGTCGAGCGGCTTGTCGTCCAAACCCTTGAACTGTTTCAGCACCCAGCTGGTGACCTGAGCGCCGCGGTTGGAGAATGTGATGCGGTAGAGATCGTTCTCGACGACCGTGGTCTGCTCGGCTGCGGCCTGAACAGTGGGGATGGCGGGTGTGGCGTATTTAGAGGGGGCCTGCTGCGGCGTGACCAGGGCTGCGGGGGCTGCCGCGGGCGCGGGCTGGGAGGGCGACTGCGGCGCGACGACGGGCGTCGCAGAAGACGGCGCCGGTGCAGTGGTCTTCGGCCGGTATAACTGGAGTCCGAGGACGACGGCCAAAACAATCAGCATCATGGTCATCAGCGACCGGCCGTCTTGTCCGCCTTGTTGATTGGGGTTGCTGAACTCTGCCAAGTGAGGCTTCCTATCTGTGGGGAGCAGGAAATTGCGGCCGTGGGACTCCCAGCCTGCACTCTATGGTAAATGGTCTGCGCCGGTTTGGTCTGCGGCCTTCTTGTCTGCGTCCGTCTGGATTGCACCGAACGGGTTGGCACCCGAGCGGACGTTGCCAGAGGAATCCGATTGCGCCCGGTGGCGGGCTGCGCGCAGGGGCACGGGATCGAGGCCGCCCTTGCCCCAGGGATGGCAGCGCGCCAGCCTGCGCAGCGCGAGCCACGATCCGCGAACCAACCCGAAACGGCTGACCGCGATGGCGGCGTACTCCGAGCAGGTTGGCAGGAAAAGGCAGCGCGACGGGCTGATGGCACGGAGCATGGGAGAGAGCACTGATTTATAAACGCGGAAGGCAAGGCGAACAGCGCGGTCGTCCCTCTCGTCTGCATTCGTTTCCATAGCGTTCCATCTATCTCATCGGGGTTAAGTCTTTGCAGGTTCGGCCTGCGCCGCGATTTGCTTCTGCGCGCTCCTCTGGACTGCGCGGAAGACGGCGGCGACCTCGCGTTCGAGGGTTGCAAAGTCGAGGTTGAGGACGCTCTGGCGAGGATGAAGCACCACGTCGACCGGGGCTTCGATCAGAGGAAGCTGTCGCCGCACCGCTTCGCGCATCCTTCGCCGGATGCGGTTGCGGTCCACCGCCTTGCCCATCGCCTTGCCTACGGTGAGGCCGACGCGCGCAGCGTCCGCGCTTGTGCCGCGCACCGAAGTACCGTCCGGGCCGAGTGCCGGGCGGAGCGCGAAGAAGTAGCTCATCTGTTTGGCGGATTGCTTGCGGCCGGCCTGGTAGACGCGCTGGTAGTCGGCGTGCTTGCGCAGGCGGCTGGTGGGCCGCTCGATCTTTGCCTGGGTTGGGTTTGCAGTGGTCATGTCAGCCTGTGCGTTTGCGTTGGCGAAAGATACAGGGACACTGCTTCGGAGATTCCCTCGGGGGCAAAGAGCGTGCTGAAAAAGGCTTGATTGGAGCTACGAGCAAAAGGCCCGGGGCTAAAGCCACTTGAATTCATTGGCTTTTTTCAGGGGGCTGAAGCCCCCTGCTCCCTCCGAAAGACAAAAACGTGAGGTTGTCAGTAGCCTCTAAAGCCCCGCCGTTTCAACGCAGAACCAGGCCCATCTGAGTGACGCACTGGGTTAGTCGCGGAAGCCGGCGCTGACGGCGATCTTGTGCCGTCCCTTGGCCCGCCGGCGGCTCAGCACGGCTGCGCCAGCCTTGGTCTTCATGCGGGTCAGGAACCCGTGGGTCTTGGCCCGGTGGCGGCGGTTCGGCTGGAAGGTACGCTTCGGCATTCGATTCGGCTCCTGCTCAATCTGGTTGAAATCTGCAACGGCAACAGTCTTTCAGTATACCGGGTTTAGAGGCGGAGGCAAAGAAAAGTGGCCGGACGGACCATGGAGGGGAGCTGTTTTTGGCGCAGGGAGACTCAATCCCTGGCGACGGAGAGCATTCTTCACAAGGAATGGTGCAACCTGATTTTAATCTCGCATTCACTTGAAACAGTCCCGGTTTTCCGTGCTACTATCAAACCCGCTTCCCAATGTCGATTTTTCTTAACCGAAGATCGCACATTGGTTGCATGGTCGTTTCTCTTCGCGATGGAGTATTCGAGCTGGCGCGGAGACCTCCAGTAAACAGCTTTCCTTTCCACTCGCCAGTGTCGGCGGTGCGGGTGTTCTGTTGCCGTCAACGTCGTTTTCGCTGTTCTGATTTTCGGGTCGGTTTGTTGGTTTAGATCAAACAATACTTGGAGCAAATCCGAGAAGGAATTAAAAGCATGTCATTCGTTCCCACAGCCACAGCCGTACTGAATCAATGGGTCCGCATCCTCGCCGCGCTGGAGAAGAAGATCAATCGCCAGTCGTACGAGACGTGGCTCAAGCCCACGCGGTTCTCGCACATTGCGGGCAAGACGCTGTATGTGCGCATTCCCTCGGCCGAGTTCCAGCATCTCGGCGAGAAGTACGCCGACCTGATCCAGGAGGCCATCGACAACCTGGCACTGGACATCGACACGGTGGTCTTCACCACTCCGGCGCAGGACCCCAGCGCGCCGCGCGTGCGCGAAGATGGGGGGTTCGCGCCCGTCTCCAGCCACAACTCCAACGCGCCGCACTCGCGCCGCATGAACGGGCAGACAGCTCCCGCGCCCGAGCAGTCGCGCTTCGACTGGAACACCGCGTCGCAGCTCAACCCGCGCTATCAGTTCGACGCCTTCGTCATCGGCAGCGGCAACCAGTTTGCCATGGCCGCTGCGCAGGCCGTGGCGGAGCGTCCGTCCAAGGCCTACAACCCGCTCTTCATCTACGGCGGCGTGGGCATGGGCAAGACCCACCTGATGCATGCCATCGGCCACGACGTGAAGCGCCGCCAGCCGCAGGCCTCCATCTGCTACGTCTCGGGCGAGAAGTTCACCAACGAGATGATCAACTCGGTGCGCTACGACAAGATGACCAGCTTCCGCGACAAGTTCCGCAACGTGGACGTTCTGCTGATCGACGACATCCAGTTCCTGGCCGGCAAGGAGCGCACCCAGGAGGAGTTCTTCCACACCTTCAACGCGCTGCACGAGAGCATGAAGCAGATTGTGATCGCCAGCGACCGGCCGCCCAAGGAGCTGGCAGACTTCGAGGACCGCCTGCGCTCGCGCTTCGAGTGGGGCCTGATCGCAGACATCCAGCCGCCCGACCTGGAGACCAAGGTCGCCATTCTTCAGAAAAAAGCCGAGTCCGAACAGACCCACCTTCCCACCGAGGTTGCGCTGTTCATTGCCTCCAACGTGCGCACCAACGTGCGCGAGCTGGAGGGCGCGCTGGTTCGGCTCATCGCCTGGTGCTCCATGCACGGCGTGGAGATTACCCTGGCCGTCACCCAGCAGTGCCTGAAGCAGTTCATTGACACCCAGGTGCGCAAGATCACGATCGAGGCCATCCAGCGCGCCGTGGCCGAGCAGTTCGGAATGCGCGTCGCCGAGCTGAAGCAGAAGAACAACTCGCGCCAGATCGTGGTGCCGCGCCAGATTGCCATGTACCTGGCCAAGCAGCTCACCGAGGCGTCGCTGCCGGAGATCGGCCGCCAGTTCGGCGGCAAGCACCACACCACCGTGATGCACTCCATCAGCAAGATCGACGAGCACCGCCGCAGCGACAAGGACCTGAACCGCACCGTCAACAAGCTGATGGAGACGCTGAGCTAGAGCTCACGACAACTCTCCCGGATGAGAAATTGCCGCAGACCGCAGATGCGATCTGCGGCATTTCATCTTCCGCAGATGGAGCTTTGGTAGGATTGACTCCTGATCTCAGCGACGAGGGCTCCGCTTCCTATGGCTCATCAGAAGATCCGCAAGGCAGTCTTTCCCGCAGCAGGGCTGGGCACGCGTTTCTTGCCCGCGACCAAATCCATCCCCAAAGAGATGCTGTGCCTGGTGGACAAGCCGCTGATCCAGTACTGCGTGGAGGAGGCGGTGGCGGCGGGATGCAGCGAGATCATCATTGTGACCGGGCGCGACAAGGGCGCGGTGGAGGACCACTTCGACTCCAGCCCGGAGCTGGAGGCCGCGCTGGCGGCCAAGGGCAAGCAGACGCTGCTGGACGCGCTGCGGTCGCTCTCGAAGCTGGCCAAGATTGTTTACACGCGACAGGCTGAGCCGCTGGGGTTGGGCCACGCCATCCTGATGGCGAAAGAACTGGTGGGCGACGAACCCTTCTGCGTGCTTCTGCCGGACGACATTGTGGACGCGCGGGTCCCGTGCATGAAGCAGATGGTGGAGGCGTTCGACGAGACGCAGGCGAGCATTCTGGCGTCGGAGGTCATCGAGGGCCCGGCGATCTCCAACTACGGCTGCCTGGACTGCACGCCGGACGCGACGAATTCGCGGTTGATGGCGGTGAAGGGGATGGTGGAGAAGCCGAAGTTCGAGGAGGCGCCTTCGGCCAATGCGATTATTGGGCGATACATTCTGACGCCGCGCATCTTCCAGATGATCGAGACCATCAAGCCGGGCGCGGGCGGAGAGCTGCAATTGACCGACGCGATCAAGGCGCTGCTGCAACATGAGAAGGTCTACGGCTTCCGCTACGAGGGCAAACACTACGACGCGGGAGACAAGCTGGGCTTCCTGAAGGCCACGGTCGAGCTGGGGCTGAAGCGCGAAGACCTGGGGCCGGAGTTTCGCGCGTGGCTGAAGAGCGTTCGGCTGTAGGCGATTCGTCCGGCCAGCTTTGACTACTGCGTGGAGCCGGTGAGGAAGGTCTGCTCGGCGCGGGCCCCGATGACGCGGTAGAGGGCGAACTGGCGGGAGTTCTGCGCGCGCAGCTCGAAGAGCAGGCTGGCGCGGTTGGAGGCCTCGGCGTCTACCGCGTCCACCAGCTTCATGCGCGGCGTGCGGTCCAGATGCGCGGCGTCGGTGACACTCTTGATGGCAACCACGGGCTCGCCGTTCGTGTCGACCTGCGCAACCAGGGTGACGAAGCAGAGCGTGGGGCCGAGGCCGTCGGTATGCGCGGAGTAGACGTAGGTGGGCGCACCGCCGTAGCTCAGCGTGTAGCCCTTGAGCTGCTCGTCGAGCAGAGGCTGGGGCGCGGGCGGAGGGGGTGGCGGTGTTTGGGCCACAGTGCGGCGGGGATTGCTGCTGGGATTGCTCGTGGCTGGCGGCGGTGCGGCGGTTTGGGGGGGAGCTGGCACGGCTACTGCTGGCACAATCGCATTGGCGACCTGGTAGGCGGAAAGCTGCGCGCGCGCGGCAGCCTGCAACTTGGCGAGGATGGCCTGGTGTTCGGCCTCATCCTGCCAGGCGCGGGAGAAGTCGTGCGGCGGGCGGTTTGCCGCGTCGGAGACAGCGACCAGTTGATGGAGGTCCTGGTCGGAGGGAAGGCCGGCCAGCTTGGGAATGTCCTCCTCGGTCAGCGCGCTCACGGGCTTGCCGCGGTGCAGCAGAGGGCGGTTGGGATCGTCGTTCAGCGAGGCGACGCCGCCCGTCGCGCCTGGCTGATCGCCCTTGGTGTTCTTCGCATCTTCGGGTGCGCGGCGGCGCAGGGTCGGGCGGTCGGGATCGTTGGCGGGCGTCTCGCCTGAACTGCTGGAGGCGGTCTGGTCGGCGGCGCTGGTTGGGCGGTGCAGCGTGGGGCGGTCGGGGTCGGATGCGGGAGTGCCGGTGGAGGATGCGGGCGCGCCGGAGGTGGGGGTTGCCGCGTCGCCGGAGCCAGGTTGGGCGGAGCGGGCGGAGAAGTGGGGGCGGTCGTCCTCCTCGTCGAGGCCGTTGATGACGCCGAGCGTCTTGGCTGGCTTCAGGGTCGAGGGCTTGGGCGGAGTTGGAGGGACGAACTTGCCGTAGCCAAACCAGCCGTCGTCGTAGAAGGTGGCGGCTGAGTCGCTGGCGACCAGGTGGCGCGCGAAGGCCAGGTCGAGCGTTCCCAGCGCAGTCCCAGCCTGGTCGAGTTCGTAGACGTTGCCGGTGTCGAGCGCGAACGGGACGGGCCGCGCCAGGTAGACGTCGGCGTCTTCCAGCTTGCCGTCGATGAAGAGCGAGACGGGGATGAGGCGGCTGGCGGCGGGCTTGGCCATATCGCCGGTCCACTCGTAGACGCCAACCGCGCGCACGACGTTCTCCGGCGCGGCCACCTTGTGGGTCTGGGCGATGAGGGGCGCGCAGGCGGCAACACAGAGCAGCAGCGCGCCGAGAACTCGGGCGAGGGGACGCGGGCAGCGATGGATGCGATGTGGCTTCATGCTCTCCTTCCTGCTCTCCGTTAGACGCGATAGGAATGTGCGGCGTCTCATCCCAGAGTATCTTGAGCGGGTGGGCACAGGCTCGCACACTTTTTCCAACTCCATGGGAAATCGGGAGATGCTCTACCATCTAGGATGTGAGTGCAACGACGGCTTCCGGCAACGGTGCAGTGATTGGCAGCGGCGCACAGCCGATTCTGCGCGTCGAGGGGCTGTCGATTGGATTTGGCGGGCGCGAGGTGGTGCACGGGATCGGGTTCGAGATCGCGGCGGGCCAGACGCTGGGCCTGGTGGGCGAGTCGGGGTCGGGCAAGTCGGTGACGGCGCTGGCGGCGATGCGGCTGCTGCCAGCGGAGGCGAGCGTCTCGGGCAGGATTCTGTTCACGGCGGGCGATGCGGGTGCGGTTGACCTGCTGGCGCTGCCGGAGCGCGAGATGCGGCGACGGCGCGGCAGCGACGTGGCGATGGTCTTTCAGGAGCCGATGACGGCGCTGAATCCGGTGATGCGGGTCGGCGCGCAGATTGCGGAGGCGGTGTGCGCGCACCAGCCGGGGCTCTCGTCGAAGGCCGTCGACCGGCTCGTGCTCGATGCCATGCGCGAGGTGGCTCTGGCGGAGCCGGAGCGGCGCGCTCGCGACTATCCGCACCAGTTCTCCGGCGGCCAGCGGCAACGGATCCTGATTGCAATGGCGATTGTGAACCGGCCGCGGCTGCTGATTGCCGACGAGCCGACGACGGCCCTCGACGTCACCGTGCAGGCGCAGATTCTGGCGCTGCTGAAGGAGCTGCGCCGGACGCATGGGCTCTCCATGCTGTTTATCTCGCACGATCTTGCGGTGATGGCCGAGGCATGCGACCAGCCGGGCGATCGCATCGCGGTGATGCAGCACGGGAGGATCGTGGAGCAGGCGGAGACGCGGGAGTTATTCGCCAGACCGCAGCACGCATACACGCGGCGGCTGCTGGCGTCGGCGCCCACCATGGCCTCCGACCGCACGCGCCCGCTCGCGTGGCTGGCCAAGGAAGGCTGAGGCTCCGTTGCGATAAACTGAGAATTCGTGCGTTATTGCACGAACTGAGTTCCCTATGCGTGCCCTGATTCTCTCCGACATCCATGGAAACCTGGAGGCCCTGACCGCGGTACTGGCTGCGGCGGGCCAGTGGGACGCGCTGTGGAACCTGGGCGATATGGTGGGCTACGGCGCGAGTCCGAATGAGGTCCTGCAGGTGGTCCGGCCGCTGGCGACGCTGACCGCGCGCGGCAACCATGACCGCGTCTGCTGTGGGCTTGCCTCGACGCGGAACTTCAATCCTACCGCGCGGGCGGCGGCGAAGTGGACGATGGAGGAGCTGAGCGCGGAGAACCTGGAGTGGCTGCGCGGGCTGCCGAAGGGGCCGCTGGAGCCGGAGCAACGGACGGAGGATGAGGCGCGCGTGATGCTGGCGCACGGATCGCCGCTGAACGAGGACCAGTACATCCAGAAGATGAGGGACGCGTGGGCCCCGCTGCAACAGATGGCGACGGCGATCGCGTTTGTGGGACACACCCACATTCAGGGCGGGTTCGCGCAGAGGCTGCACGACTGGCAGGAGGTGCGTCCACGCTACGCGGGCCGCCAGGGCAGCGAGACGTGGACGCTGGCGATTGCGCCGGG
>Ga0116114_1000098_pt1 | contig 57516 bp, 53 predicted proteins | sample June2015DPH_10_5_FD_89823 | JGI IMG/M metagenome (GOLD analysis project Ga0116114, IMG submission 89823) | Peatland microbial communities from SPRUCE experiment site at the Marcell Experimental Forest, Minnesota, USA - June2015DPH_10_40 | ecosystem: Environmental > Terrestrial > Soil > Wetlands... | reverse complement strand
GGGTAATAAAGCGGCGGATAGAAACCATAGCCGGGCGGTCCCCACATGTACGCGGGATTGTAGACCGGCACGTAGACCACCTGCGGGTCGGCAGGTTGAATGTCAATCGCCGTCTGTCCTCCTTGCGTCTGGGACGTGACGGTCACCTGAGAGTTCGACTTCAATCTGCCCGTCTGGCTGGCCTGGGCTCGCAGTCGCTGCACGGCACCCATCACGTCGGCCTGCTGAGCGAGAAATGCGTTCCCTAGATCTGTAGTCCAGCGAATGTCCGAGTTCAATCGGGTGAGTACATCCGGGAAGACCACCAGCGCCTGGATGCTGGCATCCCAGTTTTGCTGGCGCGCGGCCTCTACCAGTTGGGCACCGCGCAGGTTGCGATTCTGCTGCAGCCACTGCCCGGCCTCGACCACCTCGAGCGGATAGGTGGCGGCGACCAGGACCTGGCTGAGTAAGGAATCGGGATAGAGCGCGATGGGCGCCACCAGATCGGCTAGCTGGTCCGCAGACAGCGCCTGTGCGGGAGGCCCGGCTTGCACCGGTGGCCCTTGCTCGGCCGGCTGCGGCGCCTCTTGCGCCACCAGGAGCGCGCCCGTCGGGAGCAGCAGCAGGATGCAAACTATGGGGAGTGCCTGCCGAAATACCATTTGGATCGTCCTATTCGTCACGTTTCGCCTCCAGCGCATACTCTGACCGATGGGCAGAGCACGCGCAGTGCCGTTTGTAACCGCCTCTGGGGACATTCCGGGCTGGCTTCGCCGAACGTCACGACCGGGCTCGCGCAGCAAAGATTGCACTCGCTGTAGCGAATTCTGCACGCGGCGAACGATCACATCCGCCCTCAGGACTTCCGACCCGCTTGGGCCCGTTGCTCTGGAATCGGATGCCCGTGGCGTGCCGTGGCCCTCGCGGCGGCCGGCCTGGGACGCGAGGAGGAAGCTGGCGGTGCCGGTCGGTCCTTCCAGCGAAACGATGTTACCTTGGAGAACATGCGGTTATTCCTGTTTGTTTTACCGGCCATCCTGTTGGCGCAGGCTCCCAAGCCATCGCCTCAGGCGTCGCCCAAGCCCGCGGTGTCGAAGCCCGCCGCCGCCAAGTCCGCGGTGCCGAAGCCCGCCGCCCCCAAGCCCACGACCGACGATGAAAAGACCATTTACGCGCTCGGGCTCTACATGTACCAGACGCTGTCTCAGTTCGATCTGAGTCCGGCCGAACTGGAGCTCGTTAAACAAGCTCTTACGGATGCCGCGGCCCGCAAGCCCGCCGTCGAGCTCGATACCTGGGGTCCCAAGATCGGCGCCCTCGCCAAAGGACGCAGCGCCCATGTGGCGGAGCGCGACAAGGCCGCCGGTGTGGCTTACCTGGCCAAGGCCGCGGCCGAACCGGGCGCTGTGAAGACCGCTTCCGGCCTGGTCTATCGCGAGCTGAGGGCGGGTGCCGGGGCTTCCCCCGCGGCTACCGACACGGTCAAGGTCAACTACAAGGGTACGCTCGTCAACGGGACCGAGTTCGACAGCTCTTATCGCCGCAACGAGCCTGCGCAGTTTGGCCTGAACGGCGTGATCCCGTGCTGGACCGAGGGTCTCCGGAGAATGAAGGTTGGCGGCAAGGCCGTCCTGACCTGTCCCCCCGATATCGCCTACGGCGAACGCGGCCATCCGCCGGTGATTCCGGCCGGCGCCACACTGATCTTCGAGGTCGAGCTCCTCGATATCGTGGGCGCGAAGCCCTAGCCAGCCTCTTTGACCCAGGCCAGCGATCGGGCGATCCCCTCCTCGAACCCGACCGCCGGCCTGAACCCGAACTCCCGCCGCGCCCGCTCGATGGGAAACTCCTGGTCCCGCGCCAGCAGCAGCACCGCATGCCGCGTCAGCAACGGACGCCCGGGGACGCGCAGCCAGCGGTGCGGAGCTTCCATCACCCGCGCCAGCCCGAAAGCCGCCCCCACCGGTAGATCGATCCACGGACGCCGGCAGCCCAAGCCATCCGCCAGCGCATCCACGTAGCGGCGCCACGTCGCGCCGGTCCCGTCCGACAGGTTATAAGCCCGCCCGACGGTCTCGCTCGCCGTGGCCGCCTGGATCATCGCCTCCGCGGCGTTGTCCACGTAGCAGAATCCGCCCGCGGTGCGCCCGCCGCCGATCACCGCCATCAGCCCCTGCCGGATCAGCTTCGCAATGTCGCCGACGAACGCCCTGCCGCGCGGCCCGTAGATCGTCGCCGGCCGCACCACCGTCACCGGCAGCCCCGCATCGCGCGCCGCCTCCCACACCCGCGTCTCTCCCATGCACTTGCTCCGGTTGTACGGCAACCCGATATCGGTGAGCGCATGCGATTCGTCGCAGGGAACAAGAGGATAGCCGTAGACGTCGGTCGTGCTCACGTGCAGAAACCGCCGCAGGTCCTTGACGCCGGCGGCGGCACGCAGCAGTTCTTCCACCCCCGCGACGTTGCCTTCGTAGTAGGTGCGCCATGGCGCCCAGTCGGTCGAGCAGCCGGCGCAGTGGTAGATGTGAGTGACTCCCGAAACCGCGCGCTCCGCGTCCCCCCGCACCACCTCTACCGGCAAGTCGTCGAGGTGCCGCAGATCGCTGCTCGCGCGGGCCAGCACGCGCACCGCCTCACCGCGAGCCACCAGGATCTGCGCCAGCCTCCCGCCCAGGAACCCGCTAGCGCCCGTTACCAGGACCATGTTCGTGGGACAGGCCTCCGGTCTATCGCCTACCGCAGCTCCCGGAAGGCATCCAAGGCAAACTGTAAATCCTCGAGCGTGTGCGCCGCCGTCGCGCAAAGCCGCAACCGCGCCGCGCCCTGGGGAACCGCCGGGAACATCACCGGCGCCACCAGGATGCCCCGCTCCCGCAGATGGCTGGCGAAGAACGCTGCAGTGGCCTCATCGCGCAGGATGATCGGGATGATAGGGGTCTCCGAGGCGCCCAGGTCGTACTCCAGGTCCCGCAAGCCGTTCCGCAGGAAGTCCGCGTTGGACTTCACCCGCGCCACTCGCTCCGGCTCCTGGAGCATAATGGCCAGCGCAGTGCGGATCACCGCGGCCGACATCGGGCACAGCGCGCCGGAGAAGACGAAGGGGCCCGCGGCATGTTGCAGGTAGATCGAAATCTCCTGCGAGACGCAAGCGAAGCCGCCCGACGCCGGAATGGACTTCCCCACCGAGCCGGTCCAGATGTCCACCTCGCCGGCCGGCACTCCGAAGTGCTCGTCGGTCCCGCGCCCATACGTGCCCAGAACGCCCGTCGCATGCGCGTCGTCGATCATCAGGTAGCAGCCGAATTCCTTCTTGAGCGCGATCAGCTCCGGCAGCCGGCAGATGTCTCCCTCCATCGAGAAGATGCCGTCCGCGATGATCAGCGTCCGGTTGGCGGGTGCGCCGTTTTCGAGTTCCTGCCGCAGCGAGATCGGATCGTTATGGCGGAATCGCTGTATCTGGACCCCGGCCAGGCGGCACGCATCCACCAGGCTGCGGTGCGAAAGAGCGTCCAGGATCACGCGGTCCTGCGGTCCCAGCAGCGCCGAAACCACCCCCAGGTTCGCCAGGTATCCCGAGCTGAACGAGACCGCTTCGTCCATCCGCTTGAAAGCGGCCAGCTCGTCTTCCATCTGGTGATGCAGATCGAGGGTACCGGTGAGCATGCGCGCGCTGGCGGTTCCGGTGCCGTACTTCGTCACGGCGTCCTTGGCGGCTTCGTCGATTCGCGGATCCCCGATCAGGCCCAGGTAGTCGTACGCGGAAAGCGACAGCATGTCCCGGCCTTCCACCCGCACCCAGGGTCCCGAACGGCCCTGCAGTGCGATCTGATACGGATATACGCCGTGCTCGCAAGCCGCTTTCGTCATGTCGAAGATACGCCGTGCTCGCGCGTCGAGCAGTTTTTCCTTGCCGTAACTCCGGCGGTTTCCCGCGTCGAAAAAGCCGTCAAAACGGGCGCCGCTAGCGCTGGTTAAGGGCTCGCAATGGGAGGTGGTATGGGTATCTTTCATTCAAACGTCTCAATGGGCGTAGGTAATAAGTATACATCCGCCGTCAAGCCCTCAGCCCGCCGAATGGACCCGCCGCAGAAACTCCACCGTCACATATCCCATCCCCAAAATCGCCGCCGCCAGCACGGTGTAGAGCACCGCCGGATACCGGTCGCTCCATGGCTTCTCCGGCGGAGCCGGCGGCCGGTACGCTCCGTTCCGCCTCTCCGCGCCCGCCCCCAGCACGATCTCCGCCGCCTCCGCTCTCCGCGCCAGGATCGCCCCCAGATCGTACGACGGCTCCCGCGCCTCCGGGTTGCCATAATACAGCGCAACCTGGCCCGCCCCACCCGGCAGGAACTTCACCCGCCGCTCGATCGTTTCGAACACCGCTCTGGGGAACGGCACCGGCCGGTCGTCGCCGTTGAAGATGCGCAGGCGCAAATAGCGGTCCCATTGCTCGGGGAAGTCCAGAGTCAGCGACTCCTCGTCGGGGAAGCGGTAGACCACGCCCGAACCGATGTACCTCCACTCTTTGCGGTCCGCGCTGGATTCGATCTCGCAGGCGCGATGAAACAGTGCGGCATCGCTTTCGAGGCGCAGCCGGGAGTGCGGAAGCCGCGCCGCGCCCAAGTCGAAAACCACCAGGCTCGTCTCGCGATCCTCGGTCCGCGCCGGCTGGGCTACGGCGACGCTCTGCCACACCGCCGGCCGCTCCTGGTAGTCCGTGAGCCACGCCCCCGTGACGGCGTCCGTCCGCATCCAGCCGAAGAAGGTGGTCCGAACGAAGCGCCGCGTCGAAAGCGGATACTCCACAGTCAGCACGTGGATGCTGCGCCTGCCCTGCGTGAAATCGAAGACGTAGCCGTCCGCCCGCGCCAGGGCCCACCGCCGTCCATCGGCTGAGGTTTCGATCCGCACCTTGACGCGGAAGTTCGTCTGGCCGGTCGCGATCCGCAGGCGGTTGTGCCTGGCCGTGCGGCCCAGATCCAGCGTCAGTTCGAGCCCGGCGCCGGCCACCACGGAGCGGTCCAGGATCTCCGGCCGCAGCTCGGTCCCGTCCACCGAGCCGGCCAGCGTCTCGATCACGTAGGGCACCTCGCGGCCGTCTCGCACCACGCGCAGATCGGCGAGGTCCGCCCGCGCGCGCTCGTACACCGTGCGGTCGAGCGGCAGAACGCAGACCTGCTGCGCCGCGCCTGCAGTCGAGGTCCGCAGGAACTGCCAGTGCGCCGGATCGAAGTCCGCGCGCATCAGCGCCGCGAGGCACAGGAGACTAAGAACGGTCTTTGTCATCTCGCCACCAGCTCTCGATCGTCGCGCGGTACCGCGAGTACAAAAAGGACGTCGCCAGCAGCACCACGCCCAGCGAGGAAAACGCCACGATGCGGTACACCTTCTCGAGCTGCCACACATCGTAGAGGTAGAGCTTCGCCACCACCACCCCGAGCAGCCCCAGGCCCAGCATGCGGTTGATGCCGGCCTTCGTCAGAACACCGAGCGCCACCAGGACGGCGCCGTAGGCCGCCATCAGCATCGAAATCGAAACCGTCTCCACGCTGGCCAGATTCGCGGCCGGCGTAGACCGCTCCGCCCACCCGAAGACTTCGAGCCCCAGCGCCCACAGCAGGACGAAGTGCCCCGCCACGTAAGGGCCGAGCGCCATCGCGCCGCTTCCGATCCAGCGCGCGCTCAGCCACAGCGCCAACGCGCCCGTCAGGAATGTCAGAAAGCGCGCGTTCGCGAGCAGGCTGTCCGCGGGGATCCACGAGTCCACCGCATAGAGCCGCGCCAGCGTCAGCAGGAAGACCGCGAGCGCGGCGTACACCAGGCGCCGTGCGCCCGTGCGGAGGCCGATCCAGGTGAGCGCGGCCGCCTCCACCGCCCAGGCCATCGTGATGCGGTACCTCGAAAACTGGATCGGCGCCGCCAGCGTCAGGAACGTCAGCGCCACGCCGATCAGCAGCAGCACCGGCCGTGCGTCCCGCCGGTCTTCGGGCTGCGTGTTCCAGATCCGCAGCCCCAGCGCCAGGTGCAGGCCCGCGAGCTCCGCCGCCAGCAGCCCCATATAGGCGTGGAAATGCGGATCGAGCAAGTGATAGGAAAGCCCGAAGTACACGGCGCCGTTCAACGCGATAATGGCCAGATCCTGCGTGCGTGTCTCGAAGCGCCTCACCAGCAGCCGCCACACGACCCAGCCCAGGAATAGCAGGAACCCGGCGGTGAAGGCAGGCTCGGTCTCGCCGATGTGCGCGGTGTGCGGCATGCTTACGAACCAGAACGTGCCGAAGACCACCATCTGTGCCAGGGGCCACCCCCGCCGCTCCGCCAGCGCCAGCCCTGCCGCCGCCAACCCCAGCGCCAGCCAGAGTGAGGCCGTGGCCGGTGGCGCCCAGATGGCCACAATCGCGAAGGTCGCGAAGATCTGCCAGCCGAGCAGCGCCCCCTCGGATTCCACCAGGGCGAATAGGGCGTAGTAAATCAGGGCGAAAACCGTCGCCACCACCTGCTTCTCGCCGTTGAAGCGATCCGCCATCCAACTGGCGTACAGAATGGCCGTGCCGGTCATGGCCACCCCTTCGAGCGCTCGCCACCGTTGCACCCGCGCCACCGCCATCGCGCCCACATCCAGCAGCAGCAGGTAGCTGAACAGCGCCCACGGCCGGTCCACGTTGGTGCTTAGCAGGATCGGAGTCAGGAAGCCGCCGGTCAGACCCAGAATCGAGATGGCGATCGCGCCATAGTGAAATGCCAGCGCGGCCGCCATGGCCGTGGTCAGCGCCATCAGCGCGAACGCGAAGCCCTGCGGCAGCAGGTGGTAGAGCTGGCAGGAGGCCCAGAACGAGAGATACAGGATGGCGATCCCGGTGGCCGTGATCCCCTGCGCGTAGATACGGTGGCCCCGCCGCCACGTCCACTCGCCGAAGGCCAACGTCGCGAATCCGGCCAGCACTCCCAGCGCCACGCGCCCCGCCTCGCCGATCCACTGGTTGTCCACCGCGTACTTGAAGAAGAACGCCGCCGCCAGCACCACCGTGACCGTGCCGATCCGGTTGATCCACGTGAGTCCCACGCGGGTCTCGAGCGCCCGCGTCGATTCCGGTTCGGGCACCGGTTCAACAGCCGCCAGCGGAAGCGGCGGCGGCGCGACGACCGGCGCGGGCTCAGTTGGCGCGGGTTCGATCGGCGCCGGCCGGACAAGCTCCGGTTCAACGGGCGCCGGCTCGCCCTCCAGGCGCGCCAGTCGCCTCTCGATCGCCTCCAGCCGACGCCGCACCGAGAGAATCGCCTCGGTCAACGCGTCCATGCGATCGTCGGCAGGCAGCATGCGCAGGTCCCTCCCGGTCCGAATCAGTATACTGCGGCCCGTCACTCGTTGCTCGTTGCCCGTCCGGCTTCGCACCGCACATCATCCCGGGCGCGAAGCGGCACGACTCGCGCTGGGGATCAACGGGCCACGAGCGACGGGCGACGCGCGGCCGCCGCAGGCGGCCCATGCGAAGATAGGTAAGTAGCCGCCCTATGGTTCAGCTCTCCCGCGCGTCCAAGCGCTTCGGTCACAAGCTTCTCTTCGAAGGCGTCGACTGGCTGGTAACGCCGGACGACCGCGTCGGCCTGGTCGGCGCGAACGGCACCGGGAAAAGCACGCTGCTCCGCATCCTCTGCGGCTCGGAAACGCTGGATGGCGGCGAGCGCACGGCCATGCGCGGCCTCACCGCCGGATACCTGCCGCAGGACGGACTCACCGTCTCCGGCCGCTCCGTCTTCGCCGAGTGCCTGTCGGTCTTCGCGGAGGTGCGCGCGCTCGAAGAGGAGCTCGAACAACTGGCGCACCGCATGCCCGAGCTCGATCCCGCCGGCGCCGAGTACCACGAAGTCGCCGAACGCTTCCAGCGCGTCGATAGCGAGTTCCGCATGCGGGACGGCTACGCCATCGAGGCGCAGGTGGGCGCGGTGCTCACCGGCCTCGGATTCCGCAAGGAGGATTGGGCGCGCCGCACCGAAGAGTTCTCCGGCGGCTGGCAGATGCGCATCGCGCTCGCCAAGCTGCTGCTCGAGAAGCCCAACCTGCTGCTGCTCGATGAGCCCACCAACCACCTCGACCTCGAAGCGCGGAACTGGCTCGAAGACTACCTCAACTCCTACCCCTACTCCTTCGTACTGATCTCGCACGACCGCTACTTCCTCGATGTAACGGTGCGCAAGATCGCCGAGCTCTGGAACCACAGCCTGTTCTTCTACCCCGGCAACTACGAGAAGTACATGGCCCAGCGCACCGAGCGGCGCTCGCAGCTTGAGTCGGCCTACCGCAACCAACAGGACCGCATTCGCCAGCTCGAAGCCTTCATCAGCCGCTTCCGCTACCAGGCCACCAAGGCGAAGCAGGTGCAAAGCCGCATCAAGGAACTCGAGAAGATCGAGCGCATCGAGGTTCCGCCGGACGAGAAGGCCATCCACTTCAGCTTCCCGCAGCCCAGGCCGAGCGGCCGCATCGTGGCCGAGTTCAAGCGCGTGGCCAAGAGTTACGGCGAGCGCCTGGTCTTCGAAGACGTGAGCTTCTTCATCGAGCGCGGCGACCGCGTGGCGCTGGTGGGCGTGAATGGCGCCGGCAAGTCGACGCTCATCAAGATCCTGGTGGGCGCCGAGCCGGTCTCGGCCGGCGAATTCACGCTCGGCCACAACGTGCAGCCGGACTACTTCGCGCAGGACCAGTACAAAGAGCTGGATCCCGACGCCAAGCTGCTCGACGAGATGGCGGGCGCCGCGCCCAGGACTCCGCTGGTCGAGCTGCGCGGCCTGCTCGGCTGCTTCCTGTTCTCCGAAGACGACGTGTTCAAGAAGGTGGGCGTGTTTTCGGGCGGCGAGCGGAACCGCTTCGCGCTGGCGCGGCTGCTGGTGAAGCCGTCGAACTTCCTGCTGCTCGACGAGCCCACCAACCACCTCGACCTGCGCGCCAAGGACGTGCTGCTCGAAGCGCTCGAAGGCTACACCGGCACGGTGGTCTTCGTCTCGCATGACCGCTACTTCATCGACCGGCTGGCCACGCGTGTTTTCGAGGTTGCGGACCAGCGTATCACCGTGTTCCCCGGCAACTATGAGGACTACCAGTGGCGCAAGACGGGCGCAGCCGGCGCCCTGCCGCAGGCAGGCGCGGAGCCGGCGCCGCTGGCCGATGCCGTAGCCGCCGCGCTGCCCTCGAAGCGCCTCAACCCGATCAAGTTGCGCCAACTCCGCGAGCGCGCCGGCTCGATGGAAGAGGAAATTGCGGGCCTCGAAGCCGAGATCGCAGGTTACGAATCCGCGCTCGCCGACTTCCGCAGCGCCGAGGAGAGCATCCGCCTCGCGGCCCTCGTCGAAGAGCGCCGCAAGACTCTCGCCTCGCTCCTGGCGGAGTGGGAAGAGGTCTCGGCCGAGATCGACGGCGGGGCGTGATCGCTGTGTGGCGCACGCTTCAGCGTGCTGCGGCGAACTTCAGTTCGCCGTCCGGACCGTGGGGTGAAGCTTACGCTGGCCCACGCTAGAACGGGCTGACTTGGCGGCGTCTCAGACGGACCAGCAGCGGCTTGGCTTTCGGGGTGAGCTCCACCCGCAGGTGTATCGTCCCCGCTTCGGGCCGCGAAACCCTCACGAAGTGGACGGTCCCCTCGCTGTGCGGCAACGCGAAGCGCCCGTCTTCGTCGGTCTTCACTTGAGAGAACTGCTGGGTCCAGTCCTCCGAGCATTCCTCCACGCACACGCCGGAGAGGCGCGCCGAATCGTACTCCGCGACGCCGGCCAGGTCGGCGGCTTTGACCCGAGTCACGATCAGCGTGTCCGGGTCGGGTTCCTTGCCGTACCGGAACCACCAGTAGCCGACCAGGAGACAGAGACCCCCCTGCGCCATGGACACGATGTCGCCGTGCACGAAGTGGGGAATCGCAAAGGCAACGAAGAAGACGCAGAACAACACCTTCCAGTAGTCGCTCCGCCGGTCAGTCCAAAACAGCGCCACGAACAATGCGCACGACAGCAACTCGATTCCCGCGACGGCGCCGTGCCGCCCCTGAAACACATAGGGCCCGACCCAGACGAATGCCCACAGGCACACCGCCAGGATCATCGGCAACCGAAGCTTTCCTAAGGAGGCCATCAATCATTACAGGATGCTACGATCCGGCGCGCGGGTCAACTGGCCTATTTGGTCGCGCTACCCGCCAGGGTCTTCACGCCGTCCACCAGGTTCGCCACTCCTTCGTCGAAGTTCTTGGCCCAAGTCGCTTTCCGGGCCGGCCCGCCCACTGGCTCGGCGAACGTCCAGAGTATGAAGTGAGTCCTGGCGTCCAGGACGGTCAATTCCAACTGCGGGGCAAAACCCCCATGAGGGTAAAGTTGGGCGCTGAAGCGCACTTCCAAGACAAGGTCCGCGTCGGAGGGGGCGCCAACGAGATCGAATCTTCCCCAGCTCTTCATGGCCGCGTAGAAGCGGTTGTAGGGTGCGTTGAAGTCTCCGGCGAAGTCCGCGCTGAGGGCAACCCGCGAGGCCCCGTCGACTCCGGCATTGGAGATGAATACCTTCTTGGCCGTAAGGATCTGTGCAGGAACGGGAGCCGATTGGGCCGCCAGCGGGAGTGAGGCCAAGGCAATCCCCAAAGCCGCGCCGCAGAGTCTCGAGATAGTCATTGCCAGTTTCCCTCCAAGGATGAGGCGTAGAAACGGTACAGATTGTTACAGCCTCGGAGCCTTACAATAGGATTCGCGGTGAGCGATCTTCAGGACCAACTCGCTGGGCTGCGGCGCAAGATCGCGCGCATCGACCGGAAGTACGCTGGCGGCCCGCCCGCCCCGGCGCCTACGGATTCGCGGCCGGCGCGGTACTTCATCGAGCAATGGATGAGCGGCGAAGTGGTGGAGACGCCGTTCGGGCGGCACTTCGAAACCGAGCGGCTCTACGAGCGCCACCGCCGCCACGGCAGCATGGACATATCGAGCCTGCTCGAGCTGCCGGAAGACCTGCTGGGCGCGCTCTCGGGCGGCGAGGCGCCGGCGGCGCCGGTCACGCGTTGGGCGTTTCTCGATACCGAGACGACGGGACTGGCGGGCGGCTCGGGAACCTACGCGTTCCTGATCGGCGTGGGCCGCGTGACGGCCGAAGGGTTCCGCGTGCGGCAGTTCTTCATGCGGGACTACGGCGAAGAGCCGAGCCTGCTGTGGGCGCTGGCCGAGCACCTGGCCGCCTTCGATGTCCTGGTGACGTACAACGGCAAGACCTACGACCAGCCGCTGCTCGAAACGCGCTACCGCATGGCGCGGGCGCGGCCGCCGTTCGCGCGCCTGGCGCACCTGGACCTGCTCCACGGCGCGCGCCGCCTCTGGAAGCTGCGCCTGGAGAGCTGCCGCCTGGTGGACCTGGAGAACCAGATCCTGGGCGTCGAGCGCGAGGGCGACCTGCCGGGCGAAATGATTCCGTACGTCTACTTCGAGTACCTGCGCACGCAGCAGGCCTGGAAGGTGGTGCCCATCTTCCATCACAACGCGGTGGACCTGCTGACCACGGCGTGCCTGACCGGGATCGTGCCCTTCGCCTTCCGCGAGCCGGGCGCGGCGCGGTTCGTGCACGGCGCGGATCTGGTCGGCCTGGCCCGCTGGTTCGCGCATGCAGGGGAGCGCGAGCAGGCGGCCGGCCTCATGCGCCGCGCCATCGACCTGGGCCTGCCGGACAACCTGCTCTTCCGCACCTTGTGGGACCTGGCGGCGCTGGAGAAACGCCTGGGCCGTGACGCGGCCTCGCTGGCTGTCCTCACCGATCTCGCCGCCAGCCCAAACCAGTTCCGCATGCAGGCGTTCGAGGCGCTAGCGAAGCACTACGAGCACCGGGAGCGCAATTACGCGCGCGCTCTCGATATGGTCCGCGGCGCGCGCGCCCTTGCGGATTCCGAGCATCTCCGCAAGCGCGAAGCGCGCTTGGAGAAGCGGCTGGTGGGAGCGCGAGCGGGCCGGCTGCTGTGACGGCAAGCTGAGTCCTGCTTGGTCCTGCAAAGTCTTGCGTTACACTGGAGCAATGAGGACGAGCAGAACGCTGTCCATAACGCTTCCACCGGAGATGCTGTCGCGCGCCGAGCAGTTGGCGGAGCGAGAGAACCGCACCATGAGCGAGCTCGTGCGCGAAGCGCTCCGCCACTACGAGCGGCGGAAATGGTTGGAGGACATCAACGCCTACGGTCGCGCCAAGGCCGAAGAACTCGGACTCGGCGAGGCCGACGTCGTTGCGATGGTGAAGCAAGTTCGCAAGCAGCGCAGGACGCGACACAGCACCAGACGCCCGGCGAAATGATCCGGGTTGTCATAGACACCAACGTCTATGTGTCGGCGCTGGTCTTCGGCGGAAAGCCGGCGGCGGTCCTCCAAGCGGCCGAATCGGGAGCCTTCCAGTTGGTTGTCTCGGCAGAGATCAAATCCGAACTGGTAGAGACGCTCACCATCAATTCGGTTGGTCCGGAGCGCGAGCGGAGCAAGCGTGCCGCGAGCTATGGGACGAAGCCTGGTGGCTGGTCCGCCCGCGCGAAGTCCAAGGGAGCCGCGACCCGAACGACGATCACATTCTCAGTTGCGCCCTGGAGGCGCGAGCCGAGGTCATTGTTAGCGGCGACCGCGATCTTCTGGTGCTGCATCCCTTCCGCGGCGTGGAAATACTCGCGCCCGCTGAGTTCCTGGCCCGGCGCGTCTGGGATAGAGAAGGATGAGATTATGGACGCCTGCCCCACGACGGTCACAGCAGCCCGCTAACCTCAGTCCACTGCCGCCCCTGCGATTCCGCCACCGCAGGGTAAGTCACCTTGCCCTGGTAGGTGTTGACGCCCTCGCGGATGGCGGCGCGGTCGCGGCAGGCGCGGTCGAAGCCCTTGTTGGCGATCTCGAGCAGGTAGGGGAACGTGGCGTTGGTGAGCGCCAGGGTCGAGGTGTGCGGGACGGCTGCGGGCATGTTCGAAACGCAGTAGTGCAGGACGCCGTCGACGAAGTAGACCGGGTCGGTGTGGGTGGTGGCGCGCGAGGTTTCGAAGCAGCCGCCCTGGTCGATGGCCACGTCCACCATCACCGCGCCCTTCTTCATGCGGGCCACCATCTCGCGGCGCACCAGCTTGGGCGCGGAGGCGCCGGGAATGAGGACGCCGCCGATGACCAGGTCGGCCTGGCGCACGGCCTCGCCGACGGTCCAGACGTTCGAGGCCAGCGTCACCACCTGCTGGTTGAAGATGTCGTCGATTTCGCGCAGGCGGTTCAGGTTGCGATCGACGATGGTGACGTGTGCGCCCATGCCCACCGCGACTTTGGCGGCGTTGGTGCCGACGATGCCGCCGCCCAGGATGACGACGTTGCCCGGCGCCACGCCCGGCACGCCGCCGAGCAACACGCCGCGGCCGCCGTTGGGCGCTTCCAGATACACCGCGCCCACTTGCACGGCCAGGCGCCCGGCCACCTCGCTCATGGGCGTCAGCAAGGGCAGGGAGCCGTCCGACTCGCGGATGGTCTCGTAGGCGATGGCCGTCACCTGGGATTCGAGCAGACGGTTGGTCAGCTCGGGCAGCGGCGCCAGGTGCAGGTACGTGAACAGGATCAGGCCGGGACGGAGGCAGCCGTATTCGGAAGGCTGCGGCTCCTTGACCTTGATGACGAGGTCCGCGTTGTGCCAGACATCGCAGACCGAGGGGAGTAACTCGGCGCCGGCTTCTCGATAATCCTGGTCGGGAATCGAGCTGCCCTCGCCGGCGCCGGCCTGAACCAGGACCCGGTGACCGGCTTCACGAAGCGCGATGGCCGCGCTCGGCACCAATCCAACTCTGGTTTCGTGATCTTTGACTTCTTTAGGAACGCCGATGATCATTTGGGTTCTCGCACGGTTGAGCTTGAACTGGAAGGTTGATCCGCGGGAGGGGCCGGGGGAGCGGTGACTCCGGCCGGCGGTTCCCGTTTCGGCCCCAGGCCGAGGGTAATCAGCGACAGCGAATTGAGTTTGCCCGTGGGTTCGAGCTTCTGATCCTGCTGGTAGTGCTTGAGCGCGGAGGCCCATTCGGGACCCCAGACTCCAGTGGGCGCCTGCGGGCCGTAGCCCTTCGCGACGAGCGCCCGCTCGATCTCCTGATAGCGCTCGGGGGTGGGCGCCGTCTGCGCCAGGTTCTTGGGGGCGGCGCGCCGGCGGCCTTTCTTCTTCTGGGCCGTGTGGGTGGGGCGCTTCTTGGGCTGGAGTGCGAAACCCGGCCCGGAAAGGCAGAAAGCCAGAAGCAACGCGGCTATGATCCGCAAACGGTACTCCTCATCCGCACCGTGGGGCAGGCCGTTTGGCCTGCCTGGGCAGGTGGAAACGCCTGCCCCACGGCCATGCTATCACGGATTCGCCGGCAGGGTCCCGGCGACGAACAGGGGCAGCCACTGCATCTCGCCGTGGGCGTCACGCGCCCCGCGCAACACGCGGAACGCGACCGGTTCGCCCGGCTTGAGCGTGGCCTGAAGCTTCTGCACTTCGTCGACGGACGTCACCGGGCGGCGGTTGATGGCGGTGACGACATCGTACGGCTGCAGGCCGATATCCTCGGCGAACGAGCCGGGATCGACGCCGGCGATCAGGACTCCGCCGGACTCCTTGAAGCCCCGATGCTCGCGCCACGTGCTCGTAAGATTCTGGATCTGGAGGCCGAATTTGACCTGGGTCGAACCCTGGTCGTCGCCGGGCCGCGGCTGGCGGAAGCGGCTGAAGCGCGGATCGTCCGCCCAGACCTCGTTGCGTTCGCCGATGGTCAGGCTAAAGTCCGACTTCTTGCCGCCGCGCAGCACCTCGACCGTTGCCTGGGAGCCGACCGGGGTCGCCGAGACGCGATTGACCAGGTCGTCGCCGTCCTTGATGGGCCGCCCGTTGAAGCCGACGATCACGTCCTCGACCTTGAGGCCGGCTTTGGCGGCGGGCCCGCCGGGCGTGACGTTGGTGACGAAGACGCCATGAGTAGAGCCGTAGACCGCCAGGGTTTCGGACTTCTGGTTGGGATCGAAGCCGATGCCAATGGAACCGCGGGAAACGCGGCCGCTCTTGACGATCTGGTTGTACACGCTGGCGGCCAAGTTGATGGGCAGCGCGAAGCCGATGCCCTGGTAGCCGCCGTTCTCGGTGGCGATGGCGGTGTTGATTCCGATCACCTCTCCGCGGATGTCGAGCAGCGGGCCGCCGCTGTTGCCGGGGTTGATGGCGGCATCGGTCTGGAGGAAGCGCTGGAGCTGGTGATCGGGGCCGATGTCGCGGCCCTTGGCGCTGATGATCCCGGCCGTGACGGTCGCTTCGAGGCCGAACGGAGAGCCGATGGCCACGGCCCAATCGCCAACCTCGACGCCATCCGAGTTGCCGATTTTGGCCGGCACGAGCGGCCGGTTGTAGCTCTCGAGTTTGATCACCGCCAAGTCGGTTTCGGGATCCGAGCCGACCAGCTTGGCGTTGTACTCGGTGGTGTCGCCGGTGAACTTGACCTGGATGCGGCTGGCATCCTCCACCACATGGAAGTTGGTGAGGATGTACCCATGCGTGTCCACGACGACGCCGGAGCCGGTGGATTGGCGGTGGAGGAAGGGTTCGTTGAAGGGCTCCTGCAAGAAGCGGTGGAACAGATCGGCGCCGCCGCCCTGGCCCTGGTCTTCGTCCTCGTCATCGGGAGGAGCCGGGGTGCGGCGTCGGGTGTGGGGCTGGCTGGTTCGCGCCGTGTAGGTTGCGGTGATGTTGACCACCGACGGTTCGAGCTGCTTGGCGAGCTGGGAAAAAGCGGTCGAGAGCTGGACCGGGTTGGGGATCACCAGCGGGGCTGCGTCGCTGGCGCCTGTTTGAGCCTTCTCCGCGCGTACCGTGGTGCCGATCAGGGTGCCGATCAGGATTCCGATCGACAAGGTGAACAGCAGCAAGGTGGCGGAGAGAAGCTTTTGGGTTCGCAGTGTTGCCATGAAACTCATCGGTGAATCTCCGAGGGCAGGCGCTCCTTTATTATAGCGGGCCGGTCGCCCGTTTCAGCGGCTTCAGCTCGACCAGGAGGATGCCGGCGAGGATCAGGACGGCTCCCAGCGCGGCGCGGGCGGCGAGAACTTCCCCTGCGACAACGAAGGAAGTGAGCCAGGCGAAGACCGGTTCCATGGCGAAGATCAGGGCGGTCCGGGTGGGCGTAGTGTACTGCTGCGCCCAGGTCTGGACCGAGAAGGCGACCGCCGTGGCCAGAAGCCCGGTGACGAGCAGCGCCGAGATCAGGCCCGGGGTCCAGCGCACGGTGGGCCGCTCGACCCACCAGAATGTCGACAGGGCCAGCACGGCCGCCGTGGCGATCTGAGTCAGCGCCAGCGCCTGGAAGCCAAGCCTCGGAGCGAGGCGGCCGAGCAGCATGATGTGGATGCTGAACGCTGCGGCGCCACCCAGGGTGAGAAGGTCGCCGGCATCCATCTTCAGGCTGGCGCCGCGCAGTGTCAGCAGGGCCATGCCGACAGTGGCTGTACCGACGCCCAGGGCCACGGAGGCGCCCGGAAGCCGACGGGCGACGAGGGCGGAGAAGACTGGAACCATGACCACGCAGAGTCCGGTGATGAAGGCCGACTTCGAGGGGGTCGTGTACCGAAGCCCAATGGTTTGAAGAAGATACCCAGAGAATAGGAACACGCCGGCCAGTGCGCCGCCGGCCAGAATTGGCTTCGTTTTGTCAAACCGGCTGGCGAGCGGGCGGAAAGCGGCGGCCAGGGCAACCGTGGCGAGGGTGAAGCGCAGGGCGAGAAAGAGCAGGGTAGAGGAGTCCTGGAGGGCCCCTTTTACGACGACGAAGGTCGCGCCCCAGACGAAGGTGACGCCGACCTGCGCAAGCTCGGCACGGCGCCGGGAAGGGTGGACCATCACCCCGATATTGTAACGGCAGGCTCGCGAACGGCGGGGGGCCGGGCTGGTTCCCGGAGGTGGATCGGAGGGGCGGCGGGGCCCCATCATCGCCATCGACATTGTCACGGGTGGACCGCCATCACGGACATTGTAATGGGAGCCCCCGGAGTTGCCTGGGGGCTGTAAGGTGTCCGCTGCCGGAAAGGGGCGTTGCAAAAGTGGACAGGGCCCGGCACCGGGCTGGGAGATGCACCCCATAGTTTCAATGATTTAGGGTTGGCACGGCGTTTGCCGGGATGGGATCGAGGGCTCATGGGAACACTAGGTCAAGATTTGCGGTTTGGGTGGCGAATGCTGGTGACCCGGCCGGGCTTTGCGGCAGTGGCGGTCCTCACGCTGGCCTTGGGCATCGGGGCGAACACGGCGATTTTCAGCGTGGCGCGCACGGTGCTGGCGCCGCTGCCGATTCCGGACGCCGGCCAGGTGGTCATGGTCTGGACCGAGAACGTGGCGCGCGGCTGGCACCAATTCCCGGCCTCGGTGCCGGATTTCGAGGACTGGAAAGCCAGCGGCGTCTTCTCGCACCTGGCGGGCTTTACGGACGCGGGATTCAATCTGCGGCTGGGCGACCGGACCGAGCGCGTGATCGGAGCGAGGGTGACGGCGGAGATGTTCGCCGTGTTGCGGGTCAGGCCCAGGCTCGGCCGCGGTTTCGAGGAACAGGACATGAGGCCGGGCCACGACCGCGTCGCGATCCTGAGCGACGGGATGTGGCGCTCCCGTTTTGGCGTCGATCCTGCCATCGTCGGCCGGACCATCATGCTGGATGGGACGGCCCACATGGTGGCCGGAGTTCTGCCGCCGAACTTCCCGAAGTTCGGGAAGGAGGAGATCTACGCGCCGCTGGTCTTTGCCGCGGACGCCGCCAACGAGCGGGGCACCAGGTTTTTCGGCGCGATCGGCAGGCTCCGGCCGGGAGTCAGCCAGGCGGTTGCACAACAGAGGGTGACGGCGCTCAGCGCCCGGCTGGCCAGCCAGAATCCCGACGACAGCGGCAACACGGCTCTGCTCCAACCGATACAAGAGGTGTACGTCCAGGATGCGCAAACGCTGGTGCTGATCCTGTTCGCTACCGTGGGATGCCTGCTGCTGATCGCCTGCGCCAATATCGCCAGCCTGCTGCTGGCGCGGGCCACCGGGCGGGAACGGGAGATGGCGATCCGCACCGCGCTGGGCGCGAGCCGGTGGGCGCTGTTCCGGCAACTGCTGACGGAGAGCGTGCTGGTGGCGCTGGCGGGCGGAGCGCTGGCGATCCTGCCCGCGGCGTGGGGCGTGAGCCTGCTCGCTTCGCTCAATATGGACGAGCTGCCGAACCTGGCGCGGGTCTCGGTGAATGTGAGCGCGTTGGGGTTCAACTTCCTGCTGGCGGCGGGGACGGGAATCCTGTTCGGGCTGGTTCCGGCGTGGCAGGCGCGCCGGACCGACGTCAACACGGCGCTGAAAGGCACGGCGCGCTCGACGAGCGGAGCGGTACACCAGCGGCTGCGGGGGCTGCTTGTGGTGGGTGAGATCGCCCTGGCGCTGGTCCTGCTGGTGGCGGCCGGCCTGATGGCGCAGAGTTTCCTGCGGATGCGTTCGGCCAAGCTGGGATACAATCCGCATGGCGTGCTGACGATGCAGATTGCGCTCTCGGAACAGAAGTATGAAACGCTGCAGAAGCAGGTTGCTTTCTGCGAGCGCGTGCTGGAGCGCACCCGTGCGCTACCCGGCGTGCGGAGCGCCGGCGCAAGCAACCAACTGCCGTGCGCGGACGATCTGCACGGTTCGGGCCTGTACGTGGCCGACGCGCCCGAGCCAAGACCGAAGGATGTTCCGGTGGTGCTGAGGACCTCGGTCACCCCTGACTACCTGCGCGCGCTCGAGATCCCACTGCTCGGCGGGCGATACCTGGACGAGCGGGACGGCCCTAATGCTCCCCGAGTGGCACTGGTGGACCAGTACACGGCCAGGCGCTTCTGGCCGCGCCGGGGCGCGGTGGGCCAGCGCCTCAAGCTGGGAGCCAAGCAGCCGCCGATCGAGATCGTAGGCGTGGTTGGAAATGCCGATCAGGGGCTGGCGGTGAAGATGATGAAGGGGCAGATTGGGCAGGTCTACGTGCCGGTGGCGCAGGAACCCAAGCCGGAGATGTCCCTGGTGGTGCGGACGGCCGGCGAGCCCCTGGCGCTGGTGGCGGCAATTCGGAGCGTAGTGCGCGGCGTGGACATCGACCAGCCGGTTTTCCAGGTTCAGACGCTCGATGAGGCGCAAGCCGCGAGCCGGGCGTCGCAGCGGCTGGCGGCGGTGCTGATCGGCGGTTTCGCGGGAGTGGGGCTGCTGCTGGCGACCATGGGGATCGCGGGCATCGTGGCGTACAACGCTTCGCAGCGCACGCGGGAGTTCGGGATCCGGGTGGCGCTGGGCGCGCGGCCCGTGGATGTGCTGCGCATCGTGGTGCGGCAGGCGCTGCTGCTGAGCGCGGCGGGCGCGGCGTTGGGGCTGGCCGGAGCGCTGGCGCTGGCGCGTTTGATGCGAAGTCTGCTGTACGGCGTGAGCGCGAGCGATCCGCTGACGCTGGCGGGAGTGGTGGCGCTTTTCGCGATGGTCGCGGCGGCGGCGAGCTACGTGCCAGCGCGCCGGGCGGTGCGGATGGATCCGCTAGAGGCGCTGCGGTGGGAGTAGGGGGGCTTCCACGACCCGACGGCTACGCGGCCACGGGCTGTTACTGACCGACTCCAACGGCGGAGCGCCTGGCGAGCGAAGAGTCCGAATATCCCGCATCGGTGGCTGGCCGAAGAAACGGCTGTATTCGCGGTTGAATTGGCTGGCGCTTTCGTATCCGACCTCGAAGGCCGCGCTTGCGGCGTCCAGACCATCCATGAGCATGCGGCCCCGCGCTGCCTGCAACCGAAACTGTTTCTGATACTGAAGAGGACTCATGGCGGTCAGCACCCGGAAATGATGATGCAGCGTGGACACGCCCATGCCCGCGATTTCTGCGAGATCTTCCACCCGTAGCGGCTTTGCATAGTTCGCCCCGATCCAGGCGATCGCTTTTGCCGTTCGCTGGCTCTGCTCTCCTAGCGTTGCAATCGCTCGAAGGCGTGCCCCCTCCGCACTGCGAAGGACTCGGTAGACGATCTCGCGTTGAATCAGGCCGCTGAGAAAGGGAAGGTCCCGCGGCGTGTCCAACAGGTCCAGGAGCCGGCAACAAGCACTGAGGAATCCCACCGTGGTCTCACCGGTCGCCATCGCAGGACTGTCGGGAGGCGCGTCAGCCACCTGAATCTCCTCCCGGCTGAGAAGCTCTCGGATCATGGGCATTTCGAGTTTGAGCGACAAGGCCAGGCAGGGCGCCTCTTCACTTGCCTCGATCACCCGGCTGACGACCGGCAGATCAGCCTGAAGGGGGCCGTGGGCGAGCAGTACGTCGTCTGAGGAAGAGCCGATGCAGTCGATGCACTCGAGGATCCTTCGCGGCGAGGCGGCGCTGGCCGCCGAGCCGGTCATCTGGAGGCGGGTCGGCCCGGGAGCCTCCGCCTCCGGGGCGGCGCCGGGGCACGGAGGAGACCCGCGCGAAGCGGCCGCTTTGCAGACGCGCGTCGCAGAGCTCGAGCGCGAGATGGAACGCCGCGAGCAGGCGGCCTTCCGCAAGGGCCTCGAACAAGGCCGCGCCGCCGCCGGGCAGGAGGCGGCGGCGCAATTGAAACCGGTCCTGGAGCGCTTCGCTCTCACCATCAACGAGCTTTCTTCGCACCGCCGCCAACTGCGCCGCGAAGCGGAAACCGACCTGGTGAAGCTGGCCATCGCCATTGCCCGCCGCGTGCTCCGCCGCGAGATGACCACCGATCCGGACGCCATGCTGGGCCTGGTCAAAGCCGCCCTCGAGAAGCTCGAGGGCCGGGAAATCGAGCGCGTGCGCGTCCATCCCGCCGATGCCGAAGCCGTGAAGCAACACCTGGAGCGGGCCCGCACAGCCGGCCGGTTCGAGGTAATCCCGGAACCGCGTCTGGAGCGCGGCGCGGCCATCTTCGAGACCTCCCGCGGCAGCCTGGACGCCTCCGTCGAGACCCAGCTCGACGAAATTCAGCGCGGCCTCATCGACCGCATCCGGGCCTGATATGGAACACCTGGATCTGGCCTCGCACATCGCCTTCCTCGAACGCGCCGAGCCGTTCCGCTGGGCCGGCACGGTGACGGACGTAGTGGGCCTGCTGATCGAGTCGGCGGGCCCGGCGGTGGCGCTGGGGGATTTCTGCGAGATCCAATCCGCCGCCGGGCAGCGCCTGCGCACCCAGGTGATCGGGTTTCGCGACGGCCGCGTGCTTTCGATGCCGCTCGAGGAGACCTCCGGCTTGCAGTTGGGAGACCGCATCGTGGCGCGCCGGGAGGCGGCCCGCGTCTCGGTGGGTCCAGGCCTGGTGGGACGCGTTCTCGACGGCTTCGGAACGCCGATCGACTCCGGTCCCGCCCTCGAGGCGCCCGACTCCTACGACTTGTTTCAGGCGCCGCCCGGGCCGCTCGAGCGCGAGCACATCACCCAGCCTCTGGTGACGGGCATTCGCGCCATCGACAGCCTGCTCCCCTGCGGCAAGGGGCAGCGCGTCGGCATCTTCGGAGGCAGCGGTGTGGGCAAGAGCACCCTGCTCGGCGCCATGTCGCGCCACAACTTCGCCGACGTCACGGTGATCGGCCTGGTGGGCGAGCGCAATCGCGAAGTGCGCGCCTTCATCGACCACGACGTGGGGCCGGAAGGCATGAAACGCTCGGTGGTGATCGCCGCCACTTCGGACCGCCCCGCGCCGCTGCGCGTGCGCGCCTGCTTCGTCGCGCTGGCCATTGCCGAGTACTTTCGCGACCGGGGCGCCGACGTGCTGCTGGTGATGGATTCGGTCACGCGCCTGGCCATGGCGCAGAGGGAAATCGGCCTGGCGGCCGGCGAGCCGCCCAGCCAGAAGGGCTATACGCCTTCGGTCTTCAGCCTGATGCCGCGCGTGTTCGAGCGCGCGGGCAGGTTTCGCAAGGGCTCCATTACGGGCTTCTTCACCGTCCTGGTGGAGGGCGACGATATGAACGATCCCATTGCCGACGCGGCGCGCGCCACGCTCGACGGGCACATCGTTCTCTCCAGGCAGTTGGCCGCCATGGGTCACTACCCGGCTATCGACATTCTGAACTCGGTGAGCCGTCTCAGCTCTGCCATCGCCACCGGCGACGAGCAGCAGTCTGCGCGGCGGCTGCGTGAGGCGCTGGCGGCCTACCACCAATCCGAGGACCTGATCCAGCTCGGCGCCTACGTCTCGGGCTCCAACCCCCAGCTCGACGCCGCCATTCGAGCCCGTCCCTCGCTGCTCGAGTTTCTGCGGCAGGAGGCGACCGCCAAGTCGCCTCTCCCGGAGACCGCGGCGCGCATGCGGGACCTCGCCGCCAAGCTCGGCTAGCCCATGCGCCGCCGAAACCAAAGCCAGGCTGGCCACGAATGAACACGAATGAACGGGAATTCAGAGCAAATGCCTTATCCGTGTGCCTGCGTATTCGTTCGTGGCCAAGATTGTGTTTCGAGCGCAGCGGCGAACCTCGCGGGAGCGGCGTGGGGCAGGCCGTTTGGCCTGCCCTGGCAGGCGGAAGCGCCTGCCCCACAGGACACTAGCCGATGCGCCGCTTCCAGTTCCGGCTCGAGAGCGTCCTGGGCTGGCGGGTGGTCGAGCTCGAGATCGAGGAAGGCCGTCTGGAGCGGCTCTTCACCGAACGGCGGGGTTGGGACGATCGGGCGCGGGCGCTCGAAGACCAGCGGCGCGAGTCCGCGCAACTGATCGCGGCCAAGACCCTCGACGGCCAGCAACTGGCCGCCTTCACCTATCACCGCCGGTACCTCGAGCGGGAGGCGGCGCGCATGGCCGCCCAGCGGGCGGACTGCGAGAAGCGCATCGCCGCCCAGCAGCAACGCGTGGTCGAAGCCGAGCGCAAAGTCCGCCTGCTCGAGCGCCTCAAGGAGCGCCGCCTGGCCGAATGGACCCTCGATTTCAACCGCGAGGTGGAAGCCCTGGCCTCGGAGACGTTCCTCTCCAAGTGGGCGCGGGAGAAAAGCCGCTCCTAGCTTGCCTCGCGCCTTAGCGCGCCTTCACGAAGGCCGCCAGCCGCTGCCTCAGCGACTGCGGCGCCTCCGCCTCCAGAATGCACACCCGCCCTTCATAGCGCTGCCCGATCACTCTCCCCAACTCGTGAATCAGGTTGATGGTGGCGCCGTCTCCGACCGGCACGCGAAACGTAGTCTTCGAGAGCGGATCGAGCGGCAGCATCTCGTCGATCGCCTCGAGCAGGCGCTCGATCCCCTGCCCCGTGCGCGCCGAAACCGCCACCGCCCGGGTTTCCGTCTTCGACTCCACGCCGTCCAGAATGCGCCGCCGCACCGCCTCCGGTTGCGCTTCGCCCCCGGGCGCCAGATCGATCTTGTTCAGCACCATCAGTTGCGGCGTCGGGCCGGCCCCAATCTCCGACAGCACCCGCAGCACCTGCTGGATCTGATGTTCGGCGTGCGGCGAAGAGACATCCACCACGTGCAGCACCAGCGCCGCCTCGGTCACCTCCTCGAGCGTGGCCCGGAACGCCTTCACCAGGTCCACCGGCAGGTTGCGAATGAACCCGACCGTGTCGCTGAGCAGTATGCGGCGCCTCGACGGCAGCACCAGCGCGCGCACCGTCGGATCGAGCGTGGCGAACATACGGGCATCGGCCAGGACCGCGGCGCCGGTCAGCCGGTTGAACAACGTGGACTTGCCGGCGTTGGTGTAACCCGCCACCGCCGCGGTCTGGAGCGGCACGGCCTGGCGCTGGCGCCTCTGCACGGCGCGGCTCGAGCGCACGCTTTCGAGATCCTGGGCGATTCTCCGGATGCGCGCGGATATGCGGCGCCGGTCCGTCTCGAGTTGCGTTTCGCCCGGTCCGCGGGTTCCGATGCCGCCGCCCAGCCGCGACATCTCGACGCCGCGGCCCGTAAGGCGCGGCAGCAGGTAGTTCAACTGCGCCAGCTCCACCTGAAGCTGGCCCTCCCGTGTGCGCGCGCGGCGGGCGAAGATGTCCAGGATCACCTGGGTGCGGTCGACCACCCGGCAGTCGAAAGCCCGCTCGAGGTTGCGCTGCTGCGTGGGCGTGAGGTCGTGATCGAAGACGGCCAGGACGGCGCCGGCTGCCCGGGCCTGCCCGGCCGCTTCCTGCACTTTTCCCGATCCGATAAGCGTGGCGCCTTCGATGCGTTCGCGCGCTTGCAGAATGGTACCCGCGATTTCGGCGCCGGCGCCGCGCACCAGCGTCGCCAGCTCTTCGAGCGACTCCTCGGCCGAATAGTCCGGCCCGCCGCCGGACGCGCCCCCGCGCTTCCCGGCGCGGCCTTTGATTTCCAGACCGACCAGCAGGGCGCGTTCCGAAACCGGCCGCGCGCGCAGAATCAGCCCTCCGCCGTTTCACTGCCCGCGCCGCCACCAGGCTGCGAACCTGTGCCCGGCGACTGGCCAGCCGCGCCAAAGCTGTGCGCCGTCTTGGCCACCACCACCGTCGAGATCGCGTGCTTGAAGATCAACTGCTCCTGGCTGTTGGACTCCAGAATCAGCGAATACTTGTCGAAGCTCTTAATGCGCCCCGATAGCTTCACTCCGCTCATCAGGTAAATGGTTAGAAAGGTCTTGTCCTTTCGCGCGTTGTTCAGAAAGGCTTCCTGGATGTTCTGCGCCGGCTTTTCCATTGTTATTTCCTTTGGCCCGGGAGGGTTCATAGTCCAAGCGACTTGTGGCCCAGCGCCGAATGCGATTTTACACCAAAAACGCGGCTTCGCGCCGCCCGGCGCCCCCGCGTACACTGGAAACGTGGCGCCGCCCATCAGGACCGTCATTTTCGACCTCGGAAACGTCGTCATCCCCTTCGATATCCAACGTGGGTACGCGGCCTTGCAGGCCCACTGCCGGTACTCTCCCGCCGAGATCGCAAGCCTGGTTCGCGCCACCGGTATCGTGCCGCAGCTCGAAGCTGGCCAAATGTCGCCGCAGGACTTCGTTCGCCGCTTCTCCGAGACTCTTGGGCTCGACATCGGCTACGAGCGCTTCTGCGAGTTGTGGAACGGCATCTTCCTTCCCGGCGAGCTCGTGCCGGCGTCTCTGCTGGCCGGCCTGCACCGCCGCTATCGGCTGCTCGCGCTTTCGAATACCAATGCCATCCACTTCGACACCGTGCGCCGGGAGTACCCGATCCTGAAACACTTCGACGATTGCGTTCTCTCCTTCGAGGTGGGCGCCGCCAAGCCCGACGCGCGGATCTACCAGGCCGCTCTGGCCCGCGCCGGCTGCCTCCCTGGTGAATGTTTCTTCACAGACGATGTACCATCGTATGTAGAAGCGGCCCAGCACGCAGGAATGGAGGCGGTGCGATTCGAGTCGGTTCCCGGGCTCGAGCGGGACTTGGCGGCACGGGGGATCGTCTGGAGTAGATGAAGTGGGTATTAAGGCCCTTTACCAGAGCCGCGTCTGGGGCGTATAATACGAGCAACTATGAGCGTTTCGCCATAGCGAAATGCAACATGTAAGGAGCGGGCATGCCTGACGACAGCCTCACCGTAGTCGATAACAGGACCTCGACGTCCTACACCCTTCCCATTCACAACGGCACCATTCGCGCCACCGACCTGCGCCAGATCAAGACCGGTCCGGACGACTTCGGATTGATGCCTTACGACCCCGCCTTCATGAACACGGCGTCCTGCGAGAGCCGGATCACCTTCATCGACGGCGACAAGGGCATTCTCCGCTACCGCGGCTATCCGATCGAACAGTTGGCGGAGCATTGCACGTATCTGGAGGTGGCCTATCTGCTCATCCACGGCGAGCTTCCGGACCGGCAGCAACTGGCCGACTGGGAAGCGGGCGTCAGGCGCCACGCCAGTATCCGCGAGAACATCAAGAAGTTCATGGAAGGCTTCCGCTACGACGCGCATCCCATGGGCATGCTGGTCAGCTCCATCGCCGCCATGTCCACGATCTACCCGGAATCGCGCCACATCCACGATCCGGAAATCCGCGCCCGCCAGATCCGCCGCCTGTTCGCCAAGGTGCCCATCATCGCCGCGTACATCTACCGGCTCTACCAGGGCTACGCGTTCGTTCCGCCGGATCCGGACCTCAGCTACACCGAGAATTTCATGAACATGCTGTGGCGGAAATCCGAGGGTAGGTTCCACCCCAACCCGGTGCTGGCGCACGCCCTCGACGTCCTCTACATTCTGCATGCCGACCACGAGCAGAATTGCTCCACCAGCACCATGCGCGAGGTTGGCAGCTCGCACGCCGATCCCTACGTGGCCGCGGCGGCCGCGGCGGCGGCGCTCTCCGGCCCGCTCCACGGCGGCGCCAACGAGGAAGTGCTCCACATGCTGGCCGAGATCGGCTCGAAGGACAAGATCCCCGCCTACATCCAGCGCGTGAAGCAGGGCGAGTGCAAGCTCATGGGCTTCGGCCATCGCGTCTACAAGAACTACGATCCGCGGGCCCGCATCTGCCAGCGGATCGCCAACGAGGTCTTCGAGGTTACCGGCCGCAACCCCAAAATCGATATCGCTATCGAGCTCGAGCGCATCGCCCTCGACGACGACTACTTCGTCAAGCGCAAGCTCTATCCGAACGTCGACTTCTACTCCGGGATCATTTACCAGGCCATGGGATTCCGGCCCGAGATGTTCACGGTGCTATTCGGCATCGCGCGCACCGCGGGCTGGCTGGCGCAGTGGGAGGAACTGCTCGGCGACAAGGAGCAGAAGATCGCGCGCCCGCGCCAGATCTACCTGGGCCACGAATGCCGCGACTTTGTGCCCATGGAGCAGCGCGAGCCCGCCGCGGCCGCCGTGCGCTAACCGCTCTCTGTCCGATGGGCGGGGCGGCATCACAAGCAGTGGCGTGAGACCGGGCAGCAGAGCCCCCCGAAAGCTCCGCTAAAGCCCATGGGCCAAAGTAGTACGCTGCTTTTTCGGATGATCTGCCCGCGAATTGAGTATTAGCACGCAGGAGGATCTACTTCCGATGAAGAAACCGTTACACCCCATCGTTGTCCGCCAGCGCCAATAGATGGCAAAGGACAAGCTTCTCAGGGAGATCGAAGCGCTTTGCGTCGAAGTCGACGAGCTGCCGGACGGCGACCCTCGCCGCTCCGAGCTTGTCAATCGCATCTTCGACCTCAACGTCGAGCACCAGGCCGAAGGTTAGACTCCAACAGTAGGTATACAAAACGCTTGACCTCGCCGAGGGGACTTCCCTGTCAGCCAACCCCGGCGAACGCCTCCGGGAACCGAACTAATTCGGCAGACAAGCCGCGATTTCAGACACGAGAGCGCGCGCGAGTGCGATGGCTTCTTGCGCTTCCTCGACAGAGGGAGCATAAGGCTCGCCGGGATAGCGGAAGCGGACGGCGTACTTGTTCAGGGGCGCGGCGCGGCCTGCGAGGGCGCCCAATCCGGGAGCAGGCAGGGCAGCGAGGCTTGCGAGTTCTTCGAGGTTGTGGATCTTCGCGAAGGGTTGGTCGTGCCAGGTCAGCAGGCCCTTCAAGGCCATCTCGACGGACTGCTGGGCGTGAAACAGGGCGTCCCGAACGAAGGGCGGCCGGGCGGTGAGATCGTGTTCCGCATTACGGAGGTTTTCGAGCGATCGGGAGAGCCAGTCCTCGGTGTCGCGGGCGCGAAGGTCGTCAGGCTGCATAGAGGAGGCGGCCTTCTCGGGCTACGGCGGCCGGGAGAGAGGCTTTCAGTGGCAGCCTCCCTTCAAAATCCGAGGCCCGATAAATCAGGAGGTCCACCGCGACGCTTGTGCCAACCAGGGCTTGATAGCCGAGGCGTTCATCCTGAAGCTCCAGAGGAGCGGCATCGGGGACGACGATGAGGATGTCGTAGTCGCTGTCCGGTCCGGCATCGCCACGCGCTGCAGACCCAAAGAGGTAGACCTTCTGCGGCCGATAGGCTGCAATCAAGCGCCGTAGCACTTCCGCGACGATGGGGGCGTCCGGATGCGGAACGGCGCGCACGGCTGCCGGAATCCTCTCAGTCTGCATTGACTGTATTAGTTTACAGGAGTCGGGAGACAGGAGTCAGCATCGGGCCAAGGCGGCTACCTGGGCTTCTGCTCGGGCAGGATGATCGTCGTGTCGCCTTCGCGCTGGTAGCGCAGTTGCTTCCGGATCTCCAGTTCCTGCTCCGAGCGGCTCTCGCGCAGCTTGCGCACGTGCTCCTGCTTTTCCTTGAGCTCCACTTCCAGATCGGCGTTCTCCTTCTGGAGACGGCGAATGGCCTCGTGGCTCGCCGTCAGATGCCCGATGGCCTGCGGCACACGGAGCCCGAAGAACAGGAACGCCGCGACCGCCAGGAGCACGCAAACGCGGCCGGCGCGAAGTACGACTGATTTCATCTCTACATTGTTTATAATCCTGTTTGACCGTGCGCGCCACTGGAATCTCGCGGCGGCCCCCGAATTCTCTCGCCAGGAGGCGGCTTGACCGACAAGATCGTCGTTCTCGTCACGTGCAGCTCGGTGGAGGAAGGGCGCAAGATCGCGCGCGCGCTGGTCGAGCGCCGCCTGGCGGCCTGCGTGAACGTTGTCACCGGCATCGAGAGCGTCTACCGCTGGAAGGGCGCCGTGGAAGAAGCCTCCGAGTGCCTGCTGCTGGCGAAGACCACGCGCGGCCGGTTTGACCCGCTGCAGTCCGCTGTCCGGGAGCTGCACTCCTACGAGCTGCCGGAGGTCGTCGCCCTACCTATCGTGGATGGCGTCGAGGCGTATCTGAGCTGGATTGAGACATCGGTCGCATGAAGCCCACCCGCGCGCGGCACATCGTCGTTCTGTTCGCCATCGGCCTGGCGGTCATCACCTACATCGATCGCGTGTGCATTGCGCAGGCCGCGCCTTATATCCGCGAGGAGCTGCACTTCTCGAAGGTGCAGATGGGCTACGTCTTCGCCGCCTTCGTGTGGGCTTACTCGGTGTTCGAGATTCCCGGCGGCTGGATGGGCGACTGGCTCGGCCCCCGCCGCGTCCTGCTGCGCGTCGTAACCTGGTGGAGCCTCTGGACCGCCGCCATGGGCTGGATGTGGAACCTGGCCTCGATGACCATCGCCAACGGCCTGTTCGGCGCGGGCGAGGCAGGCTGCTTCCCGAATCTCACCAAGGTCTTCACAACCTGGTTGCCGAAGCACGAGCGCGTGCGCGCACAGGGCCTCATGTGGATGAGTGCGCGCTGGGGCGGCGCCTTCACGCCCATGCTAGTGGTGTGGATGCTGCATTGGGTCACCTGGCGCCAGGCATTCCAGATCTTCGGGCTCCTGGGCATCGTCTGGGCCGTCCTGTTCTACCGCTGGTTCCGCGACGACCCGCGCCAGCACCCCGCCGTCAACGCCGCCGAGCTGGCGCTACTCGCGGGTTCGGAAAAGCACGCCTCCGGCCACGGAAACGTGCCCTGGCGCAAGATGCTCGCGAAGCCCTCCGTCTGGCTGCTCTGGATCCAGTACTTCTGCCTGTGCTACACGTTCTGGTTTTACGTGACCTGGCTGCCTACCTATCTGCACGAGTACCGCCATCTCGACGGGGCTTACGCGGCCCGGCTGGCCGGTTTCCCGCTGCTGTTCGGCGGCGTCGGCTGCGCGGTGGGCGGCTTCCTCGCGGCCCGCACCGCGGGCTGGATGGGCAGCGTCAAAGTCGCCCGGCGCTCCATGGCCGCCGCCGGCTCCCTGGGCGCGGCCGTGCTGCTGATGGTTCACACCGGCATCCGGGATCCGTTTTGGGCCATGGTGGCGATGGGCTTCGCCTGCTTTGCCAACGACCTCATCATGCCCAACGCCTGGGGCGCCTGCATGGACATCGGCGGCAAGTACGCGGGCACGCTCTCCGGCTCGATGAACATGATGGGCAACCTGGCCGGCGGCTTCGCGGCCGTGGCCGCGGGTTACCTGCTCCGCGCCACCAACAACAACTGGCTGGTGCCGCTCCACGTGATGGCGGCCCTCTACCTGGTCGGCGTGGTGTGCTGGCTGCTGCTCGACCCGGTCACGCCGTTCGATGCCGTCACGGAACCTGCCAGCTCCTGAGCCAGCCGGGAACGCGCGCCTGCATCGCGGCCACCGACCTCTCCAGCTCGGCCCGCTCTTCGGGATCGAGCGCGCGCGGCTCCTCGACCGCAGCCACGGCGTTGGTCACCTGCTGCACGCTGGCGCAGCCAAGCAGCGTGGCCGCGAGCGCTGCGTTACCGAGGATGCCGCGGATCGCCAGACGCGCGCGCCAGCCATCGCAGCCGTCGCCGCGAAACAGCGCGCCCCCGCCGAACGGCTTGATCCCGAGGACGCCCGTGTCGCGATCCTGGGCCGCCGCGAAGACGCTATTGTCCGCGGCGGGCCGCGCACCCGCGGGCACCGGGAACAGAACCACCTCGATTTGTTCCGGGTACTTCGCGATCATCCGGCGCAGCCAGGCCGCGTCGTGGCTCGAGACGCCGGTGAAGCGCGCCTTGCCCTGCCGTTTGGCCAGCGCCAGCGCCTCGGCGGTCGCTTCCTCGATCCGCCGCCGCTCGCCCGCGTCCTCGATCCCATCCACCGGCAGCGAGATGCGCCACAGATCCACGGCCTCGATCTTCGCCTCCGCCAGGCTCTCCTCCAGGCCCTCCACCAGCCGGCCCGCGCTGCGCCATTCCGGGAACCGTGGTTCGCGCGTGTGCCACGAGTAGCCCAGGTGCATCGCGCCGCGCCGGCCCGCGAGCGCCCGGCTGTAGGCCAGGACCTCGGGAGGAGAGCAGGCGTCCACGTAGTTGACGCCGAGCTCGATGGCGCGGCTCACCACTTCATGCCGGTTGGCGATGAAATCCGGGGCGTGTAAGTTCTCGAAGTCGGCCTGGTCGTAGCCCGAGCCCTGGAACGGCCGCCCGAGCACAGCTTCGAGACCCCTCCAGTGCCCGCCCAGTCCCACCGCCGAAATCATGAGCCCGGTCCTGCCGAGCCGCCGGTATTCCATGGCCGAATGCCAGTCTAGCGCGCTACGATCTGGTGAGGTGAAGACTAACGCCGCCCGCCAGCTCGATCGACTGGGAATCCGCTACGAGCTGCGCGACTACGAGGTCGGTGAGGAGCACTTGGACGCCGCCACCGTGGCCGCCAAGGTCGGCCTCCCGGCGGAGCAGGTCTTCAAGACGCTGGTGGCGCGCGGCGACCGCACCGGCGTTCTGATGGCCGTGATTCCGGCGAACGCGGAGCTCGATGCGAAAGCGCTGGCGCGGCTATCGGGCGACCGCCGCGTCGAGCTGGTTCCGCTCAAAGAAGTGCAGCCGCTCACCGGCTACGTTCGCGGCGGGGTCACGGCGCTCGGCCTCAAGCGCGCCTTACCGGTTTGGGCCGATGAAACCATCGAGCTTTTCGACGTGATTTCGGTCTCGGCCGGAGTCCGCGGCACGCAGATCTTGCTGGCGCCGGCAGATTACCTGCGCACGGTGGGAGCCACGGTGGGGCCGATCGGGCGGCGTTAGTTGCAGGTCCGATGCAGGATGTGCACCGCCGCGGAGCGTAAGATGCCATCGGCGGGTGCGCCCGTCTTTGTATTGTGCTCGTTACGCTCCGCAGCCGTCAGCGAGTGCCTGGCACGACAAGTGCTCTATCAAACGGGAAAGAGGAGAGTGAACCAATGTCCCGTTTCTGGAATACGGCCCTGCTAAGTGCCGCCCTTATGGTGCCAATCGCGATGGCGCCGACAGTTCTGCGAGCCGACGACCAAAAGACCGCCCGTACCTACCACGACAAGAAGCACAACGACGATCATCAATGGAGCAGCCACGAAGATCAGGCGTATCGTGCGTGGGGAAAAGAGAACCATCGCAAATACAGAGAGTTTTCCAAGCTCAATGACAACGATCAGCAAGCATACTGGGGCTGGCGTCACGAGCATTCGGATGCTCTGCTCAAGATCGACATACGTTAGACCCGGCCGCATTCGCTCTGGGAACGCCCAGCAGATCGCAGAAAGCAGCGGCTCTCCGCTCGAAGCCTCGAGGGGGTGAGAGCAAACGTTCCCTGGCAAGAGAACTGGAGAGTCGCTATCGATTACGGACAGTTACTTTGTTTACAAAGGAGAAATGAAATGCTCGGCTTAGGAGTGCTCGGAACCATTATTGTGATCGTGTTAGTAGTTTGGCTCATCCGCAGAGTGTGAACGAGGCCCTCACACCTTAACAAACCACTTACGCCGGTACATGCCGTAGGCGACCGCGTACAGCAGCAGCACGCAACAAACCGCCCACAGGAGCGACGCGTTGAGCGGGCTGGCCAGGGGCGCAAAGAGGTGGCCGTAGAGGAATCCGTGCAGCGAAACCGGCTCCGGCCCGCTGACGCTGACGTGAATCACGTCCAGCAGAACTTCGATTGCGCCCGAGAGGATGTACACCGCGATCGCGTTCATCCCGTAAATCGCAAACGGCGTGGACCATCCGCGGTGCCCCTTCACGTCCACCAGCCAGTAGCAGCACGCGAAGACGATCGACGCCAAGCCCGCCATGAACACGGCGTAGGAGCTCGTCCACAGATTCTTGTTGATCGGGAACCAGACGTTCATCACGAGTCCGGCGAACACCAGCGCGTTGCCTCCGAAGAACATCCACGCGGTCTTCTCGGCGGCCGTGAGCGCGGAACGCAGCAGGCGCCCGGCGAGGATTCCGAACAGAGTCGTGGCGATCGCGGGCAGCGTGCTGAGCAGGCCTTCCGGGTCCCAGGTTCGCGTCTGCGACCACATGTGGTTGCCGAGCACCATGCCGTCGACGTATTGCGCCAGGTTGGCGCCATTCTCGAGCACTCCCGCGCCCACGCCGGGGACGGGCACCAGCTTCATGAGCATCCAGTAGCCTGCCAGCAGGCTGGCAATCCAGATCGCCTGGCCGCGCCACGCGGTGAGCAGAAAGATGGCCCCGGCAATCAGGTAGCACACGGCAATCCGCTGCAGCACGCCGGGGATGCGCCACGTCGCCAGGTGAAAGCTCGGGAATCCGTTCAGCACCAGGCCCAGCCCGAAGATGATGGCGGCGCGCCGTGCCGTGTGCAGGAACAGCCGCAGGCGGTTGTCACCCCGCTCGACCCGCTTGGCGAACGAGAGCGTCATAGCCACGCCGACGATCCAGAGGAAGAAGGGGAAGACGAGGTCCGTGAACGTCCACCCGTGCCACACTGCGTGGCGCAGCGGAGGATAGACCGCGACCCAGCTTCCGGGATTGTTCACCAGGATCATCGAGGCAATGGTGGCGCCGCGGAAAACGTCGAGCGACACCAGACGGCCCCCGGTCCCGACGGGATTGGCGGTCGCGCTACGGGCGGTTTCCGGCATGGGCGTGGACATAGTGTGGACCCGCGCCACAGGATAGCATGGCCCGTGGCCGATGGCTGCATAATGGTGAGGATGTCTTCCGCAACGGCAGCGCTCAGCAAGTACGAGGCCGTCATCGGCCTCGAGGTCCACGTCCAACTGGCGACGCGGTCGAAGATCTTCTGCCGGTGTCCGGCCGGCTTCGGCGCGGCGCCGAACACGAACGTCTGCCCGGTGTGCCTGGGCCTTCCCGGCGCGCTGCCGGTGGCGAACCGCGCCGTGATCGAAATGGCGATGAAGGCCGCCTTCGCGTTGAATTGCGAGGTGCGGCCGTTCTCGCGCTTCGCGCGCAAGAACTACTTCTATCCCGACCTGCCCAAGGGCTACCAGATCAGCCAGTACGATCAGCCGCTGGCCGAGCACGGCTTCGTCGAGGTCGCCGTGGACGGGGCGACGAGCCGCATCGGCATCACGCGCGTTCACCTCGAGGACGACGCCGGCAAGAGCCTGCACGAGGGCTTTCCGGATTCCGCTCGCTACACCTACGTGGACTTGAACCGCAGCGGCACGCCCCTGATCGAGATCGTCACCGATCCCGACATTCGCAGCTCGGACGAAGCCTATGCCTTCCTGACGGAGCTGAAGCAGCGGCTGCAATACATCGAGGTCTCCACCTGCGATATGGAGAAGGGCCACCTGCGTTGCGATGCCAACGTCTCGGTCCGCCCGCGGGGCCAGGAGCGGCTCGGCACCAAAGCCGAGGTGAAGAACATGAACTCGTTCCGCTTCCTGAAAATGGCCCTCGAATACGAGATTTCGAGGCAGGTGGCGCTCATCGAGAGCGGCGGCCGGGTGGAGCAGGAAACGCGGCTCTACAACCCGGATACGGACGAGACCGTGGGCATGCGCTCGAAGGAGCAGGCGCACGATTACCGCTATTTCCCCGAGCCCGACCTGGTGCCGCTGCGCATCGGCGATGCCTGGCGCGAGCGGGTGCGGAGCGAGATGCCGGAGCTGCCGGCGTCGCGACGGGCGCGCTTCGTCGCCGCCTACGGGCTGCGCGAGTACGACGCCGAGGTGCTCACGGCGGCGCGCGAGACCGGCGACTACTTCGAGAAGGCAGCCGCGGCGGCGGGCGATCCGCGGGCGGCGGCCAACTGGGTGATGGGCGACCTAGCCGCGACGCTCAAGGAAGCCGGCAAGGGAATAGCCGAATCGCCCGTTTCGGCCGAACAGCTCGGCGAGCTGATCGCCTGCATCGCCAAGGGCGAGATTTCGGGCAAGCAGGCCAAGGACGTCTTCGCCAAGATGTTCGCCAGCGGCGAATCCGCGGGCGCGGTCATCGAGCGCTACGGTCTGAAGCAGATCAGCGACGCGGGCGCGCTGGCGAAGATCGTCGACGAGGTTCTGGCCGCGAACGCCAAGCAGGTGGAGCAGTACAAAGGCGGCAAGACCAGCGTGCTCGCCTTCTTCGTCGGCCAGGTCATGAAAGCCAGCCGCGGCCAGGCGAACCCGGCGGCGGTGAACCAACTCCTCAAGGAGAAGTTGGGCTGAGCGGCGCAGCGGATGCCCCCCTCCCGGTTTGGGCTACGCTGAGAAAAGAATGCCCCGCGCAGGCTCGGGATGGTGCGTGCTGGCGCTGGCCGCGATGGCCTGGGGACAGGCGCGGCCGGCAGCCATCCGCTATGCCTCGATCATCGGCGCGGTCCTCGATGACGCAACGGGAGCGCCGGTTGCGCGCGCCGTGGTGAAGCTCCAGACCCAGGCCGCCGAGCCCTCGGACGCCGTGGCTTGGACCGACGACCGGGGCGCGTTCTCGTTCTCCCGGGTCCCCCCGGGGCGGTACCTCCTCTCCGCGCGCCGCGACGGCTACGAGATGACGCGCTTCGGCACCGTCGCCCGCGAGCAGCCGCCCGAGGTGCTCTCGCTGGCCTCGGGAGAGGAGCGGCGCATCGCGCTCCGCATGCGGCCCGTCGGATCGATTTCAGGAACCGTGAGCGACACGGACGGCGACCCTCTGCCTGGCGTGAACGTGAGCGCGCTCACCCCCGGATACTATCGCCGCAAGCTCCACTACACGACGACGCGCGCGGCGCAAGCCGATAACCGGGGCCGCTACCGCATCGCCGGCCTTCCGGCCGGGAAGTACATATTGATGGCGAATCCGCTGGGAACGCGACCGGCGGCGCTGCCGGAGGTCGTGCGGGGGCAGGCGGAGGAGGAGTCGAGATTCGCGCCGCAGTTTTATCCCAACGCGGATCGCATTGCCGCCGCGACTCCCGTCGTGCTCGCGCCCGGCAGGAATCTGGAGGCCTTCGACTTTCACTTGTCGCCCCAATCGGTGAGCAAGGTCGCGGGAAAGGTCATCCTTCCCTCCGACGCCGGGCCCAATGCGCAGGTAACGGTGATGGTTCACCCGGAGGACGAGGCCGGCGAGGGCTTTTCTGGTGGCGTCGGCGCGAGCCAGGCCGACGGCGCCTTCGAGATCAACGACCTGCTTCCCGGCAGGTACGCTGTGACCGCGAATTTCAGTGCGCAAGGCCGCCCGTATCGCGGCGTGGAGCACGTTGAAGTGGAGCACAGCCCCGTAACCGTCACCCTCCGCCTGGATCCGGGCGTGGAACTCGCTGGCTCGGTCCGCCTCGAAGGAGATGCCGGAGGCGAGCCGCCGCATTTCCGCGTTTCGCTGGTTCCGGGCGACGGCCTTCCGAATTACGGCCCTGCTCCGGAGGCGGAGGTGAAGCCGGACGGCAGCTTCCGAATTCCGAACGTGCTCCCCGGCGTATGGGACATCGGCGTCGAGCCGGTCCCGCAGGGCGGCTACATCAAGTCGATGCGGCTGGGCGACCAGGACGTGCTGACGGAAGACATGCTGATCGGACCCGAAACCAGCGAGCCGCTGAGGATCGTCATCAGCACGCGCGGCGCGGTGGTGGACGGCGCGGTGACCGGCGCCGCCGGAGAGAAGGCGAAGAAGGCATACGTGCTCCTGGCGCCGGCAGGCCGGCGGGAGAACGTCTGGACCTTTTATCGGGTCGTGCCTGCCGATGAGAACGGCCACTTCGAGTTCAAGGGCGTCACGCCGGGCGCCTACACACTCTATGCGCTCGCGCGGATGGACAGCAACCCCAGCCAGGATCCCGACTTCCTGAAATCCCTGGGCGGGCTCGGAGAGGCGATCGAAGTGGAGGAGGGCGGCCACGTGACCCGCGAGTTGCCGCTGATCCTCGAAGCGGAGACGAAATGAGCGCTGAGCGGCAGTGGTGCGCAGCGATCCTTCTGGCGGCGTCGGCTGCGCTGGCGCAACAGCCGACGCAGCCCGCGGCCGACCCGGCAACGGCATCCATCGAAGGAACGGTGCTGGATGCCGTGACGGCCACGCCCATACGAAAGGCGGACGTCCGGCTGAACGGCGCCGGCTTGCAAGGGGGCGCGCAAACGAACCTGAGGGCGGGCACCGACGCCAGCGGACACTTCGCGTTTCGCGCCTTGCCGGGCGGCACATATTGGCTCAATGCCCAGCATCCCAGTTATGGCGCGGCCATGGACGTCCGCTCCCAGATCAAGCTGGCGTCGGCAGAACAGAAGAGCGGAATCGAGATCCGGCTGCCCCCGCGAGGAAGCATCGGCGGGAAGGTGGTGGACGAGTTCGGCGCTCCGGTAGCGAACTGTTCCGTCAGCGCGTTGCTGCCCCAATCTGCGGGTGGCCGGCATAGGCTTACGGCGCGGGGCGCCGGAGCGACCAACGATGGGGGCGAGTATTCGATCCAAGGGCTCGACAAAGGCCGCTATTATGTGTCCCTGCGGTGCCGCGGCGAGTTGGAGGCTCCGCACCCGCTGATGCCGGCCCGCGACCCGCTCAAGCCCTCCCTGGTCTACGCTCCGCAGTTCTACCCGGACGCACCGGACGCAAGTGCCGCTACCCGCCTCAAGGTGACGCCGGGAACCGAGACGCAGGGCGTCGACTTCCAGGTGCGCCGCGTTTCCGGCGTGACGGTGCGGGTCCGCGTCGATGTACCGGATTCCTCGGTGTTGCAGAACGTCCGCGTCCAACTGCTTCCGCCCAGCCTCGACCCCTTCCAAGGAGCGACGTTCGGCGCCGTTCTGGACCGGCGCACCGGAGACTTTCAGATTCGTGGGGTCACGGCCGGGTCGTATGTGCTGATCGCGAACACGTTCGGCAACGGTCCCGTCTACCAGGCCCAGTTGCCGGTCCAGATCGGCACCGCGCCGCCGGATCCGATCCGCCTCGTGCTCACGGCGGCTTCGGCAATGAGCGGAACTGTGGAAGTGGAGGGCGACAACCCGCCTGCCCTCGAGCGCCTTCGAGTTACGCTCGAACCGCTCGGCAACCTCTTCTTTGCGCAGCAGCCGCAGGCGCAGGTGGACAAAGACGGCAGCTTCACCCTGACGGGCGTGACTTCGGGGAGATGGCGCCTTAGCGTGGGAGGAGGGCCCTACGTCAAATCGCTCTCCATCGGAAACAAGGACGTATCGCCGTACGGATTCGACCTGGCGCCGGGCGCGGCCGGTCCCATCCGCATTCTCGCGAGCACCAAAACCGGCCAGGTGCAGGTTACGATGTCGGCCTCGGCCGCCGGGGGCGGCGGGGTGGGCCTCCTGCTGGTGCCGGCCGACCCGGAACGCTTCGAAAGCCGCCTTACGCGGGTGGGTATGATCGGTGGCGACAGGACGACGATTTCCGGCGTCGTGCCGGGGCGCTACCGCTTGTTCGCTTTCGAAGGGGCCGCAGGCTGGGGCGTGCAGCAGCAGCCGGACGTTCTCAAAGCGCTCGAAGGCCACGCGCCGCTCGTCGAAGTGGGAGAGGGCGAGACGGTCCAGGCGGCGGCGGAGCCGATCGAGGCCGGCAAGATCGAGAAAGCGCTCGAGGACGCGGAGACAAGATGAGCGCGGGGTGGCGGCGGTTGTGCGCGACCATCTTCCTGGCGGCATGGCTTGCGCCGGCGCAACAGCCGCCGCAGCCCGCGGCCGACCCGGCAACGGCATCCATCGAGGGCAGGGTGTTGGACGCCGCGACCGGTGAGCCGATCAGAAAGGCGGAGGTGGAGCTGAACGGCGTTGCCGCGCAGGGGGGCGAGCAAACATACCTGACTGCGGGGACGGACACCAGCGGGCGCTTCGCGTTTCGCGCCCTGCCGCCCGGAACCTATTGGCTGGACGCCCGACACCCCGGCTATGCGGTCGCCACGGAGGCCGGTGCCGAGGTCACGCTGCCGTTCGGAGAACGGAAGAGCGGAATCGAGATCCGGCTTTCCCCGCGGGGGAGCATCGGCGGGAAGGTGGTGGACGAGTTCGGCGCTCCGGTCGCGAACTGTCCGGTAAACGCGCTAGAACCACGATCCCAGGGTGGGCGGCACACTCTGAGAGTCGGGGGCAGCGCGGCTACCAACGACCGCGGCGAATACTTGATCCAAGGGCTCGATCAGGGCCGCTATTATGTGTCGGTGCGATGCGACAGCGAGTTGGAGGCGCCGCACGGGCTGATGCCGGCCCGCGACCCGGGCAAGCCCACCCTGGTCTACGCTCCGCAGTTCTACCCGGGCGTGCCGGAGGCTAGCAGCGCCACCCGCCTGAGGGTCGCGCTTGGGACCGAGACTCAGGGCGTCGATTTCCAGTTGCGCCGTGTTTCGGCCGTAACGGTGCGGGTCCGTGTCGAGGCGCCGGACCCTTCCGTTCTGCTGAGCCGGAACGTCCACGTCCAATTGCTTCCGCCCAGCCTGGGCCCCTTCGATGGACCGGCATTCGGCGCAGCCGTGGAGCGGCGCACCGGCGAGCTTCTGATTCGCTCGGTCGTACCAGGGTCGTATGTGCTGGTGGCGCAAACTTACGGCAACGGCCCCCTCTACCACGCCCAGTTGCCGCTCCGGATCGGCACGGCGCCGACGGATCCGATCCACGTCGTGCTCGCGCGAGCTCGGGAGATAAGCGGAACGATGCAAATGGAGAGCGATAATCCGCCCGCTCTCGACCGCCTTTTAGTCATGCTCGAGCCGCTGGGCGGCTTTGTCTTCGCGCGGCCAGGGGCGAACGTGAACAAGGACGGCACCTTTACCCTGGCGGACGTGACGCCCGGAAGATGGCGCCTGAGCCTGAGCGTGGAGGGAGTGCCCTACATCAAATCGCTCTCCATCGGAGACAAGGACGTATCGCCCTACGGATTCGACCTTGCGCCGGGCACGGCCGGTCCCATCCGCATTCTCGCGAGCACCAAAACCGGCCAGGTGCAGGCGACGACGCCAGCCGCGCCAGCCGAGGGCGGCGCCGTGGGCTTCCTGCTCGTACCGGCCGATCCAGACCGCTTCGAAAGCGGCCAGGTGCGGGCGGGTGGGGCTGGCCGCGGCGGGCAGACGACCATCCGCCGCGTCGTGCCGGGCCGATACCGTTTGTTCGCTTTCGGTGGGGCCGTGAACTGGGGCCTGCTGCAGCAGCCGGAAGCGCTCAAGGCGCTCGAAGGCCGTGGGTCGCTCGTCGAGGTGGGCGAGGGGGAGACGGTTCAGGCCACGGCGGAGCCGATCGCAGGCGGAGATCTCGAGAGAGCGCTTCAGGACGCGCAGTAGCGGCCTACTCGTACCGTAGCGCCTCGACCGGATCCAGACGCGCGGCCTTCGCGGCGGGCCAGATCCCGAAGAACAGGCCGACGCCCACCGAGACCGACACGCCCATCCCCACGGCCCACATGGGGATCATCGTGGGCAGGTCGGGAAAGACCAGCTTGGCGATCAGCGAAAGCACCCAGCCGAGCAGGATGCCCAGCAATCCGCCCACGCCGGTCAGCACCACCGCCTCGGTCAGGAACTGGGCGACGACGTCGCTGCGGCGCGCTCCGACGGCTTTCCGCACGCCGATCTCCTTGGTGCGCTCCGTGACCGAAACGAGCATGATGTTCATTACGCCCACGCCGCCCACCAGCAGTCCGATCGAGCTCAGGATCACCATCACCAGGGCCGTGACCGCCATCATGTTGCGGAACTCCTCGATCATCTGCTCGGCGGTGGTGAGATCGAAGTTATCCGGCGCATTCTGCTTGAGGCGGCGCTCCTGGCGCAGAATCCCGTGCACTTCGTCCATGGCTTCGGCGACCTTGCCGTCGTAGGCCACGATGACCAGCATGTTCTCCCGCGCGCTCGGGTACATCTTCCTCATCGTGTAATACGGCAGCAGGACGCGCAGGTCTTCCTGCCCCGGAAAACTCGCGGCCGGCCGTTTCATGGCGCCTATGATCTCGAGCTCGTGCCCGTCCACGTTGATGCGCTGGCCCACCGGGTCCGTGCCGGGGAACCAGGACTTCTGGATGTCCTCGCCCACCACGCAGACGGGCAGGTGGTGGCGGTTATCGGTGTCGCTCACGAAGCGCCCGTACTTCATGACCGTTCCGCCCGCGGCATACGCCTCCTCGGTTCCGCCCATGTCGATGTTGTAAATCTCGTTGCCTTTGTACTTGGCCAGGTGGATGGCGCGGAAATCCGGGAACAGATAGGGACTGACGAACTTGCAAGCCACGCAGCGATCGCCGATGGCGGCCGCGTTCTCCACCGTGAGCGGTTTGCGCATGGCCTCCTCGCGGGTGATGGTGAAGCGGAAGCCAATTTTGAATTTGAACGCGATCACGGTGTTGGGACCCATGCTGCGAAAGATGTTCGAGATGGAGGCGTCCATCCCCGTGATAATGGAGCCGACCCCGATCACCGTGCCCGTCCCGATGATCACTCCCAGAACGGTGAGGAAGCTCCGCATCTTGTGCTCGCGGATGGTCGCCGGCGCCATGCGAGCCGCCGAGAGGATTTCGGACCCGCTCATTTCTCCGCCCTCAAGGCCTCGATCGGATCGAGCTGCGCCGCGCGCCGCGCCGGGTAGATGCCAAAGAACAACCCTACCGAGCCGGAGAGCAGCACCGCGATCACCACCGACGACAACGGCACCGCCATGGGCACGGGCGTCGCGGTGCGGACGATGACCGCCAGTCCCCAGGCCGTGACCACCCCGATCAAGCCGCCGCTCGCGGCCAGCATCGAGGACTCCACCAGGAACTGGCTGAGGATGTCGCGTTTGCGCGCGCCGACCGATTTCCGAATCCCGATCTCGTGCGTGCGCTCGGTGACCACTGCCAGCATGATGTTCATGATGACTACGCCGCCCACCACCATGAACACGGAAACGACCGCCACCGCGGTGGCCGCGATGGCGCCGGTCAGCCGGTCCCAGGCCTCGGTGAGCGATTCGGAGCCGACGATGGCGAAGTTGTCTTCGTCCTGCGGCTTCAGGTGGCGGAAGCTGCGGAGCAGCACGCGCGCCTCGTCCTGGGCCCGCTCGATGTGGTCGCGATCGAGCGCCGCGGCGAAGAAGTTGACGTCCGACTGCGTGCCGAACATCTTGTAGTAGGTCTCGATCGGCACCATCAAGTAGTTATCCCGGCTCTGGCCGAAGACGCTGCCCTGTGCCTTGGCGACGCCGATCACCTCGAAGGGCCGCCCCTGAATCTCGAGCGTCTTGCCCACGGGATTCTCGTTCGGGAAGAACTTCTCGCTCACTTCCGTGCCGAGGAAGGTCACGGCCTGCCGCCTCTGGTCGTCCGACTCGGAGAAGAACCGTCCGGAGGCCACCTGGATATTGGCGATGGCGGACATGTTGCTGGTGACGCCGCGCAGCAGAATGCCGTCCATGCTCTCCTTCTGGTAGTGCACCGGCACGCTCTGGTAGCCCTCCATGCCCATGTCGCGGCACATGGTGACGTGGCTTCTTAGGAAATCGAACTCCGCCTTGCGTAGCTTCGGGTTACGCCGCTGCAGCTCGATGTACTTCTTGGGGTTGTGCTCTCCGATCATAGCCAGGCGCACCACCCGGAAGCCATCCCCGCCCATGTCCGAAACCTGTTGCCCTATATAGAGATCCATGCCGTGGATGACGGCCATGACCGCGATCAGCGTGGTGGTGGCGAGAATGATCCCGAGCAGGGTCAGGAAGCTGCGCAGCTTGCTCCCGCGGAGCGATCCGGCGGCCACCGACACAGCTTCGGCAATCGAGGCGTTCGACTTCACCGAAGGAAAGACGAAGCGGGAAGAGGTTTTGTTCCATGAGCCTGGGGCGCGCTGACGCGCGCCGCCCGTTGCTCGTGGCCCGTTGAGCCCTTGAGGGCCATGCCCGCTCCGCCCCGGGACGAACGCCGAGAGCGAAGCCGGGAAAACCTCGCAACGGGCAACGAGCAACGGGCAATCGCAGGAGGCGGCCTTGGAACTTTTTCGGACCGCCAGGTGTCTATAGAATTGCAGGAAGCCCGGATTCTTGGTAAGTTGAGGGTGGATTTGCCGTCGAGGCTTAGCCGTGGCGGATGCGACCCTTCATCTCGGCACGCCGGTCGAAGTTGGACCGATCGAGGTCCTGCGGGACCGCCGGGATACCGGTGACGATTCTCGGCTCGTGGAAGGGCTTCGGCAAGGGGCCGAAGCGGCCTACGAGGCTCTGATCGCCGAATATCAGCAGCCGGTCTATAACCTGGCGGTGCGGCTGTTGAGCGATTCTTCCGACGCCTCGGACGTGGTCCAGGAAGTGTTTCTGAAGGTCTTTCGCAAGATTGGAGCGTTTCGCGGCGACAGCAGTCTGAAGACCTGGATCTACCGGATTGCGGTGAACGAGGCCTACAACTACCAGCGATGGTTTGGGCGCCATCGGAAGCAGGAGGTCGGCCTGGAGGAAGAGGAAGAGGGGAGCCTGAACTATTCCGAGAAGCTGTCCGACCCTTCCCGCTCTCCCTTCGACTGCGCGGCCGAGCAGGAACGGCACAAGCTGGTGGAGGCCGCGCTGGCTCGCATGAATCCGAGCTATCGGACAGCGGTGGTGCTGCGGGATATAGAGGAGATGAGCTACGAGGAGATCGCCGAGATCCTCCAGGTGGCTCTCGGGACGGTGAAGTCCCGGATACTGCGTGGACGTGAGGCTTTACGTAGGGAGCTGGCGGGACGGTTAGAGCCGGAACCGGTCCTGCACTTGACGCCACAACCGGCTGAGTGAAGCTATGAACTGCGCTACTGTCCAGAATTCACTCTCCGCACACCTCGATGGCTGTCTGCCCAAAGAGGAACGGGAACGGGTTTCGTTGCATGTGGCCCGCTGTGGCGGGTGCCAGTCGCGCCTGGAGGAGTTGGCGCGGGTGCGCGCCGCCGTGCGGTCGCTGCCGGCCGAGGCCGTTCCGGCCAAGGTGACCACGGCGCTGCGCGTGATGGCGTCCAAGGAGCGCGCGCGGGTGGCGGCGCGGCAGGGGCAGTTCGGCCTTCTGACTGGACGGCTGAGGCTGTGGGCCGACAACCTGATGCGCCCCTTGGCGCTGCCCTTTGCGGGCGGCTTCGTTTCGGCCGTGGCCCTCTTCGCGATCCTGATTCCGAACTTCGCGTTCCACCCCATCGTGGGCAACGACGTGCCATTCGGGCTCTCGACCGAACCTGCGTTCAAGGGTCAGTTGCCGTTTGGTTTCGATAGCGACACCGCCGATTTCGTGGTTGAAGTGGTGGTGGATGGCCAGGGCCGCATGGCGGACTTCGCGGTTGTGCAGGGGCCGTCGCTGGCGAACAATCCCGGACTGAAGCGCCTGATTGAGCGCAAACTGCTGTTCACCGAGTTCACGCCGGCGACCCTGTTCGGGCGGCCGACCTCCGGCAAGATGTACATCTCGTTCCAGCGGCAGCAGGTCAACGTCAAGAGCTAGCGCCGGCCCAGTGGCTCGCCCCAAACTTGGACAACACTTCCTGACCCAGCGCGGCATTCTTGTGCGCCTGGCCGAAGCGGCCTGCCCGGAGCGGGAACCGCTGGTCATCGAGATCGGCCCGGGGCGCGGCGCGCTCACCAAATTCCTGCTGGCTCGCGCGGACCGCGTGGTGGCGATCGAGTTGGACCCGGCGCTCGCGGCCGGGCTGCGGCGGCGATTCCCGCAAGTCGAGGTGGTGGAAGCGGACGTTCTTGAAACCGGCCTGAGCCAGTGGGGACCGGCGGCGCTGGCGGGTAATCTGCCCTACTACATCACCTCGCCGATTCTGGAGCGGATCTTCGCGATGGGCGTGGCGCTGCGGCGTGCGGTGGTGCTGGTGCAGCTCGAAGTGGCGGAGCGGCTGGTGGCGAAGCCGGGCACGCGCGACTACGGGTTTTTGACCGTCGAGACGCAGTGCTTCACGCAGCCGGAAATTCTGTTCGGCGTGCCGGCTGCGGCGTTCTCCCCGCCTCCCAAGGTGGAGTCGGCGGCCGTCCGCCTGGAGCCGCGGCAGCCGGTCGAAGACGCGGCCGGTTTCCTCGAGTTCGCGGGCCGCTGCTTCCGCCACAAACGCAAGACGCTGCGCAACAATCTGCTGCCGTTTTACGGGAGGCAGGTAGAGGCGTGGCCGGAGGCGGGGCTGCGGGCGGAGCAGGTGGCGATAGAGGGGCTGGTGGAGTTGTACCGGCGGGTTGGGCGGGCACCGTGAGTCTGCAGCGCGACGTCAGAACTCACAGGTCGTCAGGTTGAAGGCCTGTATCCTTTGCAATGCGAGCGAGGGCCGCGGGCCCGATCTCCTCACCGTCGTGAAAGCTGAATGTGAAGTTCGGCCACCCCGGACGCTGAAGCCTGCGGTGGGAGCCAACCTGCTTCTTGAGGGTCCAGCCAATTCTCAGAAGGGCGGCGTACACGCGCTTGGCCCTCGTCGCACTCCACGCGGTCATGCGGCAAAGAGAAGCTTGAACGGCTCCGGAAGTTCCTCGCCGCTCTCGATCATGTCCGCCAGAACCTGCAGCGCAATCGCCTTGGCCTTGCGCACCGCCTCTTCCGAGGTGACGCCATAAGCCATCACGCCGGGCAGAGCGGGGACCGCTGCGAGCCAGCGCCCGTCGTCTTCCCTTTCGGTCTCGACCTGCAACGGATGGATCTCAGCCATTCGAGTGATTCCCATTGTAGCCGAGGCGGCGAGGTCCCGCGCTAGCGCCCCCCTAGCTGCACCCGCTAGTCCCGCCGCAATTCCCGCACTTATAGCAGCTCCCGTTGCGGGTCATGATCGAGCCGCACTCGGAGCACAGCGGCGCGTCGTCGGCCACCGGGGCGAAGGGCAGGTTCTGCTGCGGGTCGGGCTCGGTGGGGCGGAGCTTGGACGCCTCGCCCGCTTCCGAAACCGCGTATTCCGGGCCCAGGAAACGCGCGCCCAGCCAGCGGAAAATGTAATCCAGAATCGACTTGGCGTAGGGAACGTGCGCGTTGCCCGTCCACCCGCCCGGCTCGAAGCGCACGTGGCTGAACTTGTCCACCAGGAACTTCAGCGGCACGCCGTATTGCAGCGCGAAGCTGATGGCGGTGGCGAAGCCGTCCACCAGGCCCGAAATCGTCGAGCCTTCCTTGGCCATGGTGATGAACAGCTCGCCCGGCGTGCCGTCGTCGTACAGGCCGACGGTGATGTAGCCCTCGTGGCCGCCGATCGAAAACTTGTGCGTGATCGAGGCGCGCTCGTCGGGGAGCTTGCGCCGCACCGGGCGGTAGACCACCTTCTCGGGCGCCGCCGCCGCGGCCGCAGCCGCCGCCGGCTTGGTCCCGCCGCCCGAACTGAGAGGCTGCACGCGCTTGGAGCCGTCGCGATAAATCGCAACCGCCTTGAGGCCCAGCCGCCAGCTCTCGATGTAGGCGTCCATGATGTCCTGGGCCGTCGATTCCTCGGGCATGTTGATGGTCTTCGAGATGGCGCCGGAGATGAACGGCTGCACCGCCGCCATCATGCGGACGTGGCCCATGTGCTGGATGAAGCGGCTGCCGTTCTGCGGGCGCAGGCTGCAATCGAACACCGGCAGGTGCTCGTCCTTGATGGAGGGCGCGCCCTCGATGGTTCCGGTGGAGTCGATGTGGCTCACGATCTGCTCCACCTGCGCGGGCGCATAGCCCAGCCGGATGAGCGCTTGCGGAACCGTGTTGTTGACGATCTTGATGACGCCGCCGCCCACCAGCTTCTTGTGCTTCACCAGGGCCAGGTCGGGCTCGATGCCCGTGGTGTCGCAATCCATCATGAAGCCGATGGTTCCGGTGGGCGCGATGACGGTGACCTGGGCGTTGCGATAGCCGTTCCGCTTGCCGGCCTCGTAGGCCTCGTCCCACACCTTCTGCGCGACCTCCTGAAGCCCGGCAGCGTGACGCTGGCCGATGCGGCTCACCGAGCCGCGGTGCATGCGGATCACTTCCAGGAACGGCTCGTCGTTCTTGGCGTACAGGGCGAAGGTGCCCACGGCGCCGGCGATGCGGGCGCTGGTCAGGTAGGCCTGGCCGCACATGATGGCCGTCACGGCCGCGGCGTAGTCGCGCCCGGCGTCGCCGTCGTAGGGCAGGCCGAGCGACATCAGCAGCGCGCCCAGGTTGGCGAAGCCCAGCCCCAGCGGCCGGTAGTTGTGCGAGTTCTCGGCGATCTTCTCGGTGGGGTAGCTGGCGGCATCGACGAAGATTTCCTGCGCCAGGATGACGGTGTCCACCGCGTGACGGAACGCCTCGGCGTCGAAGTGGCCGTCCGGCCCCAGGAACTTCAGCAGGTTCAGCGAGGCCAGGTTGCAGGCCGAGTCGTCCAGGAACATGTATTCCGAGCAGGGGTTCGAGGCGTTGATGCGGCCCGAGTTCTTGCACGGGTTCCAGCGGTTGACGGTGGTGTCGAACTGCATGCCCGGGTCGCCGCACTGGTGCGTGGCCTCGGCGATCTCCTTCAGCAGGTCCCGCGCCTGGAAGCGCTGCTTGGGCTGGCCGGTCACGACCGACTTGGTCCACCACTCGCGGTTTTCGAGCGCCGCGTGCATGAACTCATCCGAGGCGCGCACGGAGTTGTTGGCGTTCTGGAAGAAGACCGAGCCGTAGGCTTCGCCGTCGATCGAGGAGTCGTAGCCCGCATCCACCAGCGTGTGGGCCTTCTTCTCTTCCTTGGCCTTGCACCAGATGAAATGGTGGACATCGGGGTGGTCGGTGTTGAGGATCACCATCTTGGCGGCGCGGCGGGTCTTGCCGCCGGACTTGATGACGCCGGCGAAGGCGTCGAAGCCCTTCATGAAGCTCAGCGGGCCGGAAGCGCGGCCACCGCCCGAGAGGCCCGCCTCTTCCTCGCGCAGAGGAGACAGATTGGTGCCCGTCCCGGAGCCCCACTTGAAGAGCATGCCCTCGGTCTTGGCCAGGTCGAGGATGGATTCGAGCGAATCGCGGACGGAGTTGATGAAGCAGGCCGAGCACTGCGGGCGCGATTCGCCGGCCATCAGCTTGCGGACCGCGCCGGTCGTTTCCTCGTAGCACCAGCCGTAGCCGCGCGCCTCGCTGACGCCCACGTTGAACCACACCGGCGAGTTGAAGCTGGCCTTCTGCGTGAGCACCAGGTGGGCCAGCTCGAGGCGGAAGTTCTCCGCGTCGGCGGCGGTTTTGAAGTAGCCGCCCTCCTGGCCCCATTTGACGGTGGTATCCACCACGCGATGAACGAGCTGCGCCACGCTGGTTTCGCGCTCGTCCGAGCCCAGCCGCCCGTGGAAGTACTTGCTGGCGACGATGTTGGTGGCGGTCTGCGACCAGTCGGCCGGCACCTCGACGTCGCGCTGCTCGAACATCACGGCGCCCTTGTCGTTGGCGATGCTGGCGGTGCGGATCTCCCAGCGGCACTCGTCGTAAGGGGTTCGGCCCGGCGGGAGCTTCAGGGTGAAATAGCGTGGAAACGAGATGCCCTCCCGTTTCGGTTTCTGGCTCCGCTCGGTTTCCGGCAGCTTGATGCTCAAATCGACGCCCAACTGTCCCATTTCGCTCAGCCTCCTCTATGGTCTATTGTCTCAGCCCCGCGGCGGTAACGGGCCCATAGCAGGCCCACGGTTTGTAATGTTGCCCCAATATATAGTGTCTCGTCAAGGAAAATATCTATTGGTAGTGCTTCTAGTTACAGTGTACCCCCAAGCGTCATTTCGGAGGATGCCGAGGCGAAGCTCCGATTTGCGGCTAGGGGCGAGGTTGAGGTGGGGACGCTCTGTGCGCGCTGGGAGACCGCGAGTGGGCTCGGGGCGCCTTGCCTCGTAAGAGCGTCGCCACTCCGGCCGCTTCGTCGATAATGTGTATTGCAGGTCAACTTCCGATGACGATGGAACTGGCGGAGTGGGTGGACCGGATCTTCGGACAAGCCAGTCCGTCCGACTACGAGGCGCTCGTCCGGCGCGCGGCAATCTGCGGGCCAGATGAGGCCACTCTGCGAAGGCTCATCGAGGTATTTGAGAACCCCGCGACGGCTTTGAAGCCCTACTCCGACGCGGTCCTGAATCAGGCGCTCTGGGACCTCAGTAGCGAGGCCTTCCCCGCTGTGCGCGATCTGGCCGTCGCTTGGGCTTTGCGCAACCGCTTCATCCGCTCCGTCGAGACCCTCTTTCGGGAGTTCTTTGCCGCTCGCTGTGCGCCCACGTTGGGCCACTTGAGCGAGGGGTGTACTGCGCTGAATTCGACTTGCTACATGTGGTGGGACTTCGATTGTTGGCAGGCAGCGCCTGGCCCGCTCACACGGGATCCTTGCGCTTCGGCCATGCTGGCATGCATGCGGTCAATCCTGGCGATCGACCACATTGCCTGCAAGGAAAGCGCTCTCCATGGATTGGGCCATTGGCATCCTGCGCAAGGCTCCGCCGTTGAGAGCATCATTGACGAATTCCTAAAGAACGAACGCGGCCTGCCAGAGCCCTTGCGTGAGTATGCGATCAATGCCCGCCGCGGCTATGTGCTGTGATACAGGCGGGCCCGGCGGAGCTGCGCCGGAGATGGGGCCGCCTGCTACCATGAGGGTCATGCGCACAAATTGGATCACGCTGGGCTGTTGCCTTCTCGCCATGCCGGTCTTGGCCTGGGCGCAGAGCAGAAAACCCGGTCTCTGGGAACTGACCACAACCCAGACCTGGCAGCAGTCTCCGTTCCCGGCGGGCATGGGCGGCGCCAACTCGCCTTTCGCCGGAGGCACGCACACCACGCCGGTTTGCCTCACGCAGGAGCAGATCGATAAGTACGGCGCCATCGTTCCGCACACACGCGGATGCCAGGTGACCAATATCGTCAAGAAAAGTGACGGCATGACCGCCGACATGGTATGCACCGGAGCGATGAGCGGCAAGGGAACCCTGGAGTCCCACTTGATCGACAGCGACCACGCCAAGGGGAAGGTTCACTTTGTCGGATCTATCCAGGCAGGACCGAACGCCATGCCGATGGAATGGACGATTCAGTCATCGTCGGTCTTCAAGGGCGCGGACTGCGGCGATGTGAAGCCCGTCCCCGTGCCGGAGAAGTAGGGCAGCCTCAGCCCTTCGGTTCGAGGATGAACGTGGGCGCCAGACCGGCGACCGTCGAGAAGCCGCCGTTGGCGGCCGAGAGCCAGCTCGAGCAGCCCTGCACCTTGCCCAGGTAGGCGTGCGGGTGAAGATCCACCTTCATCTGCCGGATCTCCAGCTCGCCGTAGAGCAGCAGCGGGAAGGGGGCGTAGGTGGCTTCCACCTTCTCCTGGACCACGTAAGGGATGCGCAGGGCGCGCTTGAGGGCGCGATCCCAGCCCGTGTCGTCAGTCTGCCAGCCCTTGATCGAGTGGTTCTCGCCGGAATCGTCGTTCGGCTTGAGAACCAGCCTCTCGCGGTTCTTGAGGATGAACTCGAGCAGGTCGATGGTTTGCTCCTGGTAAGTGGTCTTGCCCGCCGCGACCACGCGCGTCCAGGGAATGTACTGGCGGATGGCCTTCTTTTCGGCGGCCGGGAAGCTGGCCGTAATCGCCTCGTCGGTGAGCAGGTCGAAGATGGCCTTCTTGTGCGCCAGTTCGGAGCGGAAGCTGTTGACCAGGCAAACCGCGCCGTCCCGGTAAGCCCGGACCAGCGGATGCGAGAGATCGTAGCGCAGCAGGAACTCCTGCACTTTCAGCCGCCGCCAGATCACATCGATGGCGTAATCGGCGCGCCGCAACACGCCGCCGCGGTACTCGAGCTGATCCGGCGAGACGATCTCGGTCTGGTAGCCTTCGGTGCGGAAGAAGGAACGCAGGAGCGCATGCTCGCCTTCCTCGGTGGCCTGAAAGTTCTGGCGGAACTCGAGGATGGCGATGTTGGGCTGCTTCTTGCCGCCAAAATGCTTGTAGGCTTTGAGCAGCGCGGAGAGCAGGTATTTCTTCCCGCCCAGCTTCTGGAGCGAATAGCGCTTGCGGAACTCCTTCACGGGCGGGCAATCGTAGAAGAGGTCGGCTAGCGCTTCGGCATAGGCCACCCCGACCGGCACGTCGGCAATGTACTCGACAAAGTGCATGTTGCCATTGTTCAGATGCGTGTCGAGCAGCGAGGTGACGGCCAGGAACGGATAGCCCGGATCGATCGCGGCGAGCATCTTCTCGGCCGGCAACAGCCCGAGGCGCGACAGCAGGCCCGGATTCGCCAGCGCCATCTGTTTGACGCGGTCGATGGCGGAAAACAATGCCTCAGCCGCCCGCACCAGCGATTCGTGCTGGCGCCGGGAGATGAAGTTGGGGCGCAAGAAGGGACAAATCAGGCGTCCTCCTTGGGTCAGGCGCCCGGCCTGCATGCGCTCGGCCAGGGCTGCCGCCCAAGCCAGATCCTTGAAAGCATCGCTTTCGAGTAATTTCTGGTAGCGGCCAACGGCTTCGTCTAACTGATTCATGACAACTGAGTTTCTATTGTCAGTATCTCACAGCGGAGGGCAATAACGGTACTTTTCATCTGGAGATTTGTTTTATAAGTATTTGATTAATAAGGAGATATTTAGTTTGATGCCCCAGTTGCGGTGCAGCGGCCGGGGCGCTCGAAACGGGCGGCGAGCCGGAACTCGCCCGCGGCTCCGAAGGATCCACGGACCCCATCTTCTCAATCCTGATATTCTGCTAGGGACCTCGGAAGGAGCATTAATACCATGGCCATAGGGCAGGTGCAGGCACCGGCAGGCGAAGCGGCGAACTACGGACTGGGAGCGTGCCGCGGATTTCACAAGCGCGCTGCGGCGGGGCTGAGCGGGCGGTGGATGCTGGGGGTCGGGCTTCTGGCTGTGTACGTCTTTATCGTTGGGATGGCGGCGGGTGTCGGCCTCGCGAACCTTCTTAAGCATGAAGAGCACGAAACGGTCCTGGGACTTCCCTTGGGGGCGCTGGCGGCCGGCCTGGTGGTCTGGTGGCTCTGGCGTGTGAAGAAGCGGCGCGACGGAGACAGCGTGGCGCTCTGTGAAGAAGGGATGATCGTGACGGAGCGCGGGAAGATCGCGCCCATCCGTTGGGACGAAATCGCCGCCCTGAGCCAGAAGGTGCAGACGCTGTTCGTCAACGGCATCAAAACCGGAACGACGTTTCAGTACACGCTCTCCCTGAGAAATGGCGCGACCCGGAAGATTTATCCGCAGCTCGAGAGGATAGCCGAGCTCGGCGCGGCCATCGACAGCGAAGTCACGCGCCGGCTTCTGCCCTCCTACGTAGCGATGTTCGACGCCGGCCAACCGATCGTGCTGGGCGAGTTCACCCTCACGCGACAGGGTATCGCACGATACGGGCAGCTGCTGCCGTGGGAGCAGGTCGCCAACGTGTACCCCAACGCGGGCTTTCTGATCGTGACCAGCCGCGCCCGTTCGGCGGCGGAATTGGTCGCGAAGAAGACTCTCGAGGGCGTCCGAACCGCGATCACCTCGGTCGCGGGCACGCGCACGCCGATGTCCGCGCGCGGCGAGGTCGGTTGGGCGAAAGCGCCGGCCGCGAAGATTCCCAACCTGTCGATCCTCTTACGCCTGGCGAGCCAGTGCCAGGGCGTCCGGTTCGAGTAACCAGACGAAGGCGACGGCGCCGGCGTGCCGCCTCCGGGGCTCGGCTCCGCGTCAGGGCGCCGGACGCCGGAATGGCCGCGGTCTCCGCGCGCCGGTGTCGAAGCTCGGCCCCGCCTGAGGGGCGCCGGCCAGCGGCCCGAACGTCCGCTCCAGCCCCGCCCCCATGGCGCTAAAGTGATGATAGCTATGAAACGCCAAATCGTCGCTCTTGCCGCGGTTCTCGCCACGGCCCCGTTTTTCGTCGCACGCGCGGACGAGGGCTTGTGGTTGTTCAACAACTTCCCGAAGGACATGGTGGGGAGCAAATACCACTTCCAGGTGACGGACGCATTTCTCCATCACCTCCAGCTCGCGTCGGTGCGGTTCGACAATGGCGGCTCGGGATCGTTCGTCTCGCCGCACGGCTTACTGTTCACCAACCACCACGTAGGCCTCGATTGCATCCAGAAGCTCAGCACCTCGGAGCACGACTACACGGCCATTGGATTCTACGCGGCCACGGGGGCCGACGAGAGGCAATGCCCCGACCTGGAGGTCAACGTGCTGCTGCGGATCCGCGACGTGACCGCGGAGGTGAAGGGCGCCGCCAAGGATGCCGCGAACGCCGCCGAAGCGAACAAGCGGCGTAAGGCCGCGATGTCGCAAATCGAGAAGTCCTGCACCGCCGAGACCAGCCACCGCTGCGACGCGGTGACGCTCTACTCGGGCGGCGTGTACAACCTCTACGAGTACAAGAAGTACACAGACCTGCGCCTGGTGTTCGCGCCGGAGTTCGATATCGCGCAGTTCGGCGGCGACCCGGACAATTTCACCTACCCGCGCTACGACCTCGATTTCGCCTTCTTCCGCGCCTACGAGGACGGAAAGCCGGCCGAGGTGAAAGACTGGCTGCGCTGGAGCCACACCGGCGTCAAGGACAAGGAACTGACCTTCGTTTCGGGCAATCCGGGCGCGACCGGCCGCCTGGCAACCTACGCGGAGCTCGAGTTCTCGCGCGACGTGTCCTACCCGCTGATTTACGACCGGCTGGGCTCGCTGATTGCGGCCCTGGAGGCCTACCGCGCCCAGAGTGCGGAGAACAGCCGCGTGGGAAAGGAGAACCTGTTTTCCGTGCAGAACAGCTATAAGGCCTACACCGGTTTCCTGGCGGGCTTGCGCGACGCGGCACTAATGAAGGCGAAGCTGGATCAGGAGACGAAGCTGCGGGCGGCGATCGCGGCGGACCCCGAGAGGCAGAAGCAGTTCGGCGCGCTGTGGGACGACGTGGCCGCGGCCTTCGCTCAATACCGCGGGTTCTACGCGCAGCAATGGCTGCTGGAGCGCGGCCCGTCGCTCGGCTCGGACCTGTTCGGCATCGCGCGCGAGGTTCTGCGATATGCCGAGGAGACGCGCAAGCCCAATGCCGAGCGACTGCGCGAGTATGCCGAATCGAACCTCCCGGCCATCGAGCAGTCCATGTATTCGACCGAGCCACTCACCGACTCGATGGAGATCGCGGTACTTGCCAACTACTTCACGTTTCTGCGAACGCACCTGGGCGAGGACGACGCCACCGTGAAGGCGGTGCTGAACGGGCAGACGCCGGAGCAGGCGGCGAGCGGCTACGTAACCACCAGCAAGCTGAAGGACGTCGCCGAGCGCAAGCGCCTGGCCAAGGACCTGGACGCGGTCACGGCGTCCGACGACGGGATGATCCGGCTGGCGCGGGTGCTGGATGGGCCGGCGCGGAAGTACCGCAAGGAGTACGAGGACAAGGTCGAGGCGGTGCTGACGGAGAGTAAGGCGAAGCTGGCGCAGGCGCGGTTTGCCGCTTACGGCGCGAGCGAATATCCCGATGCGACCTTCACGATGCGGCTGACCTACGGCCCGGTCCTGGGTTATACAGATGCCGCGGGGCACCCGATACCGTACACCACAACGTTCGACGGCCTGTACAAGCACGCCACCGGGGTGGACCCCTTCAAGCTGCCGCAACGCTGGCTGGACGCCAAGGGCAAGCTGGACCTTTCGACGCCGTTCAACTTCGTGACCACCACGGACACGCACGGCGGCAACTCCGGCAGCCCGACCGTGGACGAGAAGAACGAGGTCATCGGCATCCTGTTCGACGGCAACATCGAAAGCCTGCCGAACCGCTTCGTCTTCACCGACGCGATCGCGCGCTCGGTGCACGTGGCGAGCCAGGGGATCGTGGAGGCGCTGCGCAAGGTGTACAAGGCGGACCGGGTGGTGCGGGAGTTGGGGATGGAGTAGCTCCGGCGAGCAGCCATCAGCCGTCAGCCCGGCCGGCGCGCCCTTCCATGATGTCGATCAGGGTGGCCGTGTCGTTGAGATCCACGCCTGGGAGGGTTCCTTCTGTCGCACCGGACACGGGGAGCACCACCTTGGGACGGCGCTGCCCGCTCTTCGGCTTGGCCGACGCCGCCTTCCGCGCCGTCTTGACGAGCTGGACCGTCGTCCTCTTCTTCATATGTCCAGGAATACCACGCTGCGTACGCATATGCCGCGCGGCGGATTGGCGATTGAGCGACGAGATCGTCGCCCAGCCTCGCCCGCCGTTGCTCCCAGAGATGGGCGAGAATCGAAGTCGGAAGGAGGCGTTCAGGAATGATCAGCAGACGGGAGTGGATGGCCGCGGCGGCGCTGCTGCCGGCGGCGCGGGCGGGGATGGCCGCGGGCGGGGCCAGGAACATCGTCGTATCGAGCGCGAACGGTTTGCGCGCCGCCAACCGGGCCATGGAGTTGCTGCGGGCCGGCGGCGACACCCTCGATGCCGCGGTCGCCGGCGTCAACATCGTCGAGGAGGATCCCCGGGACAACAGCGTCGGCTACGGCGGCCTGCCGAACGAGGACGGCGTGGTGGAGCTGGACGCCTGCGTGATGCACGGGCCCACCCGCCGCTGCGGCTCGGTGGCTGCGCTCGGCGGCATCAAGACGCCGTCGAAGGTGGCCCGGCTGGTGATGGAACGCAGCGACCACATCATGCTGGTGGGGCCGGGCGCGCTGCGCTTTGCCAAAGCCCACGGCTTCGCCGAAGAGGACCTGCTGACCGAAAGATCGCGCCTGGCCTGGCTGGTGTGGAAGGAATCGCTGCGCGATGCCGCCGGCCACAACAACTGGGGCCCGGGATTGGACGCGCCGCCCGCGAAGCCGTCTGCGCGTCTGAAGCGCCTCTATCCGGACGTCGATGAGGAGACGCTCGAGTGGGCCTGGAGCGTAGCCGTCACGCCGCCCACCGGCACCATCAACTGCCTGGCCCTGAAGGAAAGCGGCGAGATGTCGGGGGTCACGTCGACCAGCGGGCTGGCCTGGAAGATCGCCGGGCGCGTGGGGGATTCGCCCATACTGGGCGCGGGCTTGTGGGTCGATCAGGACGTGGGCGCGGCCGGCTCGACGGGGCGCGGCGAGGAGAATATCCGCGTCGCCGGCGCGCACACCATCGTCGAGAACATGCGGCGCGGCATGACGGCCCGCGAGGCTTGTCTCGACGCGCTGCGCCGCGTGGCGCGCAACTTCGATAACGATCGCAGCCGCCTGGCGCAATTCGACCTGAACTTCTACGCTTTGCGAAAAGACGGCGACTACGCCGGCGCCTCCTTGTGGAACGCGGTGGCGCAGCGCGGGACGCTCGTCAGCCGGAAATTCGCGGTGAACGACGGCGCGGGCGGCCGCCTCGAAGAGTGCGCCTACCTGTTCGAGCGCAAGATGTCCTGAAGCGCCGGGCCCAGCGCGGGATGGCGGAACTCGAAACCGGCATCGAGCGCGGCGCGGGGAATCACCCGCTGGCTCGCGAGCAACACGGACGCCATCTCGCCGAACAGCGCTTGGAGCGCGAAGGCGGGCACGGGCACGAACGCCGGCCGGCGCAGTGCGCGGCCAAGCGCGGAGGTGAACTGGCGGTTTGTCACCGGCTCCGGCGCCACCGCGTTGAGCGGCCCGGAGACGCCCGCCTCGGCCAGCGCGAACTCGACCAGGTCCAGGAGATCGTCGAGGTGGATCCAGGGCATCCACTGGCGGCCCGAGCCGAGCCGCCCTCCGATGCCCAGCCGGAAGGCGGGCAGCATGCGCTGGAGCGCTCCGCCGCCGCGGCCGAGCACCATCCCGGTCCGGAGGTTGACCACGCGCATCCCGAGCGCTCCGGCCTCGCCGGCCGCGCGCTCCCAGTCCACGCACAGATCCGCCAGGAAGCCCGAGCCAGGCGGCGACGCTTCGGTGAGAACCTCATCGCCGCGCGATCCATAGAAGCCCACGGCGGAGGAGCAGATGAAGACGCGGGGTGCCGAGGGTAGGCCGGCAACCAGACGCCGTGTACCTTCGACGCGGCTCTCGCGAATGCGCCGCTTCGCCTCCGGAGTCCAGCGCTGCGCGATGGGCTCGCCCGCCAGGTAAATGACCGCGTCACAAGCTAGCAGTGGCTGGGCCGAGCGCAGGCTGAAGGGGTGCACCTGGTGGCCCGCGGCGGCGAGGCGCCCGGCCAGCGCCCGCCCGATGAATCCGGTCGCTCCGGTGAGTGTGACGAGCACAAAGGCCTACACCCGCAGCTCGTAGCCCCGTTCGCGCATGCCGTCGATGATGCGCGAGCGGATCGCGCCGGCTTCTTCGAGCGACAACGTGCGATCCGGCGCGGCCACCGTCAGGCGGAACGAGACGCTCTGCATGCCTTCGGGAATGGGCGGGCCGGAATAGCGGCGCAGAAACTCGATGGACTCGAGCGGCTCGCCGGCCAGCGCGGCGATGAGCTTCTGAAGATCCCCCACCAGCTCGCGCGCACCCGCAACCACCGAAAGATCGAACGCGCTGGACGGATAGCGGCGTATGGGCCGGTAACGCTTCTCGTCGGGCTGAAGCTCCAGCACGATGTCGAGGTCGATATCCAGGATGGCCCCGCGGCCCGCCAGAAGCGACGGGTGCAACGCGAACAGACGGCCCACCGCGCGGTCCCGCCACAAGACCTCGGCGCTGCGCGCGGGATGTTCGAAAGGCCGCGCTTGGGCGGGGCGCACCTCGGCCCCCGGCATCAGGCACTCCGCCACGCGCTTCAACTCGAACAGGTTCGCTTCGCCTTCCTCCCGCGAAAACATGGACGCGGCCAGGTGCGGAATCTCCTTCGGCAACCCGTCGGTGCCGCGCGTCTCGGGGTGGACTTCGCGGCCGATCTCGAACAACCGGAAAGAATCCAGGTGCCGGCTGTTCTCGCGCAGGTTCTTGAAAATGCCCGGGACGAGGCTGCGCCGCATCAGGCTCTGGTCGGCGGCGATGGGGTTCTTCACGGCGAGGTGGTCCGCCGGATCGAAGCTCAGCTCGCGCGCCTGCTCCTCGCTGAGGAACGAGTAGTTGTGGACCTCGGTGAAGCCCTGCGCCGCGACCATCGCACGCAGGCGGCGCTCGAAGAGGCGCTCGGGCTTCACCGAGGTCCACAACTACTCGTTCCTCAGCGAGGAGCAGGCGCGCGAGCTGAGCTTCGATCCGGCGGACCACCTCGCCGTGAAGAACCCCAT
>Ga0116114_1000090_pt1 | contig 59223 bp, 57 predicted proteins | sample June2015DPH_10_5_FD_89823 | JGI IMG/M metagenome (GOLD analysis project Ga0116114, IMG submission 89823) | Peatland microbial communities from SPRUCE experiment site at the Marcell Experimental Forest, Minnesota, USA - June2015DPH_10_40 | ecosystem: Environmental > Terrestrial > Soil > Wetlands... | reverse complement strand
GATCCGCAGCGACCCCGTCTCCAGCATCGCCTCCAGCCCCACCACCAGGTCCCGCTTCGGCACCTTCCATCCCCCGTCCGACCGCGACGCCCGCTCCCCGCCCGTGATCGTCACCGCCATCAGCTCGCACCCCAGCTCCGCCCCGCGCAGCATGTCGATCACCGGCCCGCCCACCCCCGTCGCATCCGCCACCACCGTGCACCGCCCCGCCAGCTCTCCCGACCGCGCCACTTCCCGCACTCTCGCCACCACCTCCGGATACGGAGTCCCCAGCGCCAGCCTCTCCAGATGCCGCAGCCTGTACCCAACCTCTTTCAACCGCTCCCAACTCCACCGGTCAAGCTCTCCCGCCGCCTCCCATCTCTCCACCACGGCAATCGCCGTATAGTCCAACTTCTGCCCCAGATCCACCCCCACGAAATACCGCTCCCTCATACCACCCTCCAGGTTTTCCAACGGGCAACGGGCAACGAGCCACGAGCGGGCCGGCGCAGCCGGCCCTAGAACAGCGGCTTGACTTCCTCCGTAATCGCCCGCTCCACCACCTCCCGCCTGAACAGAACATCGTCCGCCTCCAGAAACTCACACAAATACTCCTGCCGGAACCACCTGTCCCCCAAAGAGGCCCGCTCTTCTTCCAGAAAACTAGCCAGTATCCGAGGGCATGACGTGGCCGGCACCGTAACCCGCTCCCACTGAGCCCCCCCGTTCGTCCACTCCTCCCAGAAAAATCCCCGCTTCCCGAACGGAGTGCTCATCAGCCACAGGTCCCCATCCCCTACCGCCAGCATCGGCCGCACCGACTTGTACATTTCATCGCTCACCCGCGCCGCTTCGTCGATCAGCATCAGCGACACCGCCGAGAACCCGCGGACGGTCGCTTCCGTCCCCGGTAGCCCCACCAGCCGCGAACCGTTCGGGAACAGCAGCGAGATTTCGTTGTCCCCGTCCCCTCGCGGCCGTATGTCCATCCGCCGCACGAACGCCGCCGCCTTCCTCAGAAACTCTCCGCTCTGCCGCGCCGACGGGCTCACCACCAGCGTCAGGCTGCCCGCCCGCTCCTGCGCCCGCGCCACTGCCTTGGCCGCCGTGATCGTCGATTTCCCCCACTGCCGCGTGCAGTTCAACATCAACCGCCGCGCATCCCGTCGCAATGGCTCCGCTTGCCGCGCATCCGGCTCGAACCCCAGCCAGCCCTCTCGTTTCGCCCCTCCTGTCTCCGCCGGCCGCCGCCTCATCCCCCGCCCGCCGCTCTTGAAAACGTAGCTTTTGCCCATAAACTCACCGCCGCAACTCTACACCCCGCCCGTGCCAGTCCCCACTTCTCCCCAACTGCATCTCCAATCTCCTCAACTACATACAGATTTCGCCTGTTCGGGACTCGAAATCCGACAATTACGCTGGTACCGAGCCGCGACCACGTGGCGCAGGCTCTCAGACTGCCGCGCCGAGACTCATCTCGGCGCTTGGGGTCACGGAGCGGACTCTCAGGGGGGAACAAATGTCTTCTCAGCGACGAATCGACTCTTCACGCGCCAATGGCGCCAAGTCTCATGGACCCATCACACCCGAAGGACGCGCCCGCTCCGATATAGCCGCGGCCACCCACGGCCTAACGGCCCGCCGCGTCCTCCTCGAAAACGAGTCCGAGAACGACTTCCGCACCCTGCGCGACCTCTACCTTCTCCACTTTCAGCCCCGCAACCCCTTCGAAGCCGACCTCGTCGAACAGTTGGTCGCCGCCCGCTGGCGCCTGGATCGCGTTTGGTCCCTGGAGACCGCCCTCCTCGAAGTCGAAATCGGCCGCCGCGAACCCGACATTGAAAAGGAGTTCCAAGCCTGCAGCAACGAGGTCCGTAATGCCCTCGCCTTTCGAGGCCTCTACGACGACTCCCGCGTCCTGTCCGGCCTCAGCCGCTACGAATCCCGTTTCCGCCGCATCTGCGACAAAATCGTCAAGGCGCTACAGGCCCTCCGCGCAAATCAAAAATTGCGCGAAGAACCCAGTCCCATAAACGAACACCCCGCACCCGTGCCGTAGCCAACCGAACCGCGACCGTAAGGGAGCGGAGCTTTGCGACGAGCCACGAGCCACAAGCCACGAGCGGGCCGGCGCAGCCGGCCCTCTGCTAAAATGCAATCAAGGGATGCTATCGCGATGACGAAACTCAGCGGGGAAACTCCGTCCACTCTGGGAAGCCTCCGGCAAACCCCGGCTTTTTCCGAAGAGCGCTTGGCCGCGCGCACCGTCAAAGACGAGGTCCGCGCCAACCTCATCTGCAAACTGCAGAAGGGCGAGCCGCTGTTCCCCGGAATTCTCGGGTTCGAAGACACCGTGGTGCCGCAGATGGTCAACGCCATCCTGTCTCGCCACAATTTCATCCTGCTCGGCCTGCGCGGCCAGGCGAAAACCCGCCTCATCCGCCTGCTCACCACGCTGCTCGACGAGCGCACTCCCGCGATCGCCGGCTGCGAGCTTCACGACAACCCCTACCGGCCTCTCTGCAAGCAGTGCCGCGCCCTGATCGCCGATGCGGGCGACGACACTCCCATCGCCTGGCTCGCGCCCGACCAGCGTTACGTCGAGAAGCTGGCCACCCCCGACGTCACCATCGCCGACATGATCGGCGACCTCGACCCCATCAAGGCCGCCCGCCGCGGCGCCGACATCTCCGACGAGCTGACCATCCACTACGGCCTGCTTCCTCGCGCCAACCGCGGCATCTTCGCCATCAACGAACTGCCCGACCTGGCCGGCAAGATCCAGGTCGGATTGTTCAACATCATGCAGGAGGGCGACGTTCAGATCAAAGGCTACCCCGTGCGCCTGCCGCTCGACGTGATGCTAGTCTTCACCGCCAATCCCGAGGACTACACCGCGCGCGGCAAGATCATCACGCCGCTCAAGGACCGCATCGGAAGCGAGATCCGCACTCACTACCCCGCCGCCGTCGAGCAAGGCGTTGCCATCACGCGCCAGGAGGCCTGGGCCGACCGCACCTCGCCGGCCCGCATCCAAATCCCCGACTTCATCCGCCACATCGCCGAGCAGGTGGCCTTTCAGGCCCGCGAGGACAAGCGCATCGACAAGCGCTCCGGCGTCTCCCAGCGCCTGCCCATCGCCCTGCTCGAGAACGCCGTCTCGAATGCCGAGCGCCGCGCCCTGGCCACCCGCGAGCCGATGGCGGTGCCCCGCGTGCTCGATATCTACGCCGCGCTGCCCGCCGTCACCGGCAAGATCGAGCTCGAGTACGAGGGCGAGCTCAAGGGCGGCGACGCCATCGGCCGCGAGCTCATCCGCGCCGCCGTCGGCAAGGTGTTCTCCGACCTGTTCGAGAACGACAACGTCTCCCAGATCGTGCAGTGGTTCGATCTGGGCGGTTCGCTCAAGATCGATGAGAGCGTCGGTTCGGCGGCCATGCTGCAGCAGCTCGGCTCCATCCACGGCTTGATGGAGAAGCTCTCCCGGTTTCACCTCGCTCCCAAAGATCCGCCCGCGGTCCGGGCCGCGGCCGCCGAGTTCGTTCTCGAAGGCTTGTACGCGCATCGCCGCATCAGCCGCAGCGAAGAGCGCGGCTTCGCCGCCGAAGAGCGCAAGCGCGAGGCGCACGCCTCCGAAGATGCGCGGCAGCGCTCCAACTACCGCCGCCAGTTTAACTGAGGACCTGTATGAACCACACTGCCAAAGCGGTTCTTCGTGGCGCACGCACTCCTGCGTGCCGCGTCGAGACTCGTCTCGACGCTCAGGTGCCGTCACACTAGACGCCCATGCGCTGGGTCACCTATTCGCGCTACACCGGCGAGGACCTCGGCATCGGCGCCGAGGATCTGCTCCGCGCGCTCTCCGACTTCTTCCTCGAAAGCGGATTCAACCCGTCCCACATGCAGTTCGGCGAGCTGAACCAGCACACGCTCGAGGATCTGAAGCGCGCCATCGAGCGAGCTCTCGAGGAGGGCCAGCTCTTCGACAACAACGAGGCCGAGCGCATGATGGAGCGCCTCCGCAGCCTCTCGCCCGAGCAGCTCGATCGGCTCCTGGACCGCCTGGCGCAGAAGCTCGTCGACGAGGGCTATCTACAGACCGAGGAGCCCGGCCCGCAGCGGAGCCCGGGGCCGGGCGCGGGCGACGCTGACCGCAAAGTCAAGGTCGAGGTAACGGACAAATCCCTCGACTTCCTCGGCTTCAAGACGCTCAAGGATCTGCTGGCCTCGCTCGGCAAGTCGAGTTTCGGCGCGCACGATACGCGGGATCTGGCGACCGGCGTCGAAACCAGCGGCGCTTCCAAGCCCTACGAATTCGGCGACACGCTGAATCTGGACATCGGCGAGACGCTGTTCTCCGCCGTCAAGCGCGGCGGCCTGAAGGTGCCGCTCGAACTGGATTACCCCGACCTCCACGTCCACCAGTCCGAGTATCAAAGCTCCTGCGCCACCGTGCTCATGCTCGATTGCAGCCACAGCATGATCCTTTACGGCGAGGATCGTTTCACGCCCGCCAAGAAGGTCGCGCTCGCGCTCGCGCACCTGATCCGCACGCAGTATCCCGGCGACAGTCTGCGCTGCGTTCTGTTCCACGATTCCGCCGAGGAGCTGCGCCTGTCCGAGCTGGCTCGCGTGCAGGTGGGGCCGTACTACACCAACACCCGCGACGGCCTGATCCTGGCCCAGCGCCTGCTCGCGCAAGAGAAGAAGGACATGAAGCAGATCGTCATGATCACCGACGGCAAGCCCTCCGCGCTCACGCTCGACGACGGCCGCATGTACCGCAACGCCTTCGGCCTCGACCCGCTGGTGATCAGCCGCACGCTCGAAGAAGTGAGCCGCTGCCGCCGCCAGGGCATCCTCATCAACACCTTCATGCTCGCGTCGGATTACGGCTTGGTGAACTTCGTGCAGAAAGTCACCGAGCTCTGCCGCGGCAAAGCCTACTTCACCACGCCCTACACGCTAGGCCAGTATCTGCTGATGGACTACATGAACCGCAAAACGAGAACGGTTCACTAACGACCCGGGCGTCCCCCGACGAGCCGGGGCGACGTGTTCTTTGACAACCGGATATCACGCCTTCATGGATCCGCCGCCAGCACCCTCGCTGGTGGCGGCAGATCGATGGGCCCCGCACCGCCGGGCTCCGCGGGGCGTAGAATGGCCCGCAGGATGCCACATGCCGCCCGGACCGGAGCCCCCCCCAACCATGACAATCCTATCCGAAGTTGTATTGACCGCACTCTCTGCGATCAATGCAACCTCGGCAAGTCAGACTCGCTCCCGAATTGTGAGTAGTGCCATGAACCGCAGGATGCGAACTACCCTCCGGGGGGTCGCGGCCAAGTAGGAACTGCTGCTCTACTTGCTCCAACGCGCCGGGTCTATCCCGCTTCCTTCGATGATCGCTCTCATTGCGCCCAGCGGCAGGATCCGCCCCTGGTGATACGGCACAATGACCTGTTTTGCGGTGGACAGGTTGCGCCACTTCTGATGGCTGCCGGCAGAACCCACGAGGCTGAAACCATCGCGCCGGAGGACCGAAATCACCTGGGCGGCCGTGAGGCGCGGCGTTCCGCGGTCACCCAACCCTTACCTCGATCAGCTTCGCGGCCGGTGGCAACTCGATTTCGGCGGGCGAGAGGTAAAGTCGAATCGCTTCTTCGATACCACGCCTGGCCGCTTCTTCCGTGTCGCCGGCCGAAGCGCACCCTGGCAACTCGGGACAGACCGCGGAGTAGCTCTCAGCTTCCGGGTCATATTCCAGGACGACACGAAACTTCATGCTTGCAGTATAGCTCGCAACTGATCCGCCCAACGACCGACAAGCGAGCGGGCGCTATCCCTACTCCACCCACCGCATCAGCGCGTAGATCACCGGCATCGCGAACAGGACGCTGTCCACGCGATCCAGCCAGCCGCCGTGGCCGGGGAGCATGTTGCCGCTGTCCTTCACGCCGGCGCCGCGCTTGAGGGCCGATTCCGCCAGGTCGCCGATCTGCCCGGCCACGTTGCCCGCGATGCCGAGAGCGACCGCCGGCACGAGCGTCACCGCCGGAATCAGCCGCGGCAGGTACAGCGCCGCAAACACCGACGAGGCGATCAGCGATGCCGCGGCGCCCTCCCACGATTTCGCCGGGCTGATGCGCGGGGCCATCTTGTGCCGCCCCAGCCGGCGACCGATGTAGTAGGCCGCGCTGTCGCCGATCCAATTCAGCAGCAGCGCAAACAGCAGCCACCAGCGGCTGCGCTCCCAGAGCAGGATCGCAATCCGCCACGCTCCGAAAATGTAGATCACGCCGAACAGCAGCACGGCCGCGCGCGGCAGTCCCTTCGCCAGGTCCGTCTCCGCAAGGCCCAGGCACAGCGCGAAGAGCGCGGCCAGGATCATCAGAAACTCGGGCTCGTGCGGCACCAGCAGCACCGCCAGGCCCGCCGTGTAGCCGAGCGGCCCGGGCTTCGCGATGCCGTAGGCGGCCACGATCCCCGCGTATTCGTAGTAGCAGAGCAGCGCGACGGCCGAGACCACCGCCAGGAAGAAATAGAAATGCGCCCAGCCCACCGCGTATACGACCAGCGGCGCCACCACGACAGCGGTCAGGATGCGCTTCATCGGGCGAGTTCGGCCTCGACCGGCTCCTGCGGAATCCGCCCGTCGCCCGGCTCGCCGAGGCCGCCGAAGCGGCGTTCGCGGGTCTGGTAGCTGAGAATCGCCCGCAGCAGCTCGGCGCGGGAGAAATCGGGCCACAGCGTCTCGGTCACGTACAGCTCGGCATAGGCGATCTGCCACAGCAGAAAGTTGCTGATGCGCATCTCGCCCGAGGTGCGTATCAGGAGGTCCGGGTCGGGCAGGCCCGCGGTGTAAAGGTGGGCGGCGATCATCCGCTCGTCCACGTGGAGCCGGTCCACGGTTCCCCGCTCACGCGCGCCCGCCAGGATGGCGTTGACGGCGTCGGCCACCTCGGCCCGGCCGCCGTAATTGATGGCCAGGTTCACCACCAGGCGTCGGTTGCGGCTGGTGGCCTCGACCGCGGCTAGAAGCTCGTGGCGCGCCGCCGCGGGCAGCGCCTCCAGCCGACCGATGGCGCGCAGCCGGATTCCGTTTCGCATCAGGTCCGGCAGCTCCTTGCGGATGTAGATGCGTAGCAGGCGCCACAGCATGTCCACTTCGGTCCGCGGCCGCTTCCAGTTCTCAAGCGAAAAGGCGTACAGCGTCAGCACCTCGATGCCGATCCGCGCGCAGGTCTCGACCGTCACCCGCACCGGATCGACGCCCGCCCGGTGCCCGGCCGCCCGCGGCAGATTCCGCTTCCGGGCCCAGCGGCCGTTGCCGTCCATGATGATGGCGATGTGCTTGGGGAGCCGCGCCGCGTCGAGCGCGCGCGCCAGTTCCCAGGCCGGGTCGTCCGGCTTCATCGTCTCGAGTAAGGCGTCCATCTGGGCGGTATTTCCATCCTATCGTAGCGAGAGCAGCGCAATCAGGATCGCGCCCGCACCCAGGAAGGTCCCGAACGGAAGCTCATAAGTGCCGGGATCCTTGCGCGCCAGGTAAATATACGCCAGGCCGATCACCGAGCCGAGCAGCGACCCCACCATCACCGTGACTACCGTCGCCTCCAGGCTCAGGAACGCGCCGATCATCGCCACCATCTTGACGTCGCCCAGGCCCAGCCCTTCTTTGTGCCGCACCTTCTGGTAGAGCGCGGCCAAACCCCAGAGCAGAAGCGCCGGAACGGCCGCCGAGACCGCCGCTTGCAGCAGGGAGAGCCATCTCGCGTTCCAGTGCAAGTAGATACTCAAGACCGAAGAGACGATGGTATGAACCGGCGCCAGAACGGCGAACAGCAGGCCCAGCGCGATGCCGCCCAGTGTGAATTCGTCCGGCAGGATGCGCTCTTCCAGGTCCGAGAATACGAGGCCAATCACCAGGGCGCAGAAGACGCAGAGCTTCACCGAGAGCAGCGACGGGCCGCGCATCAACACGACGACGAAGAACAACACCGCCGTGAGCCCTTCGACCAGCGGGTAGCGGATGGGGATCCGCTTCCCGCAGTGCCGGCAGCGGCCGCGCAACGCCACGAAGCTGGCGAGCGGGATGTTGTCGTACCAGGCGACCGGGTGCTCGCAAGCCGGGCAGAACGAGCGCGGCGAAACCACCGAGAGGTCGCGCGGCATCCGGTAAATGCAGACGTTCAGAAAGCTGCCGATCAAGAGTCCGGCAACGAAAGCAAGAAGGGCTTCTAACATGCCAATACCCGATGGTACACCTGTAGAGTGCCCTGAATCATGGCTTCCGCGCTGAAGCGCCGTTCGACGGTCTCGCGGGCGGCGGCGCCCAGCCGCGAGGCCAGCGCCGCGTCATCGAGCAGGCGCACCACCGCCTCGGCAAAAGCGCCCGGCTCCGGACCGCCGACCAACAGGCCGTTGCGGCCGTCCTCGATCGCCTCCGGCACGGCCCCGCGCGCCAGCGCAACAGCGGGCAGGCCATACGCCATCGCGGCGAGCAGCGCGCTGCCCAGCGGCTCGGCCAGAGAAGGAAACAAAAAGACGTCGAGGCTTCGAAACACCGCCTCAACGTCCTCGACATAGCCTGCAAATTCGACCGCCCGCGCCACACCCAACTCCGCGGCCAGCCGCTCGAGCTTGCCGCGGCAAGGTCCGTCGCCGGCCAGCAGCAGACTGCAATCGGGATGCCGCGCGAGCACCAGAGGCAGAGCCCGGATCGCCAGTTCCTGCCCTTTCTCCGGCAGCAAATAACCGACTGAGCCCAGCCGCTGCGAACGGCTCCGAGGCGGAACCGGCGCCGGCAGTTCGACGCCGTCGTAAACCACTTCGACTTGTCCGGCCGGAATCCCGGATTCGACCACGCTGTCCCGCACGAAGTTCGACACCGCGATGATACGCGCGGCACGGTAGCGGGCCCGCGCCAGCGGATTCCGCTTCAGCGGATAGGCGACGCGCCGCGAGGCCACCAGGCGCGAGTGCCGGGCGGCGCCGGCGAGCCACGCCGCGGTGAGGCCGTGTGCGTCGTGGCAGTGAACCACGTCGAACCGCTCGCTGCGCAGCAGATGCCTGAGCGGAAACACGCGAAGGCCGGCGGCGAGGGCGCGCTCGGCCAGCGGCGATCCTTCTCTGGCGACAAGCTCGGCGCCGTGCCCTTCGGCCCGCAGGCCGCGCACGAGCAGCAGGGCCTGGCTCTGGCCGCCGCGCCACTGCCGGCCCAAATCGACATGCAGCGTGATCATTCGTATTCCCGGGGCGCACGCTGCACCGGCTGCCGAAGAAGTCCCTGGGCAAGCTGAAGCATGCCCCGCGTGGGACAAGCTTCGGCTTGTCCAGCCACGCTCACGACCGTCTCCCCGCGGCCAGCGCCAAGTCCGCGTCCACCATCGATCGCACCAAACCGTCGAACGAGGTGCGCGGCGTCCAGCCCAGGACGCGGCGGGCCTTGCTGGCATCGCCCAGCAGCACCTCCACCTCGGCCGCCCGGTACAGGACCGCGTCGATCTCGACGTGCTCGCGCCAGTCCAGGCCCGCATGCGAAAACGCCAGCTCGGCGAAATCCCTGACCGAGTGGGTTTCGCCGGTCGCTACCACGTAGTCGTCCGCCTCAGGCTGCTGCAGCATTATCCACATGGCCTCGACATACTCGGGCGCGTAGCCCCAATCGCGCCGGGCCTCCAGATTCCCCAGTTTCAGCTTGCCTCCGCGGCCGGCCGCGATCCGGGCGACGGCCGAGGTGATCTTGCGAGAGACGAACTCGAAGCCGCGCCGGGGCGACTCGTGATTGAAGAGGATGCCGCTGCTGGCGTGCAACTGGTGCGCCTCGCGGTAGTTTCTGGTCAATTCGTAGCCGGCCACCTTGCTGATGCCGTAAGCGGACCGTGGGTGAAAGCGGGTGCGTTCGTGCTGCGGAGTCTCCTCGGCGCGCCCGAACATCTCGCTCGAGGCCGCGAAATAGAAACGGCAGTCGGGGGCCTCGCTCTTGAGCGCCGAAAGCAGATAGTGCGTGCCGTTGATGTTGGTGTTGAGCGTCGAGAACTCGTCCTCGAAGGAATACGAGACGAAGCTCTGCGCCGCCAGATGGTAGCATTCGTGTGGCGCGCTCCGCCTCACCACCGCGTGCATACTGGCGTAGCTTTCGAGCGAGCCGGCATGCAGCGTGAGCCTGTCCAGGATGTGCTGGATGCGGCCCAGGCGATGCTCGGGATCCTCGATGGCCACGCGGCGCACGATTCCGTGCACCTCGTACCCTTTCGAGAGCAGCAGTTCGGCCAGATAGGAGCCGTCCTGCCCGCTGATGCCGGTAATCAGAGCCCGCAGTTGCGCCATTGGTTCAGAATACCTCCTGATACACTAAACCTGAAATGGCCACCATCGGGCTCGACGCCACTTACGCGCTGGGTGCGCGTCCCACCGGAACCGGAACGTACTCGCGGCGTCTCGTCGAGTCGTTGGCCGCGCTCGATACACCGCACCGCTTTCTGGTCTGCTATCGCCTGTCCCGATGGAACCGCCGGCGCGAATTCCTGCGGCTGCCGGGCTGTCCGGTGCGCCTCGTCCAATGGCCCCTCACCTTCTGGCTGCCGTGGCAGACCGACCTGTTCCACAGCCTGGTGCAGCGGCCGCCCGCGTTCCGGTTCCGGCGGGAGGTGGTCACGGTCCACGACGCTTTCCCCATCACCGGCCGCGACTATTCGACGCCCGAATTCCAGCGCCGTTTCTCTGCGCTCCTGCGTGAAGCGGTAGCGCGCGCGGCCCGCGTCATTACCGACTCGGAGTACACGGCGACTCAGCTCGAACGGCACTGCGGCGTCGAGTCCGAGCGCCTGTCGGTGATCCCCTGCGGCGTGGACGAGCCGGTCCGGACGCTGACGCCCGAGGAGCGCCTCGAAGAGCGCGACCGGCTGGTGGGCCCGGGGAACGAGATGCTTCTCAGCGTGGGCAACCTCGAGACGCGGAAGAACGTGGGGAACGCGCTGCGGGCGCTGGCGCTGCTGCCGGAGCGTTACCGCCTGGTGCTGGCGGGCGGCGACGGCTATGGCGCCGAGGCGATCCACGCCTTCATTGCGGTGCAGGCCCTGGAGCGCCGCATCGTCCGGCTTGGATTCGTGCCGGCGGAGCGGCTGCCGGCGCTCTATCAGTCGGCCAGCGCGCTCCTGTTCCCGTCGCTCGAAGAAGGCTTCGGCTTTCCGGTGCTGGAGGCTATGGCGAACGGCCTGCCCGTGGTGACCTCCAACACTTCTTCCCTGCCCGAGGTCGGCGGCGACGCCGCGCTCTACGTCGATCCGCTGGACGTGGCGGGCATCGCGGCCCAGGCCGAGCGTGCGGTCGAAGACCAAGCCTTGCGGCGGGAGTTGATCGAAAAGGGCCGCGCACGCGCGCGCCAATTCACCTGGCGCCGCGCGGCCGAGGCGGTGCTGAGGGTGTACGAGGAGGTATTGGCGGACTGAACTTCATGGCGCGAGCCCGAGCGTGGTGGTCGGCTAACCGTCCGGAGGCACGCATCGTGTCCACGTCCGTGGCCTGCGACGAATCCGGCATTGTTCAATGCAACCAGCTCCGGGACCGAGAGGTGCGGGAGCGGCTCTTGTGGAGCGAGGTCGCCACCGTCTACGCGTACAAGGTGGACTGCTTTGCAGTAGACCAGATCCGCGTCGCGCTGAGCGACAGCACCGGCCGGGTGCGTGTCCTCGTTTGCGAGGACTACGCCGGATATGAGGAGCTGATCCGTGCGCTGCCCCGCTACCTCCCCGGATGCCTGGCGCCGGAGGAGTGGTTTCAGCGGGTCGCGTTCCCGGCCTTCGAGACAAAGTGGACCGCGCTCTATCGCCGGTCCGCCGATTCGTAATTCTCCGCGCTCTGGCGCGCCGTGCGATACGCTGTCGTCATGAAACTGGGGCCTTCTCTGCTGTGGATATCGATGCTCGCTACCTGCCTCGCGCAGCCGCCGCGGGCGCCCAACGTCGAAGCGCAACGCGCCGCCATGAAGAAGCTGGATTTCCTGGTCGGGACATGGTGCGGGGAGGTGCGCGTGCACCGTGGCCCGGGCGAACCACTGGAATTGGCCCAGACCGAGGAAGTGCAGTACAAGCTGGATGGTCTGGTCCTCCTGATCGAAGGCACCGGACGCAGCACCTCCGATGGCAAACCGGTCTTCCGTGCTCTCGCCACTGTTTCCTATGACGACGCGGCCGGGCAGTATCGGATGCGTGCCTACAACGATGGCCGCTACATGGAGACCGAGCTCAAACTCCCCGAGCGCGGCAAAGGCTTCGCCTGGGGCTTGGCCTTCGGGCCGGCCCAGATGAGCTACGTCATGGCCCTCAACGACAAAGGCGAGTGGACCGAGACTGGGGACATGACCATGCCCGGGCAGCCGCCGAGCAGGGTCGTGGAGCTGACGGTCCGGCGGCAGAAACAGTGATGCACAGGGTTCGCTACGTAGTCGTAGCGAGGCTGGATGGCTACATCGCCGGGCCGAAGGGCGAAGCCGATTGGATCGTCATGGATCCGGGCATCCTGGAATACGCGGTCGGGTGAGGCGTAGCCGTGTCAGCGCACCTCGAGCGTGATGGCTTCTCGCATGGAGGTGAGCTCGAGCAGCGCGCGGCCGTCGTCGCGGAAGCGAACCATAATCAGGGGCGCCAGGAAACTGAATTCCTCGGTCTGCTCGCCAGAGAACGCGTCGTAGAGGACGAGCCGGCCGGTTTGTTTGCCGATCGCGAGGCGGCCCCGCGTCGGGTCGGCCGCCAGCAGATGCCCGAACAGCCGGACGCGCGGTTCGGCGATGTCAGCGTCGTAGACGAGCACCCTGTTCCGGTCGTCCTCGATGACGACGCCGCCATGGAGCGGGAGAGCGTTCTTGATCCGCAAGCAGCGATCACCCAGGTCCATCACACCGCGACTCTTCGGCTCGCCCGTGGCCATGTCGATCGTCTCCGCCAGGTACACGCCGGACCCGCTTCGCGCGCCAAATGGATTAGCGTCGGCGATGTAACAGAGGCGATCATCCTGGATCATTCTCCAACTGGCCATCGCTTGCGAGTGGATCATCGAGAGGCGGTCCCGGAGAGCCGGATCGTGCGAACCGCGGTCGCTGCCCGGGCTCCATACGAACACACCATAACGGCCGGAGGGTTCAAAGAAATCGAGCGGCCCTTCCCCGTTGTACTTCTTCGACCAGACGGTCTTCATGGTCCGGGCGTCGAGGACGTCGTACACGATGTCCTGGAACGTCCTCGGGTCGAGAACAAAGGCCGGCCGAGAGCCGTCCCGCGTCCGGACCGAGACAACATAGGGGCCAGCCTGTTTCGCGACTGGGTTCCCGACCTCCGGGCTGGCTTGCGAGTCACGCCGGCCCAGGTCGATATCGACGATGTGACGCTTCTGTTCTTCGTACCTCGGAGCGTCCACAAGGAGGTGACCGCGAGCATCAAAAAAGCCGCCGTCAAATGCACGGAAGCGCAGCGAGGCTTCGCCCGTCGCCAAATTCCAGACCGCCGCTCGGGTCTGATCGGAGACCGCAACCCAGCGCAAATCCGGCGACGCAACCGCCGCTCGGACGCCGGCCAATTCCGCCTCCGGCAACTGCACCGTGGCCTGCACTCCACGGCCTCTTTCGTACAGAGCTAGCTCTCCCATCAGCCGCTCGGCGACGTAGTTGCGCCCTAGAACGTCCAGCGCGGGAGCCTGGCCGGTGATCATTTGGCCGGTCTGGAATTCGACGGCCCCGACGGCGAACCTGCCCAGCGGACGGACGAGGACAAACCCCGGGTCCGCCGCGCGAAACAGCGGGCCCGGGGGTAGCTGAGGCTGCGACAGAACCTTTCCCGATGGAAACTCCACCAGCGTGCCTGTCACACTGACCTTGCGCAGTGGAGGAGAAGCGGCAATCTGCCGCATCGACGGGAACGGCTCGAGCATATCGGGCAGCGTGTCCGGATCGCGGCGGCTGATGGGCTCGACTTCGGGCGAGATCATGACGCGATCCGGCGCGAGAAACGCAAAGTTATGCCCAAGGAGGCGCTCCAATTTGCCGCTCAACGTCACGGAGCTCTTCTGGACCAAATCGCGGGCGACGACGGCGGTTGCGGCGCGCGGTGCCCAAGCTATGAAATAGCGGCCGTCGGAGGAAAAATCCATGCGGGCCGCTCCGGGGTCGTCGCCAGGCACCCCGTCCCGCGCGGTGCCGAAACGCTTCTTCTCGAAGATGGTTTCGGACGAGGCCACATCGATGAGCCGCAGCCCACCGGCCTGGTCGACGCATGCCAGGGTGTGGCCATCCGGAGACAGCCTCTCCGTTTCACACGGCCTGCGCAGCGGTGTCTCCGTGAACTCGACACGAGCCCGGCCGGCGATGCTCCACCGCTCCACGTGCGTGCCCGAACCGACGAACACGATTTCCCGCGAGTCCGGGGTGAAAGCGGCGAAAGCGGCGTTTTCCGCCGGCGCCCGGAATAGAACGAGGAATGGCCTGACGGTAAGGACCGTGATGCCGGACTCGTCCTGAGCAAGCACGTACTGTCCGTCGGGACTGAACCGAAGTTGGCGAAGGTCCCCGTTGAGGGGCGGCTGGAGCCTCAGGCGTGACAAAACACCGTGCAGCGACTCCGGCATCCACGGCTTGGTTTCGGCCAGGACGCGCTCACGCCATTCCGCGAAATCGGCCGGGGCCGGCACGGAAGCTTGCGCGCAGCCGGCGGGCGCATTCTTCAGCATGGCTCCCAGCCGCTTTTCGTCCGGCGTGAAGTTGAAGAAATTGGAAAAGACGTTGCCGGTTCTGCCCTTGGTCTCGGCAAGGCGGTCGTAGGCGCGGACCTGGGCCGCGGTGTCATAACCGGCAGCGGCCTGGATCAGCAGACCCAGCCGGTCGGCCTCGATCTGCTCAGGCTCTTCCTTGTCCCAGGTACGTCTGATTTCCTCGGGGTCCCTCCAGAGGCTCTCAATGAGCCGGTTGTACTTGTCGAAGACGTCCCGCCGGCCGCCGACTTCGGTGACACGCATGGCCACCTTCAGGAAACGCGAAACCCGAATCGCCTGTTGGTGGGCCAGGAGATGGCCAAGTTCGTGGGCCATGATGCCGGCCAATTCATCCTCGGTCTGCAGGAGAGCGATGAGCGCCCGGGAGACGTAGATGCGGCCACCGGGCACAACGAATGCGTTGGCCTGGGGCATGTCGACGAGGAACGTGTGGATCTGCAGTCCGGGCAGCGGCGCATTGCGAGCCAGCCTGGCGGCAATCCGTTGCAGCATCGGGTCGTCCTCGGCGAGCACTCGCAGGTCGAGCAGCTCCGACTCGACAGCCGCGTCTCCGAGGTCCACTTCCTGTTGCGGAGAGAATATGTTGTAACTGTTGTGGGAGAGAGGCGGGAAAGTAACGTGACAACTGCCGGGCGTTTCGGAAAAACCCGCCACGCCCGAGAAGCAACTCATCGCAACAATGGCTGCCGCGAAGCTGTTCATGTCCGCGCCTGCCATGTTATGACGCTGGCCGCCGGGGGTGATGTTACGACATGTTCCGCGCTTTGGCGTACTTCAGGAACGTGTAGAGCGCGGCCATGTAGGCGATCATTAGGCCTTCCGGACCGTCGAGGAAGCCGCGCTGGACGACGTAGGTGTGCAGGAATGTCCAGGCGGGCTCGAACAGCAGGCTGCGCCAACCCACGCGCTCGTGGCGCGAGACGATCTCCTGTGCCGCCAGCGTGGTGTAGCTGTCGAGCGTGCGCACGTGCTCGGAGATGGAGTCGTAGGTGTAATGCAGGATGTTCGACTTCAGGTGCCCCACCGCGCCGTGGAACTCGACGCTTTCGTGGACGAATTCGCCGACCCAGTTGGCCTTGCGCCGGTCGTAGAGGCGGATCTTGCGGTCCGGGTACCAGCCCGAGTGGAGAATCCAGCGGCCCACGTACTGCGCCATGCGCGGCATGGTGTAGGCGTCGAACTCGGGGCCCTTCTTGCGCAGTTGCCAGATCTCGGCTTCCAGCGCTTCGCTGAGCGCCTCGTCGGCGTCGAGCGAGAGGATCCAGTCGTTGGCCGCCTGCGCCGCGGCCAGGTTTTTCTGCTTTGCGTAGCCGGGCCAGGGGCTCTCGATCACCCGCGCGTTGAGCTGCTGCGCGATCTCGACCGTGCGGTCGGTCGAGCCGCTATCGACCACCACAATCTCGTCGCAGCAGCGCAGGCTCTCGATGGCGCGGGCGATCCGGCGCTCCTCGTTGCAGGTGATGAGAGTGGCGGAGATCTTCACTGCGCGTTGTCCAGTAGCGGCGTCGCCATAAAGCACAGCACAAAGATCGCCAGAGCCAGGTAGCCGAGCCAGCGCCGGCCAGGACTGAGGCGGGAGGAGTCGAAGACGAGCGGGTGCCGCAGGCAGAAGATGTAGAGCAGCACCGCCCACAGAAACCAGGGCCAGTACCTGGTAAACAGCCCCAGCGGCAACAGGGCCGCCACGAAGATCTTGGAGAGCAGCTTGTGGCGGTCGCCGACGAACGAGTACAGGATGTGCCCGCCATCGAGCTGGCCGATGGGCAGCAGGTTCAAAGCAGTGGCAAAGATGCCGACCCAGGCGGCGCGCGCGACCGGGTGCAAGTAAATGTCCGCCGCCGGTATGCCCGGGAAAATGGCCTTGTCGAGCAGCCAGATCAGCGGCGGCACACCCATAATGAGGTCGCCCCGGTGGGCGATACTCGGCAGGATCTTCGAGTAGGCGAGGCCGATTCCCAACGCGGGCAGCAGGAACACGAAGCCCGCCAGCGGCCCGGCAATCCCGACATCGAAGAGCACCTGGCGGGAGTAAATGGGGGAGCGTATGCGGATGAAGGCGCCCAGGGTCCCGATGAAGGACGGGAACGGAATGAAGTAAGGCAGGCTGGCGTCGACGCGGTAGTAGCGGCAGGCCAGGTAGTGCCCGAACTCGTGCGCCAGCAGGATCGTGAGCAGCGTAAGCGAGAACGGCAACCCGGCGAGCAACTCGACCGGGTGGGACCACATGGCGGCGATGGCCGTCAGATCGCGCTCCAGGTCGAAGGCGGGGAGGTTCTCGCGGAAGTTCGCAACCAGGCGCGCTCCGATGGTGGTGGTGGTCACCAGCGTCAGGAGCAGGAGCAGAGCGTGCAGCCAGTAGCGCGGGCGGCCCGAGCCTCTCCAAAAACGCTGGAAACGGACGCCGGTTCCGTTGGACGGAACGGACAGACCTATACCGGGACTATTGTCCTGAGCTGCCACAGAACAGAACTACTGTAACGACTGCAATTCTTTGCCGGGCTTGAAGCGGACGGCTTTGCCGGGAGGAATGGAGACCTCCGCGCCGGTGCGGGGGTTCCGCCCGATTCCCGTTTTGCGGGGACGCACGTTGAAAATCCCGAAGCCGCGCAACTCGATCCGCTCGCCCGCCCCCAGAGCCTTTTTCATGCTCTCGAAAACGGTTTCGACCGCCATTTCCGCTTTCGTTTTGGTGATGCCGGTGCGATTGACAACCTCGTTGATGATGTCGAGCTTGATCAAAACATCCTCCTTCTGCAGGCGTCCGAACGGTCGTTGAACCGCTGGCCAACGGCAAACCACATGATAGGATTAGGGTTATACGCTTGTCAAGCCACCTGTGCCTCGCCCGCCAGCGCTTTTGCCGTCCGCAACGCCGGCTCGTAGTCGGGATGCTCGCCCGTCTCCTTGACATATTCGACGTAACGGATCACGTTGTCGCGATCCAGCACGAAAATGGCGCGGCTCTCGATGCGCAGACTCTCGAGCAGCGTGCCGTAGTTGCGGCCGAAAGACGTGTCCTTGTGGTCCGAGAGCATCTTCACGCGATCGACGGCAAAAGCGTTGCAGTAGCGGCGTTGCGCGAAGGGCAAGTCCACGCTGATGGTGTAGATGTCTACGCCCGAAAGCTTGGCGGCCTCTTCGTTGAAGCGCCGCGTTTGCGCGTCGCAGACCGGTGTGTCGAGCGACGGAACCACGCTGAAAATGCGGACGCTGTGGCCCGTGCCAGCGAGCATGACCGGCTTCATGCCGTTGTCCACGCAAGCGAAATCGGGCGCCGGATCGCCGGGATGCAACTCCGGCCCGGTGAGCGTTACAGGGTTGCCTCTGAGAGTGACAGTGCGTTCCATGGATCCCTCCGAAGTGCCAGTGCCATTGTAGCAGTCAGGCGATGGCCATGACGTGGCGCACCATGGCTTCGGTGGCTTTGAGGTCCGGGCCTTCCAACTCCTCGGCCACCTTCTCGAGCAGGTCCGGGATCTGCAAAAACTGCGGACACTTTTCGATGCAGTCGCCGCAGCGGGAGCATTGGGAGGCGTATCCGGCCGTGCCCGAGATCATGCCGCTCATCCGGAGGGCGTAGACGAACTTCGCCCCGCCGGGGTCGCTGAACATATACAGATGGTTGTAGACGTCGAAGCAATCAGGAATGGCAACTCCGCTGGGGCAGGGCTTGCAGTATCCGCACCCGGTGCAGCCGACCTTCACGATCTCCTGGTACTTGCGCGCTATTCTGGCGATCACGTCGAGCTCGTCGGCGCCCAGCGAATTCGGGTGCGCGCGCGAGGCGAGCGCGAGGTTCTCCTCGATCTGGGATTCATCGTTCATTCCGGAGAGGGCCACGACGACCTGCGGGTGATCCCAGACCCAACTGAGCGCCCAGGCGGCGGGAGTCCGCCCTTGGCCGGCTTCTTCCAGAATGGCGGCGATGGCCGGCGGCGGCGAGGCCAAGCCAAGCATGCCTCCGCGCAAAGGCTGCATGACCACCACGCCCAGGCCCTTGGACGCGGCGTATCCGAGACCTTCAGTGCCGGCCTGGCGCACCTCGTCCAGAAAGTTGTACTGGATCTGGCAGAAGACCCAGGGATGGGCTTCGACGATCTGCTTGAAGTCCGGCAATTCGCCGTGGAAGGAAAAGCCTGCGTTGACGATCCGGCCGTCGGCCTGGGCGCGTTCGAGGAATTCCAGCACGCCGAGAGCGGCCATGCGCTCCCAGGCGCTGCCATTGAGGCCGTGCACAAGGTAATAGTCGATGTGCGTGGTGTTCAGCCTCTCGAGTTGCAGGTTCAGGAAGCGGTCCATGTCCGCAGTGGTGTGGACCATCCAGCAGGGAAGCTTGGTGGCGAGTTTCACCTTCTCGCGATAGCCGCCGGCCAGGGCGCGGCCGACGAAGGGCTCGCCATCGCCCGCGTGATAGGGCCAGGCGGTGTCGACGTAGTTCACGCCGCTGTCGATGGCATGGCGTATCTGCCGCGTGGCCCGCGGTTCGTCGATGCGGCCGCCGGCGACGGGCAGGCGCATGCACCCGTAACCCAGAATGGACAGGCGGTCCCCGGTGGCGGGCATGGTGCGGTAGAGCATAAGGAACCTACGATAGCACCATGGCTCACGCTTCAGCACCCGGCCGCGGGCGGCCCGCGGCCACTGAATCGGCAACCCGCGTGGGGCAGGCCGTTTGGCCTGCCTGGGCAGGCGAACCGCCTGCCCCACGGCAGCGTAAGTTACCGGAGAGCGCGCCGGTGCGGGCTTCAGGCCACGATCCGGACGGCGAGCTGAAGCTCGCCGCAGCGCGCTGAAGCGTGCGCCACGGTGCTACCCCGCGGCGGTGCGGGCGGCGTCGAGCGACTGCGCGAATTCGTGCGGGCCGGTGGCGGGGAGGCGGCAAGAGAAGTTCTCGCAGACGTAGGCGGCCGCGGGGCCCGGTGGGTAAGGAACCGGAGCGTGGGCGGCGAGCAGGACCGTCGCGAAAGGCAGGAAGCGGCGGCGCAGTTCGGCCAGGAAGGGCTCGATCGCGTCTCTCGTTCCCGCCAGCACGATCTGGACGGGTTTCGAGCGCCTGTATTCGAGCGCGGCCAGCATCTGCGGCATCGCTTCGGGCGCCTCCGAGAGGCGCGGGGCGAAAGCGGCCAGCGCTCGAGCGGCGGTGTCCTCAAAGTCCTTGCGGCCGGTGATGCGGGCCAGGCGCAGCAGGTTGAGGATGGCGATGGAGTTGCCCGAAGGCTCGGCGCCGTCGTAATCGTCCTTGAGGCGCAGGACGAGCGAGGGCTCATCGGCGGCGGTGGCGAAAAAGCCGCCGGCTTCGGCGTCCTCGAAGCGGGCGATCATGGTTTCGCTCAGCCGTATGGCGGTCTCGATGCGGCCGGCGTCGAACTCCGCCTGGTACAGATCCAGGAGGCCCTGGACGAAGAAAGCGTAGTCGTCGAGGAACGCGGGGATCGCGGCCTCGCCAGCGCGGAAGCGGCGCAGGAGCGTGCCGGCCGCGGCGTCGTGCATCCGCGTCAGAATGAAATCGGCGGCGCGCCGCGCGGCCTCCAGGTAGCGGTTTTCTTCGAGCGCCTGCGCGCCTTTGGCGAAGGCGGAGATCATGAGGCCGTTCCAGGCGGTGAGGATCTTGTCGTCGAGGTGCGGGCGCACGCGGCGGGAGCGCGCTTCGAAGAGGCGGTCCCGGACGGCAGGCGGAACCGCCTGCCCCACGATCGAAAGGATGTTCTTGCCGGTGAACTCTTGGTGCGGATCGTCGCGGACGTTGCCGCCTTCCTCGATCCCGTACGCGAGGCAAGAGCGCTCGGCGTCGGCCGCGTCGAGAAGGGCGTCGATCTCCTGCTTGGTCCAGAGGTAATAAGCGCCTTCGCCCTTGACGGCGGGCTGGGCGGGATCGATGACGCTGTCGGCGCCCTCGGCCGAATAGAAGCCGCCGCCCGCGTCGGTCATGTCGCGGAGGACGTAGTCGAGCGTGCTGCGCGCGGCCTCCGCGTAGAACTCGTCGCCCGAGAGCTGCCAGGCCTCGAGATAGGAGACGGCGAGCTGGGCCTGATCGTAGAGCATCTTCTCGAAGTGCGGTACGAACCAGCGGTCGTCGGTCGAGTAGCGGTGGAAGCCGCCGCCCAGGTGGTCGCAAATGCCGCCGCGCCGCATCTGGGTTAGCGTTGCGAAGACCATCTCGAGAGCCTCTGGCTTGCCCGTGCGGAGGAGGAACTCGAGGGCCGCCGGGCGCGGGAATTTGGGAGCGCCGCCGAAGCCGGCGTGCCGCGTGTCGAACGTGCGGCGAAGGGCGTAGAAGCCGGAATCGAGCACGGAGGCGTCGAGGCGGCCGGAAGGAGCCGCCTGAACGTGCGTCCGGAGCTGCTCGATCAAGGCGGCGCTCGATTCGAGGATGGAGGCGCGGTCGAAGCTCCAGGCCTCGGCGAGGCGCTCGAGGATGTGGCGGAAGCCGGGATGGCCGTAGTGCGTCTCGGGCGGGAAGTAGGTGCCGCCGAAGAAGGGCCGCAGATCCGGCGTGAGCCAGACCGACATGGGCCAGCCGCCCGAGCCGGTGGTGGCCTGCACGAAGAGCATGTAGACGCGGTCGACGTCGGGGCGCTCTTCGCGATCCACCTTGATGGGGACGAAGGAACGGTTGAGCAGGGCGGCGATGTCCTCGTTCTCGAAGGACTCGCGCTCCATGACGTGGCACCAGTGGCAGGTGGAGTAGCCGATGGACAGGAAGATGGGCTTGTCCTCGCCGCGCGCCTTCTCGAAAGCCTCCTCGCCCCAGGCGCGCCAGTCGACCGGATTGTGGGCGTGCTGGAGCAGGTACGGACTCTTCTCGTGGATGAGGGAATTCTCTGACATCCCGTGGCCCTCTGGATTCAGTGTAGCGGGTTGACAGGCGGGAGGCCCGTCCCACTCAGAGGGCGGCGCTGGCCATCGAGATTGGCTATGATTGGGGCGGCGGGGACCGTGGGCCGAGGCCCGCGTGCGCCACGAAAGGGCACAGAGGATGACTTACTACGAACAGAACCGCGAGAGATATCTGGAAGAGTTGAAGGCGTGGCTGCGGATTCCGTCGATCAGCACGGAGCCTGAGCACAAGGGCGACATACGGCGGGCGGCGGAGTTCGCGCGCGAGGCGCTGACGGCGGCCGGCCTAGCGAATGCCGGGCTGATCGAAGGCGAGGGCAACCCGCTGGTGTACGCCGAGTGGCTGGGGGCGCCGGGGAAGCCGACGCTGCTGTTCTACGGGCACTACGACGTGCAGCCGCCGGATCCGCTGGAAGAGTGGAAGTCGCCGCCGTTCGAGCCGGAGGTGCGCGGCGACAACATCTACGCGCGCGGCTCGTCGGACGATAAGGGGCAGACCTACATCCTCATCAAAGCTGTCGAAGCGCTGCTCAAGACCAAGGGCAAGCTGCCGTGCAACGTGCGGTTTCTGATCGAGGGCGAGGAAGAAGTCAGCGGGGAGCACATCGAGAGCTACGTGGCCTCGAAGCCGGCCCGTCTGGCCTCGAACGCGGCGGTGATCTGCGATACGGAGATGTTCGCGCCGGAGTTGCCGACCATCTGCACCGGGCTGCGCGGCATCGTTTACACGGAGTTGCACGTGCAGGGGGCGGACCACGATCTGCACTCGGGGGTTTACGGCGGCGCGGCGCCGAATCCGCTGATGGCGATCGCGGAGATCCTGACCGCGCTCAAGACGCGCGACGGGCGGATTCACATTCCGGGGTTCTACGATCGCGTCGTCAAGCAGAGCAAAGAAGAGAACGAAGCGTGGGGGCGGCTGCCGTTCGATGCGGAGGAATACCGCAAGAAGGAAGTGGGCTCGCCGGAACTGACGGGCGAAGCCGACCACACGGTGTTCGAGCGCACCTGGGCGCGGCCGACGCTGGAGGTCCACGGAATACGCGGCGGATTCACGGGCGAGGGCGCGAAGACGGTGATCCCGGCCCGGGCGGTGGCAAAGATCAGCATGCGCCTGGTGGCCGACCAGCGGCCCGACGAGGCTCTCGCGCAGTTCAAGGCCGCGGTGGCGGCGGCGTGCCCGCGGGGCGTTACGGCCGAAGTGAAGCCGATCCACGGCGCGGAGCCGTCGCTGGTGAATCCGAACAACGATTTTGTGCGCGCTTCGGCGAAGGCGATGGAAGAAGTGTTCGGCAACAAGACGGTGTTCATACGCTCGGGAGGCTCGATTCCGATCGTGGGATCGTTCGAGCGGAGCCTGGGGATACCGAGCGTGCTGATGGGCTTCGGACTGCCGGACGATAATCTGCATTCGCCCAACGAGAAATTCTACCTGCCGAACTTCTACCGCGGGATCGAGGCGGTGGCGCGGTTCCTGGAGCTGGTGGGAGACGGCGCGCGGTGACTGCCCTAGTGACGGGCGCCTCGAGCGGTATCGGCGCGGAGTTCGCGCGCCAGCTCGCGGCGCGGCGGTACGACCTGATCCTGGTGGCGCGGCGGAAGGAGCGGCTGGAGAAGCTGGCGGCCGACATCGCGGCCGCGCACGGCGTGCGGGCGGAGGCGCTGGCGGCGGACCTGACCGAGCGTGCGGAGCTGAAAACCGTCGAGGAGCGCATCGCGCGGGACGGCGGCATCGACCTGCTGGTGAACAACGCGGGCTTCGGCGTTTTGGGACGCTTCTGGGAGACCGCGCTCGAAGCGCAAGACAGCCTGCACCGGTTGCACATCCTGGCGACGATGCGCCTCACGCACGCGGCGCTGGCGGCGATGACGGCACGCAACAGCGGCGCGGTCATCAACGTTTCCTCGGTGGCAGGCTTCATGCCGGCGGCCGTCAGCAGCACCTATGGCAGCACGAAGACCTGGATCAACGCCTTCACGGAAGGGCTGTACCTGGAATTGAAGAGCAGGCGATCGGCGGTGAAGGTGCAGGCGCTGTGCCCGGGCTTCACTTACTCCGAGTTTCACGACGTGGCGGGCATGGACCGGCGCGTCATTCCGGGACCGATGTGGATGCGGGCCGAGGGCGTGGTGGCGGCGGCGTTGAAGGGCCTCGACCGCCGGAAGCTGTTCGTGGTGCCGGGGTGGAGGTACAAGCTGATCGTGGCGCTGGTTCCAGCACTGCCGAGATTCATCCGCGACCCGGGGATTTTGAGGTTCAGCAAGCGGCGGGGGTGAGCCAACATCCGCTTGCTTAGTCCGTCACTACGCGCTTGCCGGCTTTGCGATCCGCGAACTGCTGGGCGATCCAGGCATAGGTGCGCTCCATGCCGGTGCGCAGGGGAGTCTGGGGTTCCCAGTGGAGGATTTGCCGGATGAACGTGTTGTCGCTATTCCGGCCGGCGACGCCCTTGGGCGCGTTCGGATCGTAGGTGCGCTCGAGGCGCACGCCCGCGATCTCTTCGACCATGCCGACCAGGGCATCGATCGAGATCAGCTCGGTCGAGCCGAGGTTGATCGGCGTGGCGATGAGGTCCTTCGAGTGCATGATCCGGTCGATGCCCTGCGTGCAGTCGTCGATATAACAGAAGCTTCGCGTCTGCGTGCCGTCGCCCCAGATGTCGATCGCGAGCCTGCCGGAGTCGATGGCCTCGAGCACCTTGCGGCTGATGGCGGCGGGGGCCTTCTCGCGGCCTCCGAACCAGGTGCCGTTGGGGCCGTAGATGTTGTGGAAGCGGGCGATGTGGGTTTCGAGGCCGCGCTCGGCCCAATACTCCTGGCAGAACATCTCCGAAATCAGCTTCTCCCAGCCGTAGCCGCGTTCGGCCATGGCGGGGTAGGCGTCGGATTCCTTCAGGCCGCGGACACGGGGATCTTTCTGCAGATCGGTGTTGTAGGCGCAGGCCGAGGAGGAAAAGAAATAGCGCTCGGCGCCGGCGCGCCAGGCCGCGTCGATCAGGTGCGTGTTGATCAGCACGCTGCGCAGGCATTCCACGCGGAAACGCTCGATGAAGCCCATCCCGCCCATGTCCGCGGCGAGGTTGTAGACCTCGACGGCGCCCTCCACCGCGCGGATGGCGTTGTGCTTCTCGCTGAGATCCATGGAAAGGCATTCCACGCCCGGAACGTGCTGGTACCACTCGGACAGGGGCTTGCGGTCAATGGCCCGGATGCGCGAGAAGCCAAGATCGTGGAAACGGCGGGTCAGCGCGCCGGCAACGAACCCGCCGGCGCCGGCGATGACGATCAGGTCGTCGGGATGAAGCTGCCGCTCGATGGGGAGGCTGGTGGCGGAGGTCATAGTCAAGGCTGAAGTGAGCGAAACCAGCGTAGTCTTGACGCCGGGGGCTTGTCAACCTTCGGATGGGGCGCCGCTTGCTCACGCGCGCGGTTCGGTGCCCCGGGGGGCAGGCAAAGGCCCGCGCCACCCGACCGCACCGCCTGGCCGTTATTAACATCCGATTAAACCGGGGTGGCGCGAGCGGTTCCGGGTGTCGGGGTCCTATAATAGATGTATGGCCCGAGGATGGCAGAGTAACGCGGCAGAGGGCCGAGTCGAGGTGCGGAGGGTTGGGAAAGAAGCGCGCAAGCCCCGGTCCCCCATACAACTCGAACAGCTCCGCAAGACTGAGGACCTGCAACTTTCCCGCACGCGGGTCCTGCACGATCTCGAAGCAGCCCAAAACCCTCGTTACAAGCACATGCTGACCCAAGCGCTTGCGCATCTCGACCAGGAGTTGTCCCGGCTGGCCACTTGCTGAACGTGACAGGCCGGAGGCCTGTCCCACCGCCTTTTTTAGGACAATGGCTGTGATGGCCGTTGACATAGAAGGCGTACAACTTCACCTCGCCCATCCGGACGAGATTCCCGTGCGTTGGGTGGGGCAGGAAGAAGTGATGCGCCAATTGCTGGCCGCGTGGCTGGTAGTGGACGCGAGGGACCTGCCCATGAACCCGCGCCTCATCGGCAAGCCGGGCGTGGGCAAAACCACGCTGGCGTACGCGGCCGGCAAGCGGCTGGGGCGCGAGGTCTACATCATGCAGGCCACGGTGGACACGCGGCCCGAAGACCTGATCGTGCAGCCGGTGATCGAGGGCGCCTCGCAGTTGCGCTACGTCGCTTCGCCGCTGCTGACGGCGGTGATCCGGGGCGGGGTCGCGATCCTGGACGAAGCGAACCGGATGAGCGAGAAGAGCTGGGCCAGCCTGGCTCCGCTGCTCGACAGCCGGCGTTACGTGGAATCGCTGGTGGCCGGAATCAAGATCAAGGCGCACCCGCAATTCCGGCTGGTCACCACGATGAACGACGACGCCTCGACGTTCGACCTGCCCGAGTACATACACTCCCGCCTGCAGCCGCAGATCCTGATCGATTTTCCGGAGCGCGACGAGGAGTACCAGATCCTGCGCGAGAACCTGCCGTTCGGCGAGGAGCGCATCCTGCAGTACGTGACGGACTTCCTGCAGCAGGCGCGCTCGGCCGATGAGCGCTACACGGTGCGGGACGGGATCAACATTGCGCGGTTTGCGATGAAGCTGAAGAGCCTGGCGACGGACCAGTTCCAGGAGGGACAGGCGCTGGAGCTTTCGATCCTGGAGACGCTGGGAGAGGAAGCGCTACGGTACACGCCGCGGGGGTGAGGGCGAGCCGGACGGCGAGCTGAAGCTCGCCGCAGCACGCTGAAGCGTGCGCCGCTCGGATCGGCTAACTGCTCGGGTTTCGCTTGGAACCGTGCGTCCTTCTCCCCACGGCACGGCGGGCCACGTGGGCCAGCATGTCCACATCCGAGAGCGATTGCGCCGGCGGCCACTCCATGGGCGTGGACTGGTCTACGCCTTCCGATAGCAGGCGCAAAGATAAGGCCGGACCCTCCTGGAACCCGACATGGTGCTTGAAGAACAGCGCCAGGTCGGCACTCACGACGAACTCCCGCGTCTCCTCGCCTCGCACAATTCGCCTGAACCGATAGGCCCGCGTGCTCCCGCTTTGCTCGAAACCCAGGTATTGAAGATAGGCGGCCGGCAAACGCCTCTCCGACACCCGGGGAGTGCTTTGCGGTTGCGCCGGTATGCGGACGTTAATTGCCGAGGGCCACTTGCCGCCGCCGATGTCATAAGTTACCAATTGGCCGATGGCCAGACCGCCACCGCCGGGCGGCAACACTTCCGACGAATGGAAGTAGACGTCATGGCCGCTGGCCGCCGTGATGAAACCCGATGGACTCAGCGTACTGAGACTTTTGATTCTTCCGGTCATTGGGATCCCCTGGAAGCGGGCTACGGGCGCGGCACGCAACGCTCGCCCGTGCGGCTGGCGTGCAGTAGTCTCGGCCGCCCCTCGTGGACGTCGACCGTGCGGCCATCTACGACGCTGCCGTTCAAAGCGGCGATCGCGCGGTCCGCTTCGGAGTCCACCATTTCAACAAAGGCGAATCCCCGCGAGGCGCCCGTTTCCCGGTCCGTCATCAGCTTGAAATGTCCGACACTTCCGTGCGGTTGGAACAGCAGGCGGATCGAGGCGGCGGTGGTGCCCGTGTCCAAGTTGCCCACAAAGATATTCTTCACGTGGTCTCCTTGCCGTTTGAGAGCGGGCTATACGAGGCGGGTTGGCGTCGTGGCCAAGTCGGCGGGACTGTCAAACGCACTCTAAGCATATCATGTTTCAGCGCTTAGGGCTCACAAATCGGCTGCGCGGGCCTATTCCAGTTGGAAGCGTGCCTCGCGAAGGGCCGTGGCTCCGGAGGAATCGCGCACGGTGAACTCGGCCCTATAGGATCCCGGCGCCAGGCCCGCCACTGGCAGCCGCCACGCCAAGGGGATCATCGGGTTGCCCGCCTGGGCGAGCGCGCTGAGCGAACCGGACTCGCCGGCACGGGCGGAGGGCTGGCCGGCTTCTCCGGGCGGCTGCTGGCCGCCGGCAGGCTGGACCGCCTTCTCGACGGAGAACTTCGTAATGAGTTGTCTCCGGCCGTTGTCGGAGAGTGCGATTGCCCACGGCGCGCCCCTCGCGATCCCGCACCACCACGGGCACCTTGACAAGGTTTACCTTGGCTCTGAACGTGGGACGGCTAGTCGGAGCCGTCGCCGGGACGGCCAGACCGAAAATGAGGACGGCAATAGCCGCTATTCTCGCCACGGAAGAATCACACTCCGCCAAGCCTCACTCTTTTGCCCAGGAATCTCGGCTCGCGGCGAAAGACGAAGAGGTCGAGCAGCACATCCGCGCGCGCGACAAGCTCGCGGCACTTGATCTTGAAGCTGTCGTACGCATCCACCTCCGGAGCGTTGAAGGCGATGGCGTCCACGCCGCGGTACCGGCCGATGAAGATCGCTCTCTGGTTGTGGAACTCCTGCGAGACGACGGTGATGGCGGTCTGGCCGAAGATCTCGCGCACGCGGACGATGGAGTCCAGGGTCCGGAAGCCGGCGTAGTCGCAAACCACGCGGTCAGGCGGCACGCCCGCCTGGACAAGGCCGTCCTTCATGTCCTGCGGCTCGTCGTATCCGCGGATATGGTTGTCGCCGCTGACGATGAGGTATTCGACCTTCCCGGCGCGAAACAGCCGCGCAGCGGCCCCGATGCGGCTGTCGAAGAAGGGATTGTGGTAGCCGCCGAGAAGGCGCGCGCAGCCGAGCACAAGCCCGACGCGGCGGGCGGGAATGGCTGCCGGGTCGGACCAGGTTCTGCCGCGAGCCGCCCGCTCGACAAGAAGAGACGCGGCTGCGATCCACACCACGCCAAGGGCGACGAGCAGGGCGCAGATCTTGAGGAGGCGTGCCATGGAGCCAGTGTACGGCCAAAAGCGGCTGCCCCACGGTCACTCGCCGGTGGACGCACGGGATTTGCCGAAAAGCCGATGAAAGCGCGGCGGGCCGCTGATAGTCTGCTGGTGTGAGCACGGCAACAGTCCTGGCGATGATGGCGCTTTCGACGCTGGTGGCGGGGCCGGCGAAAGAGATTCGCAAAACTGTGGCGCTCGAGCCGGATGGTCGCGTCTACGTTCAGAGTTCCCGCGGCAGCATTCAGGTAACGGCGTGGGAGCGGAACCAGGTCGAGGTGGAGGCGCGCATCGAGCCGCGCAACATTCTGGGCAGCCAGCGCGCGTGCGTGGTCGAGACCGACGTGCGCGTCGACGCGTGGCCGCGCTCGGTCCGCATCACGCCGGAGTACGCGTTCGTGGAGCGCCGCATTCCCAGAGTGCTGGCGGCGCTTTTCGGCGAATGCACCGAGCAGCCGCTGGTCCACTATCGCATCAAGGCGCCGCGGATGGCGAAGCTGGTGATCGTCGGCGGCGAATCGAGGGTAACGGTGGAGGGCCTGGCGGGGCGGGTCGAGGTGCGGCCGGCGGCGCGACAATAGGGACGTGGGTTCGGAAATCGACGACCTGCTGCGTGACTCGGGCAGCCTGCGGCGCGGGAACTTCCGCTACCTGCCGGTGGCGCCGGGGCGGCTGGAGTTCGCCGTCGAGGTGCGGCGGGCCATTCTCGCCGAGCGGCCGCGGGTAGTGGCGGTGGAGCTGCCGGTCACGCTGGAAGCCGCCTATCGACAGGCCGTGGCGCGGCTGCCCCAGATGACGGTGCTGGTCTATCCCGACGCGAAGGCGGAAGAGCAGGCGATCTACGTGCCCGTCGAGCCGGCCGACCCGTTCACGGAGGCGATCCGCACGGCGGCGGAGACCGGCGCGGAGGTGCTGTTCGCGGATCCCGATTTGGGTGAGCGCCCGCACTTGCCGGATCAATACCCCGATCCCTACACGCTGGGACGCATCGGCTTCGAGAAATACGTCGAAGCGTATCGGGTCTATCCACAGCCGCGGTCAGACGAGATCGCGGCGCACGCGGGCGGCATTGCGTGGAAGCTGCAGGGCACCGACCCGCTGGCGAGCGTGCTGGTGGTCATTTCGCTGAACCTGCTGGACGCGGTGCTGGATGCCATGGAGGTCCCGCAGGAACCACCGCGCGGCCGCCGACGGAGGCGCGAGGTCGAGCTGGTGAACCCGCATCCGGACTGGCCGTGTCATCAAAAAGAAGGCGAAGAGCATTCTCTCGGACGAGCGCATGCGGACGGAGCCCTTCACCACCTCGCTGCTCGATGGCGTGGACCTGCGCGAGACCATCCGCAACTGGCACGAGGGGAAGATCTACGTGCGCCAGTTCGACAAGATGTCGGGCGAAGTGGGTTCGCTGGTCGTGATCTTCGACCCGGATTTGGAGAACCGCTACACCTACCTCACGACATGGCTGGGCGAGAATCAGAACGAATCCGATATGGCGTTCTATTCGACCAGCCCGTTCGAGCACCTGGTGGGGCCGGGGGTCGGGCGGGCCGAGTACGGCGGCTTTCTGATGAGCCTGCCGCCGCGGCGGATGATCGACGTGTGGAACGATCCGGATTACGATTTCGCGGAGACGAAGCCGGAGCGGCTCCTGCTGGCGGGGCTCGACTACTCGATCCAGAGGAACGTGGTGTATGTGGCCGCGCGGCCGCCGCGGTCGGTGTTCCGCTCGATCGCCTCGCGCTTCGGCCGCAACATTCTCTACATTCCCATCGGCCAGCTCTCGGCGCAGAAGCTGAAGAAGCTGCGCGTGGTGCATGTGCTGGACAGCTACGCGCGGCGGGCGGAGGCGAAAGAGTATTTGTGGTAGAACCGATGCATATGCGGGAAGAAGCGGCGCGGATACTCAGAGCAATGCGCAATTTGCCCGATTTTGCCGAGAGCGATCTCTCCGATGTGAACGCCTGCGGCGTTGATGGCGACAACGCGCTGCACGTTGCTGTCCTTTGGGACGACCTCCAAGGAGCGGAGGCTCTGATCGACGCCGGAGTCGACATCAACGAGGCCGGCGACCTTGGGTACACCCCGCTTCACGTCGCGTGTATGAGGGGCAGCATGGAGATGGTCCGCTTGCTGGTTGCCAACGGTGCGGACCTGTTCGCGTTGAGCGAGGGCGCCCCGCCGTTCGCAGCCGCTCGTCTGGCGGGCCGAGACGATGTGTGCGACTTGTTGAAACCCCTAATGGAACAAGTTCAGTCTCAAGATCCAAAGACGTGGGCGAGAGCGAGAATTGCCCGTCTGCGACGCGAGATCGCCAGCCTTGAACACAGCCTCGAATCGTGACCGGCTTACCCGAAACGTTCAATCGCTCGCCTCGTGGCCCCCCGGCCCCACCCGCCTGAGAAAGTTCTCGAAGAGCTTGGGGGCAGGCCAGCGGGGTGGCTCGGCGGCGTGCGATTCGGCCCACTCCAGGGCCAGGACCAGCGGCACCCAGCGCGTGCGATCGTCGCCGGCGCCGTCGCCGAAGCAATAGAGAAGTTCGGAGAGCTTGGCGGGCACGGGGACCATCGCGATCGTCTCCGCCGACGGCCGCTTGCAGTTCTCGGCGGGAGAGCTGACCAGGTACTCGCGGCAGCTCAGCGGACGCAGGTCGTGGATGGAGCAGCTTTCGTTTTCGAGAAAGGGGCACGGCACGCCGGCGCGGAAGTATTCGAGGCCGAGCTCGCGGCGTTCGTCGAGGCTCTTAATGCCGCCGGCGTTGCGCAGCCTTTCGAGAAGGCCGGCGCCCAGGGATTCGAGCGCGGCGCGGAAACGCTCAAGGACCCTCGCGGCCCGGTCCGGCGGCAGCGCCTGAACGAGCTCGGCGATGTAGAGCGCTTCCGGCTCGCTCACGGGCACCAACTGTCGGCAACAGGCGCCGCAGCCCGCACGGCAGCTCACCGGCTTACCGGCCTCCTTGGCGACGTCCTCGGCGAGCGTGACCAGCGCGTTCGAGAACGAGAACAGGATGGGCAGGAGGTCGGTCATCCGCAGGTCTTCCTTGGGGATGCTGACGGTCGCCTGGATGGTGCGCCCGGAGGCGGTGAACTCGAGGTCGTAGCTCTCGCGGTCAGGCAACCCTCAGTATCCTCTCAAGAACTCGGCGACGCTCGGCTCCTGGGCCTGGCGGATGGCGATGCACTGGCCGACCGACTCCAGGGTCTGCGCGAGAATCCGGGCGCCACCGGTGGTCTTGGTCGAGCGATCCTTGAAGAACGCCTCGACCTCTGCGCGGCGCTTCTCGTCGCAGAAGGCGCGTCCGGCCATGGGCAGGTAGCCGGCGAACTCACCCAGGAGTCCGTTAGGCAGCTTCGCGATGAGCTGGTCGTAGTTGTCGCGAACGAGCTCGAATGGAATGGCGCGGGTCTCGGGGTCCTGGAGCGGTCCGAACAGCAAGCCCGCGGCCTCGCGGAGATCGGTCTCGCTCTTGAGCAGAAGGTCGAAGTTGGCCTTGATGATGGCGGGATCGCGGAACGCGGCCATGCCCGCGAACAGCGCCCGGCGGTCGGTAGGTTCGGTGGTCTTGGCCAGCGCGGCGGCCATGCGGTCGTAGAGCGGGCGGTCGCCATGAGCCGCGGCCGTCTCGAGAACGGCGTCGATCATGCCGGGGGCGATCCCGCTGCGGTCCTCGATCCACTTGGACGACAGCCGCAGGGCTTCGGCGATCAGGACGGGATCGGCGCCGTCGTCGGCCACGAACGGAACCAGCTCGGGCCGGAGAAGATGCGCGTCGTCTTTCTCTCCGGGCTTGGGCGTCCAACCGAGATCTTGCGCGCGCGGGCCGTACACCTTACGGACGAAGCGCTGGTAGTTCGGCTTGAGATCCGGCGGCGTGAGGTTGTAGCCTGCCCAGGAGACGATGCGAATGGTGGTGGAGACCACCTCGTGCCAGGGGTCGTTCGCGAACTGGGCCGCCGTCCGCAGGCCATCCGCGGCCGGAAGTTCGCCGCCGCGAAGGAGCGCTGCGACGTCGCCCACGATCCCAACGCGCTCGACCGGGCTCAGGTTTTTGCCGCCGTCCGCGACGACGCGATCGAGCAGGCCGCCGCGGTACAACGTGCGGTAGTAGCCGGCGCCGTCGTCGTTCAGCCGCACGGAGGGGCAGGACTGGCCCTCCAGCGTTATGTCGAGCCGCGGTTCCGTGAGTAGGATGCAGGAGCGCCGGGCGGAGCTGAAGCAGACGGGAATCTGCCAGAGCTGATCCGGCGCTGCCGGGGAGCCGAGCGGCAGGAAGCGCCGTTGCGAGAGCGCCAACTTACCGGGCTCGGCGCCCTGGCCGCATTTCAGTTCGGCCGAGACCAGCGGCACTCCGGGCTGATCGAGGAACGTGGAGAACGCCGGCGCGACGTCGCGGCCGGCCGCCGCGCTCACGGCGGCAAGGAAGTCCGCCGCGGTCGCGTTGCCGTCGGCATGTTCGCTCAGATAGCGCCGCACGCCCGTGCGGAACTTCTCCACGGAGAGCCAGTGCTCGAACATGGAGATGACCGCCGCGCCTTTTTCGTAGGTGATGGTGTCGAAGGCGTTCGCGATGTCGCTCTTCGAATCGACGGGCTGGCGGATGCGACGGGCCGAGACCAGGCTGTCGCTGGACATCGCTGCCCGGGTGGACTCCGCCTCCGAGAGCTGAGTAGGCCATTCGGGCTTCCACTTCTCCAGGGTCTTGGACGACATCCAGGTGGCGAAGGCCTCGTTCAGCCAGATGTCGTTCCACCAGGCGGTGGTCACCAGGTCGCCGAACCACATGTGCGCCATCTCGTGCGCGGAGACCGCGGCGTACCGGCGCTGGCGCTCGAGCGAGTCCTCGGAAGGCTTGGCGAGGATGAGCGTCTGGCCGTAGGTGATGAGACCGGCGTTCTCCATGGCGCCTCCGAACAGCGGGACGGCGATGCTGTCGAGCTTCTCATAGGGATACGGAATACCGGTGTAATCCTCGAGCGTGGCTAGAAGCTGCCCGGTGACTTCGGCGGCGTATTTCGCCTGGTCCGCACAGCCACGCGGCGTAATGATGCGCAGGGGCGTGTGCTTCGCGCCGGCGTGGCCGGCGTCAACGGCGTCGAACGGGCCCACGGCGAAGGCGACCAGGTAGCTCGGCAGAGGGCGCGTGCGTGCGAAACGAACGGCCTTCATGCCATCGGGCTCATCGGTTTCGGAAAGTACGGGCTGGTTCGAGAGCGCCATGTGCTCGCGCCTGACGTGCAGCACGATCTGCCACGGCACTTTGAAGGAAGGCTCGTCGAAGCAGGGGAAGGCGCGGCGCGCATCGATGGCCTCGAACTGCGTGAAGGCGTACCATTCGCCGGCGACCTGGTTCCTGAAGATACCGGAGGAGCTGCGGCCGCTGATCTTGCCGGAATAGACGATGTGGAGCGCGGCTTCGGCAGGCGGGATGGGCCGGTCGAAGGCGAGACCAACGAAATCCGTGCCGCCCGGAACGACGCGGGCTGCCAGCGTGGTCCCGCCCGTATTCAGGCTGGCCTCCCGAATGGTCAGATCCCTGGCATTGAGCCAGAGGAGCGGCGTGGATTCGCGGACATTGAGAGCGATATCGATGACCCCGGAAAACGTCTCCCGCGCGGGGATGATGGTGAGCTCCGCCGTGTACTGGACGGGCTCGACCGCGTGGGGGAGGCGAAGCTGGGGCGGCTGCTGGGCGAAAGCGGCAGTCAGGGATACTACGACGAGCAACGGGCGAATCAGTTTGTGCATGGGGGCTTCTCTGAGCGCACTTCAATTGTAGCGGGATGGCGAATGGCGCGCCGCTACTGCGTCAGCCCCAGCTCCGTCAGGATCTTCGGGTTCGCCTCGTCCATGGCCAGCGTCTTGTGGCAGGTTTCGCAATCGCCGGGGATCGAGCGGCCGTCGGGGCTGACGTGGGTGTCGTCATGGCAGCGGAAGCAGCCGTGGAGGTCCATGTGGCCGAGGTTGTTGGGATACGATCCCCAGGTGATGTGCATATTGGGGAAGACGTTGCGCTCGTAGATGGCGACGACGGCGCTGGCGGCGCGGCCGATGGCGGCGCGGTCGCCGGTCTTGTAAGAGTCCTCGATCGCGGCGCGGATCCCGGCGGCGCCTTCGGCCTGCGACTTGTACTCCTTGCGCAGCGCCTCGACGGCCACCTTCTTGATGAACGGCAGCGCGGGAGAGACGGCGCCGGATTCCATGGCCAGGTCCACGGCGCGCTCGGGCGACTGAAAGGTGTGCGTGGGGCGGTTGTGGCAGTCCATGCAGTCCATCTGGCGGAGCGGGAGATTCTTGAGCGAGGCAGGCTTGGCGTCGGCCGCGGTGTAGACGGTGGAGCGGCCGGTCACGCTGTTGTGGTATTCCACCCGCGATATGGTCTGGCGGCTCTCGTCGGCGGGATTGTAGGAAATGGTGACGCCGGGAGCGAGATGCGCGAAGTGAATCCCCGGCTGCGCGCCCGCGCCGCTGATGCGCATTAACAGGACCGTCTTGGTGAGCGTGTTGTGCTCGTCGTCGGCGTACTTGTCGACGATCACGAGCCGGTCCTCGACGAATTTCTGCGGCCAGTGGCAGGCCTCGCAGGTCTCGCGCGCGGGGCGCAGGTTGCGGACCGGCGTGGGAATGGGCCGCGGGTAGGTGTTCAGGATGACGGCGAAGACCTGGCCCATCCCGGAGAGCTTGCTCTGCACGAACCAGGACGCTCCGGGACCGATGTGGCAGGCCACGCATTCCACGCGCGAGTGGGGCGAATTCTGGTAGGCGGCGTACTCGGGCTGCATCACCGTGTGGCAGGTCTTGCCGCAGAAGGTGACGCTGTCCATGTAGCTCACGGCACGGTAGGTGAACTGGCTGCCGATAGCGAAGTTCACGATTGTGGTGACGCCGACGAACCAGGCCAGCCGGCGAAGCTCCGGCGAGCGCAGGGTGAGGGGATTGTAAGTGAGCGGGTATCGGCCGGCCTTGCGCTCCGTGCGGATGTGCAGCCCGATGCCAAGCGGGATGAGGGCCAGTCCCAGGAAGAAGACGCCGGGCAGGATCAGAAAGGCCAGGATCCCGATGTAGGGGTGCTGAACTTCGCCGCGCATGCTGGTGGGCAGCAGGAACAGCCACAGGACGGCGGCGGTGGTCACCAGGACCACGCCGGCCCGGCTGATCCAGTTCTGGCTCAGGTAGACGAGCGGGTACATCCAGGAGCGCAGGCGCATAAGTTCTATTGTGGCGGATGTTCCTCGGATTCGGCCTTGCCCTCCGGCTCGGCCTCGGGCTCATGCTCCTTGACCGAGACCCCGGTCAGGAAGGCGGTCTCGAGCGGGTAGACGTCGGGATCGAAAATGACGGAGTAGAAATGCCAGACGACGATGGCCAGGCTGGCGAGCACGGCCTCGTAGAAGTGGACCGTGGTGGCGAAATCGAGTGCCGCCTTGGGCAGGAAGTGCAGGGTGAGATTGTTGGCCCAGAGCATGACGCCGGTCAGTCCCATGATCACGGTTCCCCAGGCGACGGCCCAGTACTCGGCCTTCTCGATGTAGCCATGCGACGAGAGATAGGGGCGCTGGCGGGTCAGCCCCAGGTTGTAAGAGAAGTTGAGCACCGCCTCGGGAACGTCGCTGCGGCGGGGCCAGAGCTGCTTCCAGTGGCGGCGCAGCCGGCCGCTCGAGATCAGCGAGACAACGTGCGTCGCGGCCACCGCCATCAGCGCCACGGCGGCGATGCGGTGCACCACGCCGCGCACGGGGAAGTCGTGCTCCCACATCACCAGGATGCTGGCCCACCAGTGGTCGGGATACTTGAGGGCGAAGCCGGTCCAGACCAGGGTCGAGAAGGACAGCACCAGCAGCGCATGCTGAATGCGCTCGAAGGGGTACATGCGGATCTGGGGGCGGCGGGGGGCGGAGGCAGGCGGAACCGCCTGCCCCACACGACGGAAGCGCCGGGCGCGCAGTTTCCGGAGCCAGTCGCCGGCATTGTGCAGGAACATGAAGCCGATCGTGAGCGGGATGAGAATCGAATAGCCGATGCGCGCCCAACGGACCGCCGGTGGCTCGCCGCGGCCGGGAACCTCGTGTACGGCGCCGATGACGAAGCGCGTGCCCGCCCCCGGATGGCAATGGCCGCAAGTGGCGGCGAGGTTCTTCGGGTTGATGGTGGAGCGGGGATCGGAAGAGGGCAGAATGTTGTGGACGCCGTGGCAACTGGCGCAGTTGGCGACCGATTGCGATCCGGACCGGGCCGCCAGACCATGGAAGGAGGCGTCGAAGCTCACCATGCGGTCCGACGGGAAACCGAAGCGTTTGGAAAGCTGCACGTTGCCGTGGCACTGGCCACAGGTGTCGCGGATATGCGCCGCGTTCACGCTGGACTGGGCGCTCTTGGGAGAGAGGATCTCGTGCTCGCCGTGGCAGTTGGTGCAGACCGGGGCCTCGGTAATCCCTCGGGCGACCGCCTGCCCGTGTACGCTGGACTTGAATTGTTCGGCGATCTCGGAGTGGCACATGCCGCAGGTATCGGGCACCGCCTGGTGGAAGCTCGCCGACTTGGTGTCCTTGGTTTCGTGCGGGTCGCCGTGGCAGACGTCGCAGGTGGGAGCGGCCTGGTTGCCCTGCTTCAGCGCTTGGCCATGAACGCTGGCCGCGTGCTCACCCACTATGGTGGCGTGACACTGGGCGCATTGGGGCTTCGGTACGCCAGCGGGGTGCGGATAGGTCTCGTGCCGCTGGTGGCAGGTGGCACACCCGACGTCGGCGTGCGCAGTGCCCTGGATCTTCTTGGCCTGGTCGGCGTGGCACGAGGCACACACTTCCCCGGCGGACTGCGCGAGGCTAAGAGAAACCGATCCCCAAAAGGCGAACCCCACGGCCGCGAGGACGATGGGGAAACGCATAAACCAACCAGTTTACCCTAGTCTGACGCTCGTGTCCGTGAAGGAGCTATAAATATACGCAGCAGCGATTCCCAACAAGTATAGAACAGCGATGACGGTGAGGATTTTGCCCCAACGGTCGATGACAGCCAGTTTCTTCGCGACCTCGGACTGCATCGGAATGCTCGATGCTTCGGAGTCCAGGACGTGAAGGGTGTCATCGACCTTCAGGTCGAGTTTTCGTCTGTAGATAGCCAGGATCACCACGACCGTGGTCAACGCAGCCCAACTCGCGATGTACGGGAGAAAGGTAGTCAACATAATCTGTTTTCAGGAACCGGACCGGCGATTACCGCGCTTGGCGCAAGGGCCGGCCGAGTGCCTCCTCCATAGCTTGGACGACCTGGGGCAGACAGGTATCCAGGGCGCATCGCCGCTGGTCCCGCTGCGGGCAGGTTCCGTCGAGTCTTTGATCGATGCAGACCGAACAGACGTGCTCATGAATGGCGTCGATGTAGGGCTGCAAGTCGTCCGAATCGGTGGCCAGGATCGCCTGCGCCACCAGCGGGAACAAGGTGAAAAGCGAGCAACGCTCGGGTTCCTGGTGCCCGCACAATCCTTCCACGGTCCGCTGGGCGCAGATAGAGCAGATCTGGCTGCGCACCACGGCCTCCAACTGTTCCAACGTCGGTCTCATGTCAGCCCCCCTTCCTGCCGCGCTCCGAGCCGGCGCGGGATGCAACGGCGTGACCAGCCGGGCAGCGCGGGTCGGCCCGGGGAGCACGGAGCTCCGCCGCCATGATGGCCAGCACCGCGGTCGCCAGCGGGTCCTGGCTAAAAACCACCGAGCGGACGCCTGCGTTCCAGGCGCGGGATAAGTGCTGAGGATCGTTTCTGGTAATCAGGACGATCCGCTCGGCGTTAGGGAGCGGGAATGGCAAAAGCTCCAACGCATCCGGGTCGATCACGATCACGCCGTCGAGGTGCGGGTCCGGCGCCTCGACCGAACGCACATCGCATGCGCCGCCGCGCTCCAACAGGTCGCGCAGGGCGCTCGCGTATTGCGTGTCCGTGAGCGTGAGTTGAACAATCTCCATATTCCCGGCTCGCCTGCCTTAGGCTGACGGCTGTCTAGTTCGCCTGGCAGGCCTTCAGATCCTTCTTCGTCTTGTAGCACTCGCCAACCGCGTTCAATTCCTTGCCCTTGGAGTGGCAGACGGTGCACTTGGCCCCGGTGGTCTTGCTGTACTCGGGCTTGCCGAATGAAACCGTCGTGGGAACGACGAGACCGCCCACGAGGACGAGGGCCGGTAAGACTAACTTCCACTTGCTCATTTTTCCTCCGTGCATTCGGTAAAGCAATCGTCGGGCCAGAGTTTCGGAGCCAGCGGCCTGTTTCTATGTTATTCGTTTCAAAGCCAGTCGGGATAGCGAAGGACGGCCCGAAATGCCCCAGCCAGCTTGAGAACTGCGCTAGCTGCCCCAGCGAGGCTGAAGCCCCAAGCGGGCTGAATCCCGCCCCACCTGAAAGACCCGCTGGGTGAAATCACCCACCCGGTGGTAGAATAGACTTGGAGCGGGCGGAACCCTAGATGTCTAAACTATTGCCGCGGTGGCAGCAAGCGCATGTCCTGGAGACGGTTTTCGATCAACTCTCCGACGCGCTGGTGCTTTACGACAACAGCCATTCGATCACGGGCATGAACCGGGCAGCGGAACGGCTATTCGGCGTGGCGGCCGACGAGATGGTCGGGCGGAACTGCCGCGACGTGTTTCACTGTAGCGAATGTGAACCGGGTTGCGGTCTCGCCGAGGGGCTGGTCGCCGGTCAAGCGGTTCCCCACGGCATGGTGCGGCTGCACACGGACGACGGACGCGAGCGGCTGGTGCTGATTCGGACGTCGCAGATCTCGAACGGAGACGGCCAAGTCCAGGGCCTGGTGGCCACCATCAAGGACATCACCGAGGAGATGACGCCGATCAAGCGCGAAGTGATCGCGGATTCTCCGGCCATGCGCGAAGTGTTGAGCTTCGTGCGAAAAGTGGCAGCCAGCGAGGCCACGACCATCCTGCTCGAAGGCGAAAACGGGACCGGCAAGGACCTGGTGGCCAAGACGCTGCACTACGAAAGCTCGAGGCAGGCCGAGCCGTTCATCGCCATCAACTGCGCGGCCATTCCGGAGACACTGCTCGAAAGCGAGCTGTTCGGCTATGAGAAGGGCGCGTTCACGGACGCGCGCGCGCAGAAGCGCGGCCTGTTCGAGCTGGCGGACAAAGGGACGCTGTTCCTGGACGAGATCGGCGAGATTCCGCTGACGCTCCAAACCAAGCTTCTGCGGGTGCTCGAAGATCAGAGTTTCCGGCGGCTGGGCGGTCTGAAGGATATCTGCGTGGACGTGCGGTTCGTGGCGGCCACGAACAAGAACCTGCGCGAGGCGGTTAAGGAAGGCGCGTTCCGCCAGGATCTCTACTTCCGCTTGAACGTGATCCAGATCGTGATTCCGCCGCTCCGGGAGCGCGTCGAAGACATCCCGGCGCTGGTGGGGTTCTTCATCGACCACTACAACCGCAAGTTCAAGCGGCGCATCGAGGGCGTGACCCCGGAGGCGGAGCGACTGCTGTTGTCGCACGACTGGCCGGGCAATGTGCGCGAGCTGCGCAACGCCATCGAGCGGGCGATGATCCTGGAGGAGTCCGCGCTGATCACGGCGGCCAGCCTGCCGATTGCGATCGGGCACTCGAACGGGGATCTGGATGCGGCCGCGACGCCGGCCATCGAGATTCCCGAGAACGGCATGTCGCTGGTGGATAACGAGCGGCTGCTGCTGGCGCGCGCGCTGGAGAAGACTGCCGGGAACCAGACGCAGGCGGCGCGGCTGCTGCGCATCACGCGGGACACGCTACGGTACAAGATGAAGAAGTACAATCTGCGGTAGCGGGCGGCCGTCAACCGCCGGCGCGACAGGTTCCGGCAGCGCTCAGTTCGAGCGGCGCCGCATAACCCAGCAGAGGCCGGCCAAGCCGATTCCGAGCATGCCAAAAGTCGCCGGCTCGGGCGCTTCACCTTCCAGATTGGCCGTGATGGCGGCGGCATTGCTGACATAGAAGTCGCCATCGGTTCGAGACACTTGGATGGCGAAGACAAAGCCCGTCGATTGCAGTGCGGCGAGGACGGCGGGCAGATCGGCGGTCGCGACGCTCTCGGTCAGCGCCAGCGGGCTCGCAGCGGGGTACGCATTGAGTCCCTGGCTGCCGCCTCCGAAGGTTCCCAGCAAGAACTGCGAACTGCCGATGACCAGGTAGACCGAACCTGCTTCCGAGGCCGCGTCATACGGCTTCGAGAGTCCCGGATTGTCGGACACGTCGAGGTCGACGGTGAACGAATCGAGCGCCGATAGCCACTGGGAGAAGGAGGACGGCGTGTTGAAATTGACGGTCAGACCGGGTCTCAGCACGGAGAGCAGAAACGGACTGGACGGACAGTTTATGCCCGGGAGATCTGCACGACATCCGTTGGGAGATTCGGGTGAGACCGTAACACCCATGGGAGCGGCTCCCAGCCGGGAGGCCAGTACGAGGAGGCAACCTACAACCGTGACGGTGCGAAACATTCATTTCCCTTCCGGCGCGCCCGGGACAACGCTCCGAGCGGCCACACCTCTCCGCAAGTATAACGTCCATGCGACAGATTGTATGGTACTTAGCTCAAATTGTGCGTACCGGTACCAGATGCACCTTAGGAGTCTTGCAACCGTGCTCGGACTCGCAGATACGGTGACATCTGGCCACTCCCTCACGGTTGCGGTCTGGTGCAGCCGGCGGCCTCCGGTCGCGCGGGAACGGTCGTCACGAATGCGTCAAGCGCCAAAGGGCGGCGCAAAGACAAGCAGCGCGAGGGCGGCGACTAGCAGAACCACCACCAACGCGCCGAGGACGCGGGCACGGTCTGGGGCGCCTCGGAACTCCTTCCATACGAGCAGACCCCACAAGGCGCTTAGCACGGCGGCCCCCAGACCCACAACGTGGACGGTAGCGGGACCGAGCAGCGGCACCGGCTCAGCCCCCACGCCGGCTGCGGCGGTTGTGGCGCTGGTTGCCACAAAGAGGGAAACGCTCCCCGCCGCCCACATCATGCCGCCCAGCAGAGGGAGCAGGTGGCTGCTCTTCGGCTGCCGGAAGTAGTGGAGCAGCTCGACGGGCTCGCCCTGAACGGGAAGGTTCATGAAGAAGAGATTGTAGACAAAGGTGGAGGCGAAGACGCCCCCCGCGAACATGAACGCGGCCGCGTAAGGGCCCATCCCCGTTTCGGGCGCCCGGCTCAGATCCACGAGCGGGGAGCACAGAGCTACGAGCAGACCGCCGATGGCAGCCAGCACGATACCCTTCCAACTGGCAGTCAGTCTGGTGCTCTTGGTGCGACCGCTCTTGATCGCTTCCTGGGCGCGTTGAAGAGAGACGGCGCGGTAGGCCACCACGTCCAGCACCACCGCGCCAAGGATCGGCGCAATGGCCGAGAAAAGCAGGACGGCATTGGTGTGGGGCTTGATGATGTAGTCCAGGAGCATGGCAACAACCGCGGCCAGGCCGAGGCCCACCGGAAAGGCCAGCGACATGCCCTCCAGCGACATGGCGGCGACCAGGAGGAGAATCCCCAGGTTGAAAACGGCGCCGGCGGCCACTCCGTAGGCCCAGCTATGTTTGCTGGCCCGCACGAGGTCGTCGAAGAACGCGAAGCCGGCCACGTCACCGCCAATGTCGAAGCCCAGGCTGCCGAAGGTGAGGGCGGCGGCCGTGGCCACCACCATGACGCCCAGGGCGAAGTCCCAGTAGAAGAGCTCGAAGCGTTGTCTGCCCGCCAACTTGTAGGTGTTGGCCCACGAGCCCCAGCAAACCAGCGTGAGAACGGCGAGCAGCAACGCCGCAATGTGGGTGTCAGGAAGGATCATAGTTCGGCGCTCCCGGAAAGAAGGAGAGTATCAGATGCGAGTGGCAAAGGTAAAGGGGCAGGGTGCGATTTTGTCGTTATCTCGGGTCCATTACGCCAGACTGGGGACGCGGCCTGGCGAAAAGCCGCGCGGTCTCCGCGTTCAGCAGAACCCACAGGCCATAGATTCCCAGGGCCGTGCCGAAGGGGACGCCGGGCAGGCTGATGGCCGCCAGCACGATCCCCAGAATGCGCGCCCATTCGCGGTGATGGAGCAGCCCGAAGCCAGTGACGATGCCGGGGAGCGAAAACACGACGACCAGGATCACGATAATCGCGCCCACGATGCCGACCACGGGGACGGCGAGTTGGGCGTCGGGATTCGAGCTGCTCTCGGCGGCGGTCTGAATCACACCGGCGATGACGCCGAAGAAAGCCAGGCAGAGCAGCGCGGCCAGCAGGCCGAGCGCGCCGAACACGATGTGCAGGATGGCCAGAATCTTGACGTGGTTTTCCATTTCTCCTCCTCTACCGGAGCGCGGCCGCGGCCTCGGCCACGGCGGCGGCCATTTGCGAAGTGGTGGCGCTGCCGCCCATATCGTAGGTGCGCACTTCACCGCGGCAGATCACTTCCTTGACGGCCTGCTCGATGCGGGCGGCGGCCGCGGTCTCGCCCAACCACTCCAGCATCATCTTCCCTGCCAGGATGGACGCCAGGGGATTGACCTTGTTCAGGCCGGCGTACTTGGGCGCGGAGCCGTGCGTGGGCTCGAAGACGGCGTAGCGGGCGCCGATGTTGCCGCTATAGGCGAAGCCCATCCCGCCGACCAGTTGCGCGCAGAGGTCGGAAAGAATGTCGCCGAACAGGTTGGTGGTGACGATGACGTCGTAATCCTGCGGGTTTTTGATGAGCCACATACCCATGGCGTCGACGTTGGCGGTATCGAACCGGATTTGCGGAAACTCGGCCGCGATAGCCTGGGCCGACTCGAGGAACAGGCCGCATGTGGCGCGCAGGACGTTGGCCTTGTGAACGGCGGTCACGCGGCGGCGGCCATGCTTCACTGCGTACTCGAAGGCCGCTCGCACGATGCGGGTGGAGGCGTGGCGGGTGACGCTGCGGATAGAGATGGCGGCGTCGAGCGCGATCCGCTCCATGCCCTTCACCGGGCGGAAGCTCTCGGGCACGCGCGCGTACTCGACGCCGATGTACATGCCCTCGGTGTTCTCGCGGAAGACCACCAGATCGATGTCGTCGCGGTAGTTGAGCGGGTTGCCGGCGAACGCCCGGCAGGGCCGCAGGCAGACGTAGAGGTCCAGCATCTGGCGCATGCGGACGATGGGGCTCCAGTAGCTCAGGCCTTTGCCCTGAAGCGCGGGCTCGAGCTCGCGCTGCGCGTCGGCGGCGGGTTTCGAGGTGATGGCGCCGAAGAACGCGCAGGAGGTGGAGCGCATCAGCTCGATGGTGCGCTCGGGCAGCGCCTCGCCTTCCCGGCGCCAGAACTCCCAGCCGATGTCGCCGGGGACGTACTCGGCTTCAAAGCCGGCGGCATCGAGGACGGTGCGCGTGGCGTCGCACACTTCCTGTCCGATGCCGTCTCCGGGCAACCACGCGATGCGGTGCATGGGGGCTCCTTGGGGCCGTCAGCTCTGAACCACCGATCTTAGCATTGTGCGGATCGGTCGGCGGCGAAGGCAAACGAGAGTCGCACGGCGGATGCTCCTGGGGTCCGTTCTTCCGGTCTGGGCCGTACAGGAATCCCGTACAATAGAACGAGGGTGGCTCATGGCAACAGAAACCACATACACAAGCCTGCGTGAAAACCTGGCCAGCGTTCTGGATCGAGTCGTGGATCAACAGGAAACGGTGATCGTGCGACGCAGAGGGTCGCGAGACGTTGCACTCATCCCGGCGGGCGAACTTGCTGGGTTGGTTGAGACCGCTCACCTGCTCCGGTCGCCACGGAACGCGCGGCGTCTGCTCGCGGCTCTCGATCGGGCAGGCCGGCGCAAGGCAAAACCGGAAAGCGCCGCCGAGTTGCGGCGAGAGATCCTCGGTGAAGCGGGAAGGTAAGCGGGGCGCCGTCTTTCATCCCGAGTTTAGGGAGGATCTGCGGTATTGGGTCAGAACCGATCGGAATACCGCAATCCGAGTACTGGACTTGCTCGAAGCAGTCTTGCGCGATCCGTTCGAAGGCGCCGGCAGGCCTGAGCCGCTCCGATGTCTGCTCGCGGGTTGTTGGTCAAGGCGCATTACGCAGGAGCACCGCCTGGTGTATCGAGTCGGCGACGACGGCATCGATTTTCTGCAAGCCCGCTACCACTATTGAGCGCTGGGGATGCCCGGCCCTCAGACTACGTCCGCGCCGCGCTCCGCTAGAAGTTCCCGCAACAAGGACCGGTGGCAGCGGCTCTCGTCCTGGCAGTAGCAGCCCAGCGTTAGATTTGTGCGATGCGACAGCGCCGCCAGCACGTCCAGTTCGCGGCTTCGATCGGGAGCGCTCATCTCCCGCCGGAACTTCCGGCTGAATACGGCCCACGCCCGCTGGTCCGCCGCCGCCAGCGCCTCCCGCACCAGTTCGGCGCTGGGCGACAGGTTCGGGAACCAGACGTCATAGTAGTCCAGCCGGGCGAAGTCGGACTTCGGAACGCCGCGCGGAGGCCGCCGCACCGTTCCGAGCCGCACGCCTTCGTTGGGCCTTCGAGGTGTACCGAGCCGCACGATGAAGATGGGCATGGCCGTCAACCCGCGGCGTACTTCTTCTTCAGATACGGGATAAGGCCGCCGCCGGCCAGGAGCTCGGCGGCGCGGGGATCCAGGGGCGCGGCGGCGATCACGGCTTCGTCGCCAACCTTCTGGATGGTGCCGGCGGTGAGATCGATCAGCAATTCGTCGCCGGCTTCAAGGCGCTCGACGGCGGTCGCCGAGACCAGAGCGGGCAGGCCGAGGTTGATCGAGTTGCGAAAGAAAATGCGCGCGAAGGAGACCGCAATCACCGCGCCGACTCCGGCGAACTTCAGCGCCGCGGCGGCCTGCTCGCGGCTGGAGCCGCAGCCGAAATTCTTGCCGGCCACGATGAAATCTCCGGGGCGGATGAGGCCGCGGATCTCCGGGTAGGCCAGCTCGAACAGGTGCTCGGGCGTCTTCTCGCGGTCGGTGACGTTCAGGTAGCGGCCGGGGTAGATGATGTCGGTGTCGATGTTGTCGCCGAGGGTCGCCGCGACGCGGCCGCGCAGCAACAGAGCTTCCGTGGTCATGCGACCTCCTTGGCCCCGACTTCGGCGGGATGGGTGATCGAGCCGGCGATGGCCGATGCGGCGACCACGGCCGGCGAAGCCAAGTACACGCGCGAATCCTTGCTGCCCATGCGGCCGATGAAGTTGCGGTTGGTGCTCGATATACAGACTTCGCCCGCGGCCAGAATCCCCTGGTGCACTCCGACGCACGGCCCGCAGCCGGGCGGGTTGACCATAGCGCCGGCCACCACCAGCGTCTGAATGTAGCCCAGGCGCATGGCTTCGAGGTAGATCTCCTGCGAAGCCGGGATGACGATCAGGCGCGTGCGCGGGTGAACGTGCTGGCCTTCGACGATGCGGGCCGCGACCTCGAAGTCCTCAAGCCGCCCGTTGGTGCAACTTCCGAGCACGGCCTGGTTGACGGCCAGGCCGGCGACTTCGGAGAGCGGGCGGACATTGTCCACGGCGTGCGGGCAGGCGATCTGCGGCTCTTTCAGTTCGACGGAGGCGTCGATCGGCAGCACGCGCTCGTAGCGGGCGTCCGGATCGGGGGTGTAGCGCGGGCTCATGGGCAGCACGCGGGAGGTGCGCCGCGCCAGGTAGCGCAGCAGCTTCTCGTCGACCGGCGTGAAGGCCACTTTGGCACCCATTTCCATGGACAGGTTGGCGAGAACCATGCGGCCGGCCACGCTCATGTCGCGGATGACGGGGCCATCGAACTCGACCGCGCGGTAGTCGGCGCCGTCCGAGCCGAGCCGGCCGATGATGTAGAGGATCAGGTCCTTGGCGGAAATCCAGGGGCCCAGTTCGCCGCTGACCACGATGCGGATGGTCGCAGGCACCTTGAACCAGAGCTGCCCCTCGGTCCACACGCCGGCCATCTCGGTGGCGCCGATGCCGGTGGCGAAGGCGCCGAAAGCGCCGTGCGTGGTGGTGTGCGAATCGGTACCGACCACCACCATGCCGGGCAACACGTGCCCGTTCTCGGCCAGCACCTGGTGGCAGATGCCGCCGCGGCCGACATCATAGAAATTGCCGATGTTCTGCTGGCGCACGAACTCGCGGATGGCCTTGTGAGTCGCGGCGGTCTTCTCGGACTCGGCGGGGACGCGGTGATCGAGGATGATGGCGATGCGCTCGGGGTCCCACACCTTGGGCACGCCGATCTCCGCGAAGCTCTTGCGCACCAGGTCGGCGTTCTCGTGCGACAGCGCCAGGTCGACCGAGGCCACCACGATCTCATCGGGCGCGACGCTGGTCCGCCCCGACGCACGCGCCAGGATCTTCTCTGCGAGTGTCATGTGCGATCTCCCTTGGTGGGGCAGGCTTCAGCCTGCCGAGTCGGCACTCGTGCCGACACCCGAGCGTCGAGATGAGTCTCGACGCGGCACGCATGAGTGCGTGCGCCACAAAGAATTGCGTGCTCCATGCTACGTATTCACCGCGTACTTCACTTCGAGCGAGGTCCGCGGAAGGAATTCGTCTTCGAGCTGCCGGTATTCCTTCAGGCCGACGAATTCGGTGTACTCGGCGAAGCTGGAAACCCAGTCGCCCTGGCCTTCGAGCAGGCCGGTGGGAGAGGCGTGCAGCGCATCGAAGAAGCGCTTCAGCGCGCGATGCGCCACCATGATGGAAGCCACCGGGATACTCACGCGGGCCACGCCGATGCGGGCCAGCTCGGGGATCGGCACCAGCTCGGTCTTGACTCCCGTGACGGCGTCCATCAGGTTCACCGATACCAGGCCCTTGATCTCCCACACCGCGCGCTCGATGTCGGCGCGGGTGCGGATGCCGTCGATGAAGGCCATGTCGGCGCCGCTTTCGAGGTAGACGTTGGCGCGGCGGATGGCTTCGGCCAGGCCGTACACGGCGCAGGCGTCGGTGCGGGCGTTGATGACCAGGTCCACTCCCATGCGCTCGCGCACCTTGGCCATGGCGCGGACCTTGCCGGCCATCTCCTCGGCGGGGATGACCTGCTTGCCTTCCATGTGGCCGCAGCGTTTGGGGAACACCTGGTCCTCGATGTTGACGCCGGCCACGCCCATGGCGATGAGCCGCTCGGCGATTTCGGCGGCATTGATGGCGTTGCCGCCGCCGGTGTCGATGTCGGCCATGACGGGGATCGAGACGGCGCGGACGATGTCCCAGGTTCGGTCCAGTACGTCCTTCATCTCGACGAGGCCCACGTCGGGCTTGGCGAGCAGGCTGCCAGCGAGGCCAAAACCGCTCACCTGGATCGCCTCGAAGCCGGCGGCTTCGATGACTTTCGCGCTCAGTGCGTCGTGGCAGCCAGGGGCCACGAGTGCGCGACGGCGCTCCAGTTTCTCCCTGAGGTTCCTGGCTCGATCGTTGACCATGTTTCGGTCTTCCTCCCGGGAGACTATGGTAGCGCAGGCGCGCCGGGTCGGGGTTGGCCGCCCGCTCGCACTGGACCCGTACCTGCTGACGCGACCGCGACCGTGCGCTGAAACGGGGCACTCACGACGGACGCGCCAGCGTCCCTGCTGACGGCACGGTTCGGGCAGGCCTCCCGTGTTGGCCGTCTGGACGCCGGCTCAATTGCCGGCGTCGCGTACTTTGTAGAAGCCGTCGCAGAGCTTCAGCCAAATGGTCTTCCGCCCTGCGTCGATACCAACGACATCTGCCAGCGTGTACCTTATGTCTCCGGCAGAATACGCTTCGAGTGCGGGCTGGAGATCGTGACCCGCCTCTTTTCCGCTCGCAATCCATGCCGCGCTCTGCAACGTGCAATGGGCTCTTTGTTCGCGAGTAGGAAGAAGCGTATGGATGACCAGCGTGTCCGGCAGGCCAGGAATCGCTTTCATGTCGGTTCCAATCCCAAGCGGCGCGCTGCCGCTGACATTGGACATTTTGACTCCATCAAAGCAGTACGGGTGCGCACCGTACTGGTTTTTCACATACACATCGTCGATAAAGGCGCAAAAAGTCCCGGTCTCCGGTGACATCGTCTGGACTGTGTGCAGGCTTTCCCGATCTAACGACTCCTTGGGGGCGGGGACGGCGAACTTATGGATCTGGCTGATCTTGCCATGGTCACTGAGAAGCAGCCGGGGGTCGCCCTTTCCGTGGCCGACCTCCACAGCCACAACGTCCGGTGTGATTGCCCTAAACGACCGTATTTCCTCCACCACGGTACCGGCCTCGGTTGGGTCGGGAGCGTCTTCTTCCAGTATCCTCTCCGTCCTACCGCGACCCATTCGCGCCAGAAGAGAATGGCCGGAGGAGGATTCAACCAGCAGGAAAAGCCAATCACCCAACACTATCGGGGCCGCGGTCCGCCAACGCTTCGTCCGGCGTAGTTCCTTCTCCCGTTCGGCCGGGTTCCCCTTTCGAGAAACGGGGCCGTTCCCCGAAAGGTGCTCAAAAGTACTCTTTAGGATACTTTGGCCGGGCATTCCCGGTAGCGGAGCGCCGGCAGCGATCAACGGCCGCAATCCGGCGTCCTTGCTGTACAACGCGATCCCATGTTGACCGTTCTTGCTGGAGTAGACGATCAGTGCGCTACGGTCTGGATTGACATTGACGACTTCTGCCACCTCAATGTTATCTCCGGCGCCTAGCCATGCAGGCGATTCATTGCGCCACAACACGGGGCGCATCTTGTCGCCGTCCCAGGCGCACACGGAGGCCTGGTAGCCGGTGAGACCGTGGCTGAAACCGAGAGTGATGAAAAGCAATTCGCCGCTGTTCTTAATATCGGCCACCTTGCCGGGTTCCGAAGAATTCGAATCGCCGAAGCCAACGGGCTCTGGAAGACCCTCTAAGTACGACGCAGTCGTCTTCAGTTGCCTGCGAGTGAGCGACTTGATTTGACCATCTCTTGCAGAGAACAATCCAGGCCCGACAAAAAGGGCGTGTTTGCCGTTGCCTTTGGCATCTGCCCAAAAGACCAACGTTCCGTTTTCCAAAAGGTAATACCAGTCGAGTCCGAGCACCTGATCCCCGACCATGGCGCCGAAATCACTCAACTTTTGGCTGGTATCGGGCGCCTCCATGCCAACCGTCGCTACCTTTTCGACAACCGCATGGCGGAATGAAGGCAACGTGACCTGCGCGACGATCTGCGGGAGGCCCACTGCTGCTACAAAGGCGAGTGAAACGACCGGAACAGCGAGTCGCACTTGTTGTTACCTCCTTGTTGTCCATCACAGGCATGTCTGAAGCCGGGATTCCCATTCCGGGTTTCCCTCAGCGCCTTAGTATACGTCCATTTGCCATCTCTCTATCCGCAACGCCTCTGTCTTCGTTTTGCCTTCGTTCCGCCCGCACCGCCGTTGCCCTCGAAGCACCGGCCAACTCCAAGCCAAAAGGCGGCTGCCTGGCGTTCTTGCGCGCACTCCCCAGCACTGGAGAGCAAGAGCGACCGAATGGCCTTGTAGTATGAAGTCATGGCACCATTCCGCGGCGTGGACTTCCTGCACATCGACAGCCTGTTCAGTGAAGAGGAGCTGTTGGTGCGGCAGACGGCGCGGCAGTTCGTCGAGGAGCGGGTGATCCCGATCATACGCGACTGCTACCGCGAGGCGCGGTTTCCCTCCGAGCTGATCCCGGAGCTAGGCCGGCTGGGGTTTCTGGGCGCGAACCTCGCAGGCTACGGATGCGCCGGCCTCAACCACATGGAGTACGGGCTCATCATGCAGGAACTCGAGCGCGGCGATTCCGGCCTGCGCAGCTTGGTCTCGGTGCAGGGCGCGCTGGTGATGTACCCGATCCTCACGTTCGGCTCGGAAGAACAGAAGCAGCGCTGGCTGCCGCAGTTGCAATCGGGCGAGGCGGTCGGCTGCTTCGGGCTGACCGAGCCGGATTTCGGCTCCAACCCCGCCGGGATGCGAACCCGCGCGCGCCGCGAGGGCGATGGCTGGGTGCTCGATGGCGAGAAGACCTGGATCACCAACGGCACCGCAGCCGCCGTGGCCGTGGTCTGGGCGCGGGCGGAGGATGGCATTCGAGGCTTCCTAGTGGAGCGGGGGATGCCGGGCTTCACGAGCTCGGATATTCACGGCAAGTGGTCCATGCGGGCCTCGGTGACCTCGAGCCTGTCGCTCGCCGACTGCCACGTTCCGGCCAGGAACATGCTGCCGGGGGCGAAGGGCCTCAAAGCCCCGCTGATGTGCCTCACGCAGGCGCGCTACGGCATCGGCTGGGGAGTGATCGGCGCGGCCATGGACTGCTACGAAACTGCGCGCCAGTACGCCATCCTGCGCAAGCAGTTCGACGACCGGCCGATCGCGTCTCATCAGATGGTGCAGGAGAAGCTGGCCTGGATGATCACCGAGATCACCAAAGCGCAACTGCTGGCGGTGCAGGTGGGCCGGCTGAAGGACCAGGGGAAGGCCGAGCCGGCGCACATCTCGATGCTCAAGCGGAACAACGCCGCCATGGCCCTCGATTGCGCCCGCCTGAGCCGCGACCTGCTGGGGGCCAACGGCATCACGGACGAGTACCCGATCATGCGCCACATGTGCAACCTGGAGACGGTGAAGACCTACGAGGGCACGGACCACATCCACGCGCTGGTGATCGGGGAAAAGGTGACCGGGATTCCGGCGTACAAGTAGGGGCCGCCCGCGCGCTTCCGGCGGGCCACCAGCGACGAGCGACGGGCGTTTTCCGTGATAGGATGAAGGCATCACTGAGAAAGGAGGTGGTCCAGAAAAATGCAATCTGACTGTACTAGACCTTGTGAGGTGGCCGACTGCTGAGTCGACTGTTCTAACGTAGCCGGCTTCGAATCCAGTGGCGAGGCCCAGTTCCTGTGGACCGGCCCCTCACTATGGTTCGCGGTACGCCGGTGAGCCTCAGGGTTCCTCCGGCGGCTACCTTTCGAACCCCCGCCCCGAGCTATCGCTTCGGCGGGGGTTCGCGTTTCTGGCCCGCCCTCCGGCGGCGGTTCGCGTTTCTGATAGAATGAACTGAAAGGACTAGTCTCTACATGAAGGCCGGGATTCACCCCGTTTATAACGAAATCAGCATCATCTGCGCGTGCGGCAACCAGTTCCGCACCCGCTCGACGCACAAGGGCGACATCCGCGTGGAAATCTGCTCCAAGTGCCATCCGTTCTTCACGGGACGGCAGAGGCTGGTCGACACCGCGGGCCGCATCGAGCGATTTAACAAGAAGTACGCGGGCATCCCCAAACCCGAACCGAAGCCCGAACCCGCCAAAGCCTCGCGTTAACAGCCTGGCGTGGTGGGATGCTTCTCCGACGGGACTTTCTGCCGCTCCTGCCGCAACTTCTCGTACTCGGCGCGCTGCCGGTCGTCCAGGATGGCGCGGATACTGTCGGCATGCGCGTCCTGGATGGCACTCACTTCGGGCTTGTACTTATCCCGTAGCGCCACGAAGTGGTTGTGCGTCTGGACGAGGATGACATCCAGCTTCTTGAGCTGGTCGGGGCCAAGCTGCAGCCGGGTTCGCAGCTCCTCGCGGTAGCGCTGCCGGAGCGCTTCCGGGCTGCACGGCTCGGCCTTGTCGCCAGCCGCGCGCGAGTCGTAGAGGCCGAAGCCGACGGCACCCACCAGGACCCCGCTCAAGAAAACCAGGACCACATAAACGACGATGGAAAGGTTGGCCCGCTTCATCGGGGGTTCTCGTAAACCGACTGCACGATCACGGTATCCGAAATATTGTTGCGCGACTGCCCCGCGGCCAGAAGCTCGAGGTAGGTGGGCGGCGTCCGGTGCTGCGGCACCGCCAGCAAGACGGCCATGGCGAGGGAGGCGACAGCGGCGGCCGTGATAATGCCCCGCGCCAACCGCTTGAGGCTGTATGAGAAAGCCCGTCTGGATTCGATTTTCTGCCAAAGCTGGGGCATGAAATTCCCGCCTGGCTCCGGATCGGGGCAGGCTTCTCGATAGGCGGCAAAGAGCCTCTCGAGCCCGCCGGCCGGCACTTCTCGATCCTGCGACATACTACCCCCCAAACCTATACTCCGGCGCCGGTGGTCCTTCGCGCCGATGCCTCGAACACCCTTAGGACCCGCTGCCGGGCCCGGAAAAGCCTCACCTTCAGTGCATTCTCGTTCACGCCGTAAACTTTTTCAAGCTCTTTCAGCGAGAGTCCTTCAATTTCCTTGAGCGTCAGCAGGATGCGGTCCTGCTCGGTGACGGCGCTCATCAACGCCCCGACCGTCTCCCGAACCCGCACGCGCCGCCGCTCGTCCTGGTCCAGCTTGGCGCCGGCAGCCGCATCGGCCATAACTACCTGCTGCTCGGAAAGGTCCGCCATGCGCGCTTCGGGGCGGCGCCGGTGGCGGCGGAGGTAGTCGTACGCCGAGTTCACGGTAAGCCTGTAGAGCCACGGTTCGAAGACGTCGGGAGAGCGCAATTGACCGAGCGAATAGTAGAGCCGCAAGAAGACTTCTTGCCCAACGTCTTCAACATCTTCCGGGCGGCCGATGAGCCGGGCGATGGTACCCAGAATGCGCTTCCGGTATGCCTGCACAACTTGGTTGAAGGCGCCATCGTCACCCTCGCGGGCACGTTTTATCACCTCGGGATCGACCAGCATGCCGTACCAATAGCGGCATCCGGCAGGCCATTCCTATCCCAACAGAAAGGCGAACCGGCGAACTATCAGGTTACACCGATGTTAGACTAAACGCGAAGACCGTGGACGCCGGAACCAAGAAGGCCATCGAGCGCGGGGTCGAGCGGGAACCGTTTGCGCAGGCCCTCCAAATGGAGCTGAAGGAGCTGGAGACCGGCTTTTCGGCGGTCGAGATGACCTACCAGCCGGCGCTGATGGACAACCTGTTCGGCCGGGCGCACGGCGGGGCCATCTTCGCGCTGATCGACGAGGCGTTCGAGGCGGTCTGCCAGAGCGAGGGCACCGTGACCGTGGGGCTGAACGTGAGCGTGACCTACGTCGCGAGCCCCCGGCCGGGCGCGCGGCTGCGGGCCGAGGCGCGGGAAGCGTGCCGAACCTCCCAGACCGTCACCTACAACATCCTGGTTCGCGATCAGGATGGCCGGGTGATGGCGACCTGCCAGGCCCTGGGTTTCCGCACCGGCAAGCCGCTGCCGTTCCTGGACGCGTAGCGCCGGCAAATGCGCCCGCGTTCGACAGCCTGCGTTCGACAGGCCGGAGGCCTGTCCCCCCGCGTGCTAAAATCGACTGGAAGCACGCGATAGCAAGCGACCCGGCCACGCGTCCCGGCGGCAACTCCCAGATATTGATGGATTTCCTCGAAGGTCTCAATCCGCAGCAGCGCGAAGCCGTCACCTACCATGGCGGTCCCTTGCTCATTCTGGCCGGCGCCGGTAGCGGCAAAACCCGGGTGATCACGCACCGCATCGCCCACCTGATCCACGCCTGCAATGTCCCGCCCGAGGCCATCGTGGCGGTGACCTTCACCAACAAGGCCGCCGACGAGATGCGGAAGCGGATCGAGACCCTGCTGGGCGGGCGGCACGCGGTCGCCGGCCTGATCGTCTCGACCTTTCACTCCTTCTGCGTGCGCCTGCTGCGGCGGGACGGCCAGTCGCTGGCCGGCATTCGTCCCGGCTTCACCCGCAACTTCACCATCTACGACGAAGACGATCAGGTCGCGCTCATCAAGGCCATCTACCGCGAGCTCGGCCTGGAAGAGAAGCAGTTCATGCAGTACCGCGCCGCGCTCTCGCGCATCAGCCACGCCAAGAGCGTGAAGGAAGCGCCCGAGGACGTGCTGCGGAATTCGAAGGACCCCAAGACCACCCGCCTAGCCTCCATCTACGAGCATTACGAGGGCCGGCTCCGGCAGGCCAACGCGCTCGATTTCGACGACCTGCTGCTCGAGGCCGTGCGCCTGCTCCAGTACGACGACCGCCTGCGCGAGGCCTGGAACCGCCGCGTCGTCCACCTGCTCATCGACGAATACCAGGACACCAACCGCAGCCAGTACGAGCTGATGCGGTTGCTCACCGAGGTCCACCAAAACGTGTGTGTGGTGGGAGACGAGGACCAGTCGATCTATAGCTGGCGCGGCGCCGACATCCAGAACATCCTCGACTTCGAGCGCGATTATCCGCGCGCGCGCACCATCAAGCTGGAGCAGAATTACCGCTCGACCAAGAACATTCTGGAGGGGGCCAGCGCGCTGGTGGCGCGCAACAAGCAGCGCAAGGGAAAGTGGCTGTGGACGGAAGCGGGCGCGGGCACGCCCATCGGCCTCTACGAGGGCTACGACGGCGAAAACGAGGCGCTCTTCGTCGCCGACCAGATCGAGCGGGTGCTGCGCGAGAATCCGCGCCAGGCGATCGCGGTGCTGTACCGCACCAACTTCCAGTCGCGGCAGATCGAGGAGGCGCTGCGCCGCTACGGCCGCAGCTACCAGGTGGTGGGCGGCTTCAGTTTCTACCAGCGCGCCGAAATCAAGGACGCCCTGGCCTATCTGAAGCTGCTCGTCTCGCCGCAGGATTCCGTGAGCCTGCTGCGCATCGTCAACGTGCCCGCGCGCGGGATCGGCAAGACCACGGTGGAGCAGATCGAGCGCTATGCCGTCGAGCACGGGATCGGCCTGTGGGACGCCATCGGCCGCATGTTGGATGAGAACGCCTTCGCGACGCGGGCCGGCGCGGCGCTGGGCGAATTCCGGAAGCTGATCGAAGACCTCCGCGAGACGGCGGCGAGAGAGAAGCTGCAGGAAACGCTGCGGCAGATCCTGGATCGAAGCGGGTACATGAAGATGCTCGAGGCCGGCAAGGACCCCGACTCCGAGACCCGCGTCGAGAACCTGAGCGAGCTCGAGAACGCAACCATCGAAGCCGCCGAGCGCGGCGAAGGGATCGTGGAGTTCCTGGACCACGCCGCCCTGGTCTCGGAAGCCGACACCATCGACGACGCCGCGCAAATCCGGCTGATGACAGTGCACAACGCCAAGGGGCTCGAGTTTCCGGTGGTGTTCGTCGCAGGCCTCGAAGACGGCCTTTTCCCGCATAGCCGCTCGCTCGAATCCGAAACGGCCATGGAAGAGGAGCGGAGGCTGTGCTACGTCGCCATGACGCGAGCGCAGGCGCGGCTCATCCTCACCTGGGCGCGGCAGCGGCGGCGGTTCGGTGGAGGCGTGGCCGAGCCGTCCACCCCTTCGCGCTTCCTGAGCGAGATTCCCAAGGAGCGGACCGAGCGGTTGGGTGGGGCTCCCGCGACCGGCGAACTGGACCTGTACGCCGACCGCTACGTGGTGCGCGAGGCGGTGCGCAAGAATGTGTACACCGGCAAGACGTATAATTCTCTAGAAAACATTTCCGAGTTTTTTGCGGCGCGCGGACGCGCCCCGGCCAATCCGCCAGAAGCGAGCCCGGCGGCGCCGGGGCCCCGCGTCGCGGCGGCGCAGCGTCCCAGGAAGTATGCGGTCGGCTCTTCCATCGAGCACCCGCGCTATGGCCGGGGGACCATCGTGCGCCGCGAGGGCGAAGGCGATGACGCCAAGGTCACGGTCAGCTTTCCGGGCCACGGCCTGAAGAAGATTGTTGAAAAGTACCTAGGACTGACACACGAATGAATACCAAGACTATTGAAGACAGAGCGGAACGGAAGAAGGCCAAGCGGGTGGCGCGCAAGAAAGCCGCGCCCAAGGCCAAGCGCGCAGCGGGTGTCGCACGCGGCTCCCACAAGCACAAGGTGAAGAAGATGGTCAAGGGCCAGCGCAAGCGCTAGCGCTTGCGCAGCTGTCAGCTATCAGCTATCAGCTGTCAGCCAAACAGCCGCAGATCGTGGCTGACGGCTGAATGGCTGGCTGGTTAGTGTCTTAGCTGATGGCTGACAGCTGACGGCTGAAAGCTACCTTGTCGCAGCTACTCCGCACCAAGAACATCGACGCGCTCATCGCCGAGTCGGAAGCACCCGACAAGCGGCTGCGCAAGACGCTCGGCCCGTGGAGTCTCACCGCCCTGGGCATCGGCGCCGTCATCGGCTCCGGTATTTTCACGGTCACGGGCACCGCGGCCCGGGGCAAGATCACGCAGGTTCTCGACCGCCTGCACCCGGACCACTGGGCGTGGTTGAAGGTCACGCTGTTCGACTTTGCCGCGAACGGTTTTCGCGTGCCCGAGCACATCGGCCGCCCGGGCGCGGGGCCGGCGCTCACGGTTTCTTTCGTGCTCGTGGCGGTCGCCTGCTGCTTCGCGGCGCTGTGCTACGCCGAGCTGGCCTCTATGATCCCCATAGCGGGCAGCGCCTACACTTACGCCTATGCGACGCTCGGCGAGATCTTCGCCTGGATCATCGGCTGGGACCTGATCCTGGAATACGCCGTGTCGAACATGTCGGTGGCGGTCGGCTTCTCGGCCTACCTGCAGGACCTGCTCGACAACGTCTTCGGATTCCATTTGCCGCCCCAACTGGCGTTCCCTCCCTTCCCGGCGCCGGGCGGGCCGGCGGGATGGTTTAACGTCCCGGCGCTCCTGATCACGCTGGGAGTCACCTGGATCCTGGTCCGCGGCGTGCGGGAAAGCGCGCGCGTGAACACCACTATGGTGATCATCAAGATCGCCGCCATCGTGATCTTCTGCATCGGGGCGGCGCACGCCATCAACCCCTCGCGCTGGCATCCTTTCGCGCCCAACGGCTTCACCGGCATCCTGACCGGCGGCTCCATCATCTTCTTCAGCTACATCGGCTTCGATTCCGTGTCCACAGCGGCGGAGGAGTGTAAAAACCCGCAGCGCGATCTGCCCTTCGGGATCATCGCGACCCTCGTGATCTGCACGCTTCTCTACTGCTCGGTGTCGCTGGTGCTGACGGGCATCGTGAGCTGGAAGGACCTGGACCAGGATGCGCCCGTGGCGGTGGCGCTGAAGACGCTGGGCATGAACCGCCTGCGGCTGATCGTGACCGCCGGCGCGCTCATGGGCATGTTGTCTTCGCTATTGGTCTTCCAGTACGGCCAGGCGCGGATCTGGTTCGCGATGTCGCGCGACCGCTTGCTGCCGCGCATGTTCTCCACCGTCCACCAGCGCTACCGCACGCCCTACGTCTCCACCTGGATCGCAGGCTTCTTCGTGGGCATTCCGGCCGGCATCTGGGACATCGACACCTTCGCGGAGCTGTCGAACATCGGCACGCTGTTCGCCTTCATCGTCGTGTCGGCGGGCGTCATTGTGCTGCGCCGCACGCAGCCCGAGCGGCCGCGCAGCTTCCGCGTCCCGCTGGTCCCGCTGACGCCGCTGCTCTCGATCGCCTGCTGCCTGCTGCTGATGGTGGGCCTGCCGCTCGAAACCTGGATGCGGTTCTTCGTCTGGCTGGCCATCGGTCTGGTGATCTACGGGGTCTTCGGGAAGAGGCGCGCCAGCACGGCGTAACCTCTTCCCCCGCTGCCTTACGGCGCGAAGTACCCGTTGATGTCGAGAACCACCTGCGTCGGGTTCGTTACGTAGATGTCGATCGCCCCGTTTGTCCCCGCCGGCACGATCGCCGCGTTCGCCACCACGCTCCCGTCAAACGAGTTCAATAGGGAAACCAGGGGCTGCGACGACCCCGTCGGCCACGCCGTCAGGTAATAGAGAACGCCGTCGGGCACTACCGTCACGTTCAGCGAATACGCAGCCGCCGTTCCGGGAATGTTGCAGCCGCTGGCCGGAATCGTAAACGAGCGCGTGCTCCCTCCCGCCAGCTCCGGTCCCCCGAACGGCCCATTGGCATTCCGCGTGTCCGCAACCCGGCACGGAGTCACCGCGTAGAACGTCAGCGCGCCCAAACTCCCGGGCGCCGCGAAGTACCCGTTGCCGTCCAGAACCACATCCGTCGGGTTGGTGACGTACACCGAGATCGATTCGTTGGTCCCCCCCGGAACGATCGCAGCATTCGCCACGATCTTCCCCGTCCCGGAGTTCAGCGTCGAAACGTACGGCTGCGCCCCTCGCGTCGGCCACGTCGTCAGATACTCGAGAGGGCCGTCCGGAACTACCGTTACATTCAGCGAGTACGCCCGTGACGTGGGCGGGAAGCTGCACGGACCCAGGGGAATGGGGAAGCTTCTGCTTTCGCCGGCCGTCATGGAAGGCCCCCCAAACTCGCCGGTGGCGTTTCGCGTGTCGGCGATGCGGCACGGCGGGGCGGGATAGAACGAATACGAAGTCGCGCCGGTGGTCGTAGCGAAGTAGCCGTTGATGTCCAGGATCACATCGGTCTGGTTGCTGACGTAAACGCTCACCGCTCCGCCCGAACCGGCCGGGACCAGGGCCGCGTTGGCCACCACAATGCCGCCACCGGAGTTCAACGTGGAGACGTAAGGCTGAGACTGGCCGGTAGGCCACAGCGACAAGTAGCCGAGCGGCCCATCGGGCACCACCGTCACGTTCAACGAGTAGGCCAGGGCCGTGGCTGGAATGTTGCAGGCGCTTTGGGGAATGGCGAAGGAGCGGGTAGAGCCGGCTGTCATTGTGGGTCCGCCAAACGGGCCGGCGGAGTTGCGGGTGTCGGCCACGCGGCAGGGAGTGACAGGTACGAACAGCAGGCCGGCCGACGGAGTTGGTGTCGGCGTGGGCGTCGGGGTCGGGGTTGGGGTTGGGGTGGGGGTTGGGGTGGGGGTTGGCGTGGGCGTCGGCGTTGGAGTCGGCGTTGGAGTCGGCGTTGGAGTCGGCGTGCAGGTCGAGCTGGTGTTAAGCAGCACCGTTACGTTGTTGCTCTCCAGATTTGCGATGGCGAGGTCCGGCTTGCCATCCCCATTGAAGTCCCCCACCGCCACAGAAACAGGATTTGTTCCCACCCCGAACGGGCTGCCCGGGGCGGCCGTGAACCTGCCCGTCCCGTCGCCCAGAAGCACCGTTACGTTGTTGCCGCCGTCATTTGCGATGGCGAG
>Ga0116114_1000087_pt1 | contig 59583 bp, 56 predicted proteins | sample June2015DPH_10_5_FD_89823 | JGI IMG/M metagenome (GOLD analysis project Ga0116114, IMG submission 89823) | Peatland microbial communities from SPRUCE experiment site at the Marcell Experimental Forest, Minnesota, USA - June2015DPH_10_40 | ecosystem: Environmental > Terrestrial > Soil > Wetlands... | reverse complement strand
CGGCCCGGGCATTTACATTGGAAGCTTCTTCGGCGGCCTGGGATGGGGTGGTTGGGGCTGGGGGCCGAATTGGTTCGGCAACTCGATCTATGTGAACAGCTACTTCTTCCATCGTTACGGTTTCAGCGACTTCCACGGTGGCGGGGCGTTCCAAGGCAGGGGCGCCTGGGCGCACGATCCCGCTCACCGGTTGGGCGTTCCTTACTCCAATCGGGCGCTGACCAACCGTTACCGCGGGGCTTCCGGCGCGCGGGCGGGAGCGGGCGGCGCGAGATCTGCCACACCCCGGGAACCGTCGCCGAATCGCGGCGGCAACGTTGGGGGAGCCGCTGCCCAACAGCGCGGCGCGCCCGCCGAACGGTTTGGCAGCCGGGGGTTCCAGCCGCGAAGTTCCGGCGGGAGCCACAGCGCGTTCGGTGGAGTCCAGCCGCGCGGCCAGACCCGGCAACAAAGCGACCATGGCTACTCCAGCCTGGGAGCGCAACGGACTCAGCCTTCTCGTGGTGGTGGAGGGTCGCGAATGTCCTCTCCATCTCGCGGCGGCGGGAGGCGATAGGAGATGACCATGAAAACTCTCACCGTCACGCTCGGAGCCCTGCTTGTCGGGCTTCCGGCGATTGTATTGGGGCAGACACCGAAGACTTTCGATTCGGCCGAAGCTGCCGCCCAGGCCCTGATGCAGGCCGCGGAAAAAGACGATGTGGCGGGGCTTGCCGCGCTATTCGGCCCATCAGGCAAGGCCGTCCTCACCTCGGGCGATGCGGAACAGGACAAGACAGAGCGCGCCGAGTTTGCGCGCCTCGCGCGGGATAAACATCAACTGGAACCCGACGAGATGAACGCGGCCGCGATGATTCTGTCCGTCGGCTCGGAAGATTGGCCGTTTCCCGTTCCCATCGTCCAAAGCAAAGGCAAATGGAGCTTCGATGCCCCACAAGGCGCCGTCGAGATACGGGCGCGGCGCATCGGCGCGGACGAACTGGATGCCATCGAGATCTGCTCCGGCTATGTCGCGGCGCAGACGGAATACGCAGAGCAGGATCGCGACAACCACAAGATACTCGCATACGCGCAACACATCGTGAGCGCCAAGGGGCTGCACGACGGCCTCTATTGGGAAGGGAATTCCGAATCCCTGGTCCCCAAGGGTTTCGCCGACGCGGCGGTGGAGACCGGGCGCGCAGCCGCGGTGAAACCTTACCATGGCTATTACTTCCGCGTGCTCAAGGCCCAAGGGCCGAATGCGGAGGGTGGCCAGCACAACTATGTCGTGAAAGACTGGATGATCGGCGGCTTCGGGCTGGTCGCGTTTCCCGCGAACTATGGAGCCTCCGGGATTCACACCTTCATCGTCAATCAGGATGGCGCCATCTACGAGAAGGACCTGGGAAACCCAGCAACCAGCGCCTCAACGGCAGTGACCCGCTACGATCCGGACAAGTCCTGGACGCGAGTGGAATAGACCGGCCGTAGGCGGCTGGGCAGCGTCCGGCACGCATCCGGCACGCATCCGGCTTGAGGCAACCGCTGGCCGCGCGCAAACGCCGGGCCGAAGATCGGCGCTGCACCCGGAAGGGCGCGCCACGCACGTCAGTTTACCCGCCGGCGATAGCGCCCACGACCAGAAAGGGCTCGGCCCCTGTTGCTACCGCGTCGGGGAGCGGGGCGTCGGGCGATTCGTGAGAGAGATCCTGCTCGCAGGCGAAGAAGCGAACGAACGGGCGGCGGTGTTGGGTGACTCGGTCGCGGATAGTGCCGCGGAGCATGGGATAGTGGGCTTCGAGGGCGTCGAGGACGGAGCGTTGCGTAACCTGCCCCTCTATGTCGAGCTGCACCTCGCCAGCGACGCGGGCAAGCGTACGCAGATGCGCCGGGAGTTCGACCCGGATCATGGCAGCGTCTGGACCTCGACGGAAAGCACGGCCGGAAGATCGCGGACGATGGGGGCCCAGGTGTCTCCGGCGTCGGCGGAGGCGTACACCTGGCCGCCGGTAGTGCCGAAATAGACGCCGCAGGAATCGAGCGAGTCGACGGCCATGGCGTCGCGCAGAACGTTGACGTAGCAATCGCTCTGCGGCAAGCCGTTGGTGAGCGCCTCCCACTCGTTTCCTCCCGTGCGGCTGCGATAGACGCGTAGCTTGCCCTCGGGCGGGAAATGCTCGGAGTCGCTCTTGATGGGGACGACGTAGACGGTGTCGGGCTCGTGCGCGTGGACATCGATGACGAAGCCGAAGTCGGTGGGCAGGTTTCCACTGACCTCGGTCCAGGAGTCGCCGGCGTCGTCGCTGCGCATGACGTCCCAGTGCTTCTGCATGAAGAGCACGGCGGGGCGCGAGGGGTGCTGTGCGATGCGGTGAACGCAGTGGCCGACCTCGGCGGTCGGATCGGGGATGTATAGGGACTTCAGTCCACGGTTGATGGGGCGCCAGGTCTTGCCGGCATCGTCGGAGCGGAACGCGCCGGCAGCCGAGATGGCGACGAAGATGCGCTGGGGATCGGTGGGATCGAGAACGATGGTGTGCAGGCACATCCCGCCGGCGCCGGGATGCCAGCCAGGGCCCGACTCGTGGCAGCGGAGTCCGGAGAGCTCCTGCCAGGTTTGCGCGCCGTCGGTGGAGCGGAACAAGGCGGCGTCTTCGACCCCGGCGTAGACGGTGTCGGGATCGGCGAGCGACGGCTCGAGATGCCAGACGCGCTTGAACTCCCAGGGGTGAGCCGTGCCGTCGTACCACTGGTGAGTGCCGGGGACGCCGTCGTAGACGAACTGGTTGCCCGCCGGCTCCCAGGTCTGGCCGCCGTCGTTGGAGCGCTGGATCAACTGCCCGAACCAGCCGCTGGTCTGGGACGCATACAAGCGGTTGTGGTCCGCCGGCGATCCCTTGATGTGATAGATTTCCCAGCCCGCAAAGTGAGGGCCGCTAACGTCCCACTGCTTGCGCGTTCCGTCCGATGAGAGGACGAAGGCGCCTTTTCGCGTGCCAACCAGCACCCGCACCTGGCTCATTCCCGGCCCCTTTCCGACCTGCTATAACTTCAATATATTATGGATGGGGCCGGCGCGGGAGACTTATCGGGCCGCGCGCCGTTCGCTCAGCCAGCGGCGTAGCGCGACACCCGACCAGACGGTTTCCACCAAGCCGAATGGCCAGGCTCCCTGCATGAAGCCATAGACCGAAGCCGCGACGCAGGAGCCCGAGAACGCCAGGATGAACCAGTGGCTGCGCTTCTCGAGGGCGTAAGAGACCAACATCATCGTAACGGCCACGAGCCCGAACACCGTCAAGCCATTCATCCCCCGCTCCCTTCGCTCATCCCGGTCAGGCGGTTTCGAGACTGCGCGCCTCGTTCACCATGCTCGTGTACCGGCGGGCCAGCTCGTGGATCCATTCGCGCTGCCGTTTCTTGATCGCATTCTGGTGGATCAGGTGCTGGCCGATACCGAGCGCGACCGCGCCCGCGCGGATGAAATCGGCCGCGTTCTTCTGATTCACGCCGCCGGACGCAATCAGCGGAATCTGCGGGAAGGGCGCTTTGAGGGCCCGGATGTACTCGGGGCCGCCGACCTGCGAGCACGGGAACACCTTGACGAAATCGGAACCGGCCTTCCACGCCGCCATCACCTCGCTGGGCGTCAAGGCTCCGGGCAGAACTACCACGCCGCGCTTCAACGCGAACTCGACGATCTCGAGATCGAGACCGGGAGTGGTCAGAAACCCGGCGCCGGCATCGAGACATCGGCACGCCGTTTCCACATCCGATATGGTGCCCGCGCCCACGATGATGTCCGTACGGTACCGCATCAACTGAGCAATCACACCGACTGCGCCGGGTATCGTCATGGTGAGTTCGACGATGGGGATCCCGCTGCTGCAGATCGCCTCGGCGGCAAACAAGGCTTCGCTTTCGGAGTACACGCGCACGGCGGGGATGATGCCAATCTCCACGATGCGCGCGCGAATTTCATCCCTGGTCAAGGCAGGCTCCTGGTCCCCACCGCCTGGCGAAGCTGTTCGAGGGCGGTCAGGTAAGCGGCGATGGTCTGGCGCCAGGCCAGTTGGGTGGCGCGATAGCTGCGTTCGGCGTCCAAAAAATCGAGCAGGCTCGCGGCGCCGCGCCGGTAGGCATACTCGCTGATGTCGCGGTTCTTCTGCGACACATCGAGATAGCCGGATCGGAAGTAGCGAGCCACACGGTCATTGGATTCGACCGCCTCATAGGCGTCCCGCACGTCGGTCATCACCTGCCCCCGCGCCGCGACCTGCTGCTCCTGCGCCTGGGTGATGGCGTAGCGCGTGCGCGCGATTTCGCCCTGGTTGCGATCGAAAATCGGAAGCGGAAAGCTTACGCTGAACGTGGCGGCGCTGAGGCCATTGACGTGCGAGTAGTTGGCCGAGCCGGTCACATCCACTTTCCCGTTCGCTTTGGCGAGAGCGAGCTGGCTGCCCGCGGCGGTAACTCCCTGCACCGCCGCTCGCAGATCCGGCCGGTTCTCGATCGCCTTCGCCTGCAACTCCGCGAGCGTGAGGGGAAGCGGCTGGTAATCGAACGCTCCCGTTACGTCATAGTCGGCGGGCACGGATTCGTAACCCAGCAATTGCCGGAGATCGGACAGAGCTTGGGTTTTCGCGAGTTCGGCCTGCTCCACGTCCTGCTGGAACTGCAGCAACTGGAGTTTGATCTTCAAGAAATCGTTCTCGCTGGATCCGCCGGCCTTGAACAGCTTCTCGCTGATATCCACGGTTTTCTCGAAGCTCTTCAAGTCCTGCTGCGCCAGATCGAGGGTCGATTGCGCAAGTTGCACGTTGATGAATAGCTGGGCAACCTCGAACGTGAGGCCGCGTTCGTTGTCCGCCACCTGCGATCGCATCACGGCCGTGGCGTCCTTCGCCGCCTGCAGCCGGTGCTGGCGCTTCTTGCCGCGCTCGAAGAGGTAACTCATGCCGAGATCGCCCTCTGTCGAGTCGGCAAGGTAATTGAGAATGCCGCCTTCAGGGTGGACGAGCGGCAGGTACTCCCAGTCGGTGAACAAGGTCGGGTTGGGGCGAAGGTTCGCCGTGATCTCCTGAGCCTCGCTCTGTTGCACCGTCGTGCGAGCGGCCAACAGATTATGGTTGTGAGCGAGCGCCATCTGGGTGGCTTGGTCCAGCGTGATCGTGACCGGCGCCGGAGGCGTTTGAGCGAGTGCAAGTGGAAGCAGCGCGAAGGCTGCCCAGAGTGTGCGGTTAGTGTTCAAAGGCTTCCTCCGGATCGGGGAGCTTGTCCCCCTCCCTGGCCATCCACACATACAGAGTTGGAAGCAGGATGATACTCATCAGTAAGTCCGAGATCAGGCCGCCGACGATTACGATGGCAAATGGCCGCTGCGAGTCGGAGCCGATGTCGTGCGAGAGCGCGGCAGGCAGCAAGCCCAGCGTCGCCACGAGCATGGTCATCATGATGGGACGAAGCCGGAGGACCGCGCCCTCCACGGCCGCGTCTTCGATTGCGTGACCTCGCGCGCGGCGCTGGTTGATGTACTCCAGCATGATGACTCCGGTCTGCACGGAAACGCCGAACAGCGCCAGGAATCCGACGCCCGAAGATACGCTGAAGTTGGTGTGAGTGATCAGCAGCGCCAGCAAACCGCCCACGCGGGCGAGCAGCACGTTCAGTAGAATCAGCATCCCCCATTTGAACGAACGGAACATGGTGTAGAGGATTATGAAGATCAGCAGAATGGTGAGCGGCACGACGATCAGCAGCCGCGCCTCGGCGCGCTTCTCGCTTTCGTACTCTCCCGACCACTCGAGGCGATAACCGGCAGGCAGCTTCACCTTCTGGTGGACCCGCTGCATGGCGTCCCCAACCGTGCTTCCTAGGTCCCGGCCTCGCACGTTAAACGTTACGGCGTCGTAACGGGTGTTTCCTTCTCGGTAGATGTCGTAAGCGCCGTCCTTAACCTCCACCGTGGCTAGCTGCGCGAGAGAGACCCGCTCACCGGACGGGGAAAGGAGGCGGATATTGGCGATGGCTTTCTCGGTGTCACGATACGGCGTCTGGTATCGCACCACAACGTCGTATCGCTCCTCGCCGAGGAGCACCTGGCTTACGGCGTTGCCGCCCACGGCGGTCTGAATGGCGTCCTGTATATCAGCTACGTTAATCCCGAAACGGGCCGCCTGACGGCGATCGATGGTGAAGTCCAGGTTCGGCTGGCCGAGCGTGTGAAAGATCTTGAGGTCCATCAGGCCAGGCACTCCCGACATGGCGGCGACGACTTCGTCGCCCTTCTCGTCCAGAGTCTTCAGATCCTTGCCGAAGAGCTTGAGCGCCAGTTGCCCTTTTGTCCCGGTGACGGTTTCGCCCACGTTGTCTTCGATGGGCTGTGAGAAGTTCCAGAGAGCTCCCGGGAGCTTACTGACCTCGCGATTCATCGCGGCGATCAGTTCCTCTTTGTCCCGATGGAACACCGGCCTCCACTGGTCCTTGGGCTCGAGGTCCACGAAATACTCGGTGTTACCGAATCCACCGGTGTCAGTCCCGTCGTCGGGCCGCCCAGCTTGAGATACGACTTTCGTCACCTCGGGAAAGGAGGCGAACACCAGGCGGGCCTGCTCCGTGAAGCGTGTGCCCTCGGTGAGACTGGTGCTATCGGCCAGGGTGCCGCGAGCCCAGATTGCGCCCTCGTCCAGGTGAGGCAGAAACTCCGAACCGATAACTCCGCTGAAAGCCAGATACGCAGATATGCCGAGGGCCGCGACTCCGGCGCCGAGCGGGATCCAGCGGTGCCGAACGAACCAGCGAAGATTCCTTTCATAGAGGCCGGCCAGGAAGGTCATGACCGGGTTGCGCCATTCTCGAACTCCCTTGCGGAAGACGACGCTGCACAGGACCGGCGCGATGAGGATGGAAAAGGTCAGTGCGCCCAGAAGCGCGAAGGCCACCGTCAGAGCCATGGGCCTGAATAGCCGGCCTTCCACGCGCTGCAAGGTGAAGATCGGCATGTACGCGGTGATAATGATGGCGATGGCGTAAAAGACCGGGCGCTGGACCTCGTGGGCGGCGTCGCGGATAACTTGGGCGACAGGCCGCGCGGTCGCGCTTCGGCTCTGGCGGCTCAGGTGGCGAACCGTGTTCTCCACCATGACCACCGCGCCGTCCACCACCATCCCGAAATCGAGTGCACCCAGCGACAACAGGTTCGCGGGAATGCGGCTGAGATTGAGCCAGATGGAGGCGAACAGTAAAGAGAACGGAATGGTGAGCGCCACAATCAGGGCCGCCCGGATGTTGCCCAGGAAGAGGAGAAGGACGATGGTCACCAGAATCATTCCCTCGCCCAGGTTGTGCATCACCGTGTGGAGGGTAAAGTGCAAGAGGTCGGCGCGGTCCAGCATCGGAACCACTTTCACGCCGGGAGGCAGGATGCCGTTGTTGAGCTCCTCCACCTTCTTGTGGATCGCCTCCAGCGTCGGGCCCGCGTCTGCGCCCTTGCGCAGCAGCACGACGCCTTGAATGACGTCGTCTTCATCGACTATGTGCCCGTCCTCCATGCGGTTCGCCCGAGCCATGCGCCCCAGGCGGATCTTGGGGCCTTGCGCTACCTCGGCTATATCCATAACCCGAAGCGCGGTCCCTTTTTGTGTTTTGAGGACGGTTTGCTCAATGTCGTGGACGTTGCGGAAAAGCCCCAGCGCGCGAACGTTCATCTGCTGCAGGCCTACTTCCACGAAGCTGCCGCCGGCGTTGATGTTGTTGATGGCCAGTTGCTGCTCCACCTGGCCGATGCTTAATCCGTAGGACACCAGCTTGTTGGGGTCCACTCGCACCTGGTATTCCCGAACGGTTCCCCCGAAGTCGGAAACGTCAACGACGTTCGGGACGGACTTGAATTCTTTAAGCAGAGTCCAGTCTTCGATGGACCGCAGCTCCATCAGGTCGTATTTCGGATTCGTGCTCCTCAGCGTGTACCAGTAGATCTGGCCGACGGTGCTCCAGTCCGTTCCGATTTGGGGCTGTATGCCCGTCGGTAACGTGACCTGCGTGAGCCGCTCCAGCACCTTCTGCCGGTTCCAGTCGTTGTCCGAGCTGTCGTCGAAGATCATGATCACGAAGGACAGGCCGAAAATCGACTCGGAGCGCAGGAACGAGAGATGGGGAATCCCGTTCATCTGGATTTCAACCGGAATCGTGACCTGCTGTTCCACCTCCTCCGCCGACCTCCCCGGCCACTGAGTAATGACCGTCACATAGTTATCGGCGATGTCCGGGTATGCTTCGACCGGGAGGTTGTGAAAGGACACGACGCCCCAAGCGGTTAGGAGAACTACAATGGCGATCACGACGAAGCGGTTATTGAGCGCAAAATCAACGAGAGCTCGAATCATTTCGTTCTCCGGAGCAAAGTGTAATGTGTTGCGCGCTACTTATTGATTGATGGCGATCGTGTGATCCAGGACCACGGCATTCGCCACCACCTGCTGGCCCGGCTTGATCCCCGACGTCACCTCTTGCAGGCTATTCGGCAAGGGATCGCCGCTGACCACCTCGACACGGCGGAACTTCTTGTCCTTCGCGGGGACGTAGACCCAGTCGCGGTCGTGCAGATGCAGGATGGCCGCCGCCGGCAGCACCGTGTGGACTTCCTTGGTGCGGCCGCGGAACGTGGCCGTGACGAACATGCCCATGCGCATCATCCCCGGATTGGCCACCTCGATGCGAACCTTGGCGGTGCGGATGTTGGGGTCGAGGATCGCGCCGATGTTACTGACGGTTCCCTTGAGCACGCGGTCCGGATAGGCGTTCAGGCGGACCTCGGCGATATCGCCTTCGTGCACGCCAGGCAAGTCGTTTTCGTACACATCGCAAATGATCCAGACGGTGGAGAGGTCGGAGATGGTGAAGGGATTGGTGCCGAAACTCTGCACGGCCGCCGCCATCGTCACCTCCTGGTCGGTGATTACTCCCGACACGGGCGCGAAAATATCGACCATGTTGTTGGGGTGAGCGGGGTCGGTACCGAGCAGGCGGAGGTGCTCCGCCATGGTCTCCACATCCACGACGGCCTTATCTTCCGTGTCCTGCGCGACCTGAAGGTCGTTCAGGGCGATGGCGCCGTGGGTGTACAGGTCCTTCGCGCGCTCTAGCTGCGTGCGCGATAGAACTTCGTCTGCCAGCGCTTTCCTGTAATTGGAAAACGCGCCGGATATATCGTCGCTGCGGACGGTCAGCAACAACTGGCCCTTGGTCACGGTGTCGCCGAGCCGCGCGTGAATTGCGACGATGCGGCCGGAGGCCAGCGAAACCACGGGGACGTTGCGGGCGATGTCGGGGTTCACCGTGCCGGTGACCACCAGTTCGGGAGCGGCGGCCTGCGCCGAGGCCGTGGCCACCGGGAACTGCTCCGGATGGTCGACCGAGAAAACACTCACGTCGAAGGCGGGGATCACCTTAGTTACGGGCGGCGCCTCCGCCGTTGTATTTGCCTGCACGTTTCCGCAGCCACCGAGAAGCAGCAACGATGGCGCGACGGCCAGGAGAAAGCCAAACTTCAAAGCGTTGCATTTCATAAAACCCTCCAATCCACGCATAGGGGGCGGGCTCGAACCCGCCCCCTGTCGAGCTAGAACTTGATCATTACCCCGGCGCTGAGGGCGGCCTGGCTTCTGCGAAGATCCGGAAACCACACGCTGCCAGCCCCGCCGCCGCAGGCCAGTTGGGCTGCCGACAGGACGTTCGTGCCGGCCGAGGCGCCGCTACTGCAGGTGTAGTCCGCCGGGTTGCCGTTGTTGCCGCCAGGGGGCGTAATCCCGCCGCGGCCGGTAAAATACGGCACATCGGAATGCCGGTATCCAAACTCGCCCCACCACGTGATGTACTCTTTGGGCATCCAGTTGAAAGTGATCGTGGTATCCCACATGTGGGCCTTGTCCCCGGGATTCTCCGTGAAGTAAGGCGTGCCGGTGACGGCGGTCGCTCCATCGATGGGGGGCAGCAGGGTCAGATAGCGGCCCGGGTTGTTCATCTGGCCGCCGCCAAGCGTGACGGCGAACTGGTCCTTGTCCCACCACAACCGGTCGTAGAGCATCCACCCCAAAAACGCCTGTTTGGGGCCAGCCTTGCCGCCCATGCAGGTTACTCCTTGGCCATACTCGCATCCGAGATCGCCGGTGAAGGAGAACGCCATCTTGTCGATGCCCTTCTCTTCGGGCTTGTTGTAATACCTGACCTCGACGCTGTCGTCGGTGTGGATGCGGGAGCGCCCGGGAATGCCCAAATCGTCCGTGCCATTGCCGTAGTTGTTGAAGACCATCGAAAGCCACTCGTGCGGGCGATACAGGATCTGGCCGCCGAGGCCCCGGTGGCCGTTGTACTTGGCATACGACTGCCAGCCGTTGATGATCCAGGGCTCGATCTTCAGCTTGTTGGTGGGGAACCACTGGATCCGCAAGCCATTGAAAAACCACGGCGTATTGGACGAGACATAGGACGGCTGGTAAGTCCAGTTATCGAAGTTGTAGTAACTGAACAGGCCGATGTACGACACAAAGATCCCGGCGTCAACGTTCAGACCATGGCTCACATCGAAGTGATAGCCGCCATAGGCTTCCGAAACGTAGCGGTAAGCGTCCGGCAGGTCCCATTGGCCAACTCCAGCGCTGGCGTCGTTGCGCGGCGTCGTGGTTGCAAATAGTCCGTTCATAGTCAGGAGCCTGCCGCGAACGTTGTCCCAGTGGAAGTCGCCCCCGATGCTGATCTGCTCCAACTGGAATTCGCCGGACCGGAAGGATTCCGTCGATCCTCCCATAGAGTGGTCTACCGGTTGGTTGAAATCCTCCATGAAGTGAGTGTCGACTCGGACTTCCGGGGTGAAGAACTTCGTATCCAGCACCGTGTCTTTGTTGCGCGGCGTGCCGTTGAGCCAAGTGAAGTCACCGTACGCGAACGGGGTGAAGTTGTCCGGGCTGGGAGCTGGGTCAGGGGCCTCCAGCGCTACCGGGAGCACGTGCTTGGGGGCCGCGGCGGGCGCCGGCGCCTCCGCGGCCTGCGGAGCCTGCGCAGGCACGGGGACGGCTGACGCCGCGGCGACGGTCACCGGCTCGCCGCGTTCCGAACCTGGCGCCGTGCGAGCCTGTAGCGCCGCTTCGAGCACTTCGATGCGTTTCTTCAAGGCCGCAAGCTCGTCCGCCATGGCAGTCGCCTGCGGCTCAGTTATCGGAGCGGCAACCGCCGCTGGCGGATGGTCGGCCGCGAGCAGGAAATCGACCCGGTAGGTCCCGGTTGCGGCAACGTCAACGCCAACGGTCGATTTGGCAAACCCATCCCTGGCCGCCGCGACCTGATACGGGCCTGGCTGCAGTTCCGCTATCGTGAACGTTCCGTCAGAGGCGCTGACAGCCGTGCGGTCCGTGCCTTTGATTACGTCATGCACGGTGATCCGCACTTGCGCCACCGGCTGATTACTGGCGGAGTCTCGAACGACCCCACCGACGCCGCCAAACGACTCCTGCCCCAAGGCAGGCATGGGCAACGCTGCAAGCTGAAACGCGATGCAGGCTGGCACCACGGCGGAAACAAGTAAGCTGCGAGTCATTTTGTGTCCTTTCCACAACTTTGGCTGAGATCTCTTGCTTGTATGGCGCTGAAACGTGGCGCGAACCCTGCCGCCTGCTTGGGCGGCCTTCTTGCCGTCGGCGCCACCGCGTGTTACGGTGGCCCTGCCATCCAGCGCGCCGCGAACGAGGCGACGACGCTGCACGGATGAACGGCTCTTGTTATCGCACTCAGTATGGAGCGCGACTCATGAGGAAAGCATGAAGATTCCACATCGCACTTACCGGTCGGGCGGCTCTTCATTCCCGCCCTCCGGCTGCCCGATCCTTGGCTGCGAACCGGTAACCAACCTGCGCATCGGTCATAAGGTACTTCGGAGAGGCGGCGTCATCACCGAGCTTCTTGCGCAGTTGCCGGACAAACGTGCGCAGATACTCCAGCTCGCCCCCATACTCCGGTCCCCAAACCGCCCCAAGTATGCGCCCGTGCGCGAGAGACACGCCGGGGTGCGACATCAAAAAATAGAGCAGCTCGAACTCCTTGGGCGTCAGATGGATTGGCTCTCCCGCTCTCTTTACCAGCCGCAGAGCCGGATCGAGTTCTATCTCTCCAATTCGGATCGCGGCGGCTTCGTCGGCCCCGACCGCCTGTGAACGGCGCACCGCGGCGCGAAGGCGCGCCGCCAGTTCCCGAATGTGGAACGGCTTCGTTACGTAGTCGTCAGCGCCGGCATCGAGCGCCCGGATCTTGTCTTCTTCGGCGTTCTTCACGGTCAGCATCACAATTCCAAGGGTCGGCATCAGCTTACGGATTTCTTTGCACGTCTCGATGCCGTTCATGCCTGGCATTCCTATGTCGAGCAGCACGGCATCGAAGCGGATCGTACGGACAAGCGCGATCGCCTGCTCGCCGGTTTCGGCCTCCTCGATTTCGAAGTTCATACCTTGAAGCGTCTTCCGTAACGCCCAGCGGATCACCGTCTCGTCGTCCACGATCAGAAGCTTGCCCCTTATGCCGATTTCCGGTCCAACTGACGCGGGTTCGAGCATCGCACTCATTCGAGACATTCCCCGGCTAGTGAAGCGCGTTTTCGTGTCATCAGCCGCTGATTTGTAACTTCACGATGATTGTGAAGGATGCCTCATAAGGAATGCATGAAGATGCTCGGGCCGTTCCTCACGCGGGCGCGCCGCACTGCCGTAACCGGCTGGGCGGCATAGACTTCTCCCGCCAAGGCAAAGATTTTATGGGCGTCCTCAGATTTTCTTATCAGAAACGGCGCCAGCGCGAAGGGTTGTCTGGCAGCGGTCCGCCGGGTGACGAAAGTCAAGGTCGGCTGCGCGGGGGTCACCCACTTAGCCCACCTTTATGCCATCTTCATGTTCCCCGGTCTAGACTTCTGTATGCCATTGCGAGAGCGGATTTCACGGGAGGCCGTGGACGAGGGGCTTCGCAAGACGACAGTGCACCCCGGCGGCTCTGTATTGCGTCGGGCGATTCGCATGAACATCGTTTCCTTCCCGGCTCAGATACCGGTCCTATTGAAGCAGCCGCAGGCTGATACGCAGTGGCGCATGGTGCTTCTGTACTTTGTTCGCGGCTGGAGTCAGCCGGCTATCTCCGCGCGGTTCGGCGTTCCGATACACAGGGTTTCGAGAAGCATAAATGAATGGTCTATTCGCGCCTTGGCGCTTGGGTACATTCAGGTCATCGACCCGAAAGCGTTCGCAGCGTGCTGCGGAGTCGATGCCGAATACGAGGCCAGTCGCGGCAACGAAGAGATCCGACTGGCCGCAGTTAGACCGCTGCTCGCGCGTCAGGAAAGCGGGCTGAGCGGGTCGCCGGCCGAGAGCGGCGATCTGATCGCCACTCTGGATGCGGCTATCGCACATTGCGACGAATGGGGCGACGAGTTCTGGGCGCGCGCCGGCGCGCTTCTGCGAGACCTGAGAGCGGTGGCGGCGGGCCGGCTTCGGCACGAGCCGCCCATACGCGAGGAGGAGCGCGTTTCTCATGCGGTTGCGTAAAGGGAAGATCTTCGCGGTGGCCGCGTTCGCCATCGCCGCCGCGACACCTGCCGGTGCGCAGGGACGTTCGGCCCCGGGGTTCCGTACCGATTCCACGCTGGTCGTGGTGCCGGTCACCGTAGTGGACCGCCGCGGGGCCATTGTCAACGGCCTGGGAGGCAATGCATTCACCCTCACCGAGAACGGGGTGCCACAACCCATCCGGTCGTTCAGCGAGGACGACGCGCCCGTGTCGCTGGGAATCGTGCTCGACCTGAGCGGCAGCATGAGAGGGGTCCTCGGCGCGGCCAAGGAATCCTTGCGGACCTTGATGAAGGACGCCAATCCCGACGACGAAGTGTTTCTCAACGGAGTGTCGACACGGCCGCGGGCCTACTCCGGTTTCGAGGATACCTTCGAGGAGACGATGAGCCGGGTTGACTCCGAGAGGGCCGGTGGATACACGGCGTTGATCGATACCGTTTATGAGAGTTTGCAGCAGTTGCGCGCCGGCGCTCATCCGAGGAAAGCGTTGGTGGTCATTTCCGACGGCATGGACAACCACAGCCGGTACACCCGAGAGGAGCTGCTTCGGCTGGCGGTGGAATCCGACGCACAAATCTACACCATCGCCACCGTGGCCTCCATCAACCCGCCGCCGGCTCCCAAGCCTATGGTGATGACGGAAGCGAAGCGGGGACTTGTTTTTCTCGAAGAACTCGCCGCCAGGACCGGTGGGATTAACTTCGTCGTCAGTGGCGGCGCGGACATCGCCAGGGCGGCCGCTAGCATCGATCAGGCGCTCAGGAACCAGTACGTCATCGGATATGTGCCGCAGGACAATCGCGGCGACGGCCAATGGCGCAAGATCAGGGTCAAAGTCGCCGGCTCGGGAATGAGGGCGTACGCTCGTACGGGGTATCGTCTCGATTAACTTGGTTCTCCGTGCATCTCAACCTTTATGCCTTCCTCACAAGTTCCGTTACATACTGGCCAGGGATGAAAAGGAGACCTCGGATGACTCAGAGCAGATTTCGGTCGGTAGCTGCCGGACTCGCCGTCTGCGCCATCGGCATAATCTTGCCGGCGGCTGCGCAGAGCGAAGTACATTACAGCAGCTCGGAGCTGCACAAGATGATGCGGGAGGCCAGCACGGCGGATCAGTGCAGAACCCTGGCCACCTGGTTCCGCGGGGAGGAAGCCACCTTCCGCGGCAAAGCCGAAGCGGAAAACAAGGACTATGAGCGGTACAAGACCACGGCTCGGGTGAAGGTCCCGACGCGGGCGGACAACGCACGGAGCCTGGCGGGTACCTACACCAACAAGGCGAATCGAATGGCGGAACTCGCCGCCCGCTACGAGACACAGTTGGCGCGGCTGGATCCGAGCTATCGGACGGTTGCGGCGACGGCGTCCGCGGCGCAATGAAGCGCCCCTAGCGGCGAGCTGGTCCCATTGCCGGCGCGGGAACATCCTGCGCCGGCAACGTGCATAATGAAGGTGATGTTGTTGCCTGCCGGCAGCAGCCATGGACGAGAAAACTAAGTTCGTCGCCGCCGGGACCAAGGCGAATGGCTGGACGACCTATCGGAAGCTCGTGGAGCCTTACCTCCGGATTCTGCGCGGATGCCTGGCCGGAATGGCGGCCGTTGCCCTGGTGACGTTCTGTGCGTTCCGGCTGCATCTCAACCTCTCCACCTCCGGTTCTCTCTACTTCCTGATCGTGGTGATGGTTTCGGTGGTCTGGGGTTTTTGGGAAGCCAGCGTTACCTCGCTGATCGCGGTCAATTGCCTCAACTACTTCTTTGTCCCTCCGGTGCTCACCTGGAGGGTTTCGAATCCGCAGGACTGGGTCGCTCTGGCCACTTTCGAGATAGCCGCGCTGACCGTGAGCCGGCTTTCCGCGCGCGTGCAGGGCCAGGCCAGAGCGGAGGCACGGCAGCGGACACAGGTCGAGAAGCTCTACGAATTGAGCCGCCGGATTCTTTTTCTGGATCGCCGCCAGACGATCGGTCCGCAGATCGTGTCCCTCATCCAGGAAATCTTCCGGACGGAATCGGTGGCCCTGTTCGACGCCACGCTGGCGCGGCTGGATGCGACCGGTCCCCGGGCAGAGGATCTCGAACAACTCGCGCGCAGGGCCTATTTCCAGGACAGCACTGTGGAAGGTGCGGACGGGCAAACTTGGGCGCACGTGCTGCGGCTGGGCTCGAATCCCGCCGGGGCGATCGCGCTCTGCGGCCCGGAGCTGGGCCGGCTCACGGTTGAACCGATTGCGTCCTTAGCCGCCATTGCGCTCGAGCGGGCGCGTTCCTTCGAAAAAGAGAGCCGGGCCGAAGCGGGGCGCCAGACCGAACAGCTTCGAACGACGGTTCTTGACGCGCTGGCCCATGCGTTCAAGACGCCGCTGACGGCGATACGGACGGCCAGCTCGGGCATGCTTGAGGCCGGGCGGCTCTCTACGGACGATACCGAACTGGCCGCTCTCATCGACGAGCAGGCGGAGCATCTGAATCGTCTGACTTCCGAGTTGCTGCAGATGGCGCGGATCGACGCCGCGGAGGTCCGGCTCCGGCGGGGGCGCATCTCCGTGCTCACGCTGATCGAAGACGTCCTGGCGCGATATCGCGAGCAGCTCCACGACCGGCCGGTAAGCGTGCCGGAAAACGCAGCCCCCCTTGAAATCCAAGGCGACCGCGAGATACTGGCGGCGGCGCTGGAACAGTTCATCGATAACGCATCCAAGTACTCGACGCCCGGATCTCCCATTTCCGTCACCGCCGAAGAGAACTTGGGAGAGGTCATCATCGCCGTGCATAACGAGGGCCCACCCATCCGTCCCGACGACCGGGAACGGATCTTCGAGCGATTCTACAGGGCCGAGGAATCGCGGCACAGGGCGGCTGGCACGGGACTCGGCCTTTCGATCGCGAAGAAAGCCGCGGAAGCGCATGGCGGCCGAATCTGGGTGACCAGCGAAGAGCGCACGGGCACGACGTTCTTCCTCGCGCTACCCGGCGCTCTAAGGAGACGATATGAGTCCGTCGCAGGGTAGGGTCCTGATTGTCGACGATGAGGTTTCGATACGGCGCGCGGTTCACAACACGCTTCAGGGAATGGGATTTCAGGTTGACGAGGCGCCTTCCGGCGAAGAGGCTCTCCGCATGGTGGGTGAGGCTCAATACGATGTCGTGCTTCTGGACATCAACATGCCGGGAATCGGCGGCATCAAGGCGTGCCACGAGATGCGGAGGAGCCTGCCTCGCCTCGGGATTCTGATGCTGACGGTGCGCGACAGCGAGGAAGACAAGGTGGCGGCGCTGGATGCGGGCGCGGACGATTACGTCACCAAGCCATTCAACATTCGCGAGCTGGCGGCGCGGATCCGGGCCGCAGTGCGGCGTTCCTCGGCTTCCCAAGCCGACGCGGACGCAGTAATCCGAATTGGAAACATCGAGCTCGATCCGGCTCGCCGGCTCGTTCGCAAGGGCGTCGAGCTGGTTCATCTCACGCCAAAAGAGTTTGACCTCCTGCACTACCTCATGGCGCACGCCGGCCTGCCGATTACCCACGTGCGCCTCCTACGGGCAATCTGGGGGCCGGAGTACGGCGGCGAGCTGGAGTATCTGCGGACCTTCGTTCGCCAGTTGCGCAAGAAACTCGAGGACGACCCGGCCGAGCCCGCGTATCTGCTGACCGACAGCCACGTCGGTTACCGGTTCGCAGAGGCGCGGACGGAACCCGTCGAGGAAAAGGCCTGATCCGGAAGCGGCGCGGTTGGATAGGCGCGGCGATCGATTCGTCTGCGAAGGGGGGATTCGTGAAGAAGATCCTGCTGGTGATGGCGGCCTTGTGCCTGCGCGCCGAGCAACCGGCGCCGGTGGAGGGCGATTTCGTAATCCACGATTTTCAATTCCGGTCGGGCGAGAGGCTGGCGGAGCTGCGGCTGCACTACACCAGCTTCGGGAAGCCCGCCCGCGATGCGCAGGGGCGCGTGACCAATGCCGTTCTCATTCTGCACGGCACGGGGGGCTCGGGGAGGCAGTTTGTGCGGCCGGAGTTCTCGGGTGTGCTATTCGGGCCGGGGCAGTTGCTCGACGCCAGCCGGTACTACATCGTGCTGCCGGACGGGATCGGCCACGGGAAATCGAGCAAGCCGAGCGACGGGATGCACGCGCGGTTCCCGCAGTACGACTACGACGACATGGTGGAGGCGCAATACCGGCTGGTCACCGAAGGGCTGGGGATCGACCATCTGCGGCTGGTGATGGGCACGTCGATGGGGTGCATGCACTCGTGGGTGTGGGGCGAGACGCATGCGGAGTTCATGGACGCGCTGATGCCGCTGGCGTGCCTGACGGTCGAGATCGCGGGGCGCAACCGGATGTGGCGCAAGATGACGATGGACGGAATCCGCAACGACCCGGAGTGGAAGGGCGGCGAGTACACCACCGAGCCGCAGGCGGCGCTACGCACGGCGCTCGATATCCTGCTGATCGCGGGCAGCGCGCCGCTGCGCAATCAGGCCATGTTTCCGACGCGGGAGACGGCCGACAAGTACCTGGACGAGTACATGCGCAGCCGCGCGGAGGGGCTGGACGCGAACGATCTGCTGTACCAAGTGAACGCATCGCGCAACTACAACCCGTCACCGGGGCTGGATAAGATCCGGGCACCGGTGATGTACGTCAACTCGGCGGACGATTTCATCAATCCGCCGGAATTGGGGATCGCGGAGCGGGAAATCAAGCGAGTGAAGAACGGGCGGTTCGTGCTGCTGCCGATCGGCCCGGAGACGCGAGGGCACGGGACGCACACGCTGGCGGCGGTATGGCAGGGGTATTTGGGGGAGTTACTGGGAGAGTCGGGGCATTGAGGGCGCTAGCCGTAACACTCGGCCCAGCGCCGATCCTCGGGCGATGCGGCGGGATCGTCCATAATGCGCCGGATCTCACGCGCCGTTTGATCCTCGAATTGTTTTTCGCGCACGTGGAACTTCGCCAGCATGGCGAGCGACTCGCGGCCGACGGACCACCAATTACCGGGCGGGACCGCTTCGTCGGCGAGCATCGACTCCAGCGCCTCGACCGCGGCGCGGCGCTCGGGCCGGCCGGGCTTCAAGAACTGGCTGACTCCTCCCAGCGCGAAGACGGACCAGAAGCGAACCCCGACATAAGGGTCGGAGAGGGTTGAGACAAGAGCCGGGATCGCCGTCTTGGAGCGCGAATTCGCGAGGGATTCCGCAGCCTCCTCGCGCACCTCGACCGGCTGGGACGCGTCCGTGAGCAGGTGGGCAAGCGGGATTACGGCGCGAGTGCCTGCTTTTCGCATCCAGCCAAGAGCGCGGGCCGCGGCGCGGCGGCGGCCGGGATCGCCGTCTTCAAGGGCTCCGATGAGGGGCTGAAGGGCGCGTGCGTCATCGCTGCGCTCGAGGATCAGCGCCATCTGGTACAGCTCGTCCGAGCCGCTGAGTTCGAAGAACTGGGCGAGAAGACATAGCGTCGCCTCCCCGCCGTCCCACGGGGCCAGCAGTCCTGCGATTTCGCGCCTTGTGTCCCAATAAGCAGCCGGATCGGTGGCCAGCGCGTGCAGGGCTTGGGCGAACGGCAATCCCGGCCGTTCGTACCGCCGCACAGCCTGGCCGAGATCGGGACGCCGGTGCTGCCGTCGCCGGATCTGCTTGCGAATCCTCGATTCAATCCTCTGCCGCACTGGCCAAGGATGACATAGCCGTAGAATGATCTCAATGGCCCGGCCCCGGATCTTCCTCATCGATACGTTCGGTTTCATCTTCCGCGCGTTCCATGCGCGGGGGCGGATGGCGGCTCCTTCCATGCGCACCGGCGCTGGCGTGCCCACCGAGGCGGTCTACATCTTCAACAACATGCTCCGGAAGCTCACTGGCGCTTACAAGCCGGAGTACATCGCCGCGGTTTTCGAGAGCGCGGTGCCGACGTTCCGCGAACAGGAATTCGCCGAGTACAAGGCAAACCGGCCCGAGGCGCCGCCCGACCTGACGGTGCAGATCCCCTACGTGCGGCGGCTGCTCGAATCGATGCGCATCCCGATTCTCGAATACCCGGGCTTCGAGGCGGACGATGTCATCGGCGCCATCGCGCGGCGCGCCGAACAGGCGGGGATGGACGTGGCCATCGTCTCGAGCGACAAAGACATGCTGCAACTCATCGACGACCACGTCTCGATGTTCAACCCTATCCAGGAAGACCTGTGGTACGACGCGGCCAAGGTGGTGGAGAAGATGGGCGTGAGGCCGGAGCAGGTGGCGGACCTGCTGGCGCTCAAGGGCGACGCCATCGATAACATTCCGGGGGCGCCGGGGATCGGCGACAAGGGCGCGCGGGACCTGATCGAACGGTTCGGCTCGGTGGAGGCGGCGCTCGATCGCGCGGGCGAGGTGGAGCGCCGGATGTACCGCGAGAGCCTGGAGCAGAACCGCGAGCGCATCCTCCTGAGCAAACGCCTGGCGACCATCGATACGGGCGTGCCGATCGAGTTCAGCCTGGACGCGGTGCGCACGCAGGCGGCGGACACGGCGGCGCTCAAGCAGGTCTACAGGGAGCTGGAATTCTTCAGCCTGATCGAACAGTTGGGGCCGGAGGAGGACACGCGCCCGCGGGATTACGCGGCCCTGGAAACGGAGCAGGCCGTGGACGCGTTTCTGGGCGCGATTCCGGAGGGGGCGCTCGTGGCGGTGGCCGTGGCAGCGGCGGGCGAGGCCGAAGGCGACATGTTCGAGGCGGAGCGGCATCCGGCGGTGGGGCTGGCCGTCGAGGCAGGGGTGGCGCGGTCGGTGGCGGCGGGGCTGGTGGAGCGGCTGCGGCCGTTCCTCGAAGACGCCTCGCGGCGGAAGGTCGCGCACGACGTCAAGCAGGCTTGGCTCGCGCTGGCCGAGTGGGGCATCGAGCCGCAGGGGTTCGGCGACGACCTGATGCTGTATGCGTTCCTGCTGAACGCGGACCCGGCTGGCTGCTCGCTCGAGATGCTGGCGCGGCGGCGGCTGGACCGCAAGCTCGATGCGGGGGTGGAGCACCAGGCCGATTGCACGGTGGAGCTAGCCGCGGGGCTGGCGCGCGAAGTGGACGAGCGCGGCTTCCGTTCCATCTACGAGACCATCGACCTGCCGCTGGCGCGCGTGCTGGCGCGGATGGAACGGCGCGGAATCCGCGTGGACCCGGCCGAGATGCGGCGGCTCTCGGAAATGATGAACACCGAGGTTGAACGGCTGACGGGCGAGATTTACGCGCTGGCGGGGCGGGCGTTCAACATCAACTCGCCGCAGCAATTGGGCAAGGTGCTCTTCGAGGAGCTGCGTTTGCCGGCGCCGGGGAAAGGTGGCAAGGGGAAGGCGGTTTCGACGGCCGCCGATGTGCTCGAGGAACTCGCGGTGGATCACGAGGTCTGCCGCAAGGTGCTCGATTACCGGCAACTGGTGAAGCTGAAGGGCACATACGTGGACGCGCTGCCCGCGCTCATCAATCCGCGGACGGGGCGGCTGCACACCAGCTTCAACCAGACCGGCGCGGCGACCGGAAGGCTGTCGTCCTCGAATCCGAATTTGCAGAATATTCCGATCCGCACGGAGCTGGGGCGCGAGATCCGGGCGGCGTTCATTCCACGCGCGGGCTGGAAGCTGGTGGTGGCGGACTACTCGCAGATCGAGCTGCGGCTGCTGGCGCATTTTTCGAAGAGCGCGGCGCTGATCGAGGCCTTCCGGAACGGCGAGGACATACACACGCGCACGGCGGCCGAGGTGTTCAACGTGGCGCCGCTGATGGTGACGCCGGAGCTGCGGCGGCGCGCCAAGGCTGTGAACTTCGGGATCGTCTATGGGCTAAGCGCGTTTGGCCTCGCGGCGCAGTTGGACATTCCGCGGCACGAGGCGCAGACGTACATCGACAACTATTTCGCGCGCTACCCGGGGGTGAGGCAGTGGATCGATAAGACCATCGGCGAGGTGCGGGAGAGCGGCGTGACGCGGACGCTGCACGGGCGCGAGCGGCCGATCCCGGACATGGACAGCCGCAACCCGAACGCGCGGGGCTTCGCCGAGCGAACCGCTGTGAACACACCGCTACAGGGGACGGCGGCGGACCTGATCAAGCTGGCGATGATCCGCATCGAAGAGGAGATCGAGCGGCGCGGGCTCCAGGCGGGGATGCTGCTGCAGGTGCATGACGAGCTGCTGTTCGAGGCGCCGCCGGAGGAGATCGAAGAAGTGCGCAAGCTGGTGAAGGCGGGAATGGAGGGGGTGCACAAGCTGGACGTGCCGCTGATCGCGGACGTGGGCGTGGGCGAGAACTGGCGGGACGCGAAGTAGGGGGGGCGAGACCGTTTGACGGAACTGTAACAATCGCCGTGTATACTGGCGCAGATGAAACCTCATCGGCCGTGGTTCACGGCAGTGCTACTTGCCATCCCGCTGTTGGGCGCGCCGGCGGCGCGCGCCGCCGATATCTGTTCCGCGCTCACCGAAGCAGAAGTATCCGCCGCCGTTGGGACCACGTTGAAGCGCAGTCCCACCGACGCGTGCCGGTTCGGCTCGGGGCGCTCCTCTATCTACATCACGATGCATGTCGGAGGCGGGAGCGGGTTCGACACCTATGCGAGCGAGGCGCGACGGGAGTTTCCCGACGCCAAGCCAGTGCCGGGCGTGGGTTCGAACGCGATCTTCTTCGGATTCAATCTCGCGGTGCAGTATAAGCGCGATCTCTTCGTCATCGCGATGTTCCTGGGCAAATCGACACCCGAAAAGATCGCCCTGTCCAAGGCCGTCGCGTTGCGAGTGATGTCCCACCTGTGACGGTGGGGACCTCGGCCAATATGGCTGTGATCTTCGCGCGCGGCGGGGCTCAAGTTTTGCCCTCCTGCGGCCGATAAGTCGTGAAGGAGAATAAGCCATGAGCGAGGTTGCGACACTAAAAGCCAGCCCTGCGCCGCCCAGGAACGGGACGCCGTGGGCGCTGGAGCATTTGCCGCCGTTTTCTCCGGTGGCCATGCGGCTGGTCCAATTGCTGTACCGGGAGAACGTCCACATCCGGGACGTGGGCGAGTTCATCTCAGCCGAACCGGTTTTCTCCGCACGCGTGCTGCAGATCGCCAACTCGCCGCTGTTCGCGCTTGCGCGGCAGGTGCGGACGATCTCGCACGCGGTGGTGGTCATCGGCCTCGAGCGCGTCAAGGGCATCGCGCTGACCAGCGCGCTGGGCGACTTTGCGGCGCAGACGCTCAAGAAGAACGCCGCCCTGCGGGCGTGCTGGCAAAGCAGCCTCGCCGGCGCCGTGCTGGCCGAGGTGCTGGCCCGGCCCTGCAACATCGACCAGGGCTTCGCCTACACCGCGGGCCTGTTGCGCGACATCGGCCGGCTGGCGCTCCTGGTCCAGTATCCGGAAGCCTATGCCAACCTTCTGGCCGTCTCGCAGGAGAGCTGCTACGACCTGGTGGCGACGGAGCGAGATCTGTTCGACATCGATCACTGCGCGGCCGGCGAATGGATGGCCGCGCGCATGCCGTTGCCACTGGAGTTGTGCGAGGTGATCGCCCAGCACCATGACGCCACGATCGATCCGCCGTTCCGGGCGGTTCACCTAGTCCGCATCGCCGACCGGATGGCGGATGCGCTGGGTTTCTCGGTCCTGCCGGTATCCGTACGGCCTTCCTATGAGGACGCCCTTCGGGAAATGCCGGAGCAGGCGCGACCACGCATGCAATGGACCCCCGATGAGCTGACCAAGCTGGTAATGTCACGCATCGAGACCTGGAGCTAGACTGCTCCCTGACGGTCGCGGCTCTGTCACGATGACAGGCCGGAGGCCTGTCCAACCGTCCCGTCCGTAGTATGCTGGCATCCAGGCGTCCGTGGTCATCGCTTCGCAGTTGCGGGCCGGCATGGCCGTTCGGTTCGAGGGCCAGATGTACAAGGTCCTGGCGGCCGAGCATCACCTGGGACAGGGCAAGATGGGCGGCGCGACGCATTCCCGCCTCAAGAACCTGTCGACCGGAGCGCTGCGGGAAATCAACTTCCGGGCCGAGCTGAAACTGGACGAAGTCGAAACCCAGAAGGCCGCCATGGACTTTCTCTTCGCGGACGCGGACGAGTGCACCTTCATGAACCCGGAGACGTTCGAGCAGATACCGATCCCGGCGCCGCTCATAGGACCGCAGGCCGCGCTGCTGCAGGCCGAGATGCGGGTGGTGGTCGATTTCGTCGAAGGGCGGCCGGTAGGGGTGCTGTTTCCGGACGTGCTCGAGGTGAGGATCGGCGAAACGGCGCCGCCGTCGCACCAGCAGGTGGATAGCGTCTGGAAGCCGGCGCGTCTGGAGAGCGGCGTCGAGATCCTGGTGCCGCAGTTCATCAAGAACGGCGACCTGATCCGCCTGGATGTCGCTAACATGAAGTACATGGACCGCGCCAAGGGAACGAGCAGGACCTGAAGGGAGACTCATGACACCCCCGCAACAGCCGCACGTACAACTGGTCAAGACGCCGGAGTACCGCGAGAGCTACGCCAACAGCGTGCAAGTGCGCGTCAATCTCTGGGACTTCTTCCTGTCCTTTGGCGTGATCACGCAGACGGCGGCCGACGCCGTCGCCATCCAGAACTTTCAGGGCATCTACCTGAGCCCGCAGCAGGCCAAGGCTCTCTTCAACATCCTCCAGCAGAACCTCACGCAGTACGAATCGGCCTTCGGCGAGATTAGGCTGGAGCCGCACGGGCAGCAGGGCGGAGTTGTCCAGTAAGGCGCCACGTCCGCGTGCCCCACGCGGCCGGCCGGGCGGCTACCTGTTCTTCCTGGGAGCCTTCGCGCTGCTGGTGGTGTTGATCCACCTGCCGTTTCTGGATCTGCCTTTCTATTGGGACGAAGTCGGCCAGTTCGTTCCGGCCTCGCTCGATCTCTATCAGCACGGCTATTGGGTGCCGCACATGGCGACGCCCAACGTGCACCCTCCGGGGGTAATGGCGTACCTGGCGCTGGTGTGGCGGATCTTCGGCTTTTCGATTCCGGCGACGCGTCTGGCGATGCTGGCGGCCGCGGCCGTAGCGGTGTGGCTGACGTTCCTGTTGGCCATCGAGCTCTGCCGGGGCGTGGGCGGAGCGCCGGCATTCTCGGCCGTGGCCTTACTGATGGTCTCGCCCCTGTTCTACACGCAGGCCATGATGGCGCAGCTCGATATGCCGGCCATGCTGTTCACCATCGGGGCGCTGCTGCTGTTTCTGCGGGGCCACTTTCGCGGCGCGGCGCTGGCGTGCGTCGCGCTGGCGCTGGTGAAAGAGACCGGCCTGGTGGTTGCCCTGGTGTTCGCGGTGTGCCTGATTGCGGAGCGGCGCCGGCGCGAGGCGCTGTGGTTCGCTTTGCCGCTGGTGGCGCTCGGCGGCTGGCTGCTGGTGCTTTACCGCGCCACCGGACACGTGCTCGGCAACCCAGTCTTCACCGACTACAACCTGCTGTTCCCGCTCCACCCGGTCCGCGTCTCCATCGCGCTGGCCCGGCGCTGCTTCTCGATTTTCATCGAGAACTTCCATTGGATCGGCTGGATCGCCGTGGCGCTGGCTTGGCGCCGCTCCGAGATATTCCGGATCCGCGCGTGGCGTATTGCGGCGGTGCTGGGGGTGGCGCAGACGCTGGCGGTCACGGTCCTGGGCGGGGCGACGCTCGAGCGCTACCTGCTGCCGGTGCTCCCGCTGATGTACATCGCGTTCGCGGTAGCCTGGTCGGCGCGGCCGTCGCCGGCTACGCGCCTGGGGCAGTTTGCGCTCCTTGCGGGTCTGCTCTTATGCCTCTTCTGGAACCCGCCCTATCCCTATCCCTACGAGAACAACCTGGCGCTGGTGGACTTCGTCCGGCTGCACCAGCAGGCCGCGGATTTCGTCGAGCGCACCTATCCCGGCCAAAGGATCACGACGGCCTGGCCGCTCTCGATCGAGCTCCGGCGGCCGGCGAACGGCTACGTCAAGCGGCGGATGGCGGTGCAGGAGGTGGCGGGGTTCCGGCCGGCCGACTTGCAGTCGCTCGATCCGGCTTCGGTGGGGCCTTTCGTGCTCTTCTCGCGCGATTCGGATGCCGGATGGGACCTGCGAAGGGCGCCGCTGCTGGAGCCGCTGATGCGGAAGTTTTACGGATACCAGCCGCAGATCGCGCCGCGCGACCTGGAGCGGCAGTTCGGCCTGAGGCTGGCGGCCCGGTGGAGCGAGCGCGGGCAGTGGATCGCGGTGTACGAGCGGGCGGGGCCGGGCTCAGGAAGCATCCAGCACTTCCCGGATCTTCGAGAGCAAGATCTCGGGTGTGAACGGCTTGCGCAGAAAGGCGATGCCGCTGTCGAATACGCCATGTTCGAGGATGGCGTGGTCGGTGTGGCCGGACATATAAAGCACCTTGAGGCGGGGACGCAAGCGGGTGACCAGCGCGGCCAGGTCCTGCCCGCTCATTCCGGGCATGACGATGTCGGTGAGGAAGAGATGGATCGGGCCGGTGTGGCGCTCGCACCACTCCAGGGCCTCGCGGGCATCGGCGGCCAGTAACACCGAGTAGCCTCGGCCCTCGAGGATTCCCCGGATGAGGTTCCGCAACGCAGGCTCGTCCTCCGCCAGCAGCACGGTTTCGGTGCCTCGCTTGCGCTCGGGAGCCGGAGCGCCGTTCACACTGGCAGCCGCGGCGCGATCGACGGCCGGCAGGAAGATCCGGAAGGTGCTGCCCTCTCCCGGCGACGAAGCGACGGTAACCTCCCCGCCGCTCTGCTTCACGATGCCGTACACGGTGCTGAGCCCGAGCCCGGTGCCTTTGCCCCGGCCCTTGGTGGTGAAGAACGGCTCGAAGATATGAAGCTTGGTCTCTTCCGTCATACCGCGGCCCGTGTCGGCGACCGAAAGGACGACATAACGGCCGGGACCGATTCCGTCCGGGCTGCGCTCGTCGAACGTCTCGACTCCGGTCTCGATGGTGATGGTTCCGCCGCGGGGCATGGCGTCGCGCGCGTTGATCACCAGGTTCATCAGGACCTGCTCGATCTGGCCGGCATCCACCTTCACGCTGGGAAGCTGCGGCGGGCAGAGCGTCACCAGTTCGATATCCTCGCCGATGAGGCGGTGGAGCATCTTGTCGAGGCCGGCCACGAGCTGGTTGAGGTCGAACACTCGCGGCGTGGCGATCTGCCGGCGGCTGAAGGCCAGCAGTTGTTGGGTGAGGGTGGCGGCGCTGGCGCTGGCGCGGTCGATTTCCTCGAGCGAGGGGCGCAAGGGATGGTCCGGCTGCGTGGCTTCGAGAAGCATCTGGGTGTAGCCGCCAATGACAGTGAGGAGGTTGTTGAAATCGTGCGCCACGCCTCCCGCCAGGCGGCCGACGGCCTCCATCTTCTGCGCCTGGCGGAACTGTTCCTCCAAGCGCTTGCGGTCGGTCATGTCGGCGATTACCGAGATGCCGCCGATCACGTGGCCCTCGGCATCCAGTTGCGGCGCGTTCCACAGAGCTACGTCGACGAGCGTTCCGTCCTTGCGGCGGCGTTGCCGCTCGATGCCGGCAATGGTTTCGCCGCGCTGAAGGCGGTCCAGGTTGTGGCGGAAAAAGGCCTCGTCATCTTCAGGCACGATGGGGAAGGGTTTGCCGAGGACCTCCTGCTCGAGCCAGCCAAACATGCGCTCGGCGGCCCGGTTCCAGCTTCTCACGTTGCCGCTGAAGTCCATAGTGACGATGGCCAGGGGGCTGGTGTCGATGACCACCCGGAGCATGTGGTTGGCCCGGCGCAATTCGTCTTCGGTGAGCCTGCGCCCGGTGAGGTCCGTGCCGGTTCCGATGATGAACTCGACACTGCCGTCGCTCGCAACCAGCGCGGTGTTGGCCCAGACAATCAGGTGGCGGCTGCCGTCGCGGGCAACCCAGTGGTTCTCGTACTGGTTGGGAAAGCGCCCCGCCCGCAGGTCCTCAAACACGACCTTGACGGCTGCGATCTCTTCGGGCGGTTGGAGGGCGTCCCAGAAGAAGCGGCCCCGCACCTCCTCGAAGGTGCGGCCGGCAGTTTCCTCGCACGCGCGATTGAAGCCGACGATGCGCCCCTGATGGTCGAGCACGATCACCAGGCTGGCCACGGTGTCCACCACGGCTGCGGCCCAGTCGCGCTCGCGCCGCAGGGCATCCTCGTTGCTTTTGAAGGCGGTGATATCGCGAAAGACGACGACCCCGCCCGAGAGGCAGCCGGCCTCGTCGCGCAGAGGCACGGCCGAAGCGCTCACCCAAATGCTCCTCGACTGGCCGCGTACGAACATCTCGACATCCCGCACCTCTTCGCCACGGATGGCACGGGCCAGCGGAAGCTCCTCGACAGGAAACAGCGTGGTCTTGTCGGGCTTGTACAGACCGTAGCGGGCACTCACCTCCGAGGGAGGGACGTCTGCTGGATGGCCGCTCAAGAGCTGCTCCGCCGCGGGATTGACGAGAATGAACCGGCCATCCCGGTCCGCAACCACGACGCCGTCGTTGAGGCTGAGGAGAACCGATTCCAGGATCGAAGCGGCATGCGGCGTGAGCGGCAGCGCCCGTCGGAACCCTCCACTCCCTGGCGGCGATGAAGACATTCCCATCCCTCTCTGTCTTACGCCGAACACGCCCCGGTCCCGTAAGGACCGCCCCCGGGCGTCACCGTGTACAGGTTACACCAGGAGTGAAAGAAAAGCCATCCAAAATGAAGGGTGCGCGCTCAGCCCCGGGCGGCGGCCAGGGCGCGCTGGAATCCCGGCAGACTGGCCTGGATCATCTCGCGCGGCACGGTGAGGGACAACCGGATGTAACCCGCGCGGCCGAAGCCGGAGCCTGGAACGGCGAGTATCCCCTCCTCAAGCAGGATGCGGATGAACGCCACATCGTCGGCGATGGGAGTTTTGGGGAAGGCGTAGAAAGCGCCGGCCGGTTTCGAGACCTCATAGCCCATGCGCGCCAGCGCATCGCAGAGCAAGTCGCGCTTGTCCTGGTATAGGCCGACATCCACCGTCGTTTCCGGGGCGCGGGCGATCACCCACTGCCACAGGGCCGGCGCGTTGACGAAGCCGAGCACGCGGTTGGCGAAGGTCGCGGCATCGCGCAATGCGGCCCAATCCTCTATCTGGGGAGAAATGGCCAGGCAGCCGATGCGCTCACCCGGGACCGCCAGCGCCTTCGACCAGGAATCGGCTACCAGCGTGCGCCTGACCAGCGGGGGTACCTCGGGCTGTTTCCGGCCGTCGAAGACCAGGGATCGATACGGCTCATCGCTGAGCACCAGGACCTGAGGGTGATGCTCCAGTAGCGCACCGAGATCGCGCAGCACCTCGGCGGAATAGAGCGCCCCGGTGGGATTGTTGGGCGAGTTGACGATGATCGCCTTGGTCCGGGGCGTGATGGCCGCGGCGATGCGGTCCACATCCGGCTGGAAGCTGTCGTCGGTCTCGACCCGGACCACCGTGCCGGCGTGATTCTCGATGTAGAACCGGTATTCGGGGAAATACGGAACCAGGACGATGACCTCGTCACCGGGATCGAGGATCGACTTGAGCGCCACGTTCATAGCGCCCGCCGAGCCGACCGTCATGAGGATGTGCTCGGGCGTGTACGGAAGGCCGGTTCGCCCGGCGATACGGCGGGCAATCGCCTCGCGAACCTCCGGAAAACCCGCGTTGGGCATGTAGCCGTGCGTGTGCCGCCGGTTCTCCGCGACGACCTGGCGCAGAGTCGCGATGACGCCCGCCGGAGGCTCAACCTCGGGGTTGCCGAGGGTGAAATCGAAGACGCGATCGGCGCCGCGTTCGGCTTTGAGACGCGCCCCTTCCTCGAACATCCGGCGGATCCACGAGGCTTGATCGAGCTGGCCGGCGACCGTTCTCGAGACGCTCATTTCTCGATCCGGGTATAGACTTCGACGGGGTCGAGCACATTGATCGCGGAACCCTTGAGCAGACCGAGCGCGCGGTCCGGGTCGTCGAACCGGAAGATGAGCACGGCCTTGTCTCCGCGCCCGAAGGTGAACGCGTACATGTACTCGATGTTGACGCGGCTGTCTTTCAGCAGCTCGAGCAACTCTCCGAGTCCGCCGGGGCGGTCAGGAACCTCGACGGCCACCACTTCGGTAACGTTGATGACGTAGCCGGCCTCGCGCAACACCTTGGCGCCGGCCTGCCAATCCGAGACGATCAGACGCAGGATGCCGAACTGCTGGGTGTCGGCCAGGGTCAGCGTGCGGATGTCAATTCCGGCGCGAGACAGAATGTGGCATGGCTCGATGAGCTGGCCAGGCTGATTCTCCAGGAATAACGAGAGTTGGTGGATTTTCATGGCTCACTGGTCCAGGTTTCTGTTGTCGGTGACGCGCTTGGCTTTCCCTTCGCTGCGCGGAATGGTGTGCGGCTTGACAAGGCGCACCGCGACGCGCAGCCCAAGAGAGCGGTCGAGAGTCTGCGCGAGCTTTTTGCTGAGGTCCTCCATGGCGCCGACCTTGTCGCTGAAGACCTCGGGGGTGACCTCGATCTGCACTTCCATGTCGTCCAGGCCCTTCTCGCGCGTGAGGATGATGTGGTAGTGCGGCAACGTGCCTTCGACGGCCAGCAGCGCCGCTTCCACCTGCGAGGGGAACACGTTGATGCCGCGAATGATGAACATGTCGTCGGAGCGCCGGCCGATGCGGCGCATCCGCCGTAGCGTGCGCCCGCAGGCGCAGGTTCCGGGGATCAGCGCCGTGATGTCGCGGGTGCGGTAGCGGATCATGGGCATGGCTAGCTTGCTGAGCGTGGTCAGCACCAGCTCGCCCTCGACGCCATCCGGGAGGGCCGCTCCGCTATCGGGATCGACGATCTCGGGATAGAAGTAGTCCTCGAAGATGTGCAGACCGGCGTGGTGCGGGCACTCGATAGCGACGCCAGGGCCGATGATCTCCGACAGGCCGTAGATGTCGAAGGCCTGGATGCCGGAGTCGGCCTCGATGTGGCGACGCATGGAATCGGTCCAGGGCTCGGCACCGAATACGCCGACGCGAACCGGCAACTGGCGCAGGTCCACACCCAGTTCCCTGGCCCGGTCGATGAGGTGGATGAAGTAGCTGGGCGTGCAGCAGATCGCGGTGACGTTGAAGTCGCGCATGATCATGATCTGGCGGTCGGTGTTGCCGCCGGAGATGGGGATCACGGTGGCGCCCAGGGCCTCGCCGCCGTAGTGCGCGCCGAGGCCGCCTGTGAACAGGCCGTAGCCGTAAGCATTCTGGAGGATGTCGCCGTGGGTCAAGCCGCAAGCGGCGAAGCTGCGGACCATCACCGCGGTCCACACCTCGAGGTCTTCCTTGTTGTAGGCAACCACGATGGGCTTGCCGGTGGTGCCGCTCGAGACGTGCAGGCGCACCACCTCGCTCATGGGGCTGGCGAACAGGCCGAAGGGATAGGTGTCGCGCAGATCGGTCTTCACCGTGAACGGCAGGCGGGAGATGTCGTCGAGGGACCGCACGTCGTCGGGCGCGATCCCGCGCTCGTCCATCCGCTTGCGGAACAGAGCGACGCGGTCCCAGGCGCGGCGGACTACGGCCTTCAGACGCGCCAGTTGCAGGTCCTTCATGTGCTGCGCGGGGATGTAGTCCGGCGCGCTGGCCGGATGGTATCCCACCGCGAGGTCTTCGATAGTCTCGATCATGGATGGAACTCCCTGTGGGCGGCCTGGCGCCCCAGCTCGAATGCGGCGAAATTGGCCTCGTGCAACTTCTCGGGCAGGTTGGAGCGGATGGCCGCGATCCAGTGCTCCTCGGGTATCCCGGCGAGCGCGCTCAGCACGCCGAGCAGCGCGACGTTCAGGGCCTTCTTGTTGGTAAGGGCGCGTGCGTCGATCATGGAGGGGGCGATGAGCACGCCGCCGTTGCGCAACTGCCAGCGGTTCACCTCCAACTGGTCCGGGGCGATGACGACGAGGAAGTCGGCCGCGCCCGGCGGCACCATGGGGCTCTCGACGCGGGCGCCGAAGCGCACGTCGCTCGAGACGGACCCGCCGCGCTGGCTCATGCCGTGCAACTCGCTCTTCTTGACGTCGAAGCCGGCGCGGAAGGCGGCCTCGGCCGCGATGTCGGACGCCTTGAGGACGCCTTGTCCTCCCAGGCCGGCGAAGACGACGTTGGTGACGGGGCTAGTGGGTGGGGGCATAGGCAAGGTCACGGCATCTTGTGGCGCACGCACTCGTGCGTGCGCCACGACTTATCTTCAGTCCTGCTGTTCAAGGCACTTCTCCATTTGCTTGATCTTGCCGGTCGCCAGCAGGCAGGTGCGGCGCGCGACGATCACGGCCAGTTCCCGGCTTTCCAGGCAGCGCGCCACTAGGTCCTCAAGCGCCTGCTGGCTGAGGGTGGGATCGATAACGTGGACCTGCTTGATGCCGAGAGCGCGCGCTAGGTCCTCGAATACGACCTTTCCCGTGCGCTGGTGATCGAGCGTGCGGCCGGTGCCGGGGTGTTCCTGCATGCCCGTCATGGCGGTGGTTCCGTTGTCGAGGATGACGAGCAGGTGACCGTCCGGCGGGGGATTGTAGATCATTTCGACCAGGCCCGTGATGCCGCTGTGCACGAAGGTGCTATCTCCGATCACGCTCACGACGCGCCGCGCGTGCTCGGGGGCGAGGACGTGGCGCAGCCCCAGCCCCATGCCGATGCTCGCGCCCATGCACACCAGGACCTCCAGCGCGTTGAAGGGCGGCAGTGCGCCCAGCGAGTAGCAGCCGATATCGCCCGAGACGATGCAATCCAGCTTGCGCAGGGCCTGAAAAACGTAGCGGTGCGGGCAGCCGGGGCAGAGCTCCGGCGGCTTGCCGGGCGGCGGCGCGGGCTCGAGAGAAACGTCTCTCGCCAGGATGCGGCGGACGCGTTCGACGTTGAGCTCGCCGAAGCGATACATCTCGGGCTTGCCCTCGACGGGCGCGCCCGCCGCGTGAATCGCCTCCACCAGCCAGGGATCGCCTTCCTCGATGACGACGCAACGGTCCACCGATCGGGCGAAGGCGCGAATGGCTTCGAGCGGCAGCGGATAGGTCATGCCCAGTTTGAGCATCGCCGCGTCGGGCGCCGCTTCGAGCGCGTGCACCGAGGCCACGCCCGATGAGATGATGCCGAGCGACCGGCCGCCCTCGATCTGCCGGTTGGGACCGGAGGCCTCGTTCCACTCCGCAATCCTGGCGAGCTTGGCGCGCAGGCGCCGGTGGGCGGGCCGGGCGTTGGAGGGAATCATCACCCGCAGGTCGGCGTGGCGGGTGTAGCCGGATGCCGGCGGGGGAGTGGCCAGTTCGGGCCGGGGCTCGACGATGGTCTTGGAGTGGCACACGCGCGTGGTCATGCGCAGAAGGACGGGCAGCTTCCAGCGTTCGGAAACTTCGATCGCGAGGAGGGTGAATTCGTAGGCCTCCTGGGAATCGGCCGGCTCGAGCATGGGGATTCCGGCGGCTACGGCGTAGTGCCGGTTGTCCTGCTCGTTCTGGCTGGAGGCCATGCCGGGGTCGTCGGCCGAAACCACCACCAGCGCGCCCGCGACGCCCGTGTAGGCCGCCGTGAACAGCGGGTCGGCGGCGACGTTCAGGCCGACGTGCTTCATCGTCACCAGAGTTCGCGCGGAGGCGAATGAGGCTCCGATGGCGACCTCGAGGGCTACCTTTTCGTTCGGCGACCACTGCGCGTGGCCACCCAGCTCGGAGAAGGCCTCGAGGATCTCGGTCGAGGGAGTCCCCGGGTAGCCCGTTCCCAGGGCGACGCCGGCATCGCGCGCGGCGAGCGCGACCGCCTCGTCCCCGCTCAGCAGCATACGGCCCGATAGGTTCATTGGCATCTACACCAGGATGACACTCTCCCACGCCAAGCCCGGTGAATGCAAGCGGGAGGGGGCCAGAGCGAGATTAACAGATGATTTTATCGCCGAAACCTGTTGCGGATCAAACACGGTGGTGTATACTCTTTGGAAGCGTTCCGGGCCGACCGGCCTGTAGCGCTCTCTTCTGCCACGCCGGACCTACCCAGCCCGCAGGCAGGTAAGTGGGAGATAGCCCGTGCAATACCCTCTCCGGATGAGTCTTTTGTATGTGCCGTCCGTGCCGCTGGCGGATGCGCAGCTCGGGCCGCCTGACAACCACTTTGACGAGGTGCTGTTCGAGAGCGCTTCTGCCGATATGAAGTTAAAGGGAGTCTTAGATACCTGTTTCTAAATTCAGGCCACAGGGCCAACGGAGTGTGTTGCAGATTATGAAGTTAAGAACATTGCAGGTTCTCATCGCTGTCTTCGGGCTGGCGATTTCCGCGGCGTACGCCAAAGAGGGAAGCGACCAGTACGCCTATGGCGCCGAAAACTGGTTTACGGGCGCCCTCCCTCCACCGGGGACGTATTTCCTCAACTACGCCGGATACTACACCGGCCAACTGCGCGACGGTTCGGGCAACAAAGTGAATCTGGGCGGAACCACGCCTTCGGTCGATGCTGTGTTCGACGCTCTCCGAGTCGTCGAGGTGACCCATATCAAGATTCTCGGCGCCAGTTGGGGAATGCATGCGATCGTGCCGCTGGTGTGGCAGTCCGTGGACCTGGGCGGTTCGGCCAGCAAGTTCGGCGTGGGCGATATCGACGTGGATCCGATCGTGCTGGGCTGGCACGGCGAAAACTGGCACGCAGTCGCGGCTCTGGATACGATTCTTCCGACCGGCCATTACGATAAGAACGATGCGCGCGTAAGCATCGGCACGCATTACGTTACTATCCAACCGCTGCTCGCGTTAACGTTTCTGCCCGTGAAGACGTGGGAAACCTCCGCCAAGCTGATGTTCGACGCAAACACGACCAACGGCGAGACGAACTACCATTCCGGGGATGAGTTCCACTTCGACTACGTGGCCGGCAAGCACATCGGCCATTGGTCGGTGGGGGTGAGCGGCTACTTCCTCGAACAGCTCGCGAACGACACGGTCAACGGGCAAATCGTGGCCGCAAACCCGGGTTTTTGGGACACCGGCCGGAAAGGGCAGGCACTGGCCGCCGGACCGAGCGTGACTTACGCGACCAAGAGCCACATGGAGTTCATCTGCCAGTACCAGCGCGAGATGCTCGTCCGGAACCGTTTCGGCGGCGACAAGTTCTGGTTCAAGATGATCATTCCGCTGTAAGGGCGGCACGCCTCGCGATCCCGGTGATCGAGCAGTCTTATCTCCAAGAAAAGTAACCACCACCTACGGGTGGGGTTCGATCTCAGTATCATCCTGGCCTCGATACGAACCAATCTGGCAAGGCGTTCCAACCGTATGCCAACGGACTGCGGCGGCAACATCCCGGAACCGGCTTAGAAGTAATGCTCGAGAACCTGGCCGACCGCGTCCGGGGGCGGGCTGTAAGCGGCGGCGGTCTGGCCGCGGCTGGCGGAGGTCTGCTCATTCTGCTGCTGGCGCAGTTCCCGCTCGGCAGCTTGTTCCTGCACTGCGGCTGCCGCGGCTACGGCGCGGTCCTGGGCGGAGGGGTCGGCTGGGGCGTTGGCGGCCGCAATGACCGTCTTCTCCTTTTCGATGGTACGTCGGGCCGCCGGTGGCATAGGGCCCGGCGGCCGCGAGATGCGCCTCTTCGTGGGCGCGCACGTGGCGGTCCGTGGCGGTGAGTTGGGCGATCACGGCGAGCTCCGCGTCCGTCTTGCCGCCGCTGGGGGATGAGCGGGCGGCGGTGACGGCCGCTGTGGAAGGGCCGACAGACGGAGAGATCGCGCCCACGGTCATCTGATTGTTCGTATCGGCCAATCGGTGCCAGAATTGAGTGTCTGGTGTCGCCTCGTCAGCACCAAACCGCGACCGTCAAGGGAGCGGACGTCCGTGCTCAGGGGCCTTGACCTGTCTACAGCTTCATAGTTCACAGTGAGAACTGGATGTTGACCGTTTCCAAACTCGCGGCAAGCTGCGGTCTGAGCCGCAGCACGCTGCTCTATTACGAGTCCGTCGGGCTGCTGAAACCCGCTCTCAGGTCCGCCGCCAATTACCGCCGTTATGGCGAGAAGGATGTGCGGAGGCTCCAGCAGATCTGCGCCTACCGCGACGCCGGTCTGAAGCTCGACGACATTCGGCGGATTCTGGATCGCCCGGAAACCGATGCGGCCTCGGTCCTGGAACGGCGGCTGATCGAGCTGAATGCCGAGATCGAGGCGCTGCGCGATCATCAGCGGGCCATCCTCGGTCTGCTCAAAAGCAACCAATCTCTCTGGAGGACTAAAGTGATTACGAAAGACAAGCTGGTATCCATCATGCGCGCCTCGGGGCTGACCGAGGACGACATGCACCGTTTCCACACCGAGTTCGAACGCAACGCGCCCGAGGAGCACCAGGAGTTCCTGGAATTCCTGCACATCCCGGCGGAGGAGATCCGCACCATCCGCGAGACGAGCCGCGAGGGGGCGAAGAGGTAACGGCAACATCGGCCGCAGATGAACGCAGATCGACGCAGAGAGAACAAACTGCTCCGTCATCTGCGGCCTCCCATTCGCACTACTTCTTCAGCATCCCCACCACGGCGTTCAGCAGCACCGCCGCCATGCCGAGGGGGATCAGGCGGCGCCAGCCGATGTTCATCAACTGGTCGTAACGGAAGCGGGGCCAGGTGGCGCGGAACCAGATCATCGAGTAGACCAGGAACGCCACCTTGAAGAAGAACCAGAACGCGGGCGAGACCGGCGTGCTCACCACCGGAAGCAGGAACGGCAGCCCGAAAACGATCAGGCACGCCCCGATGACCACGAGGAAGATCGCGCGCGGACGGTTGGCGAGGCGGCTTGCCAGCGGGAAGCAGTACGCGCCCGTTCCGGCGAGCGCCAGGAACGGGAAGACGTTGTTGAGCGGGTAATCGAGCCAGGCCACGCTGGGGAAGGGCCGCAGCCAGCCGCCCCAGAACAGAGTCACCGCGACCGAAGAGATCACGAAGATGTTGGCGTACTCGGCCAGGAAGTAGAGCGCCCAGCGGAAGCCGCTGAACTCGGTCATGAAGCCCGCCACCAGTTCGCTCTCGGCCTCGGGCAGGTCGAAGGGCGCGCGGTTGGTTTCGGCGATGGCCGCGATGACGTAGATCGCGAACGGAAGCACCATCAATCCGAAGTTGTCGAAGACGAACCAGACCTGGCGGTCCGCCTGGGCCTTGACGATGCCCTCCATGCTCAGCGTCCCGGCCGCCATCACGCCGCACAGCAGCGAGAAAGCCAGCGCCACCTCGTAGCTGATCAACTGTGCGCCGCTGCGCAACGAGCCGAGCAGCGCGTAATGGCTGTTCGACGACCAGCCGCCGAGCACGATGCCGAGCACGCCCACCGCCGACATGGCGCTGATCACCAACAGCCCGACGTTGACGTCCGCCACGCGCACCAGACCGGTGAACGGGAGCACCGTGAAGGCCGTCAGCGCGGTGAACGTCGAGACGCAGGGGGCCATCCAGAAGATGAACTTGTCCGACTGCGCCGGGATTACGTCTTCCTTGATGATCAGCTTGAGCGCGTCGGCCAGCGGCTGCAGGATGCCGTGCGGGCCCACGCGCATGGGGCCCAGGCGCACCTGGAAATCGGCCAGCAGCTTGCGTTCGGCCAGCACGATGTAGCCGGCCAGCAGCGGAAACACGCCGATAATCACCACGGTCAGCAGCAGCGTCGTCACCAGCGGGTTTTGAAGAAGGCTTTGCATAGGATCAACGCACCACCTGGGCCAGATTCAGAAAGGGCTGGGGATAAACGCCGATCAGCACCGTCATCGCGCCGGTCAGCGCGAGCGCCACGCGCAAACCGAAGTTCGACGCGGCGGGAACCTTGTCCACCGCTTCGCTGACGAACATGGCCCGCACCATCCGGAAATAGTAGTAGACCGCCACGGCCACGTAGAGCACCGCGATGACGGCCAGCACGTTGTGGCCGGTCTCGACGAGCGACAGAAAGATGTAGTACTTCCCCAGGAAGCCGGCGGTGGGCGGAATGCCGGCCAGCGACATCAGAAAGATCAGCATCAGCACGGCGTGGCCGGGGTTTTTCTGCATGAGGCCGTTGAGGTCCTCGATTCCATCGCCGATGATCTCGCGGCGGCGCAGCGACACGATCACCATGAACGCGCCGAGGTTCATGAACGTGTAGACCATGATGTAGACGGCGATGCCCCGGATGCCCGTCGCATTGCCCGCGATCAGGCCCAGCATCATGTAGCCCGCGTGCGAAATCGAGCTGTAGGCCAGCAGGCGCTTGACGTTGGTCTGGCTGATGGCGGCCAGGTTGCCGACGGTCATGGTGAGGACCGCGATCACGATGAGCACCGGCGTCCAGGCCACCCGCAGTGAGGCGAAGGGGCCCAGAAACATGCGCAGCAGGAACGCGAACGAGGCGGCTTTCGAGCCCACCGAGAGGTAGGCGGTGATGGTCGTAGGCGCGCCTTCGTAGGCGTCCGGCGCCCACATGTGGAAGGGGACGGCCGAGATTTTGAAGAGCAGGCCGACCGAGGTCGTGACCAGCGCGAGGAGCACCAACGGATCGGTCACGCTGCGCGCCGAGATGGCCTCGGCCACGTCGCGCAGCCGGGTCGAGCCCGCGATCCCGTAGAGAACCGAGAAGCCGTAGACCAGGAACCCGCTCGAAAATGCGCCCAGGAGCAGGTACTTCATCGCCGCTTCGTTCGAGCGCTTGTCAGAGCGCAGGAAGCCCACCAGAATGTAGAAGCACAGCGCCATCAGCTCGAGGCCGACGAACAGCGTGATCAGGTCCGTGCCGGTGGCCAGGAAGAACATGCCGCAGTTGGCGAGCAGAACCAGGCCGTAGTATTCGCCGCGCGGCTCGCGTTCGGTCTCCAGGTACTTGTGGGATGCGAGGACCACGATCAGAGACGCCACCAGGAAGATCCAGTTGAAGAACAGCGACGGGCCGTCTATGACGAGCGATCCCTGAAAGGCCGCGAACGGGCCGTGCGCAGTGAGGAAGATCTGCTGCCTGACCAAGCCCGCCCCTGCGAAAGCCAGCCCGGCGACCACGAAAAGGAGCATCCACTTGCGCTGCTTCGGCTCCGGGAACACCCAGAAGTCGAACAGGAAAGTGGCGCAGCCGAACAGCGTCAGCATCAGCGCGGGAAGCAGCGCGAACTGGTCCACCGAAGTGTAGTAGATCATCGAACCGCCTCCGCGACCTGACGGCTGATGGCCGATGGCTGACCGCTCGCTTCGAAATACCCCGGCTTCACGCGCTCGACGATCTGCGCCACGGGCTTCTCGAGCACGTCGAAGAACGGCTTCGGGTAGACACCGATCCAGACGGCCCAGGCGATCAGCGGCAGAAAGGTCGCCAGCTCGCGCAGACTCAGATCCGGCAAGCCCCGGTTCTTCTCGTTGGTCACTTCGCCGAGGACGGTGCGCTGGTACATCCACAGCAGGTAGGCCGCGCCGAAGATCACGCCGAGCACGGCCAGCGCCGCCCACACGCGATTCGCTTCGAAGGCGCCCTGCAGAATCGTGAACTCGCCGATGAAACCGTTGAGCAGCGGCAGCCCCGCCGAGCTGAACATCGCGATGGCGAAGACCGTGGCGTAGACCGGCATCACGTGGCCCAGGCCGCCGTATTCTTTCAGCTCGCGCGTGTGACGGCGCTCGTACATGATGCCCACCACCAGGAAGAGCATGCCGGTCGAGATGCCGTGATTGATCTGCTGGATCACGCTGCCCGCCAGGCCGTTCGGGTTGAGCGCGAAGATGCCCAGCGTGCAGAAACCCAAGTGGCTCACCGAGGAGTACGCCACCAGCTTCTTCCAATCCTGTTGCATCAGACTGACCAGCGCGCCGTAGAGGATACCGATGATCGAAAGGCCAGCCAGGACCTGCACGATGGTGGCGTCAATCGAAGCCTTGGGCAGCAGCGGCAGCGAGAAGCGGATGAAGCCGTAGGTGCCCATCTTTAGCAGCACGCTCGCCAGCACCACCGAGCCGGCCGTGGGCGCCTCCACGTGCGCGTCGGGCAGCCAGGTGTGGAAGGGGAACATCGGCACCTTGATCGCAAAGCCGATGAAAAACGCCCAGAACACCCACTGCTCCAGGTGCAGCGGGAGGCTGAGCTTCATCAGTTCGGAGATCTCGAAAGTATAGAAACCGAACTGCTGGTAGTGCTGGAAGTAGAGCGTCAGGATGCCGAGCAGCATCAGGGCGCCGCCGGCCAGCGTGTACAGGAAGAACTTGATGGCGGCGTACAGCTTCCGCGGCCCGCCCCAGACGCCGATGATGAAGTACATCGGCACCAGTACCGCTTCCCAGAACACGAAGAACAGGAAGAAGTCGAGCGATACGAACACGCCGATGATTCCCGTCTGCTGCAACAGGAACATGACGTAGTATTCCTTGACGCGGGTGTCGATGGCGCGCCAGGAGGAGAGGATCGCGATGGAGCCGATGACCGTGGTCAGCATCACCAGCAGTAGGCTGATGCCGTCGATGCCGATGGCGTAGTGCGCGCCGAGGGCCGGAATCCAGTCCGCGCGCTCGGTGAACTGGAAGCCGTCGGCGTTCTTGTTGAAGTTGAAGACCAGCGGGAGCGACACCGCGAAGGCCGCCAGCGCCGCGATATTGGCGCAGATCCGGATGAGGTTCTTTTTCGAGGCCGGGATCAGCAGCAGCGCCGCCGCGCCGATGAGCGGCGTGAAGAGAACCCAACTTAGGTAGTGGTTGCCCATTTAGCGCACCAGGTAATACCCCAAGATCGCGGCCACGCCCAGAACGAACACCAGCGCGTAGGCCTGCACCGAACCGGTCTGGAAGAGCCGCACCGGATAGGAGGAGAGCTTCACCCCAAACGCCGTCAGCCGCACCGCGCCGTCGACGATCCAGGTGTCCCACCACATGCTGACCCGCGAGGTGAAGCGCGTGAGCCAGCCCGCGCCGTTCACGCCGCCATCTACCACCTTCTGATCGAATTGCGCCAGCAGGGTCCCGCCACCTTTCGAAAGGCCGTCGACAAAAACGGCATCATAGGCCTCGTCCACGTACCACTTGTGCAACGAGCCGGAGTAGAGCGGGCCGAGCGCCTGGAGCGGCTCGACCGCCGGCTTCCTCTTCTGGTACAGGTTCCAGGCCAGCGCAATCCCCGCCCCGGCCACCGCCACCGAGAGCAGCATCAACGCCCACTCGAGGCCGGGATTCGGTTCGCGCTCGATCTCGCTGCCCAGCACGCCACTCAGCCAGGTCTCGAACGTGCGGAAGCCTTCGGGGAAAACGCTCCACAGCTTCGGCACGCCGATCCATCCGGCCAGCACGCTGCCCGCGGCCAGCGCCATGAGCGGCACGGTCATAACCCTGGGCGATTCGTGTATGTGCGCGGCCACCTTCGCATCCACGCGCAACTCGCCGTAGAAGGTGAGCGCCATCAGCCGCCACATGTAGAACGCCGTCATGGCCGCCGTCATGAGACCCAGGGCGTACACCACCCGGAACCAGGCGTAAGGATTCGAGTACGCCTGCCACAGGATTTCGTCCTTCGAGAAGAAACCGGCCAGGCCGGGAATGCCCGAGATGGCCAGCGTGCCGATGAGCATGGTGGCGTGCGTGATGGGGATCTTGTTCTTGAGCCCGCCCATCTTGCGCATATCCTGCTCGCCCGAGAGCGCATGAATCACCGAGCCGGAACCGAGGAACAGCAGTGCCTTGAAAAACGCGTGGGTGTAGAGATGGAAGATGCCGACCCAGTAGGCGCCGGCGCCCAGCGCCACGAACATGTAGCCAAGCTGGCTCACGGTGGAGTACGCCAGCACGCGCTTGATGTCGTTCTGCGTCATGGCGATGGTGGCGGCGAAGAAGGCGGTCAACCCGCCGACGGTGGCCACGATCAGGCAGGCTTCGGGGGCCAGGCGGAACAGGTGGTTCGAGCGCGCCACCATGTAGACGCCCGCGGTCACCATGGTGGCCGCGTGGATCAGGGCCGAGACGGGGGTGGGGCCTTCCATGGCGTCCGGCAGCCAGACGTAAAGCGGAAGCTGCGCCGATTTCCCGGTCGCGCCCACGAACAGCAGCACCGCCATCGCCGTGAGCACGCCGAAGTGCGTCTCCAAGCCCATGCCCGCGAGCGCCTTGTTGACGTCCAGGAAACGCGTCGTGCCCAAGACGGAGAACATCAGCAACATGCCGAGGATGAAACCCGAGTCGCCGATGCGGTTGACGATGAATGCCTTCTTGCCCGCGTCCGCGGCCGACTTCTTGTGGAAGTAGAACCCGATCAGCAGGTAGCTGCACAGGCCGACGCCTTCCCATCCGACGAACATCAGCACGTAGTTGTTGGCCAGCACCAACATCAGCATGAAGAACACGAACAGGTTCAAATAGCCGAAAAAGCGATAGTATCCGCCGTCGTGGGCCATGTAGCCGATCGAGTACAGATGGATCAGGAACCCGATCCCCGTCACCACCAGGATCATGACCGAGCTGAGCGGATCGAGCAGAAAGCCGAAATCGGCGGTGAAGCGAGCCAGCGCGCCGGCCGCGGTGTGGAACGGCAATCCGGCGAGCCAGGTGAACTGAATGATCTGGTGAGTGCGCTCGGGACGGTCGACCAGTTGCCAGACCGCGCCGAGCGAGAACAGGAAGGAAACGAGCACCGTGCCGGGGCAAAGAATGCTGACCACGACCTTGGACTTGGCGCTATGATGGCGGCCCTGCGGATCGAGCTTGCGGCCGACCAGCAGCATCGCCAGCGCCCCGAACAGCGGGAACAGCGGAATCAGCCACACGGAATCGAGAAAGTTCATCGGTTCACCACTTGAGAATCTCGATCTCGTCGGCCTGCACGGTTTCCTTGTTGCGGAACAGGGCGATCAGGATGCCCAGGCCGACGGCCGCTTCCGCCACCGCCACCGTGATCACGAAGATGGCGAACACCTGCCCGTTCACGCTGTTGAAGTGCCGCGAGAAGGCGATCAGGTTGATGTTCACGGCGTTGAGGATCAGCTCGATGGACATCAGAATGATGACGATGTTGCGGCGCGTCAGCACGCCGATCGTTCCGATGGCGAGCAGCGCCACGCTGAGGACCAGGTAGTGCAGGGTGGTAATGGGATGCATCAGACCTTCCTCTTGGCCATCAGCACGGAGCCTACCACGGCCGCCAGCAGCAGCACGGAGGCCACTTCGAAAGGCAGCAGGTACTGGGAGAACAGCACGTCGGCGATGCGCTCGGTGTTCCCAACCTTATCCGGACCGCCGGCCCCTGGTTCGCCCAGGCGGAACGCGCCCGCGCCGCGGCTCACGAAGAACAGCAACTCGCCGCCAACCGCCACAACGCACGCCAGTGCTAGCCACCCCTGTTTGTTGAACTGCGTAATGCGTGCCGCATCGTCGAGGTTGACCAGCATGATCACGAACAGGAACAGCACCATGATGCCGCCCACGTAAAGCACAATCTGGACGGCAAACAGGAACTCCGCGTGCTGGAGCAGGAACAAGCCCGCCACGCCGATGAGCGAGAGGATGAGCGAGACCGCGCTGTGGATGGCGTTGCGTCGAGTGATGGTCAGGACCGCCCCGCCGAGCGTGAGCAGCGCGAAGAAGTAGAAGAAGACGGTGTCGAGCATGGCTAGTTCGGGCAAGCGCTCAGTAGTTGCATTCTAGAATCCTGGACAGCGTCCATGGCATGTCCTTCAACGAGGACACGTCATCCAGCAGCCAGCGGCCGTCAATACGACGAAACTCGAAGTGGATTTCCTGCGGCTTGCCGGCGTTGGCGAACTTCGCCACGACGACCTTCCGGTCCTGGCTCGCCATCGCTTCTGTAACTTCGATGTTTGTGAGCCTCCAGTCTTGGCCGTTGACCCAGTAATCGAAGTCGAGACATCCCTCTTCACCGGCTGGTGCCTTTTTGCGGTCGTCCTCGAAAAGCTTGCTAAGCCGAGGAGTGTAGATGTCCCGCGGCGCGTTGTAGTCTTGCGCTCGACCCTGGGCCGCCACGTAGTGCGTGTAGACTCCTCGGACGAACGCCACGGGGTCGTCGATCCGCGTAGATGCAGCGAGCGGAAAAGCCCCCAGGAAGGCCGATGCCGGCAATGCGAGGAAGAGGGTCCGCAGCGTGCTCATATCAGTACTTGTACTGCTTCGGCCGAGGCCCTTCTTCGAGCATCTGACGGTCCCAGACCTGGCCGTCGCGGTTGTAGCCGGCCATCTCGAAGTCCTGGGTCAGCTCGAGGGCGTCCACCGGGCAGGCGTCTTCGCACAGCCCGCAGAACATGCAGCGCGAGGTGTCGTAGATGAAAGTGGTCAGCTCCTTGCGACGGGTCTGCTCGTTGCGCTCGGCGCCCACCACGATCAGGTTCTCCGGGCAGGCCAGCGCGCACAGGTTGCAGGCGATGCACAGAGTCTCGCCGTTTTCGGGGTTGATATTCAGCCGCGGCGCGCCACGGTAGCGCTCGGCGACTTTCGGACGCTGGGCCGGATATTGTTCGGTGACGATGTATTTCGGGCGCTGGTAGTGGAAGGTGACCCACAGTCCTTCGATCAGATCGATCAGAAAGATTGTGCGCAGGAATTTACGCATGCCTCACCTGTCTACCTCACCGAGGACGATGTCGAGGGTGCCGATGATCGCCACCACGTCGGCCACCAGCGCGCCGCGCGTCATCTGGTCGAGCGCCTGGAGGTTGACGAACGAAGGCGGCCGCACCCGCAGCCGGTAGGGCTGGGTCGAGCCATCGCTGACGATGAAGTATCCCAGCTCCCCCTTGGGAGCTTCAATCGAAACGTAAGCCTCGCCCACCGGCGGCTTGATGACCTTGGGAATCTTGGCCATGATGGACCCTTCCGGGATGCGCTCGACGGCCTGGCGGATGATGCGCACCGACTGCCGCATCTCTTCCATGCGGACCCGGTACCGGTCGTACGTGTCGCCGTTGGTTCCGGTGGGGATTTCAAAATCGTATTGCTGGTAGCCGGAGTAGGGCTGCGCCTTGCGCAGGTCCCATTTGACGCCCGCCGCGCGCAGCATAGGGCCGGTGACGCCATACTGCTTGCAGTCGGCGGCGTTGAGCACACCCACGTTCTGGAGCCGCCCGATCCAGATGCGGTTGCCGGTGAGCAGCCGCTCGTACTCGTCGATCTTGGGCAGCACGTGGTCGCAGGCCGCTTTGACGTCCTGCTCCAGGCCGTCATAGGTCTCGTATTGAAGGCCGCCGATGCGAAAGGCGTGCGTCGTGAGCCGCGCGCCGCAGTACTTCTCGAAAATGTTGAGGATCTCTTCGCGCTCACGCATCACGTAGAACAGGGGCGTGATGGCGCCGATATCGAGGGCGTGCGTGCCCAGCCAGATCAGGTGGCTGGCAATCCGGTTCAGCTCGGTCAGGATGACGCGCACCGCCTGCGCCCGCGGCGGCGCCTCGGCGTTCAGCAACTTCTCGACCGCCAGGCAGTAGCCCAGTCCGTTCGAGACCGCGGCGCAGTAGTCCATACGGTCGACGTAGGGGGCGAACTGCTGGTAGGTGCGGTTCTCGCCGATCTTTTCGACGCCCCGGTGCAGGTAGCCGATGACGCAATCGGCGCCCAGCACCTTCTCGCCGTCGAGCTTCAGGACCACCCGCAGGACGCCGTGAGTGGAGGGGTGCTGCGGCCCCATGTTCAGCACCAGTTCCGTGGAGTCCAGAAAGGTCTGATCCGGCATTACTGACCGCCCTCGATCCCCAGGTGCTCCTCGATCCATTTGTTGTCGCAATCCAGAATGGACTTGTCCTTACGCAGCGGGTAGCCTTCCCAATCCTCCGGCAGCAGGATGCGGCGCATGTCGGGATGCCCGGCGAACTCGATGCCGAACATATCGAAAACCTCGCGCTCGAGCCAGTTCGCCGTCAGGTACACGCGAGTCGCCGTGGGCGGCTTGTAGCCATCGGCGATTAGCGTCTTCACGCGAATCCGCTCGTTGCGGGCAAAGCTGTACAGGACGTAGACCAGGTCGAACCGCTCCTGGCGCTGCAGATAATCCACCGCCGTGACGTCGACCAGGTAGTCGAACTCCGCCTCAAATCTGAGGAACTCCAGGATCGGGATGACGGCTTCCGGGTGCGCAATCAGGAAGTTCTGCCCCAGGTAGGTCGAAAACTCCGAGATCTGGTCCGGGAAGCGTTGCTTGAGCATCGCCGACAGTTCGCCCTCCCAGGGGCTGACGGCCATGGTGGCGGGAGGCTTCGCGGCGGGGCGGGCCGCAGGGGGCTTTGGAGAAGCGGGCGGAGCAGCCTGCGCAGGCTTAACCTCCGGCTTGTCATCCTCAGGCATTGGCACCCCGGGTGGTAGAAGATCTCCAACGTAACACAGGGGGAGACCGCCTATCAAACTCCTAAAGATGGCGGATCGTTAACGCTCCGGCCGTCGAGTCTCGGCGTTTTGGTCGCAACAGCCGTGTTAATGGTTCTCGGGTATTGCATGCGGCCCGGATTCGTGTTATAGAACTTTGGGGCTGATTCTCCGTTAAAGTACGCCATGGCGTTCTGTAACGGAGGGGCGCCCGACCTGGGAGGTGTCACGATGGCTGGGAAGCCAACCACCTACGAAGTTCTTCAAGCTCACGGTATCGACCGCCGGAGCTTTCTCAAGTTCTGCACGACAATTACGGCGGCACTGGGCCTGGAAGCCACTGTGGTGCCGCAAGTTGTGCGCGCGATGGAAACCAAGCCGCGGATTCCGGTTCTGTGGCTTCACGGTCTCGAATGCACCTGTTGCAGCGAGTCATTTATCCGGTCCTCGCACCCGGTGGCGCAGGACGTGGTTCTGAACCTGGTCTCTCTGGACTACGACGATACCTTGCAGGCGGCGGCAGGGTTCCAAGCGGAAGAGATCCGGAAAGGGATCATCAAGAAGTATCCGGGTGAGTACGTGCTGGCGGTGGAAGGAAACGCGCCGACTAAGGACGGCGGCGTCTACTGCACCGTCGGCGGCGAGAGTTTTCTGAACGTCCTGCGGGAGTGCGCGGAGAAGGCGAAGATGGTGATCGCCTGGGGCAGTTGCGCGTCGAACGGGTGCGTGCAGGCGGCGCGGCCGAACCCGACGGGGGCCAAGCCGGTGCACCAGCTCGTTTCGCATCCGGCGCTAATCAACGTACCGGGATGCCCGCCGATTGCGGAGGTGATGACGGGCCTGCTGACCTATGTTCTGACGTTCGGCCGCCTGCCGGAACTGGACCGCTACGGCCGTCCCAAAATGTTCTACGGGCAGCGGATTCACGACAAGTGCTACCGGCGGCCGTACTTCGACGCGGGGCAGTTCGTAGAGCGCTGGGACGACGAAGGGGCGCGCAAGGGTTGGTGCCTCTATAAGATGGGCTGCCGCGGCCCGAGCACGTACAACTCCTGTCCCACCATGAAGTGGAACGGTGGCGTGTCGTTTCCGATCGGGTCGGGGCATGGTTGCATCGGGTGCAGCGAAGCGAATTTCTGGGACAACGATCCGCTCTACCAGCGGCTGGCCAACGTAGAACTGCCCGGGATCGAATCGACGCCGGACAAGATCGGGAAGACGCTGGCGGCGGTGACGGCAGTGGGCGTTGCGGCGCACCTGGGTTCGTTCCTGGTGCGGAAGAGCGCGCAGAAGGCGAAAGAGGAGTAGGGAGGCTGCCATGGCGACGACCAGACGAGTGGTAGTCGATCCGATCACGCGGATCGAGGGGCACTTGAGAATCGAAGCGATGCTCAACGGGAGCAACACCGTGGAGAATGCGATCTCCTCGGGCACGATGTGGCGCGGAATCGAGCTGATCCTCGAGGGCAGGGACCCGCGCGAGGCCTGGGCGTTCACCGAGCGGATCTGCGGCGTGTGCACGACGGTGCATGCGCTGGCATCGGTGCGGGCGGTGGAGAGCGCGCTCGGGATCCAAGTGCCGCGCAACGCGGACCTGATCCGGAACATCATGTTCCTGACGCAGATGGTGCAGGACCACGTGATCCACTTCTATCATCTGCACGCCCTGGACTGGGTGGACGTGGTGTCGGCGCTTAAGGCGGATCCGGCGGCGACGGCGGCCCTGGCGCAGAAGGTCTCGCCCTCCTGGCCCACCTCGACGCCGGGCTACTTTAAGGACCTTCAGGGCACGCTGAAGAAGTTCGTGGAGTCGGGGCAACTGGGCATCTTCCAGAACGCCTACTGGGGCCATCCGGCCTACAAGCTGCCGGCGGAAGCGAACCTGATGGCGGTGGCGCATTATCTCGAAGCGCTGAAGTGGCAGAAGGAAATCATCAAGATTCACACGATTTTCGGGGGCAAGAATCCGCACCCGAATTACCTGGTGGGCGGGATGGCGTCGCCGGTAGCGCTGGAGAGCGACAACGCGATCAACATCGAGCGGCTGAATCAGGTGAAAGACCTGATCCGGCAGGCCCAGCAGGTGGTGGAAGGAATGTACATTCCGGACCTGCTGGCCATCGCGTCGTTCTATCCCGAGTGGACCAAGATCGGCGGGGGCCTCGGGAACTACATGGCCTACGGCGATCTGCCGCAGAACGGGATCGGCGACCAGAGCCGCTACCTTTTTCCGCGCGGTGCGATTCTGAACAAGGATCTCAGCCAGGTGCTGCCGGTCGATCCGACGGACAATCTCCAGGTGAAAGAGGAAGTGGCGCACTCCTGGTACAAGTACCCGGCCGGGCAAACGGCCCTGCATCCCTGGGACGGCGTGACGGAGCCCAACTACACAGGGCCAAAGCCGCCCTACAAGCAGCTCGACGAAAACGGCGCATACACCTGGCTGAAGGCGCCGCGCTGGAAGGGCAACGCGATGGAGGTGGGGCCGCTGGCGCGCCTGCTGGTGGCGTTCGTGAGCGGCCGCAAGGACGTGCAGGAAGTAGTCACGGAGGCGCTGGGGCGGCTAAAGCTGGAGCCGGCGGCGCTGTTCTCCACGCTGGGCAGGACCGCGGCTCGGGGCCTCGAGACGCGGCTGGCCGCCCAGTGGCTGATGGAGCAGTACGACGCGCTCATTGCGAACCTGAAGAACGGCGACTCGGCGACGGCGGACACTACGAAGTGGGAGCCGTCCACGTGGCCCGCGGAAGCCAAAGGCCTGGGGTTCACCGAAGCCCCGCGCGGCGCGCTGGGTCATTGGGTCCAAATCAAGAACGGGAAGATCGCCAACTACCAGATCGTGGTGCCGTCAACCTGGAACGCTTCGCCGAAAGACGGGCAGGGACAGCACGGCGCCTACGAGGCGGCGCTTATCGGAACGCCGATGGCGGACCCCGAGCGGCCGGTCGAGATCCTGCGGACCATCCATTCGTTCGATCCGTGCCTGGCGTGCGCCTCGCACGTGATCGGACCGGACGGGCGGACGCTGGCGGAAATCGTGGTGCGGTGAGAGGAGGCGCGCGATGGCCAACGCTGAATTCAATGAGGCGGATTTTGCGGCGCATCCCGACGACTACTACCGCGCCCAGTACGTGTGGCAATGGCCGATCCGCGTCTGCCATTGGCTGACGGTGATTTCGCTGACGTCGCTGTTTGCGACCGGCCTTTACATCTCGCACCCGGTGCTGGCGCCGACGGGCGAGCCGGTCGGTCACTTCGTGATGGGCCGCGTGCGGGAAGTGCATTTCGCGTTCGCGGGCCTGTTCCTGGTGAGTTTCTTCTGGCGCATTTACTGGTTCTGGATGGGGAACAACTATGCGCGCTCGGGCTTCCCGTTCGTGTGGCGGCCAAGCTGGTGGCGGGACCTGTCACGGCAGGCGAGAGACTATTTGCGGCTGGACCGCGGGCACGTGCACCTGGGGCACAACGCGCTGGGCGGCCTGGCTTACACGCTGTTCGTGATCGGCCTGGGATGGGCGCAGATTCTGACCGGGCTGGCGCTCTACTCGGAGTCGAACCCGGGCGGCTTTTGGGACCGGCTGGTGGGCTGGATGAATCCACTGCTGGGCGGCTCGTTCCGCACGCGAATGTGGCACCACTGTTTCGCGTGGGGCTTCGCGGCGTTTGCGATTCTGCACGTGTACATCGTGCTGTTCGACTCGTTCCAGTACCGCAACGGGCTGATCACGTCGATGGTTTCCGGGATGAAGTTCTTCAAGAAGGGCGACCTGGATCATGACACCTGGGTCAGTTGACGGCGCGGTGCTGGTGCTCGGTTTGGGGAACCCCTTGCTGGGGGACGACGGCGCGGGTCTGGCGCTGCTGGAGGAGTTGACGGCAGCGCCGGATCGGGGCGTCGAGTACGTGGACGGGGGCACGCAGGGGCTGGCATTGTTGGGGCGGATCGCGGGCAGACGGGCGCTGCTGATTGTGGATGCGGTGAAGACGGGAGCGGCGCCCGGAACGGTTCACGCGCTGCGGGGCAAGGCGGCGACGGAGTGGGTGCGGTGTGGGGCGACGACGGCGCACGAGACAAACGCGGGCGAACTGCTGGCGGCGGCGACGCTGCTGGGGCTGGCGCCGGCGGAAATCGCGATTGTGGGCGTCGAGCCGGAGCGGCTGGAGATCGGGATGGAGCTGACGGATGCCGTGCGACGCGCGTTGCCGGAAGCCGCGGCGCGGGCACGCGGCGTGATTGCGGAAATGGCTGGTTCGACCGTATTGCGCCCTTCCGGGCATGATGCTATGCTTATGGACGAACGTGGAATGATTTAGGGCTGGTGTTCTAGGCCCCGCTAATTGCAACCACGTAAAACAAGTGCTAAAGGCAATCGGTCACCGACGTTGAGGACCCTGCCGCTTTTGGTGCAGGGTTTTTGTTTTTGGGCCGGTTGCGCACAGGAGGAACCATGAGCGCATGGCCCGATAACCAGAATCCGTCTCTCCGCGGGACGGAAGGCGAGTTGGTCTCCGTCCGCATTACGGTCGAACCGAGGACGCTGGAGAGACTGCTGGATCTGCTCGCCGAACTCAGTTTCCCGATCAACCCCCAGCTTTACCACGACGCCGCCGTTGTGTATGTGGGGCCGGACGGCGGCCGCCACCTCGAACCCGCCACCATCATCGAGTTTCCCGCCTGGGCCGGCCGCGTCCGGGAAATCGAGGCGGCTCTGACCGGGGCCGGCTTCGACGGCGCCAGCCTGAGCGTCAAGGACATGCTGGCCGACATTCATTCGCCCGCGGCCGAAGAGACGGCGCCGGCAGGCGCGCGCTACAAGGCGATCGTCCGCTGGCAGCACCCCCTGCGCGCTATCGCGTAGCGATTGACAGGCCGGAGGCCTGTCCCACAGCTTGACGACGGTCCTAGAATAAGGAGGGGTGGAAGGAGTCCGCCATGCCTGCCGCTGGCGTTCATGTGTCACCCTTTAGCGGATCCTGGTACCCGGCCGCCGCTTCCGAGCTGCGGAGCCTCCTGGGACGGCTCTTTGCGGAGTCCGAGCGCCGCACCGGCCGCTGCGTTACTCCCCGCACCTCCGGTTTCGTGGTGCCTCACGCGGGCCTGGTTTACTCCGGCACGGTGGCCGCGGCCGCCTATCGCCACCTGCGTGTTGAGGAGCCCAAGCGCGTTGTGGTGCTGGGCTTCTCCCATCATGGGGCTGCGCCGGGTGCGTGGATTCCCGACGTATCGGCGCTCGGCACGCCGCTCGGAGAGGTTGCGGTGGACTGCGCGTTCTCCGCCGCCCTGGCGGAAGGCGGCGAGTTCGGAACGAAAAGCGAAGACGTCCTGTGCGACCACTCGGTGGAGATCCAGCTTCCGCTTCTCCAGTTTTCCGCGCCGGCGGCTAGCGTCGTGCCCGTCTATGTCAGCCGTATGACTCACGAGTCGCGCGCCGCGGCGGCCCGCAAGTTGTCTTCCTTGCTTGGGCCGGAAACCGTCGTGATCGCCAGCTCCGACTTCACGCACTACGGGCGGGGCTTTTCCTATCAGCCGTTCCCTGCCGACGAGAATGCCGGCGAACGGTTGCGGGACATCGACGAAGGCGCTATTGACGCCGCCGGAACGCTGTGCGCGGACCAGTTCCTGGCCGAGTTGCGCGCGACCGGCTCGACCGTATGCGGGTTTGAGCCCATCAGCCTGCTGCTCGAAACCCTGCGGCTGGCCGGCCGGGAAGAGGAGATCTTCCAGACTACCCTCGACTACCAGACCTCCGGCGAGATCACCGGGGACTACACGCACTCGGTCAGTTACGCGGCGCTGGGCTACTTCCCTTACCGGGCTTTGGAGCTTGGGCCCGAAGACCAGCGACTGCTCGTCGCCAGCGCCCGGGCGACCCTGGTGCACTACCTTGAGACCGGTGAGCGCCGGCCGATTCCGCCGCAGGGCGGGAGTCCCGCGCTGGAGCGGCACGCCGCGGCGTTCGTCACCCTCACGTCGCAGGGCGACTTGCGGGGATGCGTGGGCCGAAAGGCTTCGACCGAGCCGCTGGCCACGTTGGTCCCCTCGCTCACGCTTGCCGCCGCCCTCGAAGACACGCGCTTCGCTCCGATCCGGCGGGGGGAAGCGGATCTCGAACTGGAGGTTTCCGTGCTCACACCCATGAAGCGCATCGCCAGCCTGGACGAGTTCCGGGTGAATGAGCACGGCGCGCTGCTCGAAGCCGGCTTCAACCACGGTCTGCTGCTCCCGCAAGTGGCCACCGAGCGCAACTGGACCGCCCGGCAGTTCCTGGATGCGCTGGCAAGAAAAGCCGGCGCCGGCCGGGACGCCTACCGCGACCCCTCGGCGCGCGTCTACGTCTTCCGGGCTCAGATCATCCGCTAGCGCGGCGCAACCGAGAAGATGTCAAATACTACGCGGCCTTGCGCATCGGAAACGTGTGCCACGGGAAGCAACGCGACTCCGGCAACGCGAACGGATTCCTCGACCGCGCCGAAGCGCCGCGGATCCAATCTGAACGCGGCGGAGTGCGTCACAATCCGGAGTCTGTTCCCAGCATTCAATGCGGCGGGGGTGACCTGGTCATCCGGCACAATCCCGATCCGGCCTTTGCAGAGGGCGCGCAGCGGCTCCTCTATGCCCCAATCCGCGGCGACGACATTGGTGACCCGCTGCTCGCGCAATTCCCGGTCCAGGCCGTAGATGGCATCGGTCCAGTACACGCTGAGCCCGTTCGCGGACATCTGTAGCCGGTAGACCACAGTTAAGAGCCCGCCGGCACAGAACACGGCAGCGAGCACGCCTATGCCAAGCTTGCGAAGCCAGCCCGCAGCATCCACCGAGGAAACGAAGGTTGCCGCGACGATCAGGTGCGGCAGCGGATAGAGCAGCACGATGTGCTGGGGACCCGCACCTGCGTTCCGGAACGGCACCATCGACAGAAACGTAAACAGAGCGGCCATCCAGGCGAAGTGGAGCAGCCGCCTTCTTCTCCTGTCCGCTGCCGCCCAGGGCAGAACCAGGGCCGACGCCAGCAGCGCGGCCGCGAGGAGGCCATGGCGAGGCAGCTTGCCAACCGCGCCCGACATCGTGGACGCCATGGCCGGAGATTCCGCGAACAGATACCCGTTGAAGATGCTGCCATCCAGCGTCCTCACGGCGGCTCCGATCTTGAAACCCGGACCGTAATCCTGCAGGGCTTCCCGCGCGCGCCAGGTGCCCATTCCCGAACTCGCGTTGTACAGCACGAGTGGCAGACATCCGACGGCGAACGCGCAGGTAAGGATCAGGAGTGTCCGACGGCTTACTCTTCTGATGTGCTCTCGAAACACGATGCCGGCCGCAACCAGGGCGCCAGCCAGGCTGAACAGGAAGACAGCCTTGTTCCAAACCAGAAGCCCCGCCAGGAGGCCGATCGCGGCGAGGACGCCCGCTGTCGGCCGCTCCGCCGCTGAAACCGCAAGGTTGGCCAACAGAATCCAACCAAAGAGCTGGACCGCTGCGGGAGCCCAGTCAAGGCTGGTGCACAGTACGAACGTCGTGTCCGCCGCAAGCAGGGCGGTGGCTACGATCGCGGTCCGCCGGTCTGCGACTCGGGAGACCAGCCGCAAAAAGAGGCACAGGGTCGCACAACTCAAGAGAACCACCGGCAGGCGGACGGCCATCGGGCTGGGCGGCAGCCACTGGGCAAACAAGGAGTATGCGAGCGATTTGGTGGCGCCCAGATACGGCATGAGCATGAGCGGAACACGCCCGAACGCCGTATCCCAGTAAAAGGCGGACCAGTGCGGCGGGAACAGCGGGCTCAAGAACAGTACCTCGTCCGCGTTGAAGCCGGCAAAGGGAACGAAAAGCAGCGCTTCGAGCAGCAGCGCCACGGAGAACACTGCGCCCCACAACCATGCCGGGAAGCCACACGCCCGGGTACACGCTCCGCGGAGCCGGCTCTCGCTCATATCGAACCACGGTATCAGGTCGCCGACGTGGCGCGGGCCTGCGCCGTGCCGGATGGCTAAGCCCGCGTTCTCTTGTGCAGGGCGGTGATGAGGCGGTCGTGCACGCCTGCAGGCATCTGATAGGGGTCCACGCCGCGGTAGATCTGGATGGTCTTCTTGGTCGTGTCGCAGACCACCCAGCAGTTGGGGCACTCGCTCAGGTGGCGTTCGAGTTCCTGCCGGAGCCCGGCCTCCACGCTGCCGTCGAGGTACTCGTTGAGCTCGCTGAGGAAATCCTTACATGTAACCAAAGAAATCGTCCCCTTTCCGCTTGAAATAGCGGGTCAGTTTCTCTCTTAGCCTCAAACGCGCCCGAAGCAGCCGGCTCTTTACCGCGGGAACCGATAGGTTCAGGGCCGCAGCGGTCTCTTCGGTCGAAAGCTCCTCAATGTCCCTCAACGCGAACACCGCCCGGAACGTTGGCGGCAGGCTATCCACGGCCTTCTCCAGGATGGCCCGTATCTCCTCCTGCGAGTAAGTCTGCTCGGGATTCGGCTCCCAAACGGCGATTTCCCGCACCAGATTGTCCTCGCCGGTGTCGTAGGGATCGTCTAAAGAAACCGAGGCATCGGTCTTGCGCTTCCGAAGCTTCATCAGCGCCTGATTGACGGCGATCCGCACCAGCCAGGTGTAGAACTTGGAGTTTCCCTGGAAGTCCGCCAGGTGCTCGTAAGCCTTCAGGAACGTCTCTTGCAGAACGTCCTCGGCGTCCTCCGGATTCTGGGTGATGTGCCTCGCCAGGCGGTAGATATTGCCTTCGTAGCGGGTGACCAACTCGGTGAAAGCTTCTTCACCTCCTGTTTGAGCCTGGGCGACCAGCGCGGCCTCGTCGAACCCGTCTGTCTGCCCTATGCGTTGGATCATGGAGATGGTATCCAGGATTCATACTTTAACACAGGACCGCTCGGGTTCACGCCGCCGAATAGCCCCGCGGGCCTCAGGCGCCCGCGCCGGTGGCCTGCTCCAAGTTGCGCTCGACGAACCGCGGTGGACCCGCCGCATCGCGGAACGAGATGGTGAGCTTCTGGCCGGGAGCCCCTGCCAAGGAGAGCCAGCGGCCTACGTCCTCCACGGCATGCGGCGGGACCAGTCCCGCGCCATAGACCAGCGGAACGTCCCCGACGGTGGCCGTCCATGTGACGAATCCGCGATCCCGTGCCTCAACCTGCAACCGGGTGACGCCGTTCGGATTCACGCCTACCAGGAACTCTAAATTGGCCTCCACGCCCTGAAAGTGCGCCTGCAGGGCGGTTCGAGTCGCCTCTGGCTGCCCCGCCAGGCAGTGCGCGAGAAGAGGGAACCGTTCCTCGAATCGGTTTTCGATAAACTTCAACGCGCCCGTTCCATCGCGGCACGCGATGGTGAGCTTCTGACCGGGGGCGCCCGCGGAAGCGAGCCATCGGGCGGTTGCCTCTACCGCCTTCGGCCGCACCAGCCCGGCTCCATAAACAAGGGGAACACTCTCGATGATCCCGGTCCACACGACGAACCCGCGGCCCTGGGCCTCCCACATCAGCCGGTTGACGGAGTTCGGATGCATTCCCAGCAGGAATTCAAAATTGACCTTCACGCCCTGGAAGTGCACTTGGAGCCCGGTCCGAGTCGCCTCTGGCTGCCCCGCCAGGCACCGCACAAGCAGGGGGAACCGCTCCTCAAACGATCCGCGCGCCGCTCGGACGAAGTTCCAGTGCGGCCGCAATCCGCGCTTAAACTCGGCAAGGGAAGCGTTCCACCTGCTCGGCAACAGAGCGAGTACGATCGGGGTGATGAAAGGGAAGACATACCCCCACGCCCACCACCAGAAGTCGTCTCGGGCCTGCAACTTGGCCGAACAGCCGCATAGCGCAGCGATGAGGAGGCTGAGAGCAATGTAGACGAGCCTGTGCGTAAGCGGGGACGCCGTGCGGAATGCCGGCACCACTAGGGGCAGCACCAATAGCAGCGGCGACATCAGCAGGACGACACGGGCACCGCGCATATGCCTCCGGGTCTGAAACTCCCGAACTCAGAGTTATACCACGTCCACGTTCGTGCTGCGGGCGGTGCCTTCGACCAGTGGATGGCCGCCTCGAGCGTGAAGTAATTCAGATCGGTCATCTTGGTCTTATTCGGCGGGTCCTTTGGCCAGGCCGACCTAGGCCCCGGTCGCGGCTGTCCGCTCGGAGTGGTGCTCGGCGAAGTGAAGAAGGCCCTCCGCATCCCGGAATGCGATCTTCACTGTCTGCCCGGGGGCTGCGGCGGCGATGAGCCGGCCTGCGAGTTCGTCCACTTTGTCGGGACGAACGAGCCCGGCTCCGTAGACCGAAACCAACGCCCCCTGCTCCCCGGTGGTTACCTCAAATCCGCCATTCCGGGTCTCCTCCAGCAGGCGGCCGGCCGCGTCCGGAGCCACAGCGAGCGCGAACTCGAGGTTTGCTTTGACCGGCTGAAAGCGCGCCGTCAGGCTGGTTCGGATCTGCTCCGGCTGTCCCGACAGGCATTCGACGAGCAGCGGAAACCGGTCTTCCAACGCTTCGGCTGTCGCCTTGGCGGGGGCGCCCATGCCGGGGCTGGCAGCGCGCCGCAGCTCGGCACGCGACGAGTTCCACTCGTCGGGCAACAGGGCGAGCGTGATCGGGGGAACAGAAGGGAGGAAGCACGCAAGCCACCACCAGATGTCATGCCAGCCAAAAAGTCCGGGCCTTAGGAACGGCCAGCCAGACTTGATAGAGAAAATGGCCGAGCACCAAAACCACAGGATGTAATCCCGGCCAGACACCTTGGCGCAATAGCCTACCAGAACAGCGAGGACAAGGCTGAGGGCGTAGCAGGCGATTGTCGATCAAAGCCCGGGGGCGCCGCCAGGGCCAACAGCAGCAGCAGTGGCGAAAGCAGCAGAACAACTCGTGTGTCTCGCACGGTTGCCTCCGGGTCCGAAACTCCCGAACCCAGAGTTATACCACGTCTACGCCCATGCTGCGGGCGGTGCCCTCGACGCAATGGATCGCCGCCTCGAGCGTGAAGCAATTCAGGTCGGGCATCTTGATCTTGGCGATCTCCTGGACCTGTTCGGCGGTGATCTGCCCCACCTTGACCTTGTTCGGCTCGGCGGAGCCCTTGGCGAGGCTCACCGCGCGCTTGATCAGCACCGGCACGGGCGGCGTCTTGGTGATGAAGGTGAACGAGCGGTCGCTGAAGATGGTGATGACGACCGGGATGATCAACCCCTCCTGGTCCTTGGCCGACGTCTTGGCGTTGAACGCCTTGCAGAACTCCATGATGTTGACGCCTTGCGGGCCGAGGGCCGTGCCTACCGGCGGCGCCGGGGTCGCTTTGCCAGCCGGGATCTGCAGTTTCACTTGCGCGGTAACTTTCTTTGCCATTCCGGAAACCCTATACCTTTTCTACCTGTCCGAATTCGAGCTCGACCGGCGTCGCGCGGCCGAAAATCGTCACCAGCACGCGCAGCGTATTGCGCTCCGGGTTGACCTCATCCACTTTGCCGGAGAAGTTCGAGAAGGGGCCGTCGTTGATGCGCACCGCCTCGCCTTTCTCGAAGGTCTGCTTCGGCCGCGGCCGGTCGGCCGACGTGGCCTGGCGATAGAGAATATCGTTGACTTCGGTGGCGCTGAGCGGCACCGGGGTGTTGCCGCCGCCGACGAAACCGGTGACCCGCGGCGTGGACTTCACGGCGTGCCACAGGTCGTCGTTCATTTCCATTTCGACCAGAACATAGCCGGGGTACATCAGCCGCTTGCTGTTGACCTTCTTGCCCCCGCGAACCTCGACCACTTCTTCGGTGGGGATCAGGATCTGCCCGATCTTGTCCGCGAAGCCGAAGGCCTGGGCGCGGCTGCGCAGGGACTCGGCCACCTTGTTCTCGAAACCCGAGTAGGTGTGGATGATGAACCACTGCCGCGGGGCGTTCTCATCGAACCCCTGGGGCGCCTCGCCGGCGCTGGCCTCGGGTTCCGGCGGCTTCGGTTCGGGCTCGTCCTGCTGTACCTCGATGTTGTCCTCGTCTGCCATACGGCACCGCCCTTAAGACTGCCTCGCGAACACCTGGAATACCTTGGTAATGGCCCGGGCGATGAGGGTGTCGACTACGGCGAAGTACGCCGCAAAGGCGAACACGGTTGCGATGACCACCACCGTGGTCGCCCGCACCTGCTTGCGGCTCGGCCAGGTGACGCGTCGCATCTCCGCCTGGAGTTCCTGAACGTAATCCTTCACGCCCACCGGCCATTGCCGGAGTCTCTCGACCAAAGGCTTTTGTTCTTCCATCTCTTCCTTGCCTCTTACCCAGCGGGAACCGCGCGCGGCCCACAGAGCCGTCATGGCAGGGGCGGAGGGATTCGAACCCCCACTCGCGGTTTTGGAGACCGCTGGTCTACCGTTAAACCTACGCCCCTACTTTCGCGCCAACAGCCGCGAGCCGACTGCCTTCTACATTCTATAGTATCCGGTCCGCGCCGCCCTACTTCACCTCTTTGTGCGGCTGGTGCTTGCGGCAATGCGGGCAAAACTTCTTCATTTCCAGGCGCTCGGTGGTCGTCTTCTTATTCTTGGTCTTGGTGTAGTTCCGGTTCTTGCACTCGGTGCACTGGAAGGTGATGATCTCTCGTGGCATTCAACGTCCTCTATTCCAATATCTCCCCGACCGTGCCGGCCCCCACCGTGCGCCCGCCTTCGCGGATTGCAAAGCGCAGCCCTTTGTTCATGGCCACCGGCGTGATCAGCTCCACTTCCAACTGCACGCTGTCCCCCGGCATCACCATCTCCACGCCCTCCGGCATCACCGCCACCCCCGTCACATCCGTGGTCCGGAAATAGAACTGCGGCCGGTAGCCTTTGAAGAACGGCGTGTGCCGCCCGCCCTCTTCTTTGCTCAGTACGTACACCCCGCCCTTGAACCGCTTGTGCGGCGTGATCGAGCCCGGCTTGGCGATCACCTGCCCCCGCTCCACGTCTTCCTTGTCGATGCCCCGCAAAAGCAGGCCTACGTTGTCCCCCGCCTGCCCCTGGTCCAAAAGCTTCTTGAACATCTCCACGCCCGTCACCACCGTCTTGCGCGTCTCCCGGAATCCCACGATCTCCATCTCTTCGCCCACCTTGCAGATCCCGCGCTCGATGCGCCCCGTCACCACCGTGCCCCGCCCCTGGATCGAGAAAATGTCCTCCACCGGCATCAGGAACGGATGCTCGATGTCGCGCGCCGGCAGCGGAATGTAGTTGTCCACCGCGTCCATCAGCTCCAGCACGCCCTTCTCCCACTTCTCTTCCCCGTTCAGCGCCCCCAAGGCCGACACCCGCACCACCGGCAGATCGTCCCCCGGAAACTCGTACTTGGTCAGCAGCTCCCGGACTTCCAGCTCCACCAAGTCCAGCAGCTCCGGATCGTCCACCGCGTCCACCTTGTTCAGCGCCACCACCACGTAGGGCACTCCCACCTGCCGCGCCAGCAGAATGTGCTCGCGCGTCTGCGGCATCGGCCCGTCGGTCGCCGCCACCACCAGGATGGCCCCGTCCATCTGCGCCGCCCCCGTGATCATGTTCTTGATGTAGTCGGCGTGGCCCGGGCAGTCCACGTGCGCGTAGTGCCGCTTGGCGGTCTCGTACTCCACGTGCGCGATGGCGATGGTGATGCCCCGCGCCTTCTCCTCCGGCGCGTTGTCGATCGAGTCGAAGCTCCGGAACTTCACCTTGGGATTGCCTCGGGCCAGGATCTTGGTGATCGCCGCGGTCAGCGTCGTCTTGCCGTGATCGATGTGCCCGATCGTCCCGATATTGACATGCGGTTTAGTGCGATCGAATTTCTCTTTGGCCATGGT